>PJUF01000231.1_pt1 | contig 48524 bp, 35 predicted proteins | sample 1512191 | NCBI WGS metagenome assembly PJUF01 (sample SAMN08177673, study PRJNA422409) | Feces metagenome, whole genome shotgun sequencing project. | isolation source: Chicken feces (3) enriched on wood chips | host: Gallus gallus | place: USA: Madison | collected 2015-01-15 | reverse complement strand
CAAAGAGTATAATACTTAGAATGGTAAAAGACGCAACAATACCCGCCAGCCTGGCCCTTGCTCCGGCAGAAAGGTTAATTAGCGTTTGCGCAATCATAGCACAGCCGCCCATGCCGGTAAAAAAGCCGTTAAGCAAATTCGCTCCGCCTTGTGCCACAGCTTCGCGATTGCTATTTCCTCTTGTTGCCGTAATTTCATCTACCAGGTTTAAAGTCAGCAAGCTTTCTGTTAAACCAACACCTGCCATAATCAATGCGTAAGGGAATATCACGCTCAATGTAGCTAAGTTAAAAGGTACCATTGGAATATGGAAAGGTGGCAAAGAACCGCTTACAGAAGCAATATCTTTTACGGTCTTTGTATCAATGCCTAAAGCAATTACAAGGGCAAATACAATAATAATAGCGGCTAAAGATGGTGGAATGGCTTTACTGATTTTAGGGAAAAAGTACACGATCAGAATGGTTAAAGTTACCAGGCCCGCCATCATGTAAAGTGCAGAACCGCCAAGCCAGCTTACATGGCCATTGGCATCAATTATTTTAAATTGGCTAAACTGCGAAGTGAAAATAACAACCGCCAAACCATTAACGAAACCATACATAACAGGTTGCGGCACTAAGCGAATGAATTTTCCGAGTTTGAAAAGACCTACAGAAATTTGCAGAATTCCGGCGAGGGCAACGGCAGCAAAAACATATTCTATTCCGTGAGACTGCATGAGTGCGATGAGCACAATAGCCGTTGCACCCGCACCACCAGAAACCATTCCCGGCCGGCCACCAAAAACCGCCGTTATCAGGCCCATAATAAATGCAGCGTATAGTCCGGTAAGCGGAGGAAATCCTGCCAGAATTGCAAAAGACAAAGATTCAGGAATCATGGTCATGGCTACGGTTAATCCGGCCAATATCTCTGCTTTATAGTTAACTTTCTGAGAAAGGTCAAACAGCTGCAAATAAGATTTCATGGTGCAAATATGCAGATTTTCAATAAACACTTAGTTCTGAAATCCAGATGGTAGTTGTTTTGAAAGAGTTTAAAGCTTTGGTAGCATTTGTGCTATATAATTTTTTTGTATAATAGAAGCTTGGAAACATTAAGAGGTTAAGGCTGAGTAAATTTTACGATAAGAAAAATTGTTATTTAAAACCTTATTCATGCCTCAATGGTTAGACTTTATTAAATAAAATGCCCAAAGCGCCCATCAATAAATTTACGCAGTCTGTAAAAGGTAAAGTCATTATTGCCTTTGTGGTAGCCAGTTTATCGCTTTTTCTGGCTTGGGAAACCAGTAAAATTGCTTTTGACGAGATATTGAGCACTGTAGAAAGCATCTCTAAACCCACAGAACGCCTACGTTTGGTTAATAAATTAAGCCTAAAAGTGGTGCGTTTAGAACAGTTGCAACGTACGCAAACCCTTAATCAGCAAATAGACCGAAAGCAATCTGCTAAAGAATTAAAAGAGCTGAGCTTAATTGTGGATACCTTAAATAATCTTTACCGCGGAGACACTATTCAATTACAGCGTTTAGCATCTTTAAATGTGCTGCTGAAAGAAAGAGACCGCTTGTTTACCAATTATTTAAAAGAGCGGCAGGGATTTTTAAACAGCGAATCTATAGCCCGGCAATTGCAATCTATCAATGATTTGGTAGAAGAAAATACCAGAAAAACAGATAGTGCCATTGTAGAATCTGAAAAGAGAACCTTAACCACCACCATTTATGAGCTAGAGGAAAAAAAAGAAGCCGAGCCGGTTAGAGGCTTTTTTAACAAGCTATTTGGCAAGCGCAAGACAGAGCCCGCCAACCCCGGCTACAATATTATTAACGAAGAGCTGAATGTTAAATTTGATACGGTGGCTTTGGCTCGTCAGGATAGTATTCTTAGAGATGTAGGAGAAAGCATGCGCTCGATAGAAAAGACACAGAAAATTAAAAGCGAGCGTCTTTTAAATCGCGAAGCCTTGTTGATTTACACCAGCGATTTGCTCATCAACAGAATGCTAAGCATTTTACGTCAGGTAGAAAGCGAAGCAGTAGAGCAAATAGACAGAAGAACTTACGAAGCAAAAGACGTTGTCAATAAGGGCATCCGCGGTATCAGCATCATTATTCTGGTTTTTGTATTGCTTACCATTATTTTATTAACACTTATCCTGAGCGATATCAGTAAAAATAACCTCTATAGAGAACAACTGGAAATAGCAAAAGACGAGGCAGAATATCACGGAATGGCTAAACAACGCTTTCTATCAAGCATGAGCCACGAAATACGCACACCTCTGCAGTCTATCATTGGTTACTCAGAAATTATAAAATCTCAGGATAAACCCGATGAAAAGTATGTAGACGCTATTTTCCGCTCATCTAAACATTTGATGCAGATAGTAAACGAGGTTTTAGATTACAACCGCATTGTTTCAGGGAAATTCACCTTTACACCAGTTGTCTTTAATATGCTGGCTTTGTTGGAAGAAGTCATCTCTGTTATGAAATTGCAGGCCGAGCGCAAAGGCATAAAATTGTACAGCGATTTTGATTTTGATGAAGTTTCGCTGGTAGAAGGCGATGCTTTCCGCCTCAAACAGATTCTGTACAACCTTATCGGTAATGCTATAAAATTCACAGCCAAAGGACATGTAGCGCTAAATGTATCTTGTAAAAAACAGGCAGACAATCTGCATTTTATGTTTATTGTAGAAGATACAGGCATAGGCTTTTCAGCAGAAGATGCTAAATATATTTTTAATGAATTTGAACGCATAGAAAATCCGGAAAAGCAGGATTTAAACCGCGAAGGGGCAGGCTTGGGATTGCCCATTACCCGTTTGCTGGTAGAGGGGCAGGGCGGTAGAATAAACTTCAGGAGCAAATTGGGCGAAGGCAGCTCTTTTACCATTTACCTGAAATATAAAGGCGCCGCCAACTATTTACTGCAGGATGCAGACATCAAAGCTAAAGCAAAACCATTTGAAGGCAAGGTTTGGATGGTAGATGACGATCCCTTTATTGTCGATTTATGCTCGTTTATCTTGTCCCGAAATAAAATAGCACACCGTTGTTTTTACAGTCCGCAAGAGTTGCTGGATGCCACCTGGGAGGAGCAGGTTCAATATATTCTAACCGACATCCGTATGCCCGGAATTAGCGGTACAGAACTTTGCCAAAGGTTAAGAACTTTTGTGCCGACTAGGGTAAAAATATTTGCATTAACGGCTCAGGTATTGCCAGAAGAGCAACAGCGTATATTAAGTAGCGGCTTTGATGGCATTTTAATAAAACCTTTTCGCGAGAAGGAATTGCTGGAAGTGCTGGGGCTGAACGTTACAGCGCAGGAAGAGGAAGTCTTGCAGTTAGATTATGCTTCGCTGGAGCAAATGACCTTTGGCGATAGGGCACAGTTGGAAAAGCTATTGAAACAGTTTAAAGAAGAGTGCCGTACAGATATTGCAGAACTTAACCAGTTGGCAAGCCATAAAAACCTGCATAAAATTGCTTTGGTAGTACACCGTTTGGCCGGAAGAATAGGGCAGTTTGGCGGTAAAAAGCTGGCAGAGAAACTGAGGGCATTGGAATATAGACTTAACCAGTCCCGCGTTTTTACAGAGGAGCATGAGGCCGAACTGAAAAAAATAATAGAACAGATAGAAAATTTAAAATAAACACTAAATAAGCGTCGGTATATTCATAAAATTAAAAACCAGGCATAGGTTTATCCCGCCCAGCAGATAGAAAAAATCAAAACATTGTCATAAATACATTTATCGGTTAGGCAGGTAGGTACTTTATCTTTAGTTTTGCGCCCGATGTTTGTTAAACTGTTTCACTTTTTAGCACTATTTAGTTATTTGAATATCCTGGCTTACGAGGCCAGCAATCATTCAATGAACAATAATCATACTTTTTTTAACGGAGATTCATTTATTGAGTTTGTTCTTGATGATTTGTTAGATATTCCTTTTAATGAACATGCTCCGGATGTAGAAGTTCCGTTTGACGAGTACCGGATTTTCAATTCTGGTGTTCACATTATGCCCGTCTTGCTTTTTCTGGCTGCCTTCTTCTTTGGAAAGCGTTTTTTTACTTACATCCGCACATATCATCCTTTTTATAACAATAAAAGTAACTGCCTTCCGGGCTATTACCTGTTCTTGTTTAGATTTAAACCGTTCTAATACGCTCCCTTTTTTCTTCCCCATTTGCTAAGCCTTGCGATTCTATCGCTTGTGTTAGGCTATACTAAATTTTGTAAATATTTTATTGGATTACATACGAGTCTCCTTTTAGGGGATGCATAATTTTTATTTTTTAAAAATGAAGACTAGAATTATTCTTAGCCTATTAACCGGATTTGCGGGGCTTACCGTAGCCTCATGCACTGTAAACAGCACAGAAAAAACAGAAAAGCATAGCACTAAACTGGTGCCCGTTGTTTCTGTTATCAGTTTAGATACCACTATTTATAAGGAATATATTGCCGATATACAGGCCGTGAAAAATGTAGAATTAAGATCTCGTTTGGTAGGTTTTCTGGAGAAAATTTATGTAGACGAAGGCGATGTGGTTAGGAAAGGGCAGGTATTATTTAAAATTAACGATGCAGAATATCAGGCTGATTTACTGCGTACAGAGGCAGCACTAAGCAATGCAATAGCCGATGCAAAAACGGTAGAGCTGGAAAAACAGCGTACAGAATTGCTGGTAAACAAAAAGATAGTTTCTAATACAGAAATGGAACTGGCCAACGCCAAACTTAAAGCGGCGCAGGCTAAAATTAAAGAGGCAAAATCTCAGCTTCAATTGGCAAAAACGCGTATCGCCCAAACCTTAATCAGAGCGCCTTTTGATGGTTTAATTAACAGAATTCCTTTAAAAGAAGGCTCCTTGCTGGATGAAGGCTCTTTGCTAACCTCCGTATCTGATCTTTCTCTGGTGAATGTGTATTTTGATATTTCTGAAAAAGAATATCTGGATATAGCTAAAGATACTACACAGGGTAAAGGCTTCACTAAAAAAGTAAAACTAACCTTAGCTAACGGAGATTTATATCCTCATGGAGGCATTGCAGAATTTGCAGAAAGCGAGTTTCAGACTAATACCGGCTCTATTTCTTTAAGAGCTCGTTTCAAAAATCCCGAAAGATTGTTAAAACATGGTTCCTCCGGAAAAATTAAAGTACCCGTAGAAACCGGCGAAACCCTGGCCGTTCACCAAAAATCTGTGTTTGAGATACAAGACCGCACTTATGTGTACAAACTGGATAAAAATAACCAGGTTAAAATGACACCTTTTTCGGCCGGACAGCGTATTGGGCATTTTTATCTGGTTAAAGATGGTTTAACTACCCAGGATAAGATTGTGTTTGAGGGTACACAAGGACTTCGTGATGGAATGAATGTACAACCCAATCAAATAAGCTTGCATGAAGCCACAAAGATGGCCGGGATTTAAACTTTAAAAAGAAAGAATATGTTTGAAAAATTTATTAAACGGCCGATTTTATCGCTCGTTATATCCCTTTTTATAACACTTTTGGGCTTACTGGCATTATTTACTTTGCCCGTTACCCAATTTCCGGATATCGTTCCGCCTTCTGTAGTGGTTACTGCAAACTATACCGGTGCCAACGCAGAAGTAAGTACCAATGCCGTTGCTATTCCATTAGAAAGAGCTATTAACGGAGTTGCCGGTATGACATATATGAGCTCTGTTTCTACCAATAACGGAACCACCCTTATTCAGGTTTTCTTCAAAGTAGGTACAGACCCTGATATTGCTGCAGTAAACGTACAAAACCGGGTAACTACCGTGTTAGATGAGCTTCCGGAAGAAGTTATTAAAGCCGGCGTTACCACAGAAAAAGAGGTAAACAGTATGTTGATGTACCTCAACATTTTTAGTGATGATGAAAGTGCGGACGAACGTTTCATCTATAACTTTACCGATATCAATATCCTCAAAGAGCTTAAACGTATAGAAGGGGTGGGTTTTGCCCAAATTATGGGGCTAAGAGACTATGCTATGCGTGTTTGGCTAAAGCCGGATAGGCTTGCTGCGTACCAGATTTCCAGCGAGGATGTTATTGAAGCACTAAGAAGACAAAATGTAGAAGCAGCGCCCGGACAAACAGGTATCGGATCTGATAAATCCATCAACATGCAGCAATATGTGTTGCGCTATCCCGGTAAATTTACCAAAGAAGAAGAATATGAAAATATTCCCATCAGGGCAAATGCAGATGGTTCCATTATCAGAATTAAAGATATTGCCGACATAGAATTTGGCTCTTTAGATTACGAAATGGTTTCTAAAACCGATGGAAGACCGTCGGCGTCTATTATGCTAAAGCAGCTTCCGGGTTCTAATGCTCAGGATGTTATTGATAAAGTGAAAACCCGGATGGCAGAATTGCAGGAAACTTCTTTCCCGCCCGGTATGAAATATACCATGGGATACGACGTTTCGCGCTTCCTGGATGCATCTATCTCCAGCGTTATCAAAACTTTAATAGAAGCTTTCATCCTTGTATTTATTGTCGTTTTCATTTTTCTTCAGGATTTCAGGTCCACATTAATTCCTGCTCTGGCAGTTCCTGTCTGTTTAATAGGCGCTTTATTCTGCATGCAGTTGCTGGGTTTTTCTATCAATCTATTAACCCTTTTTGCACTTGTTTTGGCCATTGGTATTGTGGTAGATAATGCCATAGTGGTTGTAGAGGCAGTGCACTCCAAAATGGAAGAAGAGCATTTATCGCCTATGCAGGCAACTATTTCTGCCATGAACGAAGTTGGTGGTGCAGTTGTAGCCATTACACTGGTAATGTCGGCAGTATTCGTTCCGGTGGCATTTCTGTCGGGGCCGGTCGGAATTTTTTACCGGCAGTTCTCTTTAACCCTGGCATCGGCCATTGTAATTTCTGGTATAAATGCTTTAACGTTAACGCCAGCCTTGTGTGCTATTATCCTGCGCTCTCCGCATGATAAGCCACATGCAACCGGAAGAGCGGCTAAGTTTTTTGCGGGTTTCAACAAAGTATATAACAGAACGGCTTATGGTTACAAGCGTGTTCTAAACAGAACTGCTGGCAGAAGAACCCTTACTTTTGGTTTACTAATTGGCTTTTTTATAGTTACATGGGGTGCAAGCGCCATCTTACCATCGGGTTTTATTCCTACAGAAGATCAGGGAATGATTTATGTAAACGTAACCACGCCTCCTGGAGCAACAGTGGACAGAACTGAAGCTGTTTTAAACGAGATAGATAAAATTAGCAGAGAGATGCAAGCGGTAGAAACCGTATCAACCCTGGGCGGATACAGCCTGGTGAACGAGGTTACCGGCGCTTCGTACGGCATGGGCATGATTAACCTGGTGGCCTGGGACGATAGAAAAGAGTCTGTAGATGATATCATCGCTTTGCTGAAAGAGAAGACAACACACATTATGGATGCAGAAATTGAGTTTTTTCCGCCGCCTACAGTTCCGGGTTTTGGTAACTCTTCTGGCTTTGAATTGAGGGTTTTAGATAAAACCGGAGGCGAGGATCTAAACGCAACATCTCAGGTAGTTAATCAGTTTATGGAAGATTTAAAGCAGGCGCCAGAGGTAGGCAGCGTTTTTACGTCTTTTGATACAAGCTTTCCGCAATATGAACTGCATGTAGATTACGATATGGCGGCCAAGAAAGGAATTTCTGTAGAAAATGCCATGACTACCCTGCAAACCTTAATGGGGAGTTTTTACGCTACCAACTTTATTCGTTACGGGCAAATGTATAAGGTAATGGTGCAAGCCGGGCCAGGTTACAGAGAAAAGCCCGAAGATGTATTAAAGCTTTATATAAAGAACAATGAAGGCGAAATGTTGCCTTTCTCTTCGTTTATTACCATGAAACGGGTTTACGGTCCAGAGCAGATTACCCGTTACAATATGTTTACTTCGGCCATGCTTAACGGCGATGCTGCCGAAGGCTACAGCAGTGGAGAGGTGATAGAGGCTGTTGAGCGTGTAGCGGAGAAACTGCCGCAGGGTTACGAGATAGAATGGACGGGGATGACACGTGAGCAAATTGCCTCCGGAAACCAGGCTTTATATATTTTTGCACTTTGTTTACTATTTGTGTACCTGATTTTGGCTGCGCAGTACGAGAGCTTTTTACTGCCGGCTCCGGTTATTCTGTCTTTACCGGCAGGTGTTTTTGGTGCTTTTATCTTCCTGAAATTATTTGGTTTAGAGAATAATATCTATGCGCAGGTGGCACTGGTTATGCTCATTGGTTTATTGGGTAAAAACGCCATCCTCATTGTAGAATACGCTATCCTGAAGCAGAAGCAGGGGGCAACATATTTGCAGGCTGCGGTAGAGGGAGCGGTTGTGCGCCTTCGCCCTATTTTAATGACCTCTTTTGCTTTTGTTGCAGGTTTAATTCCACTGATGTTTGCCAGCGGGGCAGGTGCTTTAGGAAACCGTTCTATTGGTGTGGCTTCTGTAGGCGGCATGTTAATTGGAACTATTGCAGGCGTATTGGTTATTCCGGGCTTATATGTCTTGTTCTCTAAAAAAGAACGTAAGAAAAAAATAAAAGTTGCCGGTACCGCATTGCTTGCTTCGGTTTTTCTGGGCGCTTGTTCTGTGAAAAATGAGGTAAAAGACGTGGCCAAACCGGCTACTCTGCCAGCTAACTATTCGGTTGGTTTACTACAAGATAGTACTAATATTGGCGCTAAGCAGTGGCGTGAGCTATTTCAGGATAAAGCTTTGGTGAAACTAATAGATACCGCTCTGGTGTATAATAAAGATTTAAGGCAAACGCTGCACCATATAGAACAGGCAAAGGCATCGTTACGATTGAGAAAAGGTGCCATGTTGCCTAATTTAGATTTAGTAGCCGAAGCCGGTTTGCGTAAATACGGTTTTTATACCATGGATGGGATTGGAAATTATGATACCAATTTTTCAGACAATTTAAAAGAAGATGAAAAATTGCCAGATCCACTGCCCGATTATTTTATTGGTTTAAGAACCTCCTGGGAAATAGACTTATGGGGAAAGCTGCGCAACCAAAGATCGGCAGCTTTGCATACATTTTTAGCTAGTTACGAAGGGCAAAAATTAGTGCAGACAGAGCTTATCAGCCAGCTGGCTTTGGCTTATTACGAATTGCAAAGTCTTGACGAGGAACTTGCTGTCTACAATAAAAATATAGAGCTGCAGGAAAAGGCACTGGAAGTTATAGAAGTTAAGAAAAGCGTGGGCATGGCCGATGAACTGGGCGTACAGCAGTTTAGAGCTGTGCTGTTTAACTCCAGAGCCAAAAAAGAGGAAGTATTACAACGCATAGGCATCTTAGAAAATCATATTAATTTCTTATGCGGCAGGTTTGATGGTGAAGTAGAAAGGACTCCATCGTCAGAGAATCAGATTTTATTTGCGCAATTGCCGGTTGGTTTGCCCATGCAACTAATAGAAAACAGGCCAGATGTTAGAGAAGCTGCTTTAAATCTGGTAGCTTCTGATAAAAATTTGCAAGCAGGTAAATTGGCTTTCTTGCCCAGCATTGTTCTGGCTCCTTATATTGGCTTAAGCTCTTTCGGTTTAGATAAATTTTCTGATAGCAAGTCGTTGGCCTGGGGTTTATTGGGTGGTTTAACGATGCCGGTCTTCAATCAAAGCGCCTTACGTTCGCAGTATGAGTATTTTAAGGCCAACCATGGTATCGCTTTCGAAGAATATGAAAAAAGAGTATTAAATGCTTTTAAAGAAGTAAGGGGCGGTGTTCATGCAGCAGAATATATCAACAAGCGTAAAGAACTGGTTGTGCAGGAAACAGAGGCTACACAAGCATCGGTTACGGCGGCTTATGATTTATTTGTTGCCGGCAGAATTACCTATCTTGATATTCTAACAGCGCAAAAGAGTGTGCTGGATACAGAAATCAACCAGATTTCAATCCGCAGAGAAGAGCTTAATAATCAGATTTTACTTTATAAAGCTTTAGGAGGAGGTTGGAGATAAAAATAGCTTCTAAATATTTTTAATGGATAGTCCCGAAGATGTTTGATAAACTTCGGGACTATTTTTTTACTCAATACCGTATTTATCCATTTTATTGTAAAGCGTTTTCCTATCAATATTTAACAATTGGGCAGCTTTAGATTTGTTATAACGTACTTTTTGCAGGGTCTCGATGATTAGCAACTTTTCGTTTACCTCGTTTTGTTCTTTTAACCCAGAAACCTGCGGTTTTACATAATCAGATTGGCTAATGGCGAATGTCATTTCTTCCGGCAAAGAGGTGGTGTCGGCAATTTCACCCGGGGTTAACAGCACCATCCTTTTAATCACATTTTGCAATTCGCGAAGGTTACCGGGCCAGTCATATTTTAGCAGAATGCTTTTCGCTTCGGCAGAAATATCTTTTACATTTCTGTCTAATTCTGCATTAGATTTTTTAATAAAATGCTGGATAAAGAGATTCAGATCTTTGCCTCTTTCACGCAGTGGCGGCATCTGAATTTTAAATTCGTTAATACGGTGGTATAAATCTTCCCTAAAATTGCCTTTGGCTACGCTCTCCATCAAATCGTCATTAGTTGCGGTAATAATTCTTACATCAACCGCAATTTGCTTAGTGCTGCCAATGGGCTGGATTACGCGTTCTTGCAATGCCCTAAGTAATTTTACCTGTACATCGTAGCTCAGATTACCAACTTCGTCTAAAAATAAAGTGCCGCCATTGGCTGCTTCAAACTGACCTTTTTTATCGTTAATTGCTCCAGTAAATGCTCCTTTGACATGACCAAACAATTCGCTGGCGGCCAATTCTTTAGATAAAGCGCCACAGTCGATGGCTACAAAAGGTTTTTTGCTGCGCTTGCTTAGTTTATGAATGGTTTTGGCAATATGCTCTTTCCCTGTGCCGCTTTCCCCGTTAATAACTACCGACATGTCCGTAGGTGCAACTAGCGCTACATAATTATAAAGCTTTGCCGACTCTGGGCTTTCTCCTTTAATAAAATCGGGTGTGCTGGTAATTTGAGTGCTTTCTTTTGTTTTGGGCGCTTTCTTTTTTAAGGCGTTTTTGATAACCATTAAAAGCTCATCCGGATTTACCGGCTTAGTAATATAATCAAAAGCACCAGAGCGCATGGCATTTACGGCAGTTCTAACATCGTTAAAACTGGTCATGATAATAGCAGGAATAAAATTTTGCGATTCCTTAACCTGTAGAAAAATGTCCAGACCAACACCGTCGGGTAATCGGTAATCTAAGAGCAGAATATCGTAAGTATTATTTTCTAATAGTTTAAGGCTGCTTTTTACAGAATTAGCTATACTGATAGCGTAACCGTTCTTTTTTAGGAAACTTTCTAATAGCTGCGAAAAAGTAATATCGTCTTCAACTATTAATATTTTTGTCATGAGGTAAATTTAAGATTCAGACAAAAATACAAAAAGCCGGATTAAAATCCGGCTTTTGCTGTTTAGTTTGATATGTGTGTTAAGCTTACTGAATCACTTTCCCGTCTGTACCAATCTTAATATTTCTGATTTCTTCACCATTTTTAACTTCTATATGGTAGTATTCAGAACCACCTGTTACATGATAAGCAGTTGTTGGTACCCACTCTTTAAAAATATCTGCTGTTAAGGTTTGTTTTACTGCGTCTGGTAGTGCATCTAATTTAACTTCTTGTCTTTGCTCTTGTTGAGCTGGGGCTGCTTCGGTAGCTGTAGAGTCCTGGTTTGAAGTTGGCTCCTGCTCATTATAAGCATAAGCGTTTTCTTTCTTTTCTTCTTTTTTGGTTGTATCAGCAGGAGTTTCTTTCTTTGTAGTATCCTGCTCTACGGCGTAGCTATAAGAATATTCTTTTTTTGCGGTATCTGCCGGCTTAACGGTATCTTGTTTTACAGTATCTTGTAAAGCAATGGTGTTTACTGATGTGCCTGCTTGTGTTGCTGAAACTCCTGCGAATGCTAAAACTGTTGCTGCTAAAATGAAATTTTTCATGTCTCTAATTTTTATAGTTAACGATTATTATTTTCTATGCCAATAATAATCGCATAATGGTGCCAAAAGGCTTGTATTGTTTTTAATTTATTGATTATTAGTGTGTTGTTTTGTTGAGTGTAAAAATAAAATTGTGGAATCTTTCTACACTTTGTGGTTCTAAGGAACAATATGCGCGTAAAATCTTTTTCATTTTAGGCTTTGCTGGCAAATAAACCTTAATTTTAAGCTATGATTGTTCTTAAAGATGTTGCCCATCAATTTTCCGGAGGGCAAAAGCTTATTTTTAAAAATCAGGTATTTGGCCCGCAGGACCACTGGCTTATATTGGGTGCTTCGGGCAGTGGTAAATCAACTTTATTAAATATTTTGGCGGGCTTACTAAAACCAACTGAAGGACAAGTTTTAATTGGCGAACAAAACTTGTATCAATTAAAAGGAAACCACTTAGATAAATTTAGGGCAAAACATATGGGAGTGGTTTTTCAGAAGCCTTATTTTATATCCAGCTTAAATGTGTTAGAAAATTTAGAACTAACACAGCAATTAGCCGGTTTGCCTATAAACAAGAAGCAGATTAAAGCCATTTTAGAAGAATTAGCGATTGATGATAAAATGAAAAATGCCGTTACCGAATTAAGTGTTGGGCAATTACAAAGACTATCTATTGCCAGAGCGGTGCTTAATCAGCCTGAAATTATTTTTGCCGATGAACCTACATCAAGCTTGGACGATACGAATGCAGAAAGGGTAATAGCTTTGTTAATCAATCAGGCTAAAAAACATCAGGCGGCGCTGGTTATAGCAACACATGATAATCGGGTAAAAGCATCTGTTAACCATACCTACGAGGTTTATTAATTGGGATATGAGTATTGTTAAATTGAGCGTTAAAAATTTATGGCATCATAAACTTTCTTCTTTTCTGAATATACTGTTGGTTGCTTTTGGCGTTGCTATAATTGCAGCGTTAATCTTGTTGTCTCACCAGCTTACTAAAAACCTGGAAAAAAATGCCGAAAACGTAGATGCAGTAGTAGGAGCAAAGGGAAGCCCACTGCAACTGGTTTTAAGCAGTGTGTATTTTGTCGATTTCCCTACAGGAAACATCCGCCAGAAAGATGCCAGCGAAATTGCCCGCCACCCCATGGTTAAAATGGCGGTTCCCTTAGCTTTGGGTGACAATTATATGGGTAACCGTATTGTGGGCACAGATACTTCTTTTGTTCAATTACATAATTTGTCTCTTGCACAGGGAAGATTTTGGAAACGAGATTTTGAAGTTACCATTGGTGCCGAAGTAGCCCGCAGGCATCATTTAAAAATTGGAGATACCATACATGGCGCACATGGTTTAACTTCTGCAGAGGATGTCCATCATGAGCATCCTTATAAAATAGTAGGAATTTTAACCAAACAAGATAACGTAACCGACCATTTGGTGCTTACCAGCATTTCCGGAATATGGCACATGCATGGTTTGGACGATTTATCAGAAGACGAAAAAGAAATCACCTCTCTGCTGGTACAATATCGGTCGCCCATGGCGGTGGTAACTTTCCCTAAGATGGTAAATGAGTCTACCCTTATGCAAGCTGCCTCTCCGGCAATGGAAAGTGCTCGTTTGTTTGCCCTCATCGGCATCGGTATTGATACTATCCAATGGTTTGCAGCCTTAATTATCGCTATTTCTGCCATCAGTATTTTTGTTACTTTATACAACTCATTAAAAGAACGTAAATTTGATTTAGCGCTGCTACGTGTTTTAGGAGCTTCAAAAAGTAAACTTTTCTTTGTAGTAATCATAGAAGGCTTAATTTTAACTATTATAGGGGCTTTATTAGGCTTAGCCTGTGGTCATTTTTTTGTAGAAATTATAGGCTCTTATCAGGAAAGCGGGCAAGCAGCGTTTACAGGGTATGTATTCTTACAGGAAGAACTGTACGTTATTTTAATTGGTTTGGCAGTGGGAATAATTGCTTCGGTAATGCCGGCGGTACAAGCTTACAGAACAGATATTTCAACTATTTTATCAGATAAATAAATGAAGAATAAAGTGAAGATGAAAAAAACATTGCTGATATTTTTTCTCTCAATAACATTCGCCAACATAGGGCAGGCACAATTGCCAGATCATACCGCTATGATGAATAAATATTGGGATCTGCTAAATCTGCGCACTATAAAAAAAGGTGCATCAGGTATGTACGAACCTTATTTTCCTCCGCCGCTTATGGCGGTAAATAAAAAAGTAATTCACCTGCCGGGATATATTGTACCGTTAAAAACAGCTGCGGCACATAAAAACTTCCTCCTTTCTGTGTTGCCCATTGCGCAATGCCAATTTTGCGGCGAAGGCGATATTCCGGAAATGGTAGAGGTTATTATGGAAGAGCCAATTAAATACACCGCCAAGCCCGTTACCATAGAGGGAACCCTAAATATTAACGATAATCCGGACGGGGCAACATTTCAGTTATTAAACGCTAGAATTAAAAGATAAGATGAGGCAATTTTTATTATTGATACTAGGATGCAGCTTTTCTATAACTGTATGGGCACAGTTGCCTCATAACGAAGCAGACCGTATAAAGTCTGCAAATTGGGATATCATTGGCGAGCTGAAATTCGACGAAAAAAGCTATTCGGAAATTTATCCGGTTTATTCTGCAAACATGAAAAAGTACAAGGGGAAAAATTTTGAATTGGAAGGTTACATTATTCCCTTGAAAAAAGGAGTGCAGCATTCGCGTTTAATGTTGTCTTCTTTGCCGCTTAACCAATGCCATTACTGCGGGCGAGATGGCATTCCATCCATGGTTTTGGTAGAGCTAGAGAAAGCAATAAAATACACGCTTAAGCCGGTTAAAATAAGCGGTGTATTAATGCTGGAAGACAATAATATGTTGGATGGATATCCGGTTTTACTGAAAAAGGCCCGACAGATCCAATAAAACAAACTATTTTTTATCAGAATGTCCCAGGTTTTTCTCTGGATTTACCACATCCCGAATGAGTTGCTTTAATTCTTTTACTTCGGGAAACCGGCCTTCTCTCTTTCTGTCAAAAATAATATTTTCATTAACGCTAATGGTGTATCTTCCGTTAATCTCGCTCGGCATTAGAGATACCGCATAAACATCATCGTTAAAAGTAGTTAATATTTCCTGAGCCATATAAGCTGCCCTCAGCATCCACCCGCATTTTGGACAGTATTCAATAGTTACTGTTGGTTTCATATTTTGGGCAAGTTAGCGTTTAATATAGAAAATATCAGCTATGCTTAGGTTTATAAAGATAAAATTGTTCAGATTTGCATAAGTTTAGATATGAGTTTGATTCATCCCATTTTATACGTTGTAGGCGCCGGACCCGGCGACCCGGAATTAATCACCGTAAAGGCACAAAGGATTTTGCAAAACGCCCGTGTTATTTTATACGATAATCTGGCTAACAAGGAATTGCTGGAGCTGGCCAGCGAAGATTGCGAGAAAATTTACGTAGGCAAACATCCTTATGGAGAATATACGCCGCAAGAAAAGATCTTAGAATTAATTAAAGAAAAAGCTTTAGAAAAAGGTTCTGTGGTAAGGTTAAAAGGTGGCGATCCTTTTATTTTCGGTCGTGGGTTTGAGGAAATTCTGTTTGCCCGAGCACATGGTATTGCCACAGAATTTGTTCCTGGTATTAGTTCTATGCAAGCTTTGGGTTTTGAAGATATTCCATTAACACACAGGGCCGTAAGTGAAAGTTTTTGGGTAATTACGGGGACTAAAAAAGACGGATCGCTATCAGAAGATCTTTGCCTGGCTATGCAAACCAAAGCAACGGTAATTATTTATATGGGAATGAAGAAAATTCAGCAGATAGCCGAAACGTATGTAAAGGAAGGAAGGGGAGATACACCCGCTGCCATTGTTCAGCATGCTTCTTTGCCTCACAGAAAGTCGGTAAGAGCTTGTGTAAAAGATTTGCCGCAATTGGTAAAAGAACAAAATCTTACACACCCGGCTTTAATTATTATTGGTAATGTGGTAAATGTAAATCTTGGTTGAGGTAGACCTTGTTTTTAAGCAGGGTCTCTTTAAGAGACCCTGCAAATTAATTTGCAATGGCTAAGCATAGCCACAAAATTATTCCATTAGCTTTACTTCATATATACCACCTGCAATAGAACCTTTTTTAGCAACAAATTTTACTTCCAAAATATCTCTGTTCAGTTCTTCCGGAATATTAAATTCCAGATCAAAAAAAGTGTTGCCTTTATCTCCGGTAAGATTTACTGTACCAATAACAGTGTTGTTAACCAGCACATCAAAATTTCTTCCGTTGTCTGCGCCATAGCAGGTAATCACGATCTTTTTTCCACGCTGTTTCTCGTTCTTTAGCTGATAAGAAAACCACGAGCGGCTATGCCTCCAATGTTTGTCCCGATGAATTCCGCTTTCTGTGTTTTCCCCTTTAAAAAAATGGTCGTTTTCTGGCTGTTGCTGGCCGGCGTAAACCATGTCCACTGTTTTTTCTTTACGGGCTGTTTCAGCGGCTTCTTTAGCTCTGGCTTCTTTATCTTCCAGTTCATAACGTTCTTTATTGATGTACTTAAAGTAGATGGAATATCTGGTATCATGTACGTCGTAGAAAGGGATAAACTCCAGCGCTTTACGAAATTTAATATCTGCACTGCTAAAAGCAATTTTACCGGTGTTCTTAGTTAGGTTTGTTAAAATATCATCGCTGGAATTTACAATAAATTGCGGTGCTGTATGTAAGGGAATTTGCTTGCCGTGAGCAATATGTCCGCCCCGGCTCTCATCTGCAAATAAGCCCTTTAAATCTGTAGTATCGGTTTTCGCTGCTAACAATATAGGACCGTAAAACAGGCTAACGTAGTTTAGATTATCTGCTATTTGCTCTATTCTTGTAGTTGGAGATAGGTTGATACTTATCTCATCGCCTTTTTTCCATTTTCTGCTTAGCTGAATATAATGTTCTTTTGCTGGCTTGTAAGCTAGTAGTTTTCCATTGACGGTAATTTTCATTTGGTCTGCCGTAGTCCAATGTGGAACACGGATATAAAAACTGAAATTCCCATTTTTAACCTCATGAATTTTTAGTGAGACTATATTGTTTTCTGGGAAATGAGTGTTTTGGCTAATCTTAACACCTTTTTCTTGCCAGCTCAATTCGGCAGGGATAAATAAGTTTACAAATAGATCTTTAGCATTGTGCGCAAATATAAATTCGCCATATTTTCCGTGATTTTCCAAGCCAGAGCCCACACAGCACCACATAGAAGTTTCTGGCTGCGAATATACCCGGTAATGGTTTGGGCGCATAGGTGTGAAATAAACAAAGCCTCCTTTTTCTGGGTGCTGAGAAGATAGGATATGGTTATAAAGCGCTTTTTCAATATAATCTATGTATTTAATATCTCCGCTTTGCTGATAAAGCGCTTTACTCAGCTTCAGCATGTTATAGGTATTGCAGGTTTCTGGCCCTTCAATATCCTCAATCATGGGCATAAAATTATTGGTAGGATGAAAATGTTCTCTCACACTATTACCACCTATGGCAACTGTACGTTTATAAACTATATTATCCCAAAAAAAGTTAGATGCCTTATGCCAATCTGGTTTATTGCTTAACATGGATATTTTTTCATAGCCTATAACCTTTGGAATTTGCGTATTGGCATGCAAGCCCGTTAATTTATCTTCCTGCTTTAGTAAAGGATCTAAGATTGCCCGGTGCGAAAATTTCTGAGCCATATCCAGATATTTCTTTTGCCCGGTTAATTGGTAAGCATCTGCAAAAGACTCGTTCAATCCACCGTGTTCGCTTTTAAGCATTTGCTGCATTTGCTGCTCGTTTAATTTACCAAAAGTTGCCAGGCCCCAATCGCATAATTTAAGAAACATGTCTTTAGCCGTGGTATTTCCGGTGTATTGCCATGCATCATGTAAACCAGCAAAAACTTTATGTATATTATATAAAGGAACCCATTTTTTGTTCAGAGAGAAGGTAGCGGCATCAATTTTTCCATCAGATATTTCTTTCCAGAGATTTTTGCTGCCCGGTACTCCGCCCAGATAACCATTTTGGTTTGCATCCTGGCACCTCTTTAATTCAGATAAATAGTAAGTTAGCCTTTCTTCAATTTCCTTGTCTCCGGTAGCGGCATACATAATAGCTAGCGCACTTAAATAATGCCCGCCAATATGCCCGTCCAGGCCGCTATTTTCCCAATTGCCATAGCTTTCGCTTTTTTGCTGAAGGCCAGATTCTCTTAAATACGGGGCGAGTAGCCTGTCTGCATCCATATCCAGAATATAGTTTAAACAAGTCTGCTCGGCATTTTTAAAGACACCTTCTGTTAGCTTTACCTGCCGCAGCGGAAAAGTTTCCAGATTTTCAAATTGCGCATATACATTAAAGCTATAGCTAAATAGCAGGCAGAGCAGTGGTTTGATAAAAGATTTCATTCAGATAAGTTTATAATTAAATGTCAATATAACAATTAATTTATAAATTGTGAAAAATTAGAATAAATCTGTGTAGATATTACCTATTAAAGGGCGGTTAAGAGCCCAATAAAGCTTGCGGATTGGGGATAAAGTTTAGAAACTTTTCGAAATTATCTTTATAGCTATCCTGATTTAGCTGATAGTAGAAAGCACCTTTTTTAGAGTTTAGCTTGTCTTTTTCCTGTAGTTTAATAAGTAAGCCTGTAGAGAGTAATTTTCGGCTAAAGTTTCTTTTATCTAATTCAGAACCGTAAACCTGCTCATACAAAGCTTGTATCTGCGGGATAGTAAATTTATGAGGTAGCAATTCAAATAAAATAGGATGCAAAGCGGCTTTATATCTGAGTTTATTTAATGCCACGTTTACCATTTTATTATGGTCAAAAATAAGGTGCGGAATAGATTCTATATCAACCCACTCGGCATGGTATAAATCTGTAATCTGGGTTTTATATTTATTAATATCAATAAAAGCATAATAACCTATACTGATGGTTCTTTCTATAGGGTCTCTGTCGATATCTCCAAACACTTCAGTTTGCTCCATATAAATATCTTCCAGGCCGGTTAGCTCTTTCAGCACCCGAGATGCCGCCTGAGCCGGACTTTCATCAGGCTGTACAAAGCCGCCCATAACGCTCCATTTATCTTTTTCCGGTTCAAAACCTCTTTTTATCAAAAGAATTTTAAGCTTCTCACCATCAAAACCAAAGATTATACAGTCAACAGCAACAAGTATACGTGTTTGTTTAGAATATTTTCTCATTAGAATGGAGCATCTGTTTATATAATGCGTAGCAATTTTAGCTATTTTGTTTAGGATTATAAAAAAATACGTCGCTATTCTGAACGCGTTTTTGAAAAAAATTGTTAAAATATTAAATGTTAATTTGACAATTAAAAATATTTGTGTAGCTTAGTTCAAGCTTTTGCAAAAGCTAACAAAAAGTATAAACCAACCAATAATAATTTTATGAAAAGAACCAATTATAAGCTGTTCCAGGCAGGTTTCGTTTGGATAATGCTTGCATTCCTCTGTGCCACAGCAGTAAGAGCACAAAGTTTAAATGTACAGGGTACCGTTAGGGACAGAGCAGGAGATCCGTTAGCGGGTGTAGCTGTAAGTGTTAAAGGAACAACACAGGGTACAATTTCAGACATTAATGGTAAGTATGTCATCAACGTTCAGGAAAACGCAGTGCTGGTGTTTTCTTATATAGGCTATGTGACGTTGGAGCAAGCCGTTAATAATCGTAACAATATTTCTGTATTCTTAGAGGAAGATAACAGAGCGTTAAATGAAGTTGTAGTAGTAGGTTACGGAACGCAAAGGCGGGCAGATATTACAGGGGCAGTTGCCGTTGTAGATACCGAGGAAATGAAAAAAATATCTACTAATGATGTGGGTACGATGCTAGCGGGTAGGGTTGCCGGAGTTTCTGTAACCGGTGATGGGCAGCCAGGGGCATTCCCTCAGGTCAAACTCCGGGGTATTTCAACTTTCGGTAATTCTGACCCTTTATATGTTATAGATGGTGTTGTTTTATTTGGTGTGCCCAGAGAGTTTAATCCTAATGATATAGAGAGTATGCAGGTTTTAAAGGATGCTTCTGCCGCAGCTATTTATGGGAGTAGGGCAGCTAACGGAGTTATCATTATTACGACCAAACAGGGTAAAAAAGACACGCCTTTAAAAGTGGACTACAGCGGTTATTACGGGATAGACGAAATTTGGCAGATTCTGCCGGTAACCGGGCGGGAGAATTATCAAACGCTAAATAATGAGGCTAGAATAAATTCAGGGAAAGTTCTGGCTCCAGGTAACGATCCTCGTTCTGCGCTGTATATTACTGATATAGATACTGACTGGCAGGAAGAAGGGTTGAAAACGGGAAACAGGCAAAACCACTACCTGTCTTTAAACGGTGGCGGAACCTATAATACCTATAATGTTTCTTTAGATTATTTTGATAATAAAGGAACTTTTGTTGGTGCAGGGCCAGATTATAAGCGTTATACCGCAAGAGCTAACAATACACAGGAAAAAGGGCGTTTTAAATTTGGCCAGACATTATTGTTTTCCAGATCGCATGAAAACGCCTTGATTACCGGAGACGGCATTTTAGCCGGTGGAAGGCCGCCTTTGATTAACGACTTGGTTTTTGCAATTCCGACAATGCCGGTGTATGATTCTAACAGGCTTGGAGGTTTTGGAGGGACAGCCAGTGAAATCCATGATGCAATTTCTTTAAATGGAATTGGCTTTAATTCTCTAATAACCAACTGGACAGATGTACAGCGGACTTTTGCTACTGCTTACGGGCAGGTTGATTTAATTAATAAAACCGGGCATAAGCTTACGTATAAGCTGAATTTTGGGTATGATTTTTTAAGCTATAGAAACTTTCAGTATGTACCTAAATTTAATTTAGGCTATTTCTTCCCCAATGAAATAGCTAGGGTTAACGATGCTGAGACTAAGACCGAGCATTTGCTGGTTGAAAATACTATCAATTATCAATATAAAGTGGGTAAGCATAGTTTAGAGGCACTGGTAGGCCAGATGTTTGACAGCGGTAATAATATCTGGCGCAGAGCAAATGCAAATGGCATTACAAGGAATGATTTTGCCAATTTGCGCAACGGAGATGATTTTGCAGCCTTTAGTGAAGAATGGGAAAAAGGTTTGCTCTCATTTTTAGGTAGGATTAACTATAATTTTGATGATAGATATTTGCTTTCTGCAACAATGCGTAGGGATGAATCGTCACGCTTTGCCAAAGAATTTAGAGTGGGATACTTCCCTTCAGCAGCAATAGGGTGGAGAATCTCTAATGAAGACTTTTTTGCCGGTGCTAAATCTATAGTTTCAGATTTAAAATTTAGGGCCAGTTGGGGAGTTTTAGGAAATGACAATATTGGTGATTATTTGTTCCAATCTGTCTTGAATCCGGGTATAGTTTATTCTTTTGACGGAACCAGGGTATTAGGTACTATACAAACTAATGAAGTTTCTAAATCTTTAAAATGGGAAGAAAGAGAAACGCTAAATGTTGGCTTTGATGCCCAGTTTCTTTCTGGGAAATTAGATTTAAGTGCAGAATATTACAGTAGCGATAGCCGAGATATTTTGGTTGCAATACCAATTCCGCTTTCTGTGGGCTCAATTAATTCATTTCCTGTAGTTAATGCTGGAACACTAAGGAACTCGGGGGTTGAGATTTCTGCTAATTATAATTTTAACGTTAACAAAGATTTTGATATTTCTTTAGGCGGTAATTTCTCGACCCTTAAAAATCGTGTTGTTTCATTAGGAGACGGTGTAACTACCCGTATAGATGGTGCTTTCAGAACAACGGTAGGAAAAGAAGTAGGTCGCCATTACGGTTTCCGTACAGATGGTTTATTCCAATCGCAAGCAGAAATCGATGCACATCCCGCACAATTTGATGGAACCAAAGTGGGCGATATCAGGTTTGTGGATTTGAATAACGATGGATTTATTAATGATGCCGATAGAACGGATTTAGGCAGTGGCCTGCCATCTGTTTATTACGGATTCAATTTAACCGCAAAATACAAAAGCTTTGATTTTACTGTTTTTGCTTCCGGTGCGGGAGATTACCTCATCAATAGCAGATTATACAGAGACCTGATGCATACGGGCGGTGATCAGAACTATCATCAGGATATGGTAAACAGATGGACTTCCGTAAACACAAATACAAACATTCCAAGACTTTCATGGCAGGATTTAAACCATAATTGGGAAAGTTCTGACCGCGAAGGCTGGTTACAAGACGGTACTTTCTTAAGGTTAAATACCATTTCTTTAGGATACGAGTTGCCTAAGAACCTCATTAAAGGCTTAGAAAAAGCCAGAGTATATGTAACAGGGCAGAATGTTTACACTTTCCAGAAGTATAAAGGATATAATCCTGATTATGCTTACGGAGTATTTACTCCTGGTTTAGATAACGGCTCTTACCCTAAACCTCGTGTAGTAATGTTTGGTCTTCAGTTAGGTTTTTAAGTTAAACTAAAGAAAGCAATGAAAAAGATATTTTATATAATCATAACAGTAGCTGTATTAAGTGGCTGCGATAAAAAGTTGGATTTAGTAAATCCTAACTATCCTACTACAGCTAGTTTTTGGAAAACGGCAGACGATGCCTTTTCAGCTGTCAATACTATTTATAATTCATTAACTCTTGATGGTACTTACAACCGTTCTTTTCCGGGTTTGCAAGATAGCCGTGGCGAAGATATAAAAGGAGATAGCCCTTGGGGAGATTTGGTATCTGTTGGGCAGTTTACCATTCCCAATACATCTGCACCTGTAGAATGGATATGGAGAGATTTTTATTTGACTATAGGTAGGGCAAATAGAGTAATTGAAAATGTTGGCACATATAGCGGCCGCGATTTAAGCGCTGATGCTAAGAACAGAATATTGGGTCAGGCTTATTTTTTAAGAGCCTTATCTTATTTTAGCCTGATTACCAATTTTGAAAAAATCCCATTAGTCACTAAACCTCCTGTAAGTAAAGATGACTATTATCCGGCTACAGCAAATACAGAAGATGTGTGGAATCAGATTTATGAAGATCTTAAGCTTGCAGAAGAATATCTTCCACTAAATTATGATAATGTTACCGGGCCAGACAAAGGGCAAAAAGGCAGAGCTACAAAAGGGGCTGCGGCAGGTTTATTGGGCAAAGCTTATGTTTATCAGAAAAGATGGGATCTGGCACTTCAACAATTCGAAAAATTTGTGTTGCCAACGGGTATATTGTATGGGAAATATTCATTGATGCCTAATTACAGAGACAATTTCAGCAACATTGGAGAGAATAATGCCGAATCATTGTTTGAGGTTCAGTTTGATAGCAGTTTTGGCTCTGATGGCAACTGGACAGGGGAACCTAATGCCAATTGGAGACAGTTTGCAGCTTTTAGTGTAACTTATGCGCCCCGTGGCTTTTCTGACAACGGCGTTCAGTATGGAGGGTATAAAGATTACATACCTACTGGTTATCTGAGAAATCAATATAAAGCGGAGACTACAACAGACGGGAAATCTGACCCCAGGTTATTGGCCACCATTTGTTCTTTTGAACCTGCAGATAACTCAACAAAAGTATATGGCGTAGAATGGCCTTACGGTGTAAACGAAGTGTTTTTGAGAAAATATACACATGATGGGCTAAATTTTACCGGACCAGAAACATTTGAGACCGGAGATATAAACTATAGGGTGCTTAGGTATGCAGACATTCTTTTACTGCATGCAGAAACCCTGAATGAATTGAGTAGAACTGCAGAAGCTTATCCGTTTATTCAATTGGTGAGAAATAGAGCTAGGCTAAAGGATTTGGCTACCGTAAAACCCAATATGGACCAGGAGCAAATGAGAGATCAAATAGCACATGAGAGATTATTGGAATTTGCAGTAGAAGGCCAGCGTATACATGATTTAATTAGATGGGGGTGGTTTTATAAAACAGATAAGCTGGCTCAATTGAAGGCGGCAGATAGTGATTTCAATACCTGGAAACCCGGTAAAGAATATCTGCCTATACCATTATTTGAGCTAAACGCAAATAAAAATTTATCACCTAATTCTGCCAATTAAATAAATCGTTATGAAAACAATATTTAGAATATCAATAATAAGTTCTTTATTGGCGTTTGGTGCCTGTAAAGAAGATAACGAGATCATCATCAGCTTAGACCCGGCTTTAAGCTATCCGGTAACAGAAATTCCTGCTTTTGACCTCGGTACCATTACCGATACTTACCCCAACATTGCAGACTATGCACACAGCGCAAAGTGGGGACCGTATAATTTGCATGATCCTTCTATACTAAAAGTAGACGATTATTATTATTGCTACAGTACCGATGCTGCTTTTGGCTATGGCGAGGGTACGTTGAGAGCTGGAATTATGGTAAGACGCTCTAAAGACCTTGTAGAGTGGGAGTTTTTAGGCTGGGCTATTAATGGTTTACCGCAGCAGGCGGTAAATTACATTAAAAGTGTAAATGCTAATTATAAACCAAACTCCGGAATTTGGGCGCCTTATATCATGAAGGTAGGCAATCAATACAGGTTGTATTATTCTTTGGCTTCAGACGGATTCAGAGTCAGCGCTATTGGTTTGTTAACCTCCAACTCGCCTGAAGGCCCGTGGACAGAAGCCGGTCTGGCAGTTAAATCAGGAACTAATGGACCGGGTACAAATGCTATAGATCCATCGGTAGTAGTAACTCCTGCCGGAGAACATTATATGTATTACGGCTCTGCCTGGGATGGTCTCTTTGTGCTTAAGTTAGACCCGGTTACCGGTTTAGCTGCTACCAGCGGAGATCTGGGGACTTTAATCGTAAGAAGAGGCAAAACAGGAAACGTTTATAATGGAAATCTTGAAGCGCCGGAAATAATCTATAATGAACAGTTACAGAAGTATTTCTTGTTTGTATCTTACGATTGGATTGATACTAAATATAACGTTCGCGTATTCCGGTCAGATAGTCCAACAGGGCCATTTGTAGATTGGAACGGGGAAGATGCCGTAACTCAATCTGACCATGCAGATCAAATTGTATTAGGACCCTACGCATTTAAAGGACATGGTGGTTGGCAAGGTACTGCGCATTGTTCTGTGTTTAAAGGCGATAATGGACAGTATTTTATGGCAACACAGGGGCGTCCTAATGAAAACAAGTTTTACATGGTGATGCATGCCCGCAAGATGTTTTGGTCAGACAATGGATGGCCAATGGTATCGTCGCAGAGATATGCAAATGTTGCCCAAACTCCAATTAAAAGAGAAGATCTGATAGGAGAGTATGAGCAGATTATTCATGGTTATGTGAGAGTGCCCGGCTATGCCGATGAGCAAACAAATCCAAATATCAATTATGCTGTAGAGAACAATCCTATGCTTCATGCAGATGGCACCATATTCGGAGACCCAAACAATACTTGGGTATTTGATGAAGCGAAATCTACACTTGAGATGCGATGGGCAGGAGGATTATTTATAGATAAGCTGCATGTGTCCAGAGAACGAGATTGGGAGAAAAAGAAAACCTCAACCATTGTAATGACAGGATACAATGGTGGTGGACTTGGACTGTGGTTCAAGAAAGTTAACTAGAATATTTTAACCAAACCAATAAATCACCAATAGAGTGTGTCGAAAAATAACACTTTGTTGTGGCAAAGCAGAACCGGACTAATATCAAATTCTTCGGTTCTGCTACTTTGCCAACTCAATGAACGATTAATAATTATTTATAAACTGAAGAAGAAAAATGATGTGTACAAACTTAAAAGTGAAATCTAAGATTCTTGGTGTAGCAGCACTCTCTTTACTAACCGCAGCAAATGTTTTTGGGCAAACTAGCATCCAGGTAAATACTACTAAACCAGAAATAACCATTAGCAAACATATTTACGGGCACTTTGCAGAACATTTAGGCAGATGTATTTACGACGGATTTTACGTCGGCGAAGATAATAAAACCGTTGCCCATACTAACGGTGTAAGAAACGATATTGTGGACGCCTTAAAAAAGCTCAATATCCCGAATTTAAGATGGCCGGGAGGTTGTTTTGCTGATACATACCACTGGATGGACGGTATAGGGCCCAAAGAAAAAAGGCCTTCTATTGTAAATACCTGGTGGGGCGGAGTTACCGAGAACAATAGCTTTGGTACGCATGATTTTTTAAATATGTGCGAACTTTTAGGAACAGAACCCTATTTAGCCGGAAACGTTGCATCGGGTACGGTCAAAGAATTGGCAGATTGGGTGCAGTATGTAAATCATGAAGGTGAAAGCCCTATGTCTAAACTCCGTAAAGAAAACGGCAGAGAGAAACCATGGAATGTTAAATATTGGGGCGTAGGTAACGAAGCCTGGGGCTGCGGTGGAAATATGACTCCTGAATATTATGCGAACGAATACAGAAAATACGCCACTTTTATGTCTAGCTGGACAAATGAGAAAGGGATTTTTAGAGTGGCATCTGGCGCCAATGTGGATGATTACCACTGGACAGAAACTTTAATGAAAAATATTCCTAAAAATCTGGTAGAAGGTGTGGCTTTACACCATTATTCATTTGTAGAATGGAACAAAAAAGGCTCTGCAACCAGCTTTACCGAAGAGCAATATTTTAAAACCATGCAAACAGCCTGGAAAATGGAAGAACTGGTAACAAAGCATTCGGCAATTATGGATAAATATGACCCGAAAAAGAAAATTGCTCTGGTTGTAGATGAGTGGGGAGGTTGGTATGAAGTTGAAGAGGGAACCAACCCCGGTTTTTTATATCAGCAAAATACCATGAGAGATGCGATGATTGCCGGTTTAACGCTAAATGTTTTTAATAACCATGCAGAGCGTGTTAGAATGGCCAATTTGGCACAAACTGTAAACGTCCTGCAGTCGGTGATCCTTACCAAAGGAGATCAGATGATCTTAACGCCAACCTATCATGTGATGGAAATGTACAAAGTTCATCAGGACGCCAAATTATTTCCAATGTCAATAACATCTGCAGAATATAAATTGGGAAACAAGAGTTTACCAGCCATCAGCGCCTCAGCTTCTTTAGCGTCTAACGGCACAACCAACGTATCTTTAACTAATATAGATGCCGCTAAAGCACAAGAAATAGTTTTAGATATGGGAGACAAAAGCTATAAAAGCGTAAAAGGAAGAATATTAAGCGCTAAAAAATTGCAAGACTTTAACTCTTTTGAAAAACCAGATTTAATAAAGCCATCTGCTTTCAAAGACGTCCAATTAAAAGGAGGGCAGTTAAAAGTAAAATTGCCTCCATTTTCTGTAGTTGTTTTAGAATTAATTTGATAACAATATCATGATAAATAGCAGATATTATTTAAGCTTGCTGCTGCCCTTGTTCTTCTCCGCAATAGTTTACGGGCAAACCGTGTTTAAAGTAGATGCGGGTAACATTCAGGCAGAAGTACAGCAAAATATGTGGGGTGTTTTCTTTGAAGACATCAATATGGGAGCAGATGGCGGAATTTACGCCGAGCTGGTAAAAAATAGATCCTTCGAATTTTATAAGCCGCTTATGGGCTGGAAACGCGAAGGTAAAGCTTATAAAGAAGGAGATATTCTGGTTATCAACCGTCAGGAAACCCAAAGTAATAACCCAAGATTTCTTCGGGTAAAAGCAAATGGCGTAGCCAAAAGCGATTTAACCTTAACTAATGAAGGCTTTAGAGGCATGGGGCTTAAAAAGGATTTAACTTATGAATTCTCTGTATGGTACCGTCAGCAAAAGCCGGGCGTCCAGCTTAATTTAGAATTATTGGATAGCAAAGGGAACGTAATAGGTACCGGGAAATTTACACCAGAAAAAGCTGATGGAAATTGGCACAAGCAAAAAACAACGTTGGTTTGTAGCGCAACAGAGCTGAAAGGCAAGTTCAGGATTGCTTTTGAAGGTTCTGGAGAGATTGATTTGGATATGATTTCTCTTTTTCCAACAGATAACTGGAAAAAGAGGCCAGAAGGTTTGCGAGCCGATATGATTCAGCGTTTGGCAGATCTTAAACCCGGCTTTATTCGTTTCCCTGGTGGGTGTATTGTTGAAGGGCATGATCTATCTACAAGATACCAATGGAAAAAAACCGTTGGGCCAATAGAAGAAAGACAACTTATTGTAAACAGATGGAATACAGAGTTTGCGCATCGGCTTACGCCAGATTATTATCAAACTTTTGGTTTAGGCTTTTACGAATATTTTTTAATGGCCGAAGATATTGGGGCAGATGCTTTACCTATCTTGAATTGTGGTATGGCTTGTCAGTTTAATACCGCAGAAGTTGTTCCTTTAGATCAATTAGATGAATATGTACAGGATGCTTTAGATCTGGTTGAGTTTGCAAACGGACCTATTACCAGTAAATGGGGGAAGGTTAGAAGCGATATGGGGCATCCGGCACCTTTTAACTTGAAATATTTGGGTGTAGGAAACGAAAACTGGGGCCCGCAATATGTAGAACGCTTAAAGTTTTTCCAGAAAGCGTTAAAAGCCAGGTATCCTGAAATTAAACTGGTGTACAGCTCTGGTACCGATCCTGAAGGCGAGCGTTTTGAATATCTGGACAAAGAATTGAGAGCACTTAACGTGGATATCATCGACGAACACTTTTACCGCAGTCCGCAGTGGTTTTTAGATAACGCCAAGCGTTATGATAATTATGACAGAAAAGGGCCGAAGATTTTTGCCGGCGAATATGCGGCTCATAATGTGAAAACAGCAACGCCTGATAATAAAAATAACTGGTTAACGGCTTTAGCTGAGGCCTCATTTTTAACAGGTGTAGAAAGAAATGCAGACGTGGTACACCTGGCTTCCTATGCGCCTTTATTTGCTCATGTAGATGGTTGGCAATGGACTCCCGATCTTATTTGGGTAGATAATCTAACTACTTACGGAACGCCAAATTATTATATTCAGCAGATGTTCTCACTTAACAAAGGCTCTCATGTTATTTCCATTAAACAGGATAATGAGGTAATTGCCGGAAAAGATGGTTATTATGCATCAGCTGTTATCAATAAAAAAACTAACGAAATTATAATCAAGGTTTCTAATTATGCCAACAGCGAAAGAGAAGTAGAATTAGACATTGCAGGAGTTAAAAAGCTGGAAAGCAGAGGGAGAAATATTTATATAACATCGGGTATGGAAGAAGTAAACTCCATAGAAAAGCCCTTAAATGTAAGTGCCAAAGAAAGAATTGCCAAAGCTTCCGGAAGGAAAATTAAAGCCAGGCTAGAACCCTATTCTTTCCATGTATTTAAATTTAAAGCGACATTGTAATATGAGAATTTATTCATTTTTGCTGAGCTTGCTGTTGTCGTTAAATGCCTGGTCGCAAGAACTAAAAACCGATATTATAGCCCACGATCCTGTCTTAATCAGACAGGATTCGGTTTATTACCTCTTTACTACCGGAAACGGCGTATCGGTCTGGTCTTCTAAAAACCTTAAAGAATGGAAAGCAGAAGAACCTGTTTTCCCAGACGGGCCAAAATGGGCGCAAGACACTATTCCGAACTTTAAAAAGCACATATGGGCGCCAGATATTAGCTTCTATAAAGGCAAATATTATTTGTATTATTCTGTTTCCGCTTTTGGTAAAAACACTTCAGCAATCGGAGTAGCCACAAACGCTACTTTACACCCCGGAGATTCCGATTTCAAATGGGTAGACCATGGCCGGGTTATACAATCATATCCAAATAAAACCAATTGGAACGCTATAGACCCTAATATTATAGCAGATAAAACAGGTCAAGCTTACATGTCTTTTGGGTCTTTTTGGGATGGACTAAAGTTGGTTAAACTTAGTGAAGACAGATTAAGTGTGGCTGAGGACGTAATGCATATACCAACCATTGCCAGCAGAAAAAAAAGTTTAGGAGACCCTAATCCACCAGCTATTGATGATAACCCAAAAGATGCCGGCGGAAATGCCATAGAGGCTCCTTTTATTTTCAAAAGAGGTAAATATTACTATCTGTTTGCTTCTATAGATTATTGCTGTAAAGGCTTAAGAAGCTCTTATAAAATGATAGTCGGCAGATCTAAAACTATAACCGGAAATTTTGTAGATGATAAAGGGCAAAGTTTGAAAACGGGAGGTGGTCGTTTAGTTTTAGAAGGCAATACTCGCTGGCATGGCGTTGGGCATAATGCCGTAGTTAGTTTTGATGGAAAAGATTATATCGTTTTTCATGGTTATGACGCCAACCAAAACGGAGCGCCTAAATTAAGAATTGAACGTTTAGAGTGGGACAAAAACGGTTGGCCTCTTGTTAAGTTAAGAGAACTTTAAATCATAATTAAAAACAGATAAAACAATACACATATGTTTTGAATAGAGTTTTTCAGGATTTTCTTATCTTGCCAAGAAAAACAATATCCAAACCAAAAATTTAATAAGTCCAATTATGAAAAAAGCATTCTTATACCTCTTAGGAGGCATTATTATTGCAGTTTCTTCTTGTAACAGCAACACCCAAAAAACACAGCAAACAGACTCTGTGAGTGTAGAAAGCAAAGCGGTTGAGTTAGATAAAGCGAATTTTGAGACTACCATAGACGGAAAACAGGTTAAGCTGTATACGCTAATCAATAAAAACAAGGCACAGGTAGATATTACCAATTATGGCGGCAGAATTGTAAGTATTATTGTGCCCGATAAAAATGGCGTATTAACAGATGTTTCTTTGGGCTACGATAAGCTAGAGTCTTTTAGAAAAGAAGGCGAAGGTTTTTTTGGTGCTTTAATTGGAAGATTCGGTAACAGAATTGGCGAAGGAAAGTTCAATTTAGATGGCAAAGTTTACCAATTGGAGTTAAACGATGGGCCTAATACATTGCATGGCGGTAATAATGGTTTTTATGCTAAGGTGTGGGATGCAGAGCAGACTGCCGATAATAAACTTTCGCTAACTTATATTTCTCCAGATGGCGAAGCTGGGTATCCGGGTACTTTGCAAGTTAAGGTTGTATATACTTTAACAGATGATAACGCAATACAAATCGTTTACGAGGCTACTACAGATAAGAAAACAGTTGTGAATTTAACCAATCACGCCTATTTTAATCTAAATGGCGAAGGCGACAGCACTATTCTGGATCATGAATTGGTAATCAACGCAGATGCTATTACGCCGGTAGATGATACATTAATTCCAACTGGTGATTTAATGGCTGTAAAAGATACTCCGTTTGATTTTAACAAACCTACATTAATTGGCGAACGTATAAACGATAGCCACGAACAATTGCAAAAAGGAAAAGGCTACGACCATAATTGGGTGTTAAACAAAGGAAAAGGATTACAAACTGTAGCCACAGTTTACAGTGCAAAAACAGGTATTGTTATGGATGTAATTACTGAAGAGCCCGGCTTACAGTTTTACAGCGGAAACTTTATGAAAGGAGATACAAACGATGGAAAAGGAGGAAAAGCTTATCCGTATCGCTCTGCTTTCTGTTTAGAAACTCAGCATTTTCCAGATTCTCCGAACCAACCTAATTTTCCTTCTACTATTTTAAAACCGGGCAGTGTTTATAAAACTACTACAGTTTATAAATTCTCTGTAAGATAAAGTAAAGATTAAAAAGAATAAGCAATCTCATTTTATGGGATTGCTTATTCTTTTATTTTAGCCGCAGACAATAAGATAAGATGAAAAATTTGCATAGCATAAGGCACTATTTTGTGCCTCTGGAGTTTAAAGAATCTTCTGTATTCTTTGTGCTGGAAAATAACCGCCATACACAAGTTGGGATAAGCGATTTTGGTGCAAGAATTACACATTTTATAGTTAACGCTAATGAAGAGCCTATTGATATTGTTTTAGGATTTGATAAGCTGGAAGATTATTTTAATGCCAATGAAAAATACCATGGCGTTACTGTCGGACCTTTTGCTAACAGAATTTCCAACGGCAAATTTACCTTAGAGGGCAAAGAATATATCTTAGAACAAAATAACGGTACAAACTGTCTTCATAGCGGTTCTATTGGTTTTCACAATAGATTTTGGGAAGTGGTAGCGTCTGCTAAAAATACGGTGACATTGGCTGTAGAGACAGAAGAAGGAGAAGACGGTTTTCCGGGCGGATTAACAGTTAGCGTAAAATACACCCTGGATGATGAAGGTAATCTAAACATCGAGTATTTTGCAGAGACAAGGTTTGCGGCTCCTATTAACTTGACAAATCACGCTTATTTTAATCTAAACGGCGAAGAGACCAATAATATCACTTCGCATAAGGTAGAAATCAAAGCAGAAAAATTTGCGGTTATTAATTCAAATTGTATTCCTACCGGTGAATTGCGGGATGTGGAGCAAACTCCTTTTGATTTCAGGCAAACCAAAATCATTAAAACAGATATTGCACAGGACGATGAACAATTAATCATCGGTAATGGTTATGATCATTCTTTTGTTTTAAAAGAAGAAAATAATAATGATTTTATTTTTGCGGCCGCTGCGGTTGGCGATTTATCTGGCATTAAGCTGGAAGTTTATACCACAGAACCAGCTATGCAATTCTATTCAGGTAATTATTTAGGAAGTGGTGATAAAGGAAAAGGCGGTGTCATTTACGCCAACAGAAGCGGCTTTTGTTTTGAAACGCAACATCATCCAGACTCACCCAACCGGCCAGAATTTCCTTCCACAATATTACAACCGGGAGAGAAATTCTATTCTAAAACTATTTACAGGGTTATTTTATAAATGATAACCCTGGCTGTGCATTTCTGTAGCTAACACCTGGTGGTATTTGTTTTCATCTAATGGATAATCCCAACAACCAAGATTGTGGTGGATTGTGCCACCAAAACCACTTTTGAATTTGTAAAGGCCGTATAAAGGATGAGAGGCATCTGCTTTAGGAGCAATACCAAAAAAGTCGTATTCTGTGCAGCCTTTACCGCGGGCAATTTTAATAGCTTCCCATTGTAAAGCGTAAGTAGCCATCATATTTCTATTGGCTGTAGCAGAAGCGCCGTATAAGTAAGTGCCTCTATTTCCAGAAATCACCAAAAACATAGCTGCTAATGGCATATCGTTATATTCCGCTATCAGTAATTTTACCTCGGCCGGCGAGCTGGTGTTTTCTGCCCTCGCAGTTAATACCGTTCTAAAATAATCTATATTGTTAATGGTGATTTTATTTCTGATAGCAGTTTCCTGATACAAGGCATACCAAATATGCAGTTTTTCCATCCCGGCTTTAGCTACCTTTATTCCTTTTCTTGATGAAAGATTAATATTATATCTGGTTTTGGGTTTCATTGCACTTAATAAATCCAGATTCTCTTTTTTAAGATCAAGAAATATCGTGTTTGAGGGTAAGATATCAGAATTTGTTTTTCTGAGATTCCAATTATTGGTATTAAAGTTTAGTCTGAATTCCTGATATTTTTTCTCCGGCGGACCAATCCATTGCCCGTTTTCATCAAAATGATCTTCATCTTTAGCCCAATGAGATTTCCATGCTAAATCATATCTTATTAAAATACAGCCTTTTGGCAGATAAGAGCGTAAAATTTCCGAAAGTTCTTCTAAAAATTTGCCTTGGTTTTCTTCGTAAGGCTCTACCTCGGGGCCATACGGCACATAAGCAATATACTCGGTTTTATTAATGTACTGTTTTAAAATCAGGAAATCTCCGTAAGTATAATTGTATTTAGATTTTTCATTATAAATAAAATCGTTCTCCGTCTTAAAATCAAAAGCCAAAGGTAAAAAGCCCTGTTGTTTCTTTACCTCAGACCAAAAAGCAGTTTGCTGTATAATAGATGTATTAAAAACCTCCTTCAGGCTTTTCTTACTTACTAAAAGGCTCATCTTATTTTAATTTTGCCGCGAATAAAAGCAATAAAAGAGTCAAAGTCCAATAAATAAGCACTTTAAAAGTTTTGTGACTTTGTTTTGATAAATAAGATAAGCATCCAGGCTCAAAATATCTTTCTCCAAAATCATTAAATAAATTATCTTTATGTAAACGAGCCGATAAAAGGAAATAGGCCACTTAGTTGCGACGATTCTATCGGCTTTTATAAGTACATTATTTCAATTACTAAAGTATAATTATGGATAATTTGGTAAATATACCTCGATTAGATTTATCTACTTACCTGAACGGCACCGCAGAAGAAAGAAAAAAGTTCTCTGACGATATTGGCAAGGCTTTTAATGAAACCGGGTTTGTTACTATTACCAATCACGGTTTAAGTAAAGAGTTGATTGATAATTTGTACAAACAGGTTCAGGCATTTTTTGCTTTACCAGAACAAACCAAGCTTAAATATGAAAAAAAAGAGCTTGCAGGCCAAAGAGGTTATACTTCTAAAGGTAGAGAAAAAGCAAAAGATGCTAAAACGCCAGATTTAAAGGAGTTTTGGCAAACCGGACAATATGTAGAAGGAGAAGAGTTAAGCAAAGCGGATTATCCGGACAACTTGGTTGTAGAAGAAGTTAGGGAATTTAACGAGGTAACAAAGGAGATTTATAAAAAACTGGAACAGGCAGGTAAGCAGATATTAAATGCAATTGCGGTTTATTTAAATCTGCCCGATAGTTATTTCGAAGAGAAAGTGTTTAACGGAAATTCTATTTTGAGGGCAATACATTATTTTCCTATAGAAAACCCTGATAGTTTACCTCCTGATGCGGTAAGGGCTGGTGCACATGAAGATATTAATTTGATTACTTTATTAATTGGTGCCAGTGCAGATGGTTTGGAGGTTTTAACACGTGATGGAAAATGGTTTCCGATAAAAGCACATGGTGAAGATATTGTAGTAAACGTGGGCGATATGTTGCAGCGTTTGACAAATAATAAGTTGAAATCCACTACACATCGGGTTGTAAATCCACCCAGAGAACTGATGAAAACTTCCAGGTTTTCTGTGCCATTTTTCTTGCATCCAAAAGCCAATATGGATTTAACCTGCTTGCCGTCTTGCGTAAATGCTGAAAATCCAAAAGCGTATGCAGCTATTACCGCAGGGGAATATTTGGACGAGCGTTTAAGAGAAATTGGGTTGAAGATGTAATTAAAAGAAAAGCATCCAGGTATAACAATGTTTAACTGGGTGCTTTTTTACTTCTTCATCTCTTCCAAAATAGCATTATGAAATTCGGCAGGTCTTTGGGTTCCAATAATGTAAACAAGTCCGTCTCTGTCAGTTAGTTTAACAGCATCTTTACCACCTGCGTAAAATTTAATGGTGCCTTTTCTGTGTAAATTATAAACGTGGTTATTGATGAAAAAGTTGCTATAAGCCACTTTTTCTACTTTGGTAATACTATTAATATCTATTTTCACCAATCTGGTTGTCCATAAACCATCTATTAAAATGGCTTTATTCTTTACTACCGTACGATAATGCAACAAAAACAGCATAATCACACTCACCACTAAGATTACGCATCCTACTAATAAGAGTAAATCTCCATTTTTATCGCGGTTTTCTGTCCAGTAATAAGCGATAAAGCAGAAAAAGGCCATTACTAACCTAATGCTAATAAAGATATAATCGCGACCCAAATATTGTTTTTCATGAAAAGTATAATGCTCTGTCATACTTGTAAATTCTTTAGCTCGAAGGTAGTTATTTTTTTAGTTCCTTCACTTATTTTAAAACGATTGTCGGTACGGTAGCCGCATACCCAGATAATATGGCTGTCTCCGTTTTCAAGTATCAAAACTTTTTCTTTTTGATTTACAGGAACTTTCAGGTTTATTAGTAAATCGCTCACTTTTTTAAAACCTTGCATCCCAAAGGGAATCAATTTATCGCCCAATTTCCATTTTCTAAGCTTTAATGGGTATACCAATTTCGATGTGTCCACGTAACAGAAATTATTGTCTTTGAAATTTCCAGGTAGTGCAGTGGCAGAGTTTTGTAGTAAAGTAATATTGCGGGCATTCACTATGGTGTCTTGCTCATTAATCAGCAAAGCAGTAAAATCGTCGGTTTTTTTTGTTTTCTCGAGGAAGATAAATTCCCGGTCGGTAATTATACGGTATTCTTCGGCAAAAAACACTCTGCCAGAAGATCCATTAAAGCAACAGCTCAAAAGATCTTTTATAGAAGTGGCGTTAAAGCCAAAAGGCATTAACAATTCGCTTAAAATAAAAGTTGGCGATGAAAGCTTTTTAAGCTCCGCAATAGCGATGGTGAAACCATCTCCAGATTTACGCATGAGTTTTTTCTGATAAAGCGCTAACTCATTTTTTAGAAAATTCTCTAACTCAGAAAAATAAGAGATATTTTTCTGAAAAGTTTCTTCTAAAGAAGGGTTTATGGCTTTCATTTCGGGGATGATATTAAGCCTTATTTTATTTCGGGCATATTTATCAGAAGCGTTAGAGCCGTCTTCTACAAAAAGAAAATTTCCATCTTCAATAATCTTGTCAATATCCTCTCTGGTAAAGCACATTAAAGGTCTGATGATATTTTTCCGCTGCATTTTAATGCCATGTAAACCTGCTATGCCTGTTCCTCTAATCAGGTTTAAGATTACTGTTTCCATAGCGTCATTCTGGTGCTGTGCAATGGCAATTTTCTGATATCCAAACTCATCACATAATTCTTGGAAAAAATTGTAGCGCAATTCTCTGGCGGCCATTTGTATGCTTATTTTCTTTTCTTCGGCATATGCCAAAGTATCAAAAGTAGCTAAATGAAAAGGTGCCTGGATTTCTTGGGCGAGATCTTTAACAAAATATTCGTCTCTTGTAGACTCTTCTTCACGTAATTGAAAATTGCAATGCGCAATAGCAATTTTATAACCTGCCTGATGCAAAAGATGAGTCATAGCTACAGAATCTTTTCCGCCACTTACCGCTAATAGAACTGTATCATAAAAGTTAATTAGGGCGTATTTGCCGATATAATCCTTAAGGGTTTGTAGCTGAGATAACATCAATCAAAATTAAACGTTTAAAATCGATACCAAAAGACTAATTTTGCTTTGTGAAAAAGTATTTCATTTTAATTATCGCCGTCTTCTTTTCTGTAAGTCTTTTCGCTCAAAAGGTTACCCGGGTAGAATTATTACAGTCGCAATCTTTTATTGGTATGAAACGGAACGGTGAAAATACACAAAAAGTAATTAAGCCTGTTTTTCAGCAAGATAACTCTATTCTTACTTGTGATAGCGCATATTTTTATATCGAAAAAAATAGCTTTGATGCTTTTGGGCATGTTCATATCAATCAAGCTGATACCATAAATATCTATTCTGACCTGCTGAACTATAACGGAAATACCAAAATTGCCGTTTTAACCAATAACGTTAAAATGGTAGATGGCACCGCTGTTTTAACAACAGACCATTTGGTTTATAATATGGCCAGTAAAGTGGGTCAATATTTAGGTGGTGGAAAAATTGTAAACGGACCAAATACGCTTACAAGTACCAATGGATACTACTTTTCTAATTCAAGTGATGCTTATTTCAGGTACAATGTGAGAGTTAAAAGTCCGGAAGCTTTAATAGTTTCTGACACATTACGCTACAATTCTTTAAGCAAGATCGCCTATTTTTATGGACCAACACATATTTACGGCAAAGATGATACGCTGTATACAGAAAACGGAACCTATAACACAGCTACAGATCAGGCCGCATTTGGTAAGAAAAATCTATACCAGCAAAACTCTAAAAGCCTAACCGGAGATAGCTTATTTTATGATAGAAATGCAGGCTATGGCAGAGCGGTAAAAAACATCATTTTTAAAGATACCGCTCAAAAAGTTGAGCTTCGCGGAGATTTAGGCTATTACTTGAAAAAAGATGAAAGTATAGAGGTAACCCGAAATGCTTATGTAGTTTTTGAAACCGAAAAAGATTCGCTATCTAAAGACAGCACATTTTTATCTGCCGATACTTTGTATAGCAAAGTGTTTGCTAAGGGCGAACTCTATAAACTTAGAGAAGCTCGTAAACCTAAAATTGAGATTACAGAAGAAAATTTATTATCACCATCTGCTGATAGCGTTCTGGTGGCTGATAGTTTAGTTCAGGATAGTTTGGTAACCAGAGATAGTATTGCCTTGACGGCTGATAGCTTACAACTGGCAGTAAACAATCCTGCAGACAGCGTTGCCGCTAAGCCATTACAAGATACTGTGGCTACAGCGCCCAAGCCGCCATTAATTCTATCTAAAAAAGAACAGCGTAAGATAGAAAAGCAAGCTAAGAAAAAAGAGCGTCCACAGTTAATTTCGTCTCCAAATGGGCAGGCTCCCAATCAGAAAAAAGAACCAGCACAACAGCAAGAAGCCGCTGCTATAGACTCTTCGGGTATTAAAAAATTAGAAAGAGAGTTTTTTGTGTTAGATAGTATCCGGAAAGATAGCATTTATGCGTTAGAAACCGATACAGCCAGAGTAAGAACGATAAGCGCCTGGAGGAATGTTAAAATCTTTAAAAGTGATTTACAGGCCAAGGCAGACTCTGCATTTTTTAGCTACGGCGATTCTACGCTGAGAATATATTATTCGCCAATTGTATGGGCACAAGGCAGCCAGATTGTGGCAGATACCATGTACATGCAAATGGCAAATGGCAAAATGGATAATATGGATATGATTAGGAATGCCATTGTTGTAAATACCGACAAAGACTCTACCTATTTTAACCAGGTTGCCGGGAAAACTATGAAAGGTTATTTCGTAAATGAGAAATTAGACAGAATTTTTGTAGACGGCAATGCAGAAAGTATTTATTTCCCGGAAGATACCACCTCTAACCGCGGCATGATACGAACACTTGCCGCCCGAATGCGCATTAATTTTACTAATGACAGCCTGATGAGTATTCTTTTTCTGCGAAAGCCAGAAATGACTTTTTACCCATTTGAGAGAATTACAGAAGAACTGAAAACACTAGCTAACTTTAGCTGGAAGCCCAGGGAAAGACCCAAATCAAAAGAAGAAGTTATTAAAAGGCCACAGGTGGTTACAGATAAGAAAAGCATTCCGGCGAAAGCCAAGCCCGTCAAACAGCCGGAAAAAGCCCTTACGCCCGCCGTAAATACAAAGCAGGTAACACCCAAAAAATAACTTCAATTATTAAATACTGTTTAGGTAAACCAGTAGCTTTTCCATGGCTTTGCCTCGATGGCTTATTTGGTTTTTTTCGTCTAAGCTCATTTCTGCAAATGTGCGATTGTATCCGTCTGGTATAAAAATGGGATCGTAACCAAATCCGGCATTTCCGTGGCGTTCTGTAGTGATAGTCCCGTTTACAATCCCTTCGAATAAATGTTCCTGGCCATCCAAAATCAGCGAAATTACTGTTCTAAACCGAGCTTTTCTATTTTCAATACGTCTGAGTTTTTCTAAAACCAAATCTATGTTTTTTTCAGAATCTCTTCCACCGGCGTATCTTGCAGAATAAACGCCGGGTTCATTGTTTAGTGCTTCAATTTCCAGCCCGGTATCATCGCCAAAGCAATTTTTACCGTAATTTTTATAAATATACGCACTTTTTATAGAGGCATTTTCGTCAAGCGTTTTGCCATCTTCAATAATATCTTCTGTGCAACCAATATCTGCTAAGCTTACAATTTTAAAATTGCCGTTTACTTTAGACTGTACTTCATCTATTTTATGCTTGTTGTTAGTGGCAAAAACCAATTGATGTTTCATTTTTGGGGTTTTATTATTAAAAAGGCTTTAAAAGGCTCCAATAAGTTTTCTTTTTATTGTCGTCGTTTACCATTTGCCGCAAAGACCAGGTTCCTAAAAATTTTACACCCTGGTGTTCTAATACCTGGTTTGCTTTTAAACCATGTATGTTTACCACAGCCGGGTTAATACCAAAGGTTAAGATTTTGTTGCAAGCAAAGAAGTCTTTTAAATTTTCAAACGATGCAGATGGATAATACGCCAGGTTAACTATGGCAATGTCTTTTAATTCCAGTTGTTTAGCAGCCAATATCTTTAATAAAAAGATAAGGTCGGTTTGGTTTATAAATTCAGACTCGGGATCATTTAACAAAATTAAAACGTATTTATTATTCTCTCCCAGATATTTGTACGATGGTTTTTCTTCCATTTGCGGGTTTACCCTCTCTTCTTGTGGCGGAAGTTTTATTTCCCCTTTAACCTCCTCAATAGAATTAGGCACAGGTTGAGGTGTAGCTGGCAGCTCTTTATGTTCAAGATCAAAAGCGTAAATTTCTTCGTTAAGCAGTAAACTTATTGCTAAAGGATGGTCTGTATGTAAAGAGTGCATACACAAAAATAAAAATTAAAAGCCAGCTTGGGCAATAGAAATAAAAAGCTTCAGCGTTTTATTGTATTTTTGTTAAAATTGGTTAAAACATTGATGTTTCGGTAAAAAAGAATTTAATTAGTTCATCGTGAATTCCGAAACGTGTAAGAGCAAAGCAGGATATGGGCAGAACGCACAATACGATTGGCTTTGCAATGGATATGAAAGTAAAAAAGCTTATATTTTTTAGTCTGGCAGTTTTTGTAACTGTTACTTCCTGCAATTGGTTTTCCAACAAAAAAGATCAGGCTATAGCAAGAGCTTTTGATCAGTATTTATATAAAGAAGACCTAAAGGGCATAGTGCCGGAAAATATGCATGGTAATGATAGTATTTCTATTGTAAATAGCTATATAGAACAATGGCAGCAGGGTATTGTGTTGCAAAAGAAGGCAGAGAAAAACGTTGATATAGACGAGAAGTACCTGCAGGAAAGATTAGAAAATTACAGAAAATCCTTAATTCGTTTTCAGTACGAGCAAGAGCTTATCCGCCAAAAATTAGACACTTTAGTTAGCGAAGAAGAAATTGCCGAATATTATAGTAATAACAAAAGGAATTTTTTACTGAAAAAACCTATCCTGAAAATTGCTTACATTAAACTGCCGCAAGAAGCTCCAAAAATAGATATGGTAAAGAAATTATTTCTATCTAAAGACGTTAGAGATAGAGATTTGTTAGAAAAATATTGCTATAAATATTCGCCGTCTTTTTCTCTGATGGATACGAGCTGGCATTACGTAAATGATGTAGCTAAAATATTGCCTATTAACAAAGTGGGCGAGCATAATTTCGAGAACTTAAACCGTATTTTTCAAATTTCTGAAAATAATACATTATATCTCCTAATTTTGCGAGACTCTAAATTCAAAGACAGCCTGTCGCCGTTAACCTTTGAACGAGAGAATATCAGAAATATGATTTTAAATCAGCGTAAATTAAAGCTGATTAGCGAAATGGAAAAAGAAGTTTTTCGCGAAGCGCAGTTAAATAACGAACTAGAAGTATACAACAATAAATGAAGAAATATATATTTATAGCACTGCTTTTTATCAGCAGCTCTTTAATGGCTCAGAAAAAAGTAGTAGACAAAGTGGTAGCTGTTGTTGGAGAAAACATCATCCTGCAATCTGAAATAGACCAGCAATACGCACAGTACATTATGCAGGGGACCAAGCCAGACCCTAATCTGAAATGCTATTTGATGCAAAGTATGCTTAGCCAAAAGCTGCTAACCAAGCAAGCTGCCATAGACTCTATTGTGGTAGATGATGAAGAAGTGGATGGAGAAGTAGATAGAAGGATGCGTACCATGGTCTCAAGAGCAGGTGGAGAAGAGCGTCTGGAAGAATTCTTAGGAAGACCCATTATTCTTTACAAAGACGAAATAAGGCCGGATATCAGAGAGCAGTTAGTAGCGCAGAAAATGCAGGCCAAAATTACTGAAAAGGTAGAAGTTACCCCCTTGGATGTGAGAAGATTTTTTGAGGCTATCCCCAAAGATTCTTTACCAACTTATAATACAGAGGTTGAAGTAGGCGAGGTAGTAATTTATCCAAAGCTAACCAGAGAAGAAAAAGAGTTTTACAAAGACCGTTTAGAAGCGCTTAGGTTAAGAGTTAAAAACGGAGATAGCTTTGCTACTTTGGCGAGGTTATACTCGCAAGACCCCGGTTCTGCCAGAGATGGTGGGGAGCTTCCTTTCTTCGACAGGCAAACTATGGCGAAAGAATTTACAGCCTGGGCGTTTAAATTGAAACCGGGCGAGCTTTCTCCTGTTTTTGAGACCGAGTTTGGTTTCCACTTTTTAGAAGTTTTAGAAAGAAGAGGAGAAAATGTGAGGGCCAGACACATTTTAATTATTCCTGATAGCCCACCGGCATCGTTAGAAAGAGCTAAAGTAGAGATTGATTCTATTTACCAGAAAGTTGTAGATAAGAAGTTAGACTTTTCTGCTGCGGCATCTCTATACTCTGGAAATAACGATACCAAATATAACGGAGGAATGATTCTGAACTACGAAAGTTCAAACAGAACTACGTTTATACCCACAGATAAATTAGATCCTTCTATTTTTATGGTGGTAGATACCATGAAGGTGGGAAGCTATTCAGACCCTCATCTTTTTACAGACCAAAGAGGGAAAAAAGGCTATCGTTTCCTGTATTTGAGAACCAAAATACCACCGCATAAAGCAAATCTGGAGCAGGATTTTCCAAAAATCAAAGACGCTGCTTATGAAGATAAAATAAACAAAGTGGTTGGCGCGTGGTTTGACAAAAGAAGAAAAGCAACTTATATCAAAATAGATAAGGATTTTTATAACTGCGATCTTCTGAAAGATTGGATTCAGGACGAGAGTACAACTGCGCAAAATGATTAATTACGCTACCGAAACAGAGGCTGTTAACGCATTAAATAAATCTTACAATGCTATTAGAAGCGAGATTTCTAAGGTAATTGTAGGGCAAGATGATGTAGTGAAATCTGTATTGATTTCTATTTTTAGCAACGGCCATTGTTTACTGGTGGGTGTGCCGGGCTTAGCTAAAACCTTATTGGTTCAAACGGTTTCCAGGGTTTTAGATTTAAGTTTTAACAGAATTCAGTTTACGCCAGACCTAATGCCCTCTGATATTGTAGGTAGTGAAATATTAGATGAAGACCGGCATTTTAAGTTTATTCAGGGGCCTGTTTTCTCAAATATTATTTTAGCCGACGAAATTAACCGTACACCGCCTAAAACTCAGGCAGCATTGTTAGAAGCTATGCAGGAAAAAGCGGTTACTGCAGCAGGTGTTACTCATACTCTTCCCAAGCCTTTTTTTGTGTTGGCTACGCAAAATCCTATAGAACAGGAAGGTACTTATCCTTTGCCAGAAGCACAGTTAGACCGTTTTATGTTTAATGTGAGTTTAGGTTACCCGTCTTTTGCAGAAGAAGTTTCTATTGTTAAAAATACCACCGGAACAAAAGTGCAGGAGCTACAAAAAATTATCAGTGCAGAAGAAATTACTTATTTTCAGCAATTGGTAAGAAATATTCCGGTGACAGATAATCTTGTGACTTATGCTGTAAAACTGGTAGCGCAAACCAGACCGAATACAGAGCTGTCAGCAGATATTGTCAATAAATACGTGAGCTGGGGAGCCGGACCAAGAGCATCGCAGTACTTAGTGATCGGCGCAAAGTGCCATGCAGCTATTAATGGTAAGTACTCTCCGGATATTGAAGATGTGCAGGCCGTTGCACCAGCTATTTTAAGACACAGAATAGTGAAAAATTATAAAGCCGAAGCCGAAGGAATCAATATAGAAGAAATAATAAAGCAGTTATTTTAAAGAATAGTTGTATTGCACTCCTGAGCTGCGGGCCTCTTAAATAACCTTCGGACTTATCACTGTTTAGTTTAAATCCAATATACTCATAATTGGGTATTGCATACTTTAATCCTTAATGAGTAAGTTTGCACCATGTTATATGCGGCCTCATAGAATTTAAAAGCATGTTAACAAGAAAGAAGCTCTTCTCTTTTTTTACGCTCATGTTTAGTGCGTTTTACATTTGCACATTTGCACAAGAAAGAATCCGGATAAGTGGTTTTGTTTTAGAAGAACCTACAGGAGTTCCTGTTTCAGAGGCCGTTCTGTTATTTAATTTGAGAGAACACGTTGTATCTAAAAACAATGGCTATTATACTTTTAATAGTAATTCCGAAATTAAATCAGTAAAAGTTTATAAGCTAGGTCACGATACCTTAAATATTGATATTAACATTCACAAAGATTCTGTTATTAATTTGTACTTGAGGCCATTTGTGAAAACAATGAATGAAGTATATGTTACTTCTTCAGGCAGGAAAAGTACTCTTCGTGATAATAGGGCTAACCTGCAGCAATTAGATAAAAAAGAGTTAGCGCTTACAACTGGTTTTTTGGGGCAAAAAGATGTATTTAAAGCTATCCGTAGTATGCCAGGAATTGCAAACGGAGGAGAAGGTAATGCGGGCTTATTTGTTAGAGGAGGAACCGGGGGCCAAAACCTTACTTTGTTTAATGATGCAATAATTTACAACCCTATGCATATGTTGGGGTTGTTTTCGGTATTTAATCCCGCTGTAACGGAGAGTGTAACATTACATAGATCTGGAGTGCCGTCTGAACATCCGGGGCGGTTGTCTGCATTAGTTGATGTTAAAAGTGGAAGGAAAATCAGTGATTCTTTAAAGCTCGAGGCAGATATTAGTCCGTTTTCAGTAAATGCAGGGACGATGGTTCCCATATCGGCTAACTGGAGTATTGGTGTGTGGGGAAGGAAAACCTTTATGAATCAGACTGTTTGGCCTGTCGTAAACCAATTAAGCAAGAGTTCTTTTTTTAATAAAATGAACTACGATTTTTATGATCTCAATTTCCTTTCTAATACTCGTTTAGGTACAAAGGACGCCATTTATTTTTCTGCTTATTCAGGTGGCGACGATTTTGGTTTTGGGATAAGCCGTTTTGGTATTAATAACTATATCAATTGGGTTAATACAGCCTTATCTGCAACCTGGACAAGGGTACTGAATAATAAAATAACATTAAACACTATTGCCACTTATAGTGGTTATAAGTTTAAGTTCGGGATGTCTCAGGAACAATATAATGTGAGCATAAAATCAGATATTCAGAATGTAAGCTATAAGAACCAATTAGATATCAATTTAGGAAAGCATCAGGTAAAAGCTGGCTTATATTTTTCTGATCATAAATATAAACCCAACACGCCTTCGGCACAATCGGCAGGAGTAGAAATGGATTATGGAACTGCCAATATTTATTATGCAGATGAAAGCGCCATATATATCACAGATGATTTTAAGTGGAGCTCAAAGATAGGTGTAAATATCGGTGCCAGATTAAGCTATTTCAGACATAAAGGGCCTTATTCATATATAGAAGAAAATGGTTCTATATTAAATTTTGACAGCCACAAAACCATAACGGACTATCTGTTCATAGAACCATCTGTTTCGCTGAATTATCAATTAAGTGAAGAGTCTGCTTTAAAAATGGCGTTTACAAGAAGTGTTCAGCCTTTACATTTAATATCGGTTACTGCAGTAAATTTCCCTGCCGATTTTTGGATGCCTTCTGTTGGAAATATTCGCACAGCGAAAGGATATCAGGGAAGTATAGGTTATCATAAAAACTTCAGTAATAAAAAATATGAAGTCTATGCCACTATGTTCTATAAAAATATGGCGGATTTAGCCGAATTTTCCGGAGGTATCATGAATTTGATAGACAATATGAAGATAGAAGATAATCTTAATTTTGGAAAGGGTGACTCATGGGGAATGGAGTTTTTTCTTAAAAAGAACCGGGGAAGTTTTGGAGGATGGCTGTCTTACACTTTCGCCTTTGCCCACAGGCAATTTAATGCAATTAATGATGGCAAAAAGTTTCCGTTTAAATATGACAGAAGACATGATCTTTCACTGGTTGGTCATTATAAATTAAATAAACTCTGGAATATTTCTGCTTTGTTCACTTTTGCCAGCGGCAATGCTTATACAAAACCCATTAGCAGATATATGATTGGAGGAAATATTGTAAACGAATATGGAGCATTTAACGGAAGCCGGATGCCAGCATATCATAGAATGGATATTTCTGCGGGCAGAAAGTTAAAGTCATATAAGAATTTTGAGACCGAGCTTTCTGTTTCTGTGTATAATATATATAACAGGCAGAACCCTATGTATATGTTCTATATGGCAGAAGGAGATTTGACCACATACAAAGTATCTATACAACCTAAATCAGTAGCACTGCTGCCGGTATTACCAGCAATTAACTATAAAATTTACTTAAAGTAATATGCGGAGCCAACCAGGTTTATTTATATTGATGTTACTGGTGCTGTTTACGGGGTGTAAGCAGGAGGATATAAATGATTTGTCCGACTATAAGCCTACTTTTGTTGTTGAAGGATGGATTGAAGAAAACGGATATCCTTATGTAATCCTAACACATAATCTCCCTTTTTTCACCAAATTGGATTCGGCACAATTGAGTGAAGCTGTAATACGTTGGGCTAAGGTTTCTGTGAGCGATGGTTCGACCACAGAAATACTAACATCCCGAAAAGACGATAGATATTTCCCTCCTTTCTTATACAGGGGGAACGAGATTAAAGGAGAGAAAGGCAAGAAATATACCCTTAAAGTTGAGTATGCCGGACATGTTTTAACTGCAGAAACCAGTATTCCTAATTCTGTTGAGTTAGACACGCTTTGGTTTACAAACAAAGAAAATGATAAGAAGCAACTGAATATACGTTTTAGTGACCCGGCAGGAGAAAAGAATTATTACCGGATCTACACACGTACAGAAAAAGACAAAATTTTTTATCCAACCTTACTGTCTGTACAGGATGACAAATATTTCAACGGTAAATCGCTTACATTAAATATTAACAGAGGGCCAAAAAATAATTTGACAATTAAACATGAACCGTATTTCAATGAGGGAGATACCGTCTATTTAAAATTTGCTACTATCCCTAAAGAGGGTTATGATTTTTGGAGTAGTTTTAATGATGAGGTTATTAATTCCTCAAACCCATTAGTTGGCACTACAGGTAAAATAAATCATAATATAAATGGACAGGGGATAGGAATATGGTGTGGATACGCTCCAAAAGTGTACAGAATTATTGCAAAATGAGAATATAAAAAAAGGCGGATTAGTGTAAATATAATCCGCCTTTTTTTATTGATATACTGAATTATATTAATCAAACTTTTCAATCAAACTTTCCAGCTCATCTACGATTTTGTTGAATCCATTTTCTGCAAAAGCGTCAAGACTTTGTTTAGAACCGTCTTTAAAAACTAATAATGGTTCTACTGAAGAATAATCATAGCAATATTGCTGGTCTACGTATTTATCCTGATTATAGTCCCAAACTGGGTGTTTATAACATTCTGTTTCATCAGTACCCAGGAATTCTACTTTTGCAATCAAAGAATTATCCTTCGTATTTACTGCAACAAATTGAGCATGTGTATTCCATACGGCAGCTTCTTTATTTCCCGTATTATTACCAGAAATAGCATCCATTGCTTTAATCATTTCTTTAATATTAGCTTGTCCTATGAATTTATAATTCATCAGTGTAAAATCGGCATTAGCATTTTTTATAAGGTTTTCTACATCATCTTCATTGCTAACATTGGTTACAGTTACAGTTGATTCTCCAGAAAGGTTTGCTGCCAATAATTGTTTTGATCCTTTTTTAAGAGAAAATCCGGAAGACACGTTGTTACCATCATTATTTGCGCTGCTAGCTAATATAAAGCTGCCGATAGTTACGCTTGCATTGGTTTTGGTTGGTGTGCCGTCGGCTTTATACTCATGAGAAGAAGTCCAGGTTAATTCGGTTTTTCCATCTACTTTAAGCGTAGCAGTTGAGCTTTTAGGCAATTCTACTTTTTCACCATCAATTGTATAATCTTTATCCTTTACGTAAGAGAAAGTCAATATTGCATTATTGCTAGCTTTGCCCTCTTCTGAAGGAAAACGAAATTCTAATTTCTCGGTATCAGAAGTTTCATCCCAATCCTCTTTATTTGGATTCCATGTGTATATGCCATAAACTTCGCTTAACTTATTAACATCATCATTATTGGCAGCAGCCAGAATACCGGCTACATTCTTCTTAGAAGCGTGATTGCTTATAGCCAAAACGTTGCTTACGTTAGATACTTCGCCGTTGAAGTTTAAACCCAGGCTGGCAAAGTAGTTCAGCACACTAATTGACTTTTCATCCGGTAAAGAATTAAATTCTTGAACAAATTCAACCCCGGCCTGTTCCATTTCTTTTTTATGCTGCTCCGTTGTTAGGTTGGAATATGCTAAGTCGAAGGGGTTATCTGATTTGTCGTCGTCTTTTGAGCTTTTTTTGCAAGCAGAAGCAAAAGCTACAACCGAAATTACGGTGATTAATAATAGTTTTCTCATGTAAATTTATTGATTGATTATGCCGCAAATGTGCCTATTCTGACTAGCATATACAATACCTATATTTTGGTATTTATACGTTGTGTAATTCTAATT
>PJUF01000228.1_pt1 | contig 48702 bp, 43 predicted proteins | sample 1512191 | NCBI WGS metagenome assembly PJUF01 (sample SAMN08177673, study PRJNA422409) | Feces metagenome, whole genome shotgun sequencing project. | isolation source: Chicken feces (3) enriched on wood chips | host: Gallus gallus | place: USA: Madison | collected 2015-01-15 | reverse complement strand
GCTGGGTCCGACGCGGCATGCCTATTTCAACATGCGCGTCGCCGACTCGATGACCGCCCTCAACGGCGGCAGCATAATCGACAGCCGCGGGCATGCCGGCGGCGAGGCCATTACCGGGGTCGGCGCGCAATGGGTGCGCTACGAAGGCCCGGTGGGCGGCGGCAATGTCGCCGGCATCGCCGTCTTCCCGCACCCGGACGACCATGCCGACCTCTCCTGGTTCGTGACCGACTGGGGCGTCGTTACAGTCGGCCCGTTCCGGTTGACGGGCGCGCTCGTCACGCGCGGCGACGCGCTCCGCTCCCGCTACCGCGTTCTCGTCTATGACGGTAGCCAGTCCGGCGCATCGATCGGCGCCCTGTTCCGCGCCTATTGCGGGGACAGCGCATGACCTGCCGTGGCGCGACGCATCAATGCCGGGAACGTCCGGGGCAGGCCGGGCGGCGCCATCATGCCGTCCGTTCAGACCGGAACGTCTTCGGGAACGAGATCGCGCGTATGCGCGGGAAGCACGGTGTCGGAGAAGTAGTCGGGGGAGGCGGCCGCGATCCGCGGCAGGGCAATGAGGATTTCACGCAGATGCCGGCGCATGGCCGCGCGTGCCGCATCGGGGTCGCGTTGCGCGATGGCGGCGGCCACCAGCTTGTGCTGGGCGATCAGGCGGGGCAGCGGCGAGGTGCTGGGCAGCGACAGGCGCCGCACCCTGTCGGTCTGGAAGCGGGCCGTCTCCACCGTGCGCCACGCGAAATCGCAGGCCACGATGTCGGCGATGGCGCTGTGGAAGGCGGCGTCGCGCGTTTCGAACAGCGCCAGGTCCTGCGTGTCGGCGGCCGCCTGTTGCGCCTCGACCAGCGCCGCGAGCGCGGCGATGTCGTCCGGTCCGGCAAGGCGCGCGGCGCTCGCGGCGATGTCGCTCTCGATCGCCTCGCGCACGAGCCGGGCATTGGCCACCTGGCGCACCGAGATCTTCGTCACATAGGTGCCGCGGCTGGGCAGGATTTCGACGAGCTCCAGTTCTGCGAGCTTGATGAAGGCCTCGCGGACGGGCTGGCGCGAGACGCCGAAGCGGCCCGCGATCTCCTTTTCGGAGAGCGCTTCACCCGGCTTGAGCCGGGTCTGGACAATCGCGTCGCGCAGCGCGGCAAACAATTGCGGGGTAATGGGGTCCTTAAGGCGAAGCTCGACTTTCATCTGCCTGTCCAGCGCTCAAGTAAAAACTTGTTATCGTCGTCATCGACTGTATCATACCGGTATGGTGCCATACCACAAATGAGGAGCGAGGGCGGCACCAGTCTTCGTGCACTTGTTCTGGGAGGAGCAAAGAAATGGATATCCGTTCCACACGCCTGCCGGCAGTAACCCGGCGTCTGTTCATGAAGGCCGGTGCCGCGACACTCGCGCTGCCGGCGCTCGGCAAGCAGGCGTTCGCGCAGGACAAATTCGTGATGAAGATCGCGCATACCGAGGGCATCGGGACGCCGATCACCGACGCCTTCGACCAGTGGGCCGCGGTCCTCAACGAGCGGAGTGGCGGGCGTATCGACGCCCAGCACTTCCCGGCCGCCCAACTCGGCGGCCTGGCCGAGGCGCTCGAGGGCAGCCGCATCGGCACCATCCAGGTGACGACGGCCGGTCCGGACTCCGAGGAAGCCATCGCGCCGGAAATCGCCGCCTTGGGCGGGGCGCCGGGCTTCATCTACAAGAGCGAGGAGCATGTCGACGCCGTCCTGCAGGGCGAACTGGGCCAGAAGGCCTCGGATATCGCCCGCGCCAAGACCGGCGTGGAATTCGTCGCCTATGGCGAAACCGGCTTCCGCCACATCCTCGCGGATTCGCCCATCACCTCGCTCGAGGCGCTGCGGGGCGTGAAGATCCGGGTTCCGCAGCTCAATATCTGGGTGAGCTTCTGGGAACTGCTCGGCGCCGCGCCGACGCCGCTGCCCTATGACCAGCAGTACGAGGCGCTGTCGACCGGGCTCATCGATGCCATCGACTCCGACGTCTTTTCGGTCGAAGGCTTCAAATTCTACGAGCAGGCCAAGCACCTCACGCTCACCGGCCACTGGTTCCTGCCCAAGGCGGTGCGCGTCAACGCCGCGTGGCTCGACAGCCTGCCGCAGGATCTGCAGGACCTCGTGCGCGGCTCGGCCAAGGAGGTGTTCGCCGAGCAGCGGGCCACCAACCGCGCCAATGCCGCCGCGACGCTCGAGACCCTCAAGGGGCACGGCGTCGAGGTGACCCAGCTGCCGGCCGAGGAGCTTGCCAAGATGGAGGCGCAGACCGCGCCGCTGTTCGACGAGTTCGGCTCGAAGAGCCCCGAAACCGCGGAAATGATCGCGGCCATCCGCGCACTCGCCTGAGGGGCAGCTCATGGACGTCCACGCCGAAGTGGGTGCTGCCCCGGATGGGGCAGCGCCGGATGCGGTGCCGGCTGGCTTCGCGCGACTTGTCGACAGGGTGGGCGAGACGATCTGCGTCGCCCTGATGCTGGCCGCGCTGCTCGTCGCCATCCTGCAGGTCGTCCTGCGCTACCTCTTCCACTCCGGCCTGCCATGGGCCGAAGAGGTCGCCATCTGGAGCTTCTGCTGGGCCGTCTTCATCGGCATGGGCATCGCGACAGGGCGTGAGGCCCATATCGCCATCGACACCCTGCCCAAGGCCCTGCCGCCACGCGGCAGGGCCGCGCTCGCCTTCTTCAATCAGGCGATCATCGCCGCCTCGAGCTTCATGCTCATTATCCACGGCGCCGAGTATGTGATGAAGGCCATCGCGGCCTCGCCGGCGCTGCAATGGCCGATGCGCTACTTCTTCCTTGCCGTGCCGGTGGGCGGCCTGCTCAACCTCTTCTTTCTCGCCTGGCCCAAGCCGGGCCGCACGCTGGCGCGCGGCATCGGGGTCATCGGCGCGGGCTTCGCCGTCTATCTCGCGATCCGCTATGGCGCCGGATACGTCTATGGCGAGAGCAGCAGCGCGCTGGTCCTCAATATCGTCGGCCTCGTGCTGATCATTCTGGGCGCGCCGGTTGCCTTCGCCATGGCCTTCGGGGCCTTCGCCGCCTTTGCGCCCTTCGCCCAGATCCTGCTCGTCACCATCTCGCAGAACATGGCCGCCTCGCTCAGCTCGTTCACGCTGCTGGCCATCCCGTTCTTCATTCTGGCGGCGGCGGTGATGAGCGCCGGCGGCATCACGCCACGCCTCGTCGATGTCGCGGTGAAGCTCGTCGGCCACTTCCGCGGCGGGCTCGGCCAGGCCAATGTCGTCACCAACGCGCTGATCGCCGGCATTTCCGGATCGTCGACAGCCGATGCCTCGACCGTCGCCAAGCTGATGATCCCGGAGATGTCCAAGCGCGGCTACGACCGGCCGTTCAGCGCGGCGCTCACGGCCTCCGGGGCGACTCTCGCCAACATGCTGCCGCCCAGCCTCGGGCTCATCGTCTATGCGGCGCTGGCCTCCGTCTCGGTCGGCGCGCTGTTCGTCGCGACAATCGTGCCCGGGCTGATGATCGCCGCGGCGCTGATGCTGACGGTCTATGTCATGTCGCTGATCCGCGGCTATGGCGGCGATACGCCGAAGGCGTCGGCGCGGGAGCGCCTGACGTCGCTCTGGCTCGCGGTGCCGGCGCTGCTGCTGCCGCTCATCATCGTCATGGGCGTGCGCCTCGGCATCTTCACGGCCACCGAAGCCGGGGCCATCGCCTTCTTCTATTCCATCCTGTGCGGGCTGTTCGTCTACCGCAAGCTCAGCCTCTCGAACTTCATCGCCGCGATCCGCGAGTCGGTGCTCGATACCGTCGTCATCGTCGTCATCATCGCGGCGGCGGCGCCCTTCGCCTGGGTTCTCGCCTATGAGCAGGTGCCGCAGAAGATCGCGCAGTCGATGAGCGTGCTCATCGACAATCCATGGCTGCTGATGCTGGTGCTGAACATCTTCATGCTCCTCGTCGGCCTGTTCATGGAGATGATCGCGTCGCTGGTGATCCTGGTGCCCATTCTCGTGCCGCTCGTCGTGGCGGCGGGGATTGATCCGATCCATTTCGGCATCATCATCGTGCTCAACATGGTGATCGGCGCGCTGACCCCGCCGCTCGGGGTGCTGCTGTTCACCACGGCGCGCGTCGGGGGCGCCGACCAGGGCAAGACGGTCGTCGCCGCGGTGCCCTTCGTGATGGTGCTGATCGTCGTGATGATGATCATCGCCTATGTGCCGGCCGTGACAATGGTGCCGGTACAGTGGTTCGGCCCCTAGCTGACGGAGGCGGGATCGTGACACGCACGCGCATCGCTATCGTCGGCCTCGGCATGGCGGTGACCCCGCATGCCAAGGGGCTGCTCGACCTGCACGAGACGGTGGAGGTCGCCTACGCCCACGCTCCGAGCGCGGCCCGCCGCGAAGCGTTTGCGGCGCGCTTTCCGTTTCCGACCTGCGACAGCCTCGAGACGATTCTCGCCGACGCTTCGGTGGACGCCGTCGCGATCTTCACGCCGGCCAATACGCATGCGGCCATTGCCGAACGCTGCGCGGCGGCTGGCAAGCACGTCCTGCTCGAAAAGCCGATCGATGTCACCACGGCCCGTGCCGAAGCGACGGTGGCGGCCTGCCGGGCGGCGGGCGTCAAGCTCGGCATCGTCCTGCAGCACCGGTTCCGCCCCGCCGCGCTGCGCCTGTCGGAACTCATGCGCGACGGGCAGCTGGGGCAGGTGGTGGGCTGCTCCACGGTGATCCGGCTGTGGCGCCCGCAGAGCTATTACGACGAGCCGGGCCGCGGCACGCTGGCGCGCGATGGCGGCGGCGTCCTGCTGTCGCAGGGCATCCACACGCTCGATCTCATGCTCAGCCTCGCCGGCCCGATTGCCGAAGTCACGGGCTATGCGACGACGACGCCGGTTCACCGCATGGAGACGGAGGATATGGTCTGTGCGGCGGCGCGCTTCGCCAATGGCGCTTTCGGCACGATCGATGCCACGACGGCGGCCTATCCCGGCTTTCTCGAGCGCATCGAGATCATCGGCGAGAAGGGAACGGCCGTCCTCGTCGGGACCGAGCTTCTGGTCCAGCTGCAGTCGGGCGAGCGGATCGCGATGGAGCCCGATCGCAGCGCGGGCGGCACCGGTGCCGATCCGATGGCCTTTCCGCACGACTATCATCGGGCGGTGATGAGCGATTTCATCGATGCCGTGCGCACTGACCGCGAGCCGAAGGTGACCGGCGAGGACGCGCTCAAGGTGCACCGGCTGATCGACGCGCTGATCGAAACCGGCAAGGTGGGCCGGGCGGTGACGGTCGCCGGAGTCTAGTGCCGCGTCAGGCCGGCGGTGCCCCGACGGAGCCTCGGACGATCAGTTCGGTTGGCAGCCTCGGGGGATCCTCGGGCGGCGCACCGGTCTCCAGATAGTCGAGCATGAGGCGCATGCCCTGCTGGCCGAAGCCCTCCGTCGATTGCCGGACCGTCGTCAGGGGCGGCGAGATCATGCTGGCGTGCAGCATGTCGTCGAAGCTCACGATCGAGAAGTCCTGCGGCACCAACAGGCTGAGGCCCTGCGCCGCCTGCAGGATGCCGATCGCCAGCATGTCGCCGCCGGCGAAAAAGGCCGTCGGGCGGGTGGGATGGTCCCAGAGCTGCCGGAACCCCGCTTCGCCGGATTCCGAAACGTAGAATCCGAAATGCGTGAGCGTGGGGTCGACCGGAAGACCGGCCGCGCGATGGGCGTCGAGATAGCCCTCGTAGCGCTCCTCGACGCTGATGAGGCCGCGCGGGCCACCGACATAGGCGATGCGGGTATGGCCGTTGGCGATCAGATGCGCGACCGCCTGGCGGGCGCCGAGGACGTTTTCGGCGAAGAGGCGCGGCGCGACGGCGCCCGGCACGTCCTCGTCGAGCAGGACGACATGCCCCGCAGCGTTGATCTTGTCGCGCAGCCGGCCGTCGTCGACGTGGTTGGTCAGCAGCAGGATGCCGTCGACCTGGCGGTCGTCGAGCTTGGCGAGGAAGCGCAGTTCCTTTTCGACATTGTTGCGGCTGTTGAAGATGATGAGGCTGAGGCCGAGCTGGTCGGCCGTTTCCTCGGCGGCGCTGGCGATCGATGCGAAGAGCGGGTAGCCGATATCGGAGGTGATGAAGCCGATGGCGTCGCTGCGCTGCCGGTTCATGCGCCGGGCAATGGCGTTGGGGACGAAGTTGAGTTCCTTTATGGCCAGCTCGACGCGGCGCACGGTCTCGGGATGCAGCGTCAGCGTGCCGTTGAGATGCCGCGACACGGAAGCCGGCGAAACCTGTGCGAGCCGCGCCACGTCGCGGATCGTCACCGGCCGCGCCCGAGAAGTTGAAAATTTCGTCATTGTTTCACAAATATGCGACTTTCAGAATGGTGTAAACCGGTTTCAGTGCAAAAGAAACCGGTTTACAAGCCACCGGGAGATTTATCACATTCGCCGGGCTGGTTCTGGAAAAGGGAGTCTAGGATGAAACGGCGTGACTTTGGGAAGCTCACGGGAGGCCTTCTTCTTTCCGCTGCAATCCCGCCTGGCCTGGTGCGGGCGGCGGGCAGCAGCTTCGATGCGACAAGCGGCGAGACCGTATACTTCCGGGGTTGGCAATTTGCCACCGACATCGTTCAGGCGAATGTGGCCCGGTATAACGAGCAGCACAACGGCAAGGTCGATTACGGCACCATCACGGGCGACTATCCGGCCCTGATGGAGCAGAGCCTGATGGCCAACCTGCCGGTCGACATCATCTACGCGCAGCCGCCGGATGCCGTGCGCTGGTTCGAGGCGGGCTGGCTCAAGTCGGCGGATGAACTCGAGAACATCGACGAGATCAAGGCCGACTTCTACCCCAACGTGCTGGACGCCTGGTCGTACAAGGGCCACCTGCTCGGGCTGTCCTATTTCGTGACGTTCAAGGGCGCGGTCTTCGTCAATCTCGACGCCTATGAGGGCGCGGGGCTCGGCGATGCCGACATGCCCAAGAGCTGGGACGAGCTCTACGAGCAGGTGCACCAGATGGGCGAGGCGGGCGTGCAGACTCCGTTCCTGCCGCACTGGCACAGCGAATGGTACGGCATCTCCTACGCCTTCGTGTGGGAAATGCTCAATCGCGGCAACCAGATCGCCGACGTCGACACGCACCGCTCGCTGCTCGACACCGATGCCGACGGCCCGGCATACAAGACCCTCGCCGCCTGGAAGCGGCTGTGGAACTCCAAGCTCGTTCCCGAAGAGGTGCTGACCTATAACGAGGCGACCTATATCGCTGCGTTCGCGTCGGGCCGCTACGCCATGAGCCCGCAGACGGGCTATGACGTGGCGACGTTCAACGATCCGGCTAAGTCGCAGATTGCCGGCCGCTGCACGTTCGTTCCGGCCAATGGCCAGTCCTGGGGGCTCGTCGAATCCGGCATGTACATGATGACGGCGCGCGAACGCACGCCCGAGCAGCAGAAGGACGTCGATCGGTTCCTCACCTGGTATGGCTACAAGGATGATTCCGGCAGTGCCGCCATCGCCGAACGCTGGATCAAGGAGAACCTGCTGTTCTCGGCCTATCGTTCGGTCATGGAGTCCGAAGAGACGGCCGAACTCATCCGCCAGTCGCTGGCCCGTCCCGAGGACTACCAGACGATGCTCGACCTCTACTCGTCGGCGCCCTTCCCGGGCGGCGTGTGGAAGGTGGTGTGGTCGGCCGAGTTCAACGCCTATCTCAAGGAGATGCTGCCGAACTTCCTTGTGCAGGATGCCGACATCGTCGAGACAATCACGGCCATGAGCGACAAGATCGAGGAACTGAACGCCAAATACGGCGTCTGATCCTGTTCATATCGAGGTGGCGCCCGCTTCGCGGCGGGCGCCATGCCTGCCGATGGGTGAGCCGCACATGCCACGTTCGAGAGAGCTGACAGACGGCCAGTTCGCGCTGGTGATCGGGATTCCGGTGATCGCGCTGCTGGTGGCGATCGTCTTTTATCCGTTCGCCTATTCGCTCTGGCTGAGCCTGCAGAAGATCGTGATGTTCGGCGGCTACCGCGCCAGCTTCGTCGGGCTCGACAATTACGTGGCGGTGCTCGGCGACCGGGCGTTCTGGTGGTCGGCCTGGGTGACGGCGCGCTTTGTCGTCGAAACGACGGTGCTGACGATCTGCCTGGGGCTGGCCATGGCCCTCATCCTCAACCGGCAGCTGGTCATGGGCGGGCTCGTGCGTACCCTGTTCCTCCTGCCCTGGTGCGTTTCGCTCTACAGCGCGGGCGTGATGTTCGCCTATCTGTCGCGCGGGCAGACGGGTGTCGTCACCGCCGTGGCCGCCGCCTTCGGCTTCGACGGAACGCTCGATTTCATGCGTCGCGAGACCATCGTCGAGGTCCTCGCGGTGGGGAGCGCCTGGACCATGGCGCCGCTGGTCGGCTTTTTCCTGCTGTCCAATCTGAAGACCATTCCGAAGCGGCTCTACGATCTGGCGGCGGTCGATCAGCTTTCGGCCTGGGAGACGTTCCGCTTCGTCACGCTGCCGCCGCTGCGCTTTTCGCTGTTCGTGTTCACCTGCGTCGTCGGCATCCTCAGCGCCAAGATCTTCGACTTCATCTTCGTGCTGTCGGGGGGCGGGCCGGGCAATGCGTCGGCGACCCTCGTCTACGAGATCTACAAGACGAGCTTCAAGCAGAACGACCTCGGGCGCGGCGCCGCCATGTCGTTCCTCCTGCTGGCGTTCATGATCGCCTCGACGCTGACGCTCTATGTGCTCTGGGGTCGCCGGGAGAGGCAGCTATGAGCCTCAAGAAAATCGGTTTCTGGCTGGCCATCGCGCTCGGGCTCGTCTGGTCACTGCTGCCGATCTACTGGATCGTGCGCATGGCCTTCCTCACGCCTGCGGAAATCGCCCAGTTTCCTCCGCCGGCCGTACCGCGCTCCCTCAATCCGGCGGCGTTCCTCAACGTCTTCGGCTTTGATGCGGTACGGCCGGATGGTTCCCTGTCGCGTGCCTCCGGGCAGACCGCGCAGATCATCCGCGGCTTCTGGAACAGCCTCGTCGTCGCGACGATCGTGACGGCGCTGACGCTGCTCGTCGCCATCCCGCTGTCCTACATCTTCGCCCGCCTGCAGTTCCGCTTCCGCGACCTGATGCTCAACGGCGTGCTGTTCGCCGTGGCGCTGCCGCCGGTGGCAATGATCATTCCGTTCTTTTCGATGTATGTGCAACTGGGCCTTGCCGGCACGCTGCTCGGCCTCGTGATCGTCGACCTCACCATCACCATCCCGTTCGTCACCTGGATGCTGGTGGGCTACATGCGCAACCTGCCGCCGGTGGAGCGGCTTGCCCGCGTCGACGGCTTCGGCCGCTTCGAGACGCTGCTGCGCCTCATCCTGCCCATGGCACGCAACGGGGTGGCGGCTGCGGCGGTGGTCGCGTTCCTGTTCGCCTGGAACGAGTTCACCTTCGCCCTGGTGCTGGTCAACGGCACCACGGCGAACACGCTGCCCACCGCCATTTCGGGCTTCCTGTTCATGGTGCCCGAGCCGGCGAACCTCGCCGTGTGCATCATCGTCAGCATCATTCCGCCGGCCCTGGTGGCCTATGTGTTGCAGCGCCGGATGAGCGACATCAGTCTGCTCGATCCGGTCCGCTAACCCCCGAGTCCGTTTCATGGCGAGAATCACCCTTCGCGGCATCACCAAATCCTTCGCCAGCTTCACCGCGGTGGGGCCACTCGATCTCGACATCGTCGACGGCGAATTCCTCGCGGTGCTCGGGCCGTCGGGCTGCGGCAAGACGACGACGCTCAACATGATCGCCGGGCTCGAGACGCCGACGAGCGGCACCATCTCGTTCGACGACCGCGACGTGACCGGCGACTCGCCGCACGCACGCAATATCGCGATGGTGTTCCAGTCGTCGCTGCTCTACCCGAACCTGACGGTCCGCAAGAACATCGAGGCCAGCCTTCGCCACAGCGACCTGTCGGCCGCCGAGAGGCAGGCGCGGGTCGAAGAGGCCGCACGGCTGCTCGAGCTCGGCCCGATTCTCGGCAAGCTGCCGGGACAGATCTCGGGTGGCCAGCGCCAGCGTGCCGCCACGGCCAAGGCCATCGTCCGCCAGCCGGCGGTGTTTCTCTTCGACGAGCCGCTGTCGGCGCTCGATGCCGCGCTGCGCCTCACGCTGCGCTCGGAGCTCGTCAACCTGCAGAAGCGGCTGGGAACGACGGCGGTGTTCGTCACGCACGACCAGATCGAGGCGATGACGATGGGGGACCGCATCGCCGTGATGGCCGAGGGCCGGCTCGAGCAGATCGGCACGCCCGACGAAATCTACAACCGGCCATCGTCGCTGTTCGTTGCCGGATTCGTGGGGGCGCCGCCGATGAACCTCATGGCCGGCACCGTCAGTAACGGCGTCTTCCACTATGGCGAGGTCGCCTTGCCGGTTGCGGGTGCGGCGGACGGGCAGGCGACCGTCGGGGTGCGGCCCCAGCACATGTCGGTGGTCGCCGCCGATGCGGCCGGCGCCCTGCCGGCGACGATCTTCGCCGTCGAGCATCACGGCCGCGAGTCGGTGGTGATCGCTGAGGACATCCGGCGGCTCAAGGTGCGCGCGCTGGTCGAGCCGGGCTTCAGGGGCGGCGTCGGGGACCGGATCGGCCTCGCCATCGATACCGGGCGACTGCACCTGTTCTCGGCGCAGGGCGCGCGGGTCACGCTCGATCACGAAGGACGGGAGGCGTGAAGGCATGACCGTTGCGGACAAGACGGAATTCTATCTCCAGCGTTTCGACCATTACGTCCGGACGCGCGTCAGGGCACTGGTTACGCCGGATCTGATCGCGCGGCATCGGGCGCGCCCGAACGGGCCGCATGACGACGATCTGGCGCGGGTCCTCAACTATTTCCGGCGGGCGTCGGTGGCCGATAAATACGCGATCCTCGCGCTGAAGCCGCTCGGCGACTACCAGCTCGTCAAGCTGTCGGGCCAGCGCGGCGTGGCGCCCCGGGTGGTGGACGAGACGATCTATCAAAACGAGGAAGACGCGCAGCACGCCGTGTTCCTGCGCCGGGTCGCGGACCTGATGGCTCCCGATACGGTTGTGTGAGTGCAGGAGGCAGGCGTGGGCCAACAGTCAGACATTGCCATACACGGCTACACCAGCGCGACGAGCGTCAAGCCGGGCGATACGCTGGCGTTTCACGTGAGCGCGCGGGGCACCGGCGCGGTCGAGGCGCAACTGGTCAAGCTGATTCATGGCGACCAGCATCCGGGCGGTCCCGGCTTTGTCGAGCAGGAGCTCGATGCGGCGTGCAACGGCACATGGGCCGTCACCGAGCAGCGGGTCCAGAAGGGCAATTACCTGAGCGTCGAGGATGCGGCGGGGGCGCTCGATCTCGCGGGATCGTTCACGCTGCTCGCCTTCGTGTGGCCGACACGCGTGGCTGGCGGCCCCTGCAGCGTGCTCTCGCGCTGGGCCGCCGGCGGCGGGCGCGGCTATGCGCTGTCGCTGGACGAGCAGGCCCGGCCCGTCTTCGAGCTCGGAACGAATGCCGGGATCGCGCGCGTCAGGCTCGACACCCCGCTCGGGTTGCAGAACTGGTATCTGCTTGCGGCCAGCTACGATGCCGACACGGGCACGATGCGCGTGCATCGGCTGGCGGCGCGCACCCGCTACAATTCGCGCCTGTCGCCGCTCTATGAGCGCGAAGCCCCGGCAGAAGCCGAGGGACCGGCGCAGCATGCCACTCCCTTCGGCGCTGCGCCGTTCCTGATTGGCGGCCGCGACGGGGGCGAGGGGACGGTTGTCGACTGCTTCAACGGCAAGATCGATCGGCCGGCCGTGCTGTCGGGCGCGCTGGGCGACGCGGCGCTGGCGCGGCTCGTCCTTGGCGAGGCGCCGCCGGCGGGCAGCGTCGTCGCCTATTGGGACACGGCGGCCGGCTACGGCGAAGGCGGCGTCGGCGACGTGGTCGTCGATACCGGGCCGTACGGGCTCGACGCGGTGGGACACAACAGGCCGGTGCGCGGGCAGACCGGCTGGAACTGGAACGGCCGCAACGACAATTTCCATCTCGGGCCGCAGGAATATGGCGGCATCGACTTTCACGACGACGCGCTGACCGACTGCCGCTGGCAGCCGACCGCGCAATGGACGGTCCCGGCCGGGCTGAAGAGCGGCGTCTACGCGCTTCGGCTGCGCGCGGGCGATGCCGAGGAATACCTTCCCGTCTTCGTGCGCGCGGCAAAGCCGAGCGCCCCCATCGCCTTCCTCGTGCCGACGGCCAGCTATCTCGCCTATGCCAATGCGCTGCTGGGGCTCGAGGGCGAGATCGCCCAGGCGGCCAACGGGCTCACCCCGGTGCTGAGCCCGCTCGACGTGCGGCTCTATGGCGAGGCCATGCCGTTCGGGCTGTCGCTCTACGACTCGCACGCCGATGGCGCCGGCGTGTGCTACTCGTCGTTCCGGCGGCCGATCTACAACATGCGACCGAAATACCGTTCGCCTTCGCATGTCTCGACCTGGCAGTTCCCCGCCGATCTGTCGATCATCGGCTGGCTGGAAAACCGCGGCTACGACTACGAGGTGCTGACCGACGAAGATCTGCACCGCGACGGCGCCGACGCGCTGAAGCCGTATCGCACGGTCATTTCCGGCACCCATTGCGAGTATTATTCCGAGCGCATGCTGGATGCCACGGAGGACTATGTCGCGGCGGGCGGCCGCTTCATCAATCTCGCGGGCAACGGCTATTACTGGGTCGTCGGATTCCGCGACGACGAGCCGGACATCATGGAGGTGCGCCGGCTGGAGGCGGGGACGCGCGTCTGGCAGGCCCGGCCCGGCGAGCAATATCTCACCAGCACCGGCGAGCGGGGCGGGCTGTGGCGCCATCGCGGCCGGCCGCCGCAGAAGATCGTCGGGGTCGGCTTCACCTCCGAAGGCATGGATCTGAGCGTTCCCTATCGGCGCGGGCCGGAGAGCCATGAGCCGTCGGCGAGCTGGATCTTCGAGGGCGTGCCCGACGAGGTGTTCGGCGCCAACGGGCTGGCGCGCGGCGGCGCCGTGGGGCTCGAGATCGATCGCTACGACAGGGCGCTCGGCTCGCCCGACCGGGCGATGATCCTGGCCTCGTCGGAGCCGCTCACCGACAACGCCACCTTCGTGCAGGAGGAACTGCTGGTCGTTCATCCGGGAACCGGTGGCACGCAGCATCCCGACGTGCGGGCCGACATGGTCTATTTCAAGGCCGATGGCGGCGGCGCCGTGTTCTCGGCGTCGTCGATCGCCTGGGGAAGCGCGCTGCCGTGGAACAACTACGACAATGACGTGTCGCGACTCATGACCAATCTCGTCGACGGTTTCAGCTCCGAGGCGCCGCTGCCATAGGAGACTGTTCCAGCAGGACGCGCCGCCTCGTTGCGGGTCCGGCGGCGGTCCTTTCCCAGCAGCGCCGGTAATTTGGCACTGCGCCATCGAGCGGGGTTGCGCCCGTTTGCGCGCGACTCCGTCTCCAACTTACGGATTTGTTGCCATGACTGCTCGCCTTCGCGAAATCGCCCTTCCGGACTTCGGCGTGCCATCGAAACGTCCCGAGCTCGACAGCCGGATCTATCGCGACCGTTTCGGGCGCTTCCTGGATGCGGCCTGGGCGCAGGGGCTCGACGCCGTCGTCGTCTATGCCGACCGCGAGCACTTCGCCAACCTGTCCTATCTGACGGGCTTCGATCCGCGTTTCGAGGAGGCGCTGCTCGTGGTGGCCAGGGGACGCGACCCGGTGATCTTCACCGGTCCCGAGAATCTGGGCATTGCGGCACTCACCCCCATCGGGGCAGAGGCGCGGCTCTATCGCAGCTTCGGGCTGCTCGGGCAGCGGCGCGACGAGACGCCGGCGCTGACGGAACTGCTGGCGGATGCCGGGCTCGCCGGGGCCGGAGCCATCGGCGTCGTCGGCTGGAAGTATTTTACCGCGCATGAGGCCGGCGATGCGGCGGCGCGCTGGATCGACATTCCTGCCTATCTCGCCGATGCGTTGCGGCAGATCGCGCCGGCGCGCAACGCCACCGACCTGATGATGGCTGCCTCGAGCGGGTTGCGCGCGTCGCTCGAGGTGGACGAGATCGCGCGCATGGAATTTTCCTCCGCGCACGGCTCCGAGGCGCTGAAGCGCGTGTTGTTCGGGCTCAGGCCGGGCATGACGGAATATGATGCGGCGACGCTGCTGAGGCCCATCGGCCTGCCGCTCGCGGCGCACCCGATGATCTCCTCGGGGCCGCGCGCCAGCTTCGGTCTGCACAGTCCCACCGACCGCGTCATCGAGCAGGGCGACCGGATGATGATGGCGTTCTGCTACTGGGGCTCGTCGATCGCGCGGGCCGGCTTCGCCGTGCACGGTGCCGACGAGTTGCCGGAGGGCATCCGCGACTATGTCGAAAAGCTCGTGCTCCCCTATTTCACGGCCGCCGCCGAATGGTACGAGACCATCGGCATCGGCGTTACCGGCGGCACGCTCGACCGGTCGGTGCGGGCGCGCATCGGCGATGCGTTCGAGCTGCTGCTCAACCCCGGCCATCTGATCCACCTCGACGAGTGGGTTCACACGCCGATCTATCCCGACAGCGCCGAGGTGCTGCGGTCGCACTCGGTTTTCCAGATCGACATGATCCCGGCGAGCGGCGGCGACTACTTCACCACCAATATCGAGGATGGCGTGGCGCTGCTCGACGCGGGCGGGCGCAAGGACATGGCCGAGCGCTTCCCGGAGACCTGGTCGCGCATCGAGGCGCGGCGCGCCTTCATGACCGACACGCTCGGGCTCCGGCTCAAGCCCGAAGTCCTGCCGCTCAGCAACCTGTCCGGCTATCTGGCGCCCTTCATGCTCAGCCCGCATATGGCGATGACGCTGCGCTGATCGCGGCGGCGCGCGACCGCCCCGCCTCACACCACAGCTGCTGGTGCAGGCGGCGGGTAACGCCCGCCGCCAGCCGCTTGCCAGATGTTCCGTTTCCACTTATGACATATGTCTTATGACATGAGTGGAGTTGGGGATGGCGGGGCTGTTCAGCGTCGAGGGAAAGATTGTCGTGGTGACGGGCGGGCTCGGGCAGCTGGGGCGCGAGTTCGCGACCTCGCTGGCCGCGGCCGGCGCCAGGGTGGCGGTCTTCAGCCGGCGGCCCATCTCCCCGGAAACGTTCGAGAATCTGTTCCCCGGCCGCGGCGACAGCATTCGCGTCTACGAGGCCAGCGTCACCGACAAGGCGGCGCTCGAGGCGGCGACGGCGCAGGTGATCGCCGACTGGGGCGTGCCGCATGTGCTGGTGAACAATGCCGGAATCGACTCCAAGCCGGACGGGGCGGCCGACCAGAACGGCCCGTTCGAGACCTATCCGCAGAAATACTGGAACGAAATCATCGATGTAAACCTGACCGGCGTGATGCTGTGCAGCCAGGTCATCGGTGCCGAGATGGCCGCGGAAAAGCGCGGAAGCATCATCAATATCGGGTCAATATATGGCCTCGTTTCGCCAAATCAGGCGCTCTACGCCTATCGCGAGAAGCGCGACGGCGTGCCCTTCTTCAAGGCGGTCTCCTACGCCGCGTCGAAATCGGGCCTGCTGAACCTGACCCGGTACGTCGCGACCTACTGGGCCGAAAAGAATGTCCGCTGCAACCTCATCTCGTTCGGCGGCGTCAAGACCGGCAGCTTCGACACGGAATTCGTCGACAATTTCCTCGAGCGCGTGCCGATGCGGCGCCAGGCCGAGATGGGCGAGTATAACGGCGTCGTCCAGTTCCTCGCCTCGGACGCCTCGTCCTACATGACGGGCTCGAATGTCGTCGTCGACGGCGGGTTCACCGCATGGTGAGCGCGCCCGACCGCGACAAGCTGCATGCGGCGGTGGTCTCGGCCATCGAGGCGCAGATCCTGTCGGGCACGCTCAAGGTGGGCGAACGCCTGCCGGCCGAGGCCGAGCTGGCCCGGCAGTTTTCGATCAGCACGCGATCGGTGCGCGAGGGGTTGCAGATCCTCGAGACCAAGGGCCTGGTGCGCCGCCGCCATGGCGAGCGCGCCGAAGTCGTGCGCGACGACGTCGAGCAGTTCCTCGGCTCGCTGGCCGTCACCATCCGCAGCCTGTTCGCGCGGGATGCCTCCTATCTCGTGCAGCTGATGGACGTGCGGCGCATGTTCGAGCTCGAGGTCGTCGGGCGGCTCGCGGCCGGGGAGGGGCGGCTCACCGACGACGTGACCAGCGCGCTCGCCGCGCTCGCCGAGGCCAAGGACTTCTCGCACTATGCCGAGGCCGACGCCGCCTTCCACCGGGCGCTCGTGCAGGCGCTGGGCAACGAGATCCTCTCCAGCGTCTACGGCAATCTCTATGCCCTCATCACCGACATCATCCAGCTGACGAGCCGCGTGCCGTCCAAGACGCAGGCCGAGGGCGTGGCCGAGCACGAGGCCATCCACGCCGCGATCCGGCGCGGCGACGTCGCGGCCAGCCGCGCGCTGATGCGCGAGCACATCGACAATTCCACCGCCTATCTGCAGCAGGCGATCGCTGCCACCAGCCAACAGGGACGACAGAGCCAATGAGCGCATACGACTACACCCGGACCGACTGGGCCGCCATCGGGCGCCTGTCGAAATGGTATTCCGGCGACATTCACGACGTGCTCGACGGCCGCGGGCCCTATGGCTACCTCAAGGGCATAAGCGCCTTCGGCGTGCTGAAGCCGGGCCAGGTCGTGTGCGGCCCGGTCTCGACGGTGCGCTACGAACCCAGCACGCGGATCGGCCAGCCCCAGGACGTCTATCACGGCGCCATCGACGCGGTGGTCAAGGGCGGCATCCTCGTCGTCGATTCTTCCTGCGCGGAAGGCTCGGGCACGGGCGAACTGATGTCGAGCGGCGCCAAGACCAAGGGCGCGGCGGCCACGGTGGTCAACGGCACGGTGCGCGACCTCGCCGAAGTGCGCAAGCTCGACTATCCGCTGTTTGCCAGGGGCATGAGCCCGGTGGGCGTGTCGGGCCGCATGGAGCCGGCGCACTATCAGGTCGAGCTCGACATCGACGGCGTGCGGGTGCGCCCCGGCGACGTGATCTTCGCCGACGTGACGGGCGTCGTCGTCATTCCGGCCGAGCTGGTCGGGGTCATCGCCGATGCAGCCGATGCGCTCGGCAAGGACGAGGCCAGCTACCGCGCGCGCATCCTGTCGGGCGAAAACCTGCGCGACATCTGGCCGGCCGGCGCGGGCGGGCCGGCCTGACGATTGCCCGGCCGGCCCACGGGCCGGCCCTCGCCATCACCCCGGCAGAGGAGGGGGCCGTTGCACAGATCAGCGCACATAGCCCAGCCGCTGGGAGATGAGGTTGGCATGGTAGATGACAACCTTGTTGAGCTCGTCGACCTCGGCGACCGGCAGCTGCCAGGCCGGGGCGCTGACGCTGATGCCGGCGAACACGGCGCCGGCCTGGTTGCGGATCGGCGCGCCGACGCAGCGCAGCCCGGGCTGGTGCTCGCCATTGTCGACGGCGTAGCCGCGCGCGCGCGTCAGCTCCAGCTCCGCCTGGAGCGCATCCTCGTCGGTGATGGTCGTTTCGGTGAAGCGCTCGAGCCCGGCCGCGACGACGCGCCGGACAATGTCGTCCGGCTGGTGCGCGAGGATGGCCTTGCCGACGCTGGTGCAGTGGGCGGGCGAATTCTCCACCATCGTGTTGGACAGCATCGGCTCGGCCTCGGTGCGCTGGATCACCACGGCGCGCAGGCCGTCGAAGACGGCCAGGTGCACGGCATGGCCGGTCAGCCGATGCAGCGCATCGACGATGACGCGTCCCTCGCGGTGCAGCTCGAGATTGGCGAGAACCATGTTGCCCAGCTCGAACAGGCGGAGCCCGAGCCGGTAGAAGTCGCGCTCCCGATCCTGTTCGATGAACCCCACTTCGCGCATGGCGGCGAGCAGCCGGTGGGTCGTCGAGCGCGGGTAGCCGGTCTTGGCGCAGATCTCGGCGAGGCTGAGGGCCCGCTGGCTGGTGGTGAAGCAGTCCAGCACGCGCGAAATCTTCGTGAGAGATTTGAGGCTCTCGTCGCGGCGGGCCGGTCTGCCTGGCACAGATGCCACGACGGGGTCGGTCATTTGTTGCGTCTCGCCCTCTTCAAAGCACAGTCACCACGAACCGCCGGGGTTCGCTCTCATAGGTCAGTTGCCCGGCCACCTCAAGCAAGCGAGCCGCCCGCATGAGCCGCGCTCCCTGCCGCCGTCGCCGCCCATACGAGCTCGGCCAGCCCGAGCATGCCGGGGTCGTCGAGACCGATGCTCCTGTCGGCGAACATGCGGGCGCGGCCCATCGCCGACGGTCGCGCGCGGAAGCGCGCCAGCACCTCGTGCATGGCCGCGTTGGCGGCGTCGGCGAGGGCGGCGGGATCGGATTTGCCGGCCAGGGCAGCGGCGAGCGCATCGAGGCCGTCGACGATCGTCTTGGCGCCGAGCGTGGCCTTGCCACGGGCCATCGCCGCATCGCGGGCGGTCGCGACGAGATCGCCGAGCCGGCTCCACTCGAGCTCCGGCTGGCCGGCGGTGGCGCGCCCGGCCGCCAGCATGGCGGTGACGATCAGGGTGCCGAGACTGGAGCCCGTCGAGGCCGCGCCGGCCCGGGCCAGCGCCGTGAAGGCGGCGCCCAGATCCCTTGCGCCGTGCAGATCGGTGGCGGCGAAGGCGCCGATCAGCCGGGCCAGCATCGTTCCGGTATCGCCGTCGCCCAGCCTGGCATCGGCGGCGTTGAGGCTGTCCGTCAGCTGTGCCATGGCGGCGTCGGCACGGGCGATGGCGGCGGCGAGCGCTGCAACTGTCATGCCCATGGCTCAGCCCACCGTCCAGAAGGGGCAGTGGGCGGGCGCCGCCAGCAGGGCCTCGATCTCGTCGTCGAGGAAGCACAGGCTGATGGACGCTCCGCCCATTTCCATCGAGGTGACGTAGGGGCCGACCAGCGGGCGGACGATGGCGAGGCCGGCGGCGTCGAGCTGCTGGGCGGCGCGGCGATAGAGGATGAAGAGCTCCTCGAGCGGGGTGGAGCCGAGGCTGTTCACGAGGATGGCGACGCGGCGCGCGTCGGCGGGCCGCTCGGCCAGCAGCATGCCGATCATCTCGTCGACGAGGGCGTCGGCCGGGCGCAGCGGGCGACGCCAGATGCCCGGCTCGCCGTGGATGCCCATGCCCATCTCGATCTCGTCGTCGGCGATGGTGAAGTTGGGCGCGGCCGCGCCGGGGATCTGGCACGACGACAGCGCCACGCCGATGCTGCGCGTGCGATCCACCGTCCGTTGCGCGATGGCGGCCACGGCGTCGAGGCCGGCGCCGCCCGCGGCCAGCGCGCCGGCGGTCTTGTAGGCGAAGATCAGGCCGGCTACGCCGCGGCGCTTGTGCGTCTCGTCGGGTCCGGCGCTGGCGATGTCGTCGGTGCCCAGCACGATGCGGGTGTCGATGCCGTCGGCCGCGGCGAACTCGCCGGCCATCTCGAAATTCATCCTGTCGCCGCCGTAATTGCCGAACAGGCAGAGCACGCCGGCGCCGCCATCGGCGGCGGCGATGGCCGCCTGACAGGCGTCGATCGTGGGGCCTTCGAAGACATTGCCGATGGCGCAGGCATCGAGCAGGCCCTCGCCCACATAGCCGGTGAACAGCGGCAGGTGGCCGGACCCGCCGCCCGAAACGACACCGACCTTGCCCGGCCGGACCGGGGCGGGGCGGGTGACGACGCGGCGCGCCTCGGCGGCGCGGACGAGGCCGGGATGGGCGAGGCAGAGCCCGTCCAGCATCTCGTCGACATAGTCGACGGGGTCGTTGATCAGCTTTTTCATCACGGCCTCCCTGCGGCGTGTGGGCTGGCGTCAGGCGGCCGAGCGGGCGCGCACGTCCACGAGCTCGAGGACCGGCCCCAGCACGGCGTCGATGGCGGTCTTCTGCGCGTCGGAAACGCGCTCCATCGGGGCGCGGGGATGGAACATCGGCAGCCCCTGGCGGTGCTGCACATATTTGACGCAGGCCGGCAGGTTGTCGTGGCGCATGGCGTTCCACAAGGCATTGAGGCGGAAGTGGATGTCCTTGGCGGTGGCGTAGTCGCCGGCCTGCACGGCGTTGAACAGCTTCACCGTGACACCCGGCACGGCGCAGGTCAGGGCGCTGATGGCGCCATGCGCGCCGAGCGAGAAGCTGGGGAACAGCAGGGCGTCAATGCCGGTCAGAACAAGATTCTCCGGCCTGGCGCGCAGCAGCAGGTCGGAGACCGATTTGACGTCGCCCGAGGACTGCTTCATGCCGACGACGCCCGGCACGGCATCCATTATGGCCAGCATGTCGTCGATGCTCAGATAGTTCCACGGAATGACGTTATAGATGAGGATCGGGATCTGCGTCGCGTCCCAGATGGCGCGGAAATGCTCGATGGTGGCCTCGCGGCCGGGCTTGAAGAGGTAGTGCACCGGCGTCACCTGCAAGGCATCGATGCGGATGTCGCCGAGCGCCCGGACGCGGTCGATCGCCTCGCGGGTCGACTGCACGATCAGCCCGACGACGTAGGGCACGCGCCCGGCATTGGCCGTGTGCGCGGCGTGCATCGCCTCGGTGAACTCGGCGGCGGACAGCGTATGGCCCTCGCCGGTGGAGCCGCCGACGACGAGGCCGCGCACGCCCGACTCGATCATGAAATCCACCTGCGCCGCGAGCGCGCCGCCGACGAGGTCGCCGGCCTCGTCGAACGGCATGGACAGGGGCGGCAGGATGCCGGTGAGCGTGTTGCGCAGCGACATGGCGATCGTGTTCGTCATCGAAGTCCTCCAAAGCCGGGGCGGCCGGCGCCATGGCGATCCGCACCGGGCAGGCCTGTTGATACGCGCTGCATGCGACTCGGCAAGCGCAGAGTTAGTATTCCGCAATGCGGAACGTCGTCCCTGCAAGAAATAGGGAGGAACGGGCTGTAATGTCAACTGAATATGAATATGGTGCGGGTTCAGCAATCTGTTGCATCCCGATTTTGTGCGTGCTAGTTCCGCAATGCGGTATCGAAGTGCGCGATACGGTATGTGTAGTGGCCGGATCGTCCGGCATGTCCTGGGAGGACCTCGAATGACCCTGTTGAAGAAACTCACCGGCGCCCTGGCCCTGACCGTCTTGGCGGTCGCCCCGGCCATGGCCCAGTATCCCGATCGCGCGATCAACCTGATCGTGCCCTGGGCCGCGGGCGGCGGCACCGACGCCACCGGGCGCATCATCGCCACGCTGCTCGAAAAGGAGCTGGGCCAGCCCATCAACGTCATCAACCGCACCGGCGGCGGCGGCATCGTGGGCCACACCGAGATCGCCTATTCGCCGCCCGACGGCTACACGCTGGGGGTGATCACGACCGAGCTGTCGATGTATCACTGGACCGGCGTTTCACCGCTGAGCTATGCCGACTACGAGGCGATCGCGCTGTTCAACGCCGATCCGGAAGCGGTGTTCGTGCGCACGGACGGGCCGGACATCGAGGCGCTGCTGGCCGAGATCCGCGCCAATCCCGGCGCCGTCAAGGCCTCGGGCGCCAATCTTGGCGGCATGGCGCATCTGGGCTGGGCCGGGGTGCTGGTCACCAACGGCATCGCGCCCGACGCGGCGCCCTGGGTGCCGTCCGAAGGCGCCTCGGCCAGCCTGCAGCTGCTCGCCTCGGGCGCCATCAGCGTCGTCGCGACGACGATGCCCGACGCCCAGCCGATGATCGATGCCGGCGAGGTCAAGCCGCTGCTCGTCGCCGCCAATGAGCGCATCGCCGCGGCGCCCGACGTGCCGACCGCCGAAGAGGCGCTCGGCAACAAGTGGGCCGCCTATGCCTGGCGCGGCATCGGCACGCCCAAGGGGCTGCCCGACGACGTCAAGGCGCGCCTGACCGAGGCGCTGGACAAGGTGGTCAACGGCCCCGAATTCGCCGAGTTCATGGCGCAGCGCAATTTCGGCATCGACTATCGCGACGCCGCCGGCTTCGAGGCCTTCATGGAAGAGGCCGATGCCTCGATCGGGCAGGCCCTGCAGGCCGTCGGCCTCGCCAAGTAGCTCGCCCGCTCACCTGCCATCGACGGCCGGGGCCCGCGCTCCGGCCGCCCACAACACGAGGCGCCTCGCATGAAGCGGTCGATCCCGATGGACAGCGTTCTGGGCCTGCTGTTCGCCCTCGGCGGGGCGGCGATCCTGGCGCATGCGCTCACGCTGCCGGCGCTGCCGGGCATGGCCGTCGGGCCGGGGCTGTTCCCGGCCATCGTCGGGGTCGGCATGGCGGTGATGGGCGCCGCGCTCGTCGTCCAGGGCTGGCTGACGCGCGACGTGCCCGAGGACGACGCGCCGCCGCTGGTCACCGTGTTCGCCATCGGCATCGTCGCCGTCATCGCGGCGGCCGTGGTGGTCATGCCCTGGCTCGGCTTTCTCGTCGCCGGCACGCTGTTCTCGGTCGTCGTCGTGCTGATGAGCGGCGGGCGCTGGCTGCCGGCGCTGATCTTCAGCCCCATCGCCACCGCGGCGATCTATTTCCTGTTCACCATGGCGCTGCGCGTTCCGCTGCCGCGCGGCCTGCTGGGATAATCGCGCCATGGAAGCCTTCGCCCTCGCCGCCGGCCTCGTGTTCAACGCCGAAACGCTGCTGACGATCTTTCTCGCCTCGGTGTTCGGCCTGTTCGTCGGCGCCATTCCCGGGCTCACCGCAACGATGGCGACGGCGCTGCTCGTGCCGATCACCTTCTATATGGCGCCCATCCCGGCCATCGCCGCCATCATCTCGTGCACCGCCATGGCGATCACGGCGGGCGACCTGCCGGGCACGCTGCTGCGCATTCCCGGCACGCCGGCCTCGGCAGCCTATGTCGAGGATTCCTACCGGCTGGCGCAGAAGGGGCAGGCGGGGCTCGCCATCGGCATCGGCGTCGTCGGTTCCGTGCTCGGCGGGCTGTTCGGCTTTCTCTTCCTGCTGTTCACCGCGCCCATGCTGGCCAAGGCGGCGCTGGGCTTTTCGAGCTTCGAATATTTCTGGCTGGCGCTGCTGGGCCTCAGCTGCGCCGCGCTGATCTCGTCGGGCGGCATGATCAAGGGCGCGCTGGCGCTGCTCGTCGGCCTGTTCATCGCGCAGGTCGGCATGGACCCGCTGACGGCGACGCCGCGCTTCACCTTCGGCAGCGTGGAGCTCATGGGCGGCATCAGCTTCATCCCGGTGATGATCGGCATGTTCGCCGTCGCCGAGATCATGCGCTCGGGCCGCCGCGCCGTCGCCGAGGTGCCCCAGCTCAATCTCAAGAACCCCTTCGCCGGAACGATGGCGGCGCTGTGGAAGTACCGCAAGAACCAGATCCGCGGCTCGGTCGTCGGTTCGCTGCTCGGCGCGCTGCCGGGGGTGGGCGGCGACCTTGCCGCCTGGATCACCTATTCGCTGGCCAAGCGTACCTCCAAGGAGCCCGAAAAGTTCGGCACGGGCCACCCAGAAGGCCTCGTCGAAGCCGGGGCCACCAACAACGCCGCGCTCAGCGCCTCGTGGATCCCCGCCATGGTGTTCGGCATTCCCGGCGACGCGGTGACGGCCATCGCCGTGGGCGTGCTGGTGATGAAGGGGCTCGATCCCGGTCCGACGCTGATGACCATCCACCCGCAGAATTTCTACGCCGTGATGATCGTCTTCGCGATCGCCAACGTCCTCATGCTGCCGCTGGGCTGGGTGGCGGCAAAGAGCGCGCGCTGGATCTTCGAGGTACCGCGGGCGCTGCTCAACGCCGCCATCCTGCTGTTCTGCATCGTCGGCTCGTACTCCATGAACAACTCGATGTTCGGCGTCGTGCTGATGCTGGGCGCGGGCGTGCTGGCCTATGTGCTCGAAGCGCGGATGATCGCCATCGCGCCGATCATCCTCGGCATCGTGCTCGGGCCGCTGGTAGAAAGCAATTTCACCACCTCCATGATGATTGCCGACGGGAGCCTCGTGGGCTTTTTCAGCCGGCCCGTCGCCGCCGTGCTGGGGGTGACGACGCTGGTCATCTGGGGCTTCGCCATTTTCGGCACGATCCGCCGCCTGCGCGGCGCCAAACCGCTGGTGCAGCCGACGAGCTGACGCGCCGACGGCGCCCGCCTCCCGCTCGCCATTTCCCGAAACTCATCGCCCGTAACGGCCGGAGCCGGGGCGTGCGCACGCTTGCGTCCGCCATCTTGTATACAAGTATATTTCATGTTAGGCAGCGCCACGATGAGAGGTTCGTGATGCTGCGCCTGACGAGATCGTTCCGCTTCCACCGGGCTTTTGAAGCCGCGCCGCGCCGCCATGGCCATGCGGGCCGCCGCGGGGTGGCGCTCGCATGAACACCTTCGTTCCGTCCGCATCCCGCGAACCGTCCCTGCCGATCGCCGAGCAGGTCTACCGCATGCTGCGCGAGGACATCGTGGCGCTGCGGATGCTGCCCAACGAGCGGATCGGCGAGAACATGCTGGTCCAGCAGTTCGGGGTGAGCCGCACGCCCATTCGCGAGGCGCTGCAGCGGCTGGAGCGCGAGGGACTGGTCGTCATCCAGCCGCAGCGCGGCAGCTTCGTATCGCCGCTCGACATGCAGGCCATCCGGTCGGCCTATGTGGCGCGCCGGGCGCTCGAATGCGCCGTGTGCGAAGAGGCGGCGCGGCGCCATACCCCCCAGGACATCGAGCAACTCGAGCGCTCGATCGCCGACCAGCGCCGGATCGTCGCCGCCGGCGACCGCGACAGCTATTTCGAATGGAACTGGCGGTTCCACTCCAACCTCATGGTCGTCGCCGACCTCGTCGGGCTGAGCTACGTCATCGACAATGCCAAGGTGCATCTCGACCGCGTCCGCTCGGCCCACCTCACCTATGCCGGGCCCTATCCGCTGGAGCCGCTGGTCGAGGAACATTCCATCATCGTCAGGGCCGTGGCGAGCGGCAACCCCGCCACGGCGGAGCAGGCCATGCGGGCGCATATCGAGCCGCTCCTGCCCCGCCTCAGCATCCTGATGAAGGAACGCCCGGACTTCTTCGAGCAGCCGCATCGACCGGGCTGGGCGCGGCGGACCTAGAAAGCCGCGCCACCACAACCGCCGCTACCGGGAGTGAACCGCGCCAACGGCGCAAAACGGAGGAACTATCATGATCAATCGCATTCAGGGACCGAGGCTGAGCCGGCGCGCCATGCTGGCCGGCGCCGGGGCATTGACCGCCGGCTCGCTGCTGCCGCTGGGCGGCGCGCTCGCCCAGAGCCGCGACGACCCGGCCAGCCTGCGCCGGTCGGGCGGCACCGTGCTGCATATGCGGGCCTGGGAGCGCTACCCGGCGAGCGACGTGCCGGGGCTCAACGACTTCCTCGACGCCAATCCGGACCTGTCGATCGAATGGTCGAGCGCGGCCTTCGCCCGCTATCGCGACCGGCTGATCGCGGAGTTCATCGGCGGCACCCCGCTCGACGTCATCCAGGTGCCGGAGACCGAGCTGTCCGCCTGGGCCGACAGCGAATGGCTGATGCCGCTCGACGACTTTCCCGGCATCCACGAGATCCTCGCCAAGGCGACCCCGGCGGCGGCCGAGGCGAGCCGCGGGCCCGACGGCAAGATCTACGCCATCCCGGCCTTCGCCGACGCCTTCGGGCTTGCCTACAATGTCGACACCTTCAATGCGGCCGGCTTCGACAAGCCGGGCAAGACGCTCGACGAGCTGCGCACGCAGATGGAGGCCATCAAGAAGGCCGGCATCGACGACTATCCGCTCGGCCTCGGCATGAAGAAGCAGGCGGGCCAGTTCTTCAGCCTGTGGGCGACGCTCTACGCCTCGGGCGGCGACATGTTCACCGCCGACGAGCAGCCCGCCTTCGACGCGGCCGGGCACCCGCTCAAGGACATCCTCGAGTGGTATGTGGCCGCCTATAACGACTGGAAGATCGCCGGGCTCGAGGACCTGCAGCGCGACTGGGGCATCGCCCGCACCGCCATCCGCTCGGGGGCGCTCAAATCGGGCTACATGGCCCAGTTCGCGCTCACCGAGTTCAACACGAACCCGGATTCGGCCGTTGCCGGCAAGATCCGCATCGCGCTGGTGCCCGGGCTCGACGGCAACGACGTCGGCACGGTGGGCTACGCCCACGGCGTCGGCATCGCCGCCGAAACGGGCAATGCCGACGCCGCGTGGCGCACGCTCAACGAATATGCCGGCCCCGGCGCCGACGGCAGCTGGGCGATGACCGAGGCGCGGGCGCTCGACCAGGGTGGCCGGTGCCCGTTCCCCGAGCTCTACGGTTCGGCGTCGCTGCAGGAGATGATCGACACGATCACGCTGGGCGACCCCGGCGACTTCAACCGCCTGTCCGAGCTGTCGCGCGCCAAGCAGGGCCTCAAGGCGCCCTGGTACCCCGAATGGGAGCAGGGCTTCATGACCCACATCCAGGATGCGCTGCTCAAGTCGACGACCGTCGAGGCGGCGATCACCGCGTCGGCCGACCTGGCCCGCAAGCTCGCCGGCTAGCCATCTTGCGGGGCCGGCACGCTGCCGGCCCCGATACTGCCCGAACGTCCTGCCCGCGGTGACGCCTGCATCGCCGCGGTTTGCCCCCCTGGAGCCCCTTTCTATGACGGATACGCAAGCGCTGCGCGCCGCACTGGTCTCGGCCGACCCGCGCCTCAGCAAGTTCAACCCCCTGCCTCGCATCCTGTTCTTCGACGATTTCGACGACGGGGTGAACGGATGGTGCGAGCTCATCGGCAACCATGACGGCGATCCCGACAAGATCCGGCCGGTGGTGGGGGACATGCGGCCGCCGCAGATCTCCAATCTCAGCTTCTGGGACATCGGCACGCACGGCTCGGTAGACGGCACCTATGCGCTCAAGCTCGCGACGCGGGCAAAGGCCAACCACATGGCGCTGGCCATCAAGCGCCTGACCTTCGTCAAGCCGGGGCTCGTGCAGTTCGAGACCTATTTCACCATCAAGTCGGAAGGCTGGGTGGGGGCGCGGCCGGGGCACCAGGCATTCGACGGCAATCGCGACCCCAGCGTCAGCGATTTCGGCGATTTCTGCATCGGCAACGACGTGTGCGACACGGAATACGGGCGCCGCTATCACTGCGCCCTGCGCTATGTGAATACCGACCGCGACGGCAACCTCGTGCGCAAGTGGCAATACAAGACCAGCCTGCAGACGACGACCAAGATGGAAGTCGCCGGCGAGCCCGCCGTGTCGGACTATCACGTGGCCCATCCCGACGACTGGGCCGACGTGCCCGACGGCGAGCAGAACCTCTGCTATAACGAGATTCCAACCAAGATCAACTGGCACTATCTGCGCTATGTGTTCGACACGCGGGCCGGGCGCAATGTCGAGCTGCAGGTCAACAACAAGCTGATGGATCTGCGCTCCATCCCCGTGCCGCAATACGAGCAGGGCTATTGGGGCCTCGAGCGGCTGCTGAATTTCTGCGTCGACGTGCGCACGCATCGCGACGTGCGGAACTTCCTCTTCCTCGATTCCTGCCTCGTTTCGGTCGACTGGTAAAGGAGACCCCTGATGCTGAGAAAGTCATTCACCGCCGTCCCCGAGCGCAACGTCGCCATCACCGACGGCTTCACCTCCGAGCCCTACGAGACGGCCTGGGCCATCGAGTGCCGGTGGTTCGTGCATGTGCTCGAGGCGCCCGCCGGCGCGGTGCTCACCTTTACGTCCGAGACGTCGCCCGAGGGGCTCACCTGGTGCGCGCACGAGGCCGGTGCGGTCTCGCTGCCGGGCGCGGGGCTCGCCACATTGGCGCTCACCGAGATCGGCCCGTGGCAGCGGCTGCGCTTTTCGGTCAGCGGCGCCGAGAGCGTGCGGGCCATCGTCTACCTGACGCTCAAGGGCTAGCGCATGGCCGCCGCACGCATAGGGCGACACGCGGGCCGGCGACGCGCGGGCTGGCGAACGTCGGGCGAGCCGCAGCCCTTCCTCGCCTTCGTGCTCAACTCGCCGGCCATCCTGCTGCTGCTGGCGCTGATGGCCTATCCGATCCTCTATTCGGCCTATCTGTCGCTGCACCAGTACAATCTGCGGCGGCCGCGCGTGTTCGAGTTCATCGGCCTGCAGAACTATGGCGACATCCTCGCCGACCCGCAGTTCTGGAACGCGGCGCAGGTGACGCTCTACTTCTCGATGGGCTCGATCGCGCTGACCATTGCGCTCGGCACGGCGCTGGCGCTGCTGCTCAACGAGCGCTGGCCGGGGCGCGGCGTGCTGCGCGCCATCGCGCTCATTCCCTGGGCGGTGCCGCCGGTCGTCAACGGGCTGGTCTGGCAATGGCTGTTCGAGGGGCGCTACGGGCTGGTCAACGCCATCCTGCTCAATCTCGGGCTGATCGACAGCTACCAGGCATGGCTCGTCAATCCGTCCACGGCGCTGCCGGCGCTGATCATCGCGCAGGTGTGGAACCACACGCCCTTCGTCGCCGTCATCATGCTGGCGGCGCTGCAGACGATTCCCGACGAGCTGTACGATGCGGCGCGGGTCGACGGCGCCAATGTCGTGCAACGCTTCTGGCACGTGACGCTGCCCTGGCTCAGCCACTCGCTGCTGCTGGTGCTCATCACGCAGACGATGGTGGCGCTGCGCACCTTCGACATCATCTATGTGCTGACGGGCGGCGGGCCGGGCGATTCCACCACCGTCGTGGCCTGGCTCACCTATATAACGACGTTCGGGTTCACCGATTTCGGCAAGGGCAATGCCTATGCCTACATCATCGCGCTCGTCACGCTGGCGCTGTCGGTCGTTTATATCCGCATGCTGTGGAAGCGAGGGGAGATGGCGAAATGAGGATGGCTCCGGCAAAGCTCCTGCGCACGCTGCTGCTGATGTTCTGCGGGCTGCTGTTCTTCGTGTTCCTGTTCGGTCCGTTCTACTGGATGGTCGCCACCAGCATGATGAGCGAGGCGGAAATGCTCGCCGTGCCGCCGCGGCTGTTCCCGTCGAGCTTCAACTTCGGCAACTACCTCACGGTGCTCGGGATCGGCGATCCGGCGACGCTGGAGCTGGCGCGCAACCGGGCGCCGGCGGTGTTCGAGATCCGGCCGGCGCTGATCAACTCGCTGACGGTGGGGATCTGCGTCGCCATCGCCAACATCCTCATCGCCACGCCGGCGGCGTACAGCTTCTCGCGCCTCAAGTTCAACTATTCGCTGCCGCTGCTGATGATCTATCTGGCGACGCGCATGGTGCCGCCCATCATGCTGGTGGTGCCGATGTTCCTCATCGTGCGCAATCTGGGGCTCATCGACACGCCGGCAGCGCTGATCGCCGTCTACCTGGCATTGACGCTGCCGTTCTCGGTGTGGCTGCTGCAGGCCTATTTCCGCACCATGCCGGTCGAGCTCGAGGAGGCGGCGGTGATCGACGGGGCGAGCCGCTGGCAGACGGTCACCAAGGTGCTGCTGCCGCTCTCGGTGCCCGGCCTCACCTGCGTCGCGATCCTGTCCTTCATGGGCGCGTGGAGCGAGTTCCTGTTTGCCGTCACCTTCGGCAAGACCGTGGCGAGCCGGACCCTGCCGGTCGTCGCGGCGGGCTTTTCGGACACCTCCTCCATCCAGTTCGACTTCGTCATGACGGCCGGCGTGATCACGGCGCTGCCGCCCTTCCTGCTCGCGCTCGTGTTCCAGCGCTTCATCGTCGGCGGCCTCGCGGCGGGCGCAGTCAAGGGCTGATCCGGTGAGCAGCGTCGTTCTTCCTGCGGTCGGTCTCGGCTGCGCCAGCCTGGGCAAGCCCGAAGTGGCCGAGGCCGAGGCGGTCGGCACCATGCTGGCGGCGCTCGAGGCGGGCATCGGCTATTTCGATACCGCGCCGCTCTATGGCTGCGGGCTGTCGGAACGGCGCGTCGGCGCGGCGCTCGGCCGGGCCGGGGCGCACGCGGTCACGCTGTCGACCAAGGTGGGCTACACCATCGACGGGCCGGAGGGCGGCTACCTGCCGGCCGATCGGCGCCGGCACGATTTTTCGCGGCAGGGCATTCGCGATTCGCTGTTTCGCAGCTTCGAGCGCCTGGGCGTTGCGCATGTCGCGCTGGTCAGCCTGCACGACCCCGTCGAGCGGATCGATGCCGCGGCGGACGGCTTCGCGGCGCTGGACGAGCTGCGGGCCGAAGGGCATCTCGACGCCATCGGGGTCGGCACCAATTCGGCGGCCACGGCGCTGGCGCTGCTCGAACGCTGCCCGCTCGACGCCGTGCTGATCGCGGGGCGCGTGACGCTGCTGGACCGGCAGGCCGTGCCGGCGCTGCTGCCGGCCTGCAGCGCGCGCGGCGTCCATGTGATCGCGGGCGGCGTGTTCAATTCGGGCATATTGGCCGATCCGCAGGCGGGTGCCGCGCGCTTCGACTATGCGCCCGCCCCGGCACGCCGGCGCGCCGCGGCAGAGGATCTGGCGGCCGAAGCGGCGCGCCACGGGGTGCCGCTGCGCGCGGCGGCGCTGCAGTTCGCGCGGCGCCAGGCGGGAGTCGGCACGACGCTGCTCGGGCCGGCCAGCCGGCGCGAGCTGGAGGAGTGCCTCGCCGGGCTCGCCCTGACGGTTCCCGAAACGCTCTGGTCCGAACTCGACAGCATCGCGGCACGCCATGCGCTTTGACACGCATCTGCATGTGTGGTGGCCCGGCGACGGGGCGGCGATCCGCATCCGTTCGACGCTGCCGGCGCTCGACCGCGCCTTCACGCTCGAGGCGGTCCGCCCGGCGCTGCGCGCGGCCGGCGTCGACAGGGTGCTGCTCGTATCGTCGGCCCCGCACGCGAGCGATACCGAGCGCCTGCTGGCGGTGGCGGCGGACAATACCGATCTCGTCGCCGGCGTCATCGGCTGGCTCGACCTCGAGGCGCCGACGCTGGCCGGAACGCTCGCCCGCGCTCGCGCCAATCCGCTCTGGCTCGGAGCGCGCCTGCCGCTGACGATCCTCGACGATCGCAGCTTCATCGAACGGCCCGCCGTCATTGCCGGGCTCGGCGCCCTGCGCGACGCCGGCGCCATCGCCGAAATCCTCGCGGCGCCCGACCAGCTCGCCGCCGTCGCCGGGGTGCTGCGGCAGCTTCCCGGCCTTGCGGCAATCATCGACCATGCCGGCAATCCCGACTTTTCCGCGCCGCCCACAGCCGCGTGGCGCACCGGGATGGACCGTCTCGCCGCATTGCCCGGCACCGTCTGCAAGCTCTCCGCCTTCTGGGCGCCGGGCGACCCGCCCGTTTCGCCGGAGCGCGCGCTGGCGTTCTTCCGGCATGTCCTTGCCGCCTTCGGGCCGGATCGCGTGATCGCGGCGGCCAACTGGCCGGTGTCGGCGCTGCTCGGCCCCTATGCGGCGAGCTGGGACCTGCTGGCGCAGCTTGCCGGCGATGCCGGCCTGTCGGCCGACGAGTCGGCCCGCATTTTTGCCGGCACGGCGGACGCGCTCGTCCGCAACGCGACACCCTGAATTCACGGAGCCACACCATGCGCGCCATCGTCGTCGACCACCCCGGAGCGATCGTTCTGGCCGAGCGCCCGCTGCCCGAGCCGCCGCCGCCCGGCTGGGTCGCAATCGACATCGCCAATGTCGGCATCTGCGGCACCGACTATCATATCTTCGGGGGGCGCCAGCCCTTCCTCAGCTATCCGCGCGTCATGGGCCACGAGCTGTCGGGGCGGGTCGTCGCCGATGGCGACGGCTTCCGCGCGGGCGACCTGGTGATCGTCAATCCGTACATCGCCTGCGGCGAGTGCCGGGCCTGCCGGCGCGGCAAGGCCAATTGCTGCGCCCACCTGTCGGTGCTCGGCGTGCATCGCGACGGCGGCCTGTGCGAGCGCCTCAACGTGCCGGCGCGCAATCTCATCGCCGCCGGTCCGCTCGGCGCCGAGCAGGCGGCCATGGTCGAATTCCTCGCCATCGGCGCCCATGCCGTGCGCCGCTCGGCCCTCGCCGCGGCGGATCGCGTCGCGGTGGTCGGCGCCGGCCCGATCGGGCTCGGCACGGCGCTGTTCGCGCGGCTGCGGGGCGCCGAGGTGCACCTGATCGATACGAGCCCCGCGCGGCTGGCGCTGGTGGCGGACCGCTTCGGCTTCGCGCCGACCCACACGGATGGCGACGCCGCCCGCGCCGCGGCGACGGACGGGGAGGGCTTCGACGTCGTCTTCGATGCCACCGGCAGCAATGCGGCCATCGAGCATGGTTTCGGGCTCGTCGGGCATGGCGGCACATTCGTGCTCGTGAGCGTGGTGCAGGGCACCATCACCTTCGAGGATGCGGCGTTCCACAAGCGCGAGATGCAGCTGCTGGCGAGCCGCAACGCCACGGCCGAGGATTTTGCGACGGTGATCTCCGCCATCTCGTCGGGCGCCATCGACACCGCCCGGCTCGTTACGCATAGAACGCCGCTGCACCAGCTGGCGGAGCGGCTGCCCGGCTGGGCCGCCTCGCGCGACACGGTGATCAAGGCGATGGTGCAGGTGGAGGGCACATGAAAACGGGGGTGGACTTGCCGCTCAACGGCCTGCTGGTGCTCGATCTCTGCCAGTTCCTTTCGGGGCCCTACGCCTCGCTGCGGCTGCAGGATCTCGGCGCGCGCGTCATCAAGATCGAGCGCCCGCAGGGTGGCGACCTGGCCCGGCGGCTCTATCTGTCGGACACCGAGATCGGCGGCGACTCGACGATCTTCCATGCCATCAACCGGGCCAAGGAGAGTCTGGCGCTCGACCTCAAGACGCCCGCCGACCTCGCGGCGCTCAGGACCCTTATCGGGCATGCGGACGTGCTGCTGCAGAACTTCCGGCCCGGCGTCATCGACCGGCTCGGGCTGGGCCACGCGGCCGTGCGCGCGATCAATCCGAGGCTCGTCTACGGCTCGATCACCGGCTATGGCGAGCTCGGGCCGTGGGCCGACAGGCCGGGCCAGGATCTGCTGGCGCAGGCGCGCTCGGGGGTGATGTGGCTGAATGGCGACGACGGGCAGGGGCCGGTGCCCTTCGGGCTGGCGATCGCCGACATGCTGGCCGGCGCGGCGATGGCGCAGGGCGTGCTGGCCGCGCTTGTCGGGCGGGGCGTCACCGGGGTCGGCGCCCATGTCGAAACCAGCCTGCTCGAGGTGCTTGTCGATTTCCAGTTCGAGGTGCTGACGACCCATCTCAATGACGGCCAGCGGCTGCCGCGCCGCAGCAGCTTCCGCTCGGCCCATCCCTATCTGTCGGCGCCCTATGGCGTCTATCCGACCGCGGACGGGCACCTGGCCATCGCCATGACGCCAGTCGACCGGCTGGGCGAACTGCTGGGCCTCGACCTGTCCGCCTATGCCGAGCCGAGGACCTGGTTCGCCGCGCGCGACGACATCAAGCGGGCGCTGGCGGCGCATCTGGCGACGGCCCCCACGGCGCACTGGCTGGCGCGGCTCGAGCCGGCCGACATCTGGTGCGCGGAGGTACTGGACTGGCCGCGGCTGCTGGCGAGCCCCGGCTTTGCCGATCTCGACATGCTGCAACGGGTGACGCGCGCCGACGGCGTATCGATCGTGACGACGGCCTCGCCGCTGCGCGTCAACGGCCAGCGCGCGAAGGCCGGCCGCGCCGCGCCCACCGTCGGGGCGGATTCCGACGCCATCCGGCAGGAGTTCGGGCTTTGAGCGGCAATCTCAGGGGGATGACGTGGAGCCATCCGCGCGGCTACGACCCGATGGTCGCGACGGCCGAGGCCTGGCGCGCGCGGACCGGCATCTCGATCGTCTGGGAGCAGCGAAGCCTGCAGGATTTCGAGAGCTTTCCGGTGGCGGAGCTGGCGCGGACCTATGACCTCATCGTCATCGACCATCCGCATGTGGGCCAGATCACCGCCGAAGACTGCCTCGTGCCGCTGGACCGGCAAGGGCGGGACGAAGCGCTGGCGGCGCTCGCAGCGCACAGCGTCGGGCCGTCCTTTGCGAGCTATCGCTGGCAGGGGCGGCAATGGGCGCTGCCCATCGATGCGGCGACGCAGGTGCAGGTGTGGCGCCCGGACCTTCTCCCCGCGCCGCTGGCCGATTGGGACGCGGTGATGGCGCGCGCCCGCGCGGGGCAGGTGCTGCTGCCGCTGCGCCCGCCGCACAATCTCATGTGCCTTTATACGCTGGCCGGCAATCTGGGCCGGCCCTGCGCGGTGGCGGGACCGGGCGAGCTGCTCGAGACCGGCTTCGGCGCGCGCGTGATTGCGATGCTCGCCGACCTGGCGGCGCTGCTCGATCCGGCGGTCTTCGACATGGATCCGATCGCCGCGCTCGAGATGATGGCCGGCGCCGGCAGCACCTGCGCGGCGTTGCCGCTGAGCTATGGCTATGTGAGCTACGCGCAATCGGGGTTCCGGCCGCACCGGCTCGCCTTTGCCGACATGCCGGTTGCCGGCACGGCCGGGCCGGTCGGTTCGGCGCTGGGCGGCACCGGCATTGCCGTGTCGGCGGTCTCGCCGGCGCGCGCGGCGGCGCTCGACTATGCGTTCTGGGTCGCCTCGGGGCCGGTGCAGGCCGGGCTCTATGCGGCGGCGGGCGGCCAGCCGGGGCACGCGCTGGCGTGGGAGGCCGAGGCGCCGAACGTGCGCAGCGGCGAGTTCTACCGGGCCACGCGGCGGACGCTGGAGGGCGCCTGGGTGCGGCCGCGGCATCATGGGGCCATGGCGTTCCAGCAGGCCGCGTCGGTGCGGCTCGACAGGGGCCTGCGGACGGGCGAGGCGCCGGAGGCGACGATGGCGGCGCTCAACACATTGTTCAGGGAGAGCTTTCGCTGATGGAACGGCCCCGGTATTTCGAGGACTACGAACCGGGCGAGGTGCGCGTCACGCATGGCCGCACGATCACCGAGACCGATTTCGTCGTCCATGCCGGCCACACCGGCGACTTCTTCCCCCATCACATGGATGCGGAGGCGATGAAGCAGTCGGCCTGGGGCCAGCGCATCGCGCACGGCACCATGACCTTCGCCATCGGCATCGGCCTCACCGCCGGCGAGATCAATCCGCTCGCCTTCACCTACGGATATGAGCGGCTGCGCTTTCCCCGGCCGGTGTTCATCGGCGACACGATCCACACCGAGCTGACGATCCGCGACTTGCTGCCCGATCCCAAGCGGGCGGATCACGGCCGCATCGTCGAGACGGTGCGCGTCCTCAACCAGCGCGGCGAGACGGTTCTCGCCTGCGACCATGTCTATCTCGCGCGGCGCCGTCCGGCCTGAACGCGCCGGTCAGTCCCAGCTCAGGGCGCCGCCGTTCTGGTATTCGATGACGCGGGTCTCGAAGAAGTTCTTTTCCTTCTTCAGATCCATCGCCTCGCTCATCCAGGGGAACGGGTTCTCGGTCTCGGCGAAGACCGGGGCGAGCCCGAGCTGGGCGCAGCGGCGGTTGGCGATGAAATGCATGTATTGCTCGCACAGCGCCGCGTTGAGGCCGAGGAAGCCGCGGGGCATCGTGTCGCGTCCATAGGCGGCTTCGAGCTCGGCCGCCTCGGCGATCATGCCGCGAATTTCCGCCTGGAATTCGTCGGTCCACACATGCGGGTTCTCGGCCTTGATCTGGTTGATGACGTCGATGCCGAAATTGAGGTGAATGGACTCGTCGCGCAGGATGTACTGGTACTGCTCGGCGATGCCGACCATCTTGTTGCGGCGCCCCAGCGACAGGATCTGCGCGAAGCCGGTGTAGAACCACATGCCCTCGAAGATCACGTAGAAGGCGACGAGGTCGCGCACGAAGGCCCTGTCGGTCTCGGGCGTGCCGGTGGTGAAGTCGGGGTCGTCGAGATGCTGGGTGTAGGTGAGCGCCCAGGCCGCCTTGGCGGTGATCGAGGGCACCTCGCGATACATGTTGAACAGCTCGCCCTCGTTCAGCCCGAGGCTTTCGACGATGTACTGGAAGGTGTGGGTATGCACCGCCTCCTCGAAGGCCTGGCGCAGGAGATATTGCCGGCATTCGGGATTGGTCAGGTGGCGGTAGATGGCCAGCACTATATTGTTGGCGACCAGCGATTCCGAGGCGGCGAAGAAGCCCAGATTGCGCTTGATCGTGTGGCGCTCGTCGGCGGTCAGCCCGTCCCTGCTCTTCCACAGCGCGATATCGGCCTGCATCGAGACCTCGGTCGGCATCCAGTGATTGTTGCAGCCGGCCAGGTATTTCTCCCAGGCCCAGGTGTATTTGAGCGGCAGCAGCTGGTTGACGTCGGCGCGGCAGTTGATCATCGCCTTGTCGTCGACCGAGACGCGCCCGCCGGCGCTGTCGATGCGCGCTGCGGAAACGGCCGGAACGGCGGCGGGGGTGCGAAGGTCCGCGGACCAGTCGAGGGACATTGTTCTACTCCTTGAGGAAACGGGGCCGGCGCTACTGGCAGGCTTCGCAGTCGGGGTCGTCGATGAGGCAGGCCGGGCCGTCGAGCGGCGGCAGGGCGCGCGCCGCGCGGGGCGGGACGGCGGCCGGGGTCACGGCGACGGCGTTGAGCTTGCCGTCGGTGCCCTTGAGCGTCGATTTTTCGACATGCGTCGCCGAGCGCGAGCGCAGGTAATAGGTGGTCTTGAGCCCGGCCTTCCAGGCGCCGCGATAGAGCGCGTCGAGCGCCTTGCCCGAGGGATTGGCGATGTAGAGATTGAGCGACTGGGCCTGGTCGATCCATTTCTGCCGGCGCGAGGCGGCGGCGATGAGCCAGTCCGGGTCGAGCTCGAAGGCCGTGGCGTAGACGGCCTTGAGATCGTCGGGCACGCGGTCGATCTGGCCGACCGAGCCGTCGAAATATTTGAGATCGGAGATCATCACCTCGTCCCACAGGCCGCGCGCCTTGAGGTCGCGCACGAGCTGGGCGTTGACCACGGTGAAGTCGCCGCTCATGTTCGACTTGACGAACAGGTTCTGGTAGCCCGGCTCGATCGACTGGCTGACGCCGCAGATGTTGGAGATCGTCGCCGTCGGCGCGATGGCCATGCAGTTGGAGTTGCGCATGCCGACGGTCGTGACGCGCCGGCGCAGCGCCGCCCAGTCGAGCCGCTGCGTGCGGTCGATGTCGGTCTCGCGGCGCGTCTCGGCCAACAGCTCGAGGCTGTCGATGGGCAGGATGCCCTTGCTCCACAGCGAGCCGGCGAAGGAGGCGTAGGCGCCGCGCTCCGCGGCCAGGTCGGCCGAGGCGGAGATGGCGAAATAGCTGATCGCCTCCATCGAGCTGTCGGCGAAGTCCACCGCGGCATCGGAGGCATAGGCGAGGCCCTGCACCTGCAGCGCATCGGCGAAGCCCATCAGACCTAGCCCGACCGGGCGGTGCCTGAGGTTGGAGCGGCGCGCCTCGGGGATCGTGTAGAAATTGATGTCGATGACGTTGTCGAGCATGCGCATGGCGGTCTCGACCGTGCGCTTCAGCCGCGCGAGATCGAGGCCGTTCGCCGTGACATGGGCGACGAGGTTGACGGAGCCGAGATTGCACACGGCGACCTCGTCTTTCGACGTGTTGAGGGTGATCTCGGTGCACAGGTTGGACGAGTGCACGACGCCCACATGCTGCTGCGGCGAGCGGATATTGCAGGGGTCCTTGAAGGTGACCCAGGGGTGGCCGGTCTCGAACAGCATGGTCAGCATCTTGCGCCACAGATCGAGCGCGCGGACGGTCCTGAACACCTTGATGCCGCCGGCCGCGGCCTTCGCCTCATAGGCCTCGTAGGCGGCCTTGAAGGCGGGGCCGTAGAGATCGTGCAGATCGGGGGTCTCGTCGGGCGAGAACAGCGTCCAGTCCGCATCGGCCTCGACGCGCTCCATGAACAGGTCCGGCACCCAGTTGGCGGTGTTCATGTCATGGGTGCGGCGGCGGTCGTCGCCGGTGTTCTTCCTGAGGTCGAGGAATTCCTCGATGTCGACATGCCAGGTCTCGAGATAGGCGCAGACGGCGCCCTTGCGCTTGCCGCCCTGGTTGACGGCGATGGCCGTGTCGTTGGCGACCTTGAGGAAGGGCACGACGCCCTGGCTCTCGCCATTGGTGCCCTTGATGTGGGCGCCGAGGCCGCGCACCGGCGTCCAGTCATTGCCGAGCCCGCCCGAGTACTTGGCCAGCAGGGCATTGTCCCTCACCGCCTTGAAGATGCCGTCGAGGTCGTCGGCGACGGTGGTGAGGAAGCAGGACGACAATTGCGGGCGCAGCGTGCCGGCGTTGAACAGGGTCGGCGTCGAGGCCATGAAGGCGAAGCTCGACAGGAGGTCGTAGAACTCGACGGCGCGGGCCTCGCGGTCGATCTCGCGGCTGGCGAGGCCCATGGCGACGCGCATGAAGAAGGCCTGCGGCAGCTCGAACACGGTTCCGGCGGCGTGGAGGAAATAGCGGTCATAGAGGGTCTGCAGGCCTAGATACTGGAATTGCAGGTCGCGCCCGGGCTTCAGCGCCGCGGCGAGGCGGGCGACGTCGAAGCGCGCCAGTTCGGGGTCGATCAGCTCGAGGGCGATGCCGCGCTCGAGATAGGCCGGGAAATACTCGGCATAGCGGGCCTCCATCTCGGCCTGGGTCGCCTGGTCGGGGCGGCCGGCGATGAAGCTCAGCGCCTCGCGGCGCAGCTTGTCGTTGAGCAGGCGCGCCGACACATGGGCGTAGCCCGGCTCGGTCTCGACCAGCGGCCGGGCGGCAAGGATGGGCGCCAGCGCCAGCTCGTCGAGCGAAATGCCGTCATAGAGATTGCGCCGCGTCTCGGCGAGGATGGTGTCGGGCGAGGTGCCGTCGAGCCCGGCGCAGGCCTCGGCGATCACCGCCGCCAGCCGCGCCTCGTCCAGCGTCGTGCCGTCGGCCATGCGGATCGCCGGGGCGGCGGCGGCGGGCGCCTGCTTTTCGGCGCGGCTCCTGGCCCGCTCCTCGCGATAGAGCACATAGGCGCGGGCGGTCTTCTGGTGCCCGCCGCGCATCAGGGCCAGCTCGACCTGGTCCTGCACGTCCTCGATAGGAACGACGCGCTCGCCGGTGGCGCGGCGCGCCAGCGCGGCGACGACCTCGTCGGTCAGCGCCTCGACGATCTCGTGCACGCGGCGCGAGGCGGCGGCCTTGTTGCCCTCGACGGCGAGGAACGCCTTGGTCAGCGCCACGGCGATCTTGCTGCGGTCGAACGGCACGACGCCGCCATTGCGCTTGATGATCGACTGGCCGGGCGCAGCGGCCGGGCGCGGGGCCTCGGCCCGCTCCGGTATGGGCGCGGCGATGTCGGTGAGCGTGCGTGGTGAAGCTGCTGGCATGTTACCCCAAGACCCCAATTGACGGCGGGGTGGTGAGGACGCGGCGCGGCATGGCGGACAGCATGCATCGTTCGCGGCCAAACGGTGCACCCCGCCCGTGGACGTTCTAACCTGTCGTGGCAGGTATCTGGCTTGGCCGCGCGAGGCGGCCTTTCACAGTTGCGGGGGCAGCGCCGGACAAGAGCCGCAGCTCGCACCGGTCTTCCCTATTATCACCCGTCCTTGCGACCCGGGTGACCACGACACACTACATCTTGTGTGCCCGTGCCGAGATTCGGTCAATGGGTTGCGTCACGAATTCGTCGCGATCGGGATCGTGGCGGGGATGGCGAGGGATATAAAGATTTCTTTATATCCCGTTGACAGCGTCTGCCGGCTGCGGCATCGTCCGGCTCGTCCATGGTCCCCGCGAGGGGATAACAGGGAATCCGGTGCCAGGCCCGTCGGGGGTCCAAGTCCGGAGCTGCCCCCGCAACTGTCGGCGGAAACGGATGCTCACGAGGCCACTGGTTGCGACCGGGAAGGCGGGCGTCCGGCACGATCCGCGAGCCAGGAGACCTACCATGGAAACGGTGTTCCATTCGATGTCGATCGGGCGGATCGGCGAGAGGACAAGACAATGACGCGCGCCTGTCGCTGCTGCCGAATGCGTCGCTGAGCCGGCTGCCGCCGGCCGCCCGCTTCCCCCGCTTCCCGTTTTCCTCCGCGCGCTCCGGCGCCGGACTCCTTCACGCATCGGACACACAATGACCCGTTCCGCCAATCTCGGTTTTCCCCGCATCGGCCTGCGCCGCGAGCTCAAGGCCTCCCTCGAGAGCTACTGGGCCGGCGAGATCGACGCCGACGAGCTTCGTGCCGGCGGCACGCTGCTGCGGGCGCGCCACTGGCAGCTGCAGCGCGAGGCCGGCATCGACGTCATCCCCTCGGGCGATTTCAGCTATTACGACCACATGCTCGACATGAGCATGACGCTGGGCGCGGTGCCGCCGCGCTTTGCGGGCATCGCCGATCCGACGGCGCTCTATTTCGCCATGGCGCGCGGCACCGAGGCGGCGCCGGCGATGGAGATGACCAAGTGGTTCGACACGAACTACCACTACATCGCGCCCGAGCTGCATGCGGGCCAGAGCTTCCGGCTCGCCTCGACGCGCCTCGTCGACGAATTTCTCGAGGCCCGGGCGCTGGGCATCGCGACGCGGCCGGTGCTCGTCGGCCCGGTCACCTGGCTCAGCCTCGGCAAGGCCAAGAGCGAGGGGCTCGCGCCGCTGGCGCTGCTCGACGCGGTGCTGCCGGTCTATGCCGAGCTGCTGTCGACGCTGAAGGCCGTGGGCGCCGACTGGGTGCAGATCGACGAGCCGATCCTTGCGCTCGATCTCGACGAAGCGCAGCGCGCCGCGCTGCGCCACGCCTATGCGGTGCTGGCGCCGATCGCGCCGCGCATCATGCTGGCGACCTATTTCGGGGCGCTGCTCGACACGACCGAGCTGGCGACGGGACTGCCGGTCGCGGGGCTGCATGTCGATCTCGTGCGCGCCCCCGAACAGCTGCCGGCCGTGCTCGCGGCGCTGCCGGACGACAAGGTGCTGTCGGTGGGCGTCATCGACGGGCGCAACATCTGGCGCGCCGATCTCGACGCCCAGCTGGCGCTGGTCACCAGCGCCTGGGATCGGGTCGGGCCGGAACGGCTCGAGATCGCGCCGTCCTGCTCGCTGCTGCACGCGCCGGTCGATCTCGAGACCGAGACCGGGCTCGACCCCGAGCTGCGCGGCTGGCTCGCCTTCGCCACCCAGAAGCTCGCCGAGGTTGCCGCGCTGACCCTCGCCATGCGCGACGGCAGGGGGGCGGCGCGGGCGGCGTTCGAGGCGAGCGCGGCGGCGCGCGAGTCGCACCGCCGGTCGGCGCGCATCCACAAGCCGGCGGTCAAGGCGCGGGTCGCGGCCGAGCTGCCGCTCGCGCGGCCGAGCCGCTTTGCCGAGCGGCGCCAGGCGCAGCAGGCGCGCTTCGGGCTGCCGGCCTTTCCGACGACCACCATCGGCTCGTTCCCGCAGACGAGGGAGGTGCGCGAGGCACGCGCCCGGTTCAAGCGCGGCCGGCTCGACAGGGCGGGCTACGAGGCCTTTCTCGAGGCCGAGACGGAAAAGGCCGTGCGCATCCAGGAGCGCATCGGGCTCGACGTGCTGGTGCATGGCGAGTTCGAGCGCAACGACATGGTGGAGTATTTCGGCGAGCAGCTCGACGGCTTCGCCTTCACCCGCAATGGCTGGGTGCAGTCCTATGGCTCGCGCTGCGTCAAGCCGCCGGTGATCTATGGCGACATCGTGCGCCCGGCGCCGATGACGGTGCGCTGGTCGGCCTATGCCGCAGCGCTCACCGACAGGCCGATGAAGGGCATGCTGACGGGGCCGGTCACCATCCTGCAATGGAGCTTCGTGCGCGTCGACCAGCCGCGTGCCGTCACCTGCCGGCAGATCGCGCTCGCCATCCGCGACGAGGTGCTCGATCTCGAAGCGGCCGGCATCGGCATCATCCAGATCGACGAGCCGGCGCTGCGCGAGGGGCTGCCGCTGCGCCGCGCCGACTGGGACGCCTATCTGGGCTGGGCCGTCGACTGCTTCCGGCTGACCGCCTCGGGCGTCGGCGACGCCACGCAGATCCACACCCACATGTGCTACGCCGAGTTCAACGACATCATGGCCGCCATCGCGCGGATGGATGCCGACGTCATCTCCATCGAGACGTCGCGCTCCGACATGGAGCTGCTCGAGGCGTTCCGCGACTTCCACTATCCCAACGAGATCGGGCCGGGCGTGTGGGACATCCACTCGCCGCGCGTGCCGAGCCAGGCCGACATGGAAGCGCTGCTGCGCAAGGCGCGCGAGGGCATCCCGGCCGGCCAGCTGTGGGTCAATCCCGATTGCGGGCTGAAGACGCGCGGCTGGCCCGAGGTCGAGGCGTCGCTGGCCAATCTCGTGGCGACGGCGCGGGCGCTGCGCGCCGCCGCCGGCTAATGCGCGTGGCCGTCGTCGAAATCGGCCTCGCCGCGCCGCCAGTAGCCGGCCGTCTTGACGTTGCCGCGTGACATGGCGCGCTCCTCGATGAGGTGGGTGCGCAGGGCAGCCGACATGGCCGATTCGCCGGCGACGAAGGCGTAGCCGGTGCCGGGCGGCAGGGGCATGGCGCGCACCGCGTCGACGAGCGTGCGGCCTTCGTTGCGGAAGACCCAGCGCAGCTCGAGCCGGGCGGCGGCGTGGACGATCTGACGCTCCTCGGCGTCGGCGATCTCGACGACGGCGATGGCGACGGCGCCGGCCGGCAGCTCCTCGATGCGCCGCCCGATGGCCGGCAGGGCGGTCTCGTCGCCGGCGAGCAGATACCAGTCATAGGGCTCGCGGACGACGAAGGAGGCACGCGGGCCGCCGACGCCGACGGTGTCGCCCGGGCCGGCCGCCGATGCCCAGCGGGCCGCCGGGCCGTCGCCGTGCAGGACGAAATCGATCACCACCTCGCCGGCGGCGAGATCGATGCGGCGGGGCGTGTAGTCGCGGCCTTCCGGCCGGGCGCCGGGCGGAAAGCTGAGCCCGTTGGGGCCGATTTCGGGCAGCGCCAGCGGCGCGCCGGGCGGCGCGAAGAAGAGCTTCACATGGTCGTCATAGGCGGCCGAGCGGAACTGCGTGAAATCGGGATGGTGCAGCGTGATGCGCGCCATGCGGGGCGTGAGGCGCTCATTGCGCACGACGGTGGCAAGGCGGAACCGCAACTCGTGGCGGATGCGCTCGGAGGTCCTGTTCATCGCCGCATAGCGCCAAACATGACCACAATTGTCAAGTTATCGTCGGCCGGTTGGGGCCGGGGCATTTTGTCCCGCAGTTTGGAGTCGTTCCAGACTGCGCGCGTTTAAGTTGACTTCACTATTCATGATTGTTAGCGCCTCGCGTCGACCCTTTCTTCAGCGCCCGGAGGTGCTTTGCATGCCAGCGCCAATCGGCCGCTCCCGTTCGTTGCCGCCGACGCGATGACGGCCGTTCCGGGCACCATCGAGGACACCGGCGCGGCGCACCACGGGCTCGTCGCCACCAATGCGCAGCGCCTGTTCTGGCTCGTTCTCGTCTGCGGCGCGCTCGGCCTCGCCGTGCTCGCCAGCATCGCCGTGGGCTCGAAGGACATCGGCCTGCCCACGGTGCTCGAGGCGCTGTTCCACTATGCCGACACCGACGATCACGCGATCATCATGGCGCTGCGCGTGCCGCGCACGCTGCTGGGGCTGCTGGTCGGCGCGGCGCTCGGCCTGTCGGGGGCGCTCATCCAGGCGCTGACGCGCAACCCGCTGGCGGATCCGGGCATCCTCGGCGTCAATGCCGGGGCGAGCTTCGCCGTGACGCTGGCCATCGGCCTGTTCGGCCTCTCCTCCATCTCCGCCTTCATCTGGTTCGCCTTTGCCGGCGCCGTCGCGGCGACGGTGCTGGTCTATGCCATCGGCTCGGTGGGGCCGGGCGCCGCGACGCCGATACGGCTGACGCTGGCGGGCGTCGCCATCAGCGCCGTGCTCGGCGGCGTGCAGTCGGGGCTGGCGCTGCTCGATCCGGCGACCTTCGACCGGCTGCGCTTCTGGGGCGCCGGCTCGCTGGCCGCGCCGGGCTACGACACCATCGTCACCGTCGCGCCCTTCATCCTCGCCGGCATCGCGCTGGCGGCGCTGGCGGCACGCCCGCTCAACGCCATCGCGCTGGGCGACGATCTCGCCGCCTCGCTGGGCGCCAACATCATCGGCACGCGCATCATCGTCGTCATCGCGGTGACGCTGCTGGCCGGCGCGGCCACCGCCGCCGCCGGGCCCATCGTCTTCGTCGGACTGATGATCCCGCATGTGGCGCGCTGGCTGATCGGGCCGGACCAGCGCTGGATCGCCGCCTTCACCATCGTGCTCTCGCCCATCCTGCTGCTGTGCTCGGACATCATCGGGCGGGTCATCATGCGGCCGGGCGAATTGCAGGTGGGCATCGTCACGGCCTTCGTCGGCGCGCCGGTGCTGATCCTTCTGGCGCGCCGGCGCAAGGTGAGCGGGCTATGAGCCGCTTCGCCCGCAGCAGCATCGATTTCGGCCGCCCGACCGGCATCCTGCGGCTGTGGGACGGCCGCGTGTCGCATCGGCTCGACCTGCGCACCATCGTCGTGTCGGGGGTGCTGCTGGCGATCGCCGTCGCCGTGGCGCTGGTGACGCTGGCCAGCGGCGAATTCCAAATCCCGCTCGGCGAGGTCGTCGGCGCGCTGTTCGGGCAGGCCAGCGGCCGGGTGCACATGGTGATCGTCGAATGGCGCCTGCCGCGCACGATGCTGGCGCTGATCATGGGGGCGGCGCTCGGGCTCAGCGGCGCCATCTTCCAGTCGCTGACGCGCAACCCGCTCGGCAGCCCCGACATCATCGGCTTCGACGCCGGCGCCTATACGGGCGCGCTGATCGTCATCATCGCGCTCAAGGGCACGTTCTACGTCGTCGCGGGCGGGGCGCTGCTGGGCGGCGTGCTGACGGCGCTGGTGGTCTACATCCTCGCCTGGCGCGGCGGCGTGCAGGGCTTCCGCCTCATCATCGTGGGCATCGGCGTCAGCGCCATGCTCACCTCGCTCAACACCTACATGCTCATCCGCGCCGATCTGCAGGTGGCGATGGCGGCCGCCATCTGGGGCGTGGGCTCGCTCAACGGCATGAGCCTCGAGCGGCTGGTGCAGGTGGCGGCGATGCTCGCCGTGCTCATGGCGGCGGCGCTGCTCATCGCCCGCCCGATGCGCCAACTCGAGGTGGGCGACGATGCGGCCCGCTCGCTGGGTGTCAGCTCCGAGCGCACCCGGCTCGGCATGATCGTCATCGGCGTGGCGCTGACGGCGACGGTGACGGCGGCGGCCGGCCCCATCGCCTTCGTCGCGCTCTCGGCGCCGCAGATCGCGCGGCGGCTGACCGGGGCGGCCGGCGTCACCCTGCTGCCTTCGGCGGCAATGGGGGCGCTGCTGCTCGCCGGCGCCGACTATCTCGCGCAGCGCCTGTTCGCACCGACGCAACTGCCTGTCGGTGTCGTCACCATCTGCATCGGCGGGCTCTATTTCGCCTGGCTGCTGATGCGCGAGGCGAAACGCTAGCCGGTGGACAAGATGAACCAGCACACCCCGACCCTTGCCGCAGCCAGCCCTCGTCTCGAGGCCCGCAACGCCACCATCGGCTATGACCGGCGCGTCATCGCCGAGCGGCTGAACGTCGCCATACCCGACAGCTCGTTCACCGTGATCGTCGGGCCCAATGCGTGCGGCAAGTCCACGCTGCTGCGGGCGCTGTCGCGGCTGTTGAGGCCGACGGCGGGCGATGTCGTGCTCGACGGCCAGGCCATCCACGCCTACAAGGCGCGCGACGTGGCGCGGCGGCTGGGCCTGCTGCCGCAATCGTCGATCGCGCCGGACGGCATCACCGTCGCCGACCTCGTGGCGCGCGGCCGCTATCCGCATCAGAAGCTGCTGCGCCAATGGTCGCGCGAGGACGAGAGCGCCGTCGTCGAGGCGATGGCGGCGACGCGCGTCACCGGCCTGTCGCGCCGGCTCGTCGACGAATTGTCGGGCGGCCAGCGCCAGCGCGTCTGGGTGGCCATGGTGCTGGCGCAGAAGACGCCGATCCTGCTGCTCGACGAGCCCACGACCTTCCTCGACATCGCCCACCAGATCGAACTGCTCGACCTGCTGCGCGATCTCAACCGGCGCCACGGGCAGACGATCGTCGCCGTGCTGCACGACCTCAACCAGGCCTGCCGCTACGCCACGCACCTCGTCGCCATGCGCGACGGCGGCATCGTGGCCGAAGGCCGGCCGGCGGACATCGTCGTGCCGGCGCTGGTCGAGGCCGTGTTCGGCCTACCCTGCGTGGTGATCGAGGACCCGATCTCGGGCACGCCGCTCGTCATCCCCAGAGGCGGCGGCCTGCAACCCTTCGAGGAGGCCGCCGAATGAGCCGGCCTTCAGCCTTTTCCCGTTCGTCATCAGAGGATCGACAATGACCCGCATCTCCCGCCGGCAGTTCACCATCGGGCTCGCCGCCCTCGGGACGGTACTCGCGAGCGCCACCGGCGCGCCCGCGCAGGACGCCTATCCCGTGACCTTCACCCATGCCTTCGGCGAAACGACGCTGACCGCCAAGCCGGAGCGCATCGTCACCATCGGCTGGACGACGCAGGACGCCGTGCTGGCGCTGGGCGAGGTGCCCGTCGCCATGCCCGAGCAGATGTGGGGCGGCGACGCCGAGGGCGTGCTGCCCTGGGTGCGGGAGGCCGTGGAGGCCAGCGGCAAGCCGATGCCCGCCATCGTCAATTTCGATACCGACATTCCCTATGAGCGGCTGCTGGCGCTGGCGCCCGACGTCATCCTCGCGCCCTATAGCGGGCTGACCCAGGACCAGTACGACCGCCTGTCGGTCATCGCGCCGACGGTGGCCTATGCCAAGGATGCGTGGGCCGGCTCGTGGCAGGACATCACGCTGATCACCGGCAGGGCGCTGGGCAAGTCCGCCGAGGCGCAGGCGCTGGTCGCCAGCGTCGACGCCAGGTTCGCCGAAGCGGCCGCGGCGCATCCCGAGTTCCGGGGCAAGACCTTCACCTTCGGCTCGCTGTGGGTGGGCACGCCCGGCATGAACGTCTATTCGGCGACCGATCCGCGCATCCCGATGGTCGAGCAGCTCGGCCTCACCGTATCGCCAGGGGTCGTGACGCTGTCCGAGCAGCCGGGCTATTTCTTCGATGTGAGCCTCGAGAACCTTGCCCAGGTGGATGCCGATGTGCTGATCCTGCTCGACGAGGGCGGGCCGGAGGCGGACGCGCTCTACCAGAACGAGCTGATCCAGCGCTTCGCGCCGGTGGCCGAAGGCCGCATGCTGCGCCTCAACGGCAAGAGCTATGTGATGGCCACCTCGGCGCCGTCGCCGCTCAGCATTCCGTGGATGCTGGACCAGTTCGTCGCCGGCCTCGCCGAGGCCATCAACTAACCAAGCGAGGGCGCGTGCCCTCCAAGAGGGCACAGTGCTCCGCCGCTTCTTCCAGTATTACCGCCCCTATCGACGGCTGCTCCTCATCGACTTCGGCGCCGCCGTCGTGCTCGGCCTGCTCGAGCTGGCCTTTCCGACGGCCGTGCAGGCCTTCATCGACCAGCTGCTGCCGACCGCCGACTGGCCGCTGATCGGCCTCGCGGCCGGCGGTCTGCTGGCGGTCTATGCCGTCAACACGGTGCTGCTCGGCGTCGTCAACTATTTCGGCCATGTGCTCGGCATCGGCATCGAGACCGATCTGCGGCGCATCGCCTTCGCGCATCTGACCAAGCTCAGCTTCCGCTTCTTCGACGGCCGGCAGACGGGCGAGCTCATCACCCATGTCACCAAGGATCTCGAGGAGATCGGCGAGGTCGCCCATCACGGCCCCGAAGACCTGTTCGTGGCGGTGATGACCTTCTTCGGCGCGCTGATCCTGATGCTGCTGATCCACTGGCAGCTGGCGCTGCTGACGCTCGCCATCGTGCCGGTCGTCACCTGGCTGGCGGCGGTCTACGGCGCCCGGCTGACGCGCAACTGGCAGGAGATCTACGGCCAGGTCGGCCGCTTCAACGTGCGCGTCGAGGAGAGCGTCGGCGGCATCCGCGTCGTCAAGGCGTTCGGCAACGAGCGCCACGAGCAGGCGCTGTTCGAAAAGGACAATGCCGGCTATCGCCGCACCAAGCTCGACGCCTACCGGCTGATGACGGCGTCGATCACCATCACCTATCTGTCGACGCGGCTGCTGCAGCTCGTCGTCATGCTGGCCGGCACCTGGTTCGTTGTCGAGGGCACGCTGAGCTATGGCGGCTTCATCGGCTTCCTGCTGCTGATCGACGTGTTCATGCGGCCGATCGACAAGATCACGGCGGTGCTCGAAAGCTATCCGCAGGGCTTTGCCGGCTTCCGCCGCTTCACCGCGCTGATCGACACGGCGCCGGACATCGCCGACCGTCCCGGCGCCATCGAGGCGCCCGCGCTCCAGGGCGAGATCGTCTATCGCGACGTGTCGTTCTCCTATGGCGAGGGCCGGCGCGTGCTCGACGGGCTGAACCTCACCGTGCGGGCCGGCGAGACGGTCGCCTTCGTCGGGCCGTCGGGGGCGGGCAAGACGACGATCTGCTCGCTGCTGCCGCGCTTTTACGAGCCGGATACGGGCTCGATCAGCATCGACGGCATCGACATCCGCGACATGACGCAGGCGTCGCTGCGCAGCCAGATCGGCATCGTGCAGCAGGACGTGTTCCTGTTCGGCGGCACCATCCGCGAGAACATCGCCTATGGCCGGCTGGGGGCCAGCGATGCCGAGATCATGGCGGCGGTGCGGCGGGCCCAGCTCGACGAGCTCATCGCCAGCCTGCCCGAGGGGCTGGCGACGAAGGTCGGCGAGCGCGGCGTCAAGCTCAGCGGCGGCCAGAAGCAGCGCCTCGCCATTGCGCGCATCTTCCTCAAGAACCCG
>PJUF01000225.1_pt1 | contig 49158 bp, 73 predicted proteins | sample 1512191 | NCBI WGS metagenome assembly PJUF01 (sample SAMN08177673, study PRJNA422409) | Feces metagenome, whole genome shotgun sequencing project. | isolation source: Chicken feces (3) enriched on wood chips | host: Gallus gallus | place: USA: Madison | collected 2015-01-15 | reverse complement strand
TGGTTTCTCTGGTGAAGGTTAAGTCCGCAAACTCAACGTTAGCCAAGAACCACGATGACCATCCTCTTTCGCCCGCAGGGCGCCTTCGGCTGGTTCAGTTACACCACTTCCCGGGACACGATCAGCAAGATAACCGCACCCAAGCGATGGGCAAGATTTTCCGGCCGTCTTTCGACACAGGAGTGACCATGAAAGAACACCATTACGCTGTCACCGTAAATTGGATAGGTAACACGGGTGAAGGGACTGCCAGTTACACGGCATACCAAAGAGACTTCAACGTGGAGGCTCCAGGCAAGGCACCTATCCTTGGCTCTGCCGACCCCGCCTTTCGCGGGAACCCTGAACGCTGGAACCCTGAAGACATGTTGCTGGCCTCGATCTCGGCCTGCCACAAGCTTTGGTATCTTCATCTGTGCGCAGTCAACAACGTGAACGTCTTGGAATATGTCGACCACCCGGTGGGCCGGATGCGTGAAGGGGATGGCCAGCGCAAAGGCCATTTCAAAGACGCTGAGTTAAGGCCTCAGGTTATTATCAGCAGCCAGTCGAATCTGGATCTTGCAAGACGCCTGCATGACGATGCTCACCACGAATGTTTTATTGCCAACTCAGTCAACTTCCCTATCAGATGCACTGCTGTTATCAAGCATCAAGACTAGATGTTTTGAATACAACTGCATCCGTTGTTTAACCATGGCCTCTAATCGACGCTATCAATAGAGGGGGGAGACACTCTTTCACGAGAGGCCGATAAAGGTCGAAAGCTGATAATCACGACCGACCGCGATCAATCCAAAGCGAAAACCTGACCAGACGAAAACCAGGCATCATCGGGTGGTCCTGTTAAACGAGCGCGCATTGAACGCCATCAACCATGCCCAGCCAATCGCTACCCTTCGTCGCATGGCGTCCAAGTCGGCCCACCCGACTAGCCCCTTCGTGTTCCAACCTAGCAAAGGTGGGCTGTGGATCAACGAGCCAAGTGTTACAATCCGCCCCTTCAAATCGGCGCTGAAGGCGCTGAACATCCGTGAACGCCGTCAGTACGACACCCGCCACACCTACGCCACCCTATGACTGATGCCTGGGATGAACCCCGCGTTCATCGCGAGCCAGCTTGGCCACAGCGTCGAGATGTTGCTCTCTACCTACGCGAAATGGATCAGCTCCTCCTCGGACTGGAGGGAGCTGGAGAAGCTGCCGCCCCGAGTCGAATTGGCCCCAAATTGGCCCAAGACTGACGACAGGGCCTAAATACACCTCTGGAACCCCCGCAGGACAAGCACTTGATTTCTACCGCTAATATCACCATGCGGTTTTTTAGGGGTGTTGGGCGGGGTCAGATGGTTGATTTTGCTGGGCGAAACCACCCTCCCTCCCCTCTACTCCCCCAGCATTGGTATCAAAATCGGTATCGCCTTGCGGGCTCTAGCAGCCTAGCGTCTACTCTATTGCATTCCTCAGCGGGGCTTGTAAATCCAGCTAGAAAAACATGGAAGGGGGGATGGGTAGAGCGAAGATTTTTCTAGCCTAAGTGGATTATCTGAAGGGCTATCGGATAGAGTAGACGCTTTTGAGGTGTATTCATGTCCTACGATGCGGATGACGTCTACTGGCTGTTGGCTAACTTAAATTTAAGCCGAGAAATGGACGACATAAAATCAGACGTTCAATCATTAGCCAGTCAAATCAACAAAATCAAATCTGATTTAAATGAAGACCTCCTTGAGTCACAAAAAGTTTTGCTAGATTTTCTTCGTGAAAAGCTAGAGCCTGAAATAGGCGATCCGCATTTAGACGCCATAAATAATTCATTGACTTCAATCAATGAAGTCTCAAATAATATTCTAGAAGCGGTGGAGAGACCCGAGCAAGAAAATCTAGTATGGCCACCATTGATAGGACAGGTCGTAACTTTGCAAGGATGGGACTATCCGCATGTAGTAAAAGCAGTTGAAGTCGAAGATGGAGTTGTGAAGTATTTAGTAGGTGCAAGCACTCGTCGTGACGACCCTCGAGATGTTTTGGTTAGACTCGGTGAGCTTGTACCTCATCGATGGTGAGGTTTTATGCTGTGCTGAGCGTATCCTGACCAGTAACCTCTGATAGGCGTTGTGCTTGTCAGCGGTTTTCAAGACCGTGGTATAAGTGCCCGATCCATGCGGCACCAGCGGCGAAATCGATTCCAAAATAAAGACGAAATGGCACGGCTACAGGCCGCTTACTGCAAGGGTCGCCGCTTCAGTTTTGGAACCGATTTTCGCTATACAATCTGGGCCCACTAACCGCCAGGGACGACCAATATGACCCCCTCAACGCAAGAGCAAATCGACGCGCAGAATCGCGCCATTGATGCGCACAACAAGGAGGTTGATGCGCATAACGCCGAGCAAGAAAGAATCGGGCTACGGGCTATCGAAGTAATCAAGATGTTGTTCGTTATGAGTGGCGGCGCCCTCGCTGTATGCGCCAATTTTTTTTCGGCCAAGGTGCAGCTGCCACCGACGACCATTTTCCCGATTCAGCTCGCTTGGGTGTCGTTGACGACCGCAATTCTTGTGATCGGCTTGACACTGATCCTCCTATTGGGGAGGGACTACCGAGCTGGGCGTCACAACTCTCGCCAGCTCAGTACAGGACAACAGGCGCCCGAAACATCGGATGCTTGGGAATTTGGCATCTGGGGTACAGGGCTGGTTGGTTTCGTCAGCTTCTGCGCGGGCATGTGTTCTTTTACGTATGCCGCTTGGATTTACCTATCCAGCTGAATGTGAACCTTCCAGTAATGCAGCAGTAGCGTGAGATTCGAGGTTCAGGCCGCGCCACAAGCGGCCTACGCTTCCGGTCTGTCTAATACGGTTCGGCCAGTTTCAGCGACTTTCACACAGTAAAAACGAGAAGCTTTCGAGCAGTTTTAGACAGCCTCAGCACCCCCACCCTGGCGTTCTGCCAACGATGATCCGGCCAGGCTCATCACTCCCCATCCCCTCCCACGATTCGTACTTGAACAGGCCGATGTGATAGGCCTCTTCGAACTCCATCAGCGCCCAGTAGCGAGCGGCCTCTGACAGCTCGAGCATGTCGACCAGGTTCTCCGAACTGACTTCGCGCCGGCGGTGAGCGGCATAGGCCATCTCATCGAGCACAGCGGCGCGCCCATCTGGATCTGTAACCAAGGCGAATCGGTCGTTCAGCTCATCCAGCCAAGCTTTCGGAATCCCGGCCATCATTCTGCCCTGCACCACCAAGACTGGGCGTAAAGCACGCCGTCTACCTCCTCCACCCCGTTGATGTTGATGCCGAGCTGGGCCATGCCGTTGACCTTGGCGTCATGCAGGCGCGGGATGATGTCGGGCCCAGGCGTCGGGTTGAACACCCAAGCCTGGGTAGATACCCGGCCCAGCGGCTCACTGTGATGCTCACCAATGTGGACGTCTGCCCGCAAAGGCTCCACTTTCCTGAGCTGATCGGCTGGGAGGGCCGCGCCATTCATGCGTCGGCGAACGAGGAGGAAATACATAGGGCACCGATACTGTATGAATAAACAGTATCGTATAGACGGATTCGGTCGTGGGCAATTGCCGATCAGCGGATCAGTGAAGAGGCGGCAAATCCTTGCCGCGCATCGTGGCAATCACCCGAAGCTGATAATCGGACACTACCTGGAACAGCGACTCGGCCAATAGGCGCAACCGCTCGATCTCTTCCGCCGACGCACCGCGATCTTGGGCCTGGTGATACTCCCGCATGGCGTCGATGGCCTGCTGAATCAGCGGCTCGCCGGCCTCAACCATCCCTATGAAGGTGCGCTTGTCCACTGCCCTGCTCCGATCACTTGATCAGCGCATTATAGGACGCTTCGCATGCGAGCCCCGCTATTCGGGCTTGGTCATAAGCTTTCGCCAGTTCTCCCGCTCGAGCATCAGCCCGTGCGAGCAGGTCGGAGAGCACCATGGCGGCGCGGGTGGCTGTCTCGCCTCGGGCGACAGCGGCGGTATCCGTGCTGGGGCAACTGACGGTGGCAGCGAGCTGGCTGGCGTCACTGCGCAGCCGCTGACCAGCAGCATGGGCGTCAGCAGCGCCAGCATCAGCAATCGTTCTTTCTTCATGGGCCTTTAGCCTCGCCTCTTGCTGCGCATCTGCGCTGCGATGTTCTTCCTGGCGTGCCGATCGCTCACCAATCACTTCGGCCAGTCGATCACCGCTGTCCCGCTTCGCTAATTGCTGGCCAGACTGGGCAACCTCCACCGATCGACCGTGTTCGTAGGCCGACCAGTGGGAAACCAACAACAGCGCCAACACTCCGGACAGCACCCAGCCGTTCACGCCGCCCCCAGGAACAGATCTCGCTCAGCGGCCCGTCGGCGGACCAGGCCAGCCAACACTTGCCCGCCAGCCTTGTTCCAGCGCGGGAACTGCTCGGCAGCGGCTGCGTAGTTGCCCGCATTGAGCAGCCGGCGGAGCGTGGACGATTCGAGATTGGCCGCGCCCAGGTTGTAGGTGAAGCTCATCAGGGCGTCCCACTGGTTTTGGCTCAGCGGCGCGGTGACCAGGCGCTGCACTTCTGGCTCGAAGCGCTGCACGTCGTTCAGCAGCATGCGCTCAGCCTGTTCCTTGGAGATCGACATCCCCGACTTCACACCACGGGTGGCGCCATAGCCGATGGTCCAGACGCCGACAGAATCCTGGTAGGCCTGCAAGCGCAGGCCCTCGAATGACTTGATGAGACTCAAGCCACGTTGCGAGGTCCGCATTGGGTTTCTCCAGTCAAAAAAAATCCCGCGCTAGGCGGGCATAGATGAAAGTCTTAGCTAATGGCTACATGGTTACCCAAGATCCCGCAGTCCAGCGCCACCACCCGGTGGTTCCGGTCTGCAGGAAGACAAACCCTTCCGGGGCGGCGGTGATCGCCGTTCGCACGGCAATTGGCCCCACGTTCGGAATCGAGCTATTGACCGCAATGCCCTTCAGGCCGAGCGCCACGTCCTGCATGACGGTCTGAATCGCCTTAGCACCGTCACCGACAGTGATGACCCGGTTCGGAATGAACTGCGATGCCGAAACCTCCGCCGCCGAATAGACAAGGTCGACAGGAAACTCGGCCATTGAGTGAGTAGCGACCAGGTACAGATCAGCTGTCGCGTGGGATACGCGGAAGCTGGCGTAACTACCATTGAGTCGTTGCGAGATGTTATTGATTGCAATCGTGTTGCCACGGGTCAGGGTAGTCTGGACCGCGCCGTTAATTAAGAATCCACTTGCAGGGCCGTCCGGTCGGTTGAAGATGGCGGAAAATGGTCCGGCCGCCTGGAAGTGCACTTCAGTGCCTGCTGGAATCTTCAGGGAGTACGGGTAAAAGCGTTTGAGATACTGGTTTGGCGTCTCGACTATCGTCAGCGACTTACCTCCCGTATGCCGTAGGCCAGAAAGCCCGAAGGATGAGTCAACGCCCACCGCTCCTCGGCGGACGCGGTTGACCTTGAAGCGGTCCTTGGGCAGGCCGTATTCCTCCAGGATTGCATCGCATGCAATCTGCGAGATGATCTGGGTAGCCGGGGCTTGGTAGTGAACGTTGTCCGACCAGAAGTAAGTTTCCGGCGCGTTCGCGAACAAGCTGTACAGCGGAAGGAAGCGAACGCCGTAAACGTCGCACAGCGCCTTTAGGCTGCTATTCCAGGCAACAACCTTTTGTCGATTGCTCTCGGTCCCGTGGTACGGGATAGACTGCACGATCGGGCGAATGCCTCCCACCAGCAGTCGCTCAATCTGAAGGCGCATGTACTCCAAGTACTGCTCGCGGGTGAACCCCTGGGCGATATCGTTGGTGCCCCAGGCCAGAAACATGATCTGGCACTGGAAGGTTTGGATGGCGTTTTCGAGACCGTTCCAGCCGAACTGGGCCGTCTCGCCCGGAGAACCATCGCCACGGACGCGGCCCTCGGCGAAGTACACGTATTCGCGCAACTTCATTTCGACGTTAGCAGGTGTTGAACCCTCGCCCAACACGCTGACCCGATTGGCACTGGCATCGCAAAATGCCGTGTTCGAATCCCCCCAGAAGGCGATGACGGGACCGACTTTCCAGAAGTACGAAGCATCAAACTTCTGAAACGCCTCCTGAGGCAGAAGGATTCCATCAATGATCTGATCGTGAGCCAGTTGCGGATCACCTCCGGGGAGCATTGCCCTCACGGAACCCCGGGTCCGAATGTCTTTACCCCGTGCCGGGACTGTTACGGAGATCGGGTAGGTGCCTGCATTTATGTCACCTGCCCAAGCTCCAGTCACGAAGGCGTTGAGATCGGCTGCTTCGTCGTCCGTTCCAGTCCCGGTAGCACCCGCGTCACGGGCATTGGGCACCATCTTCAGGGCGAGCTGCTGACGGAGGTAAAAATCCCCCACGTCCGCGAAGCTGGGGCCCTCTACCACCCAGTTGCCGGTGGTTGTGTATGGCAGGCTGAGGCCCGCGCCAGCCCGGTAAAAGGTGCCGTCCTTGCGGAACAGCTGGTTGTAGCTTCGGATGACGATGCCTGCTGCATAATCCCCCAGGAGTTCATAAGTGCTCACTTCGAGCAGATGGGCGTATGCGTCCGCCCGATCCTGCTGATCGCTGGCAAACTGGCTCTCCATGCCGGCAAGTGAAATGCGCTGCTTGCCGGTACGGTCTATCCAGACCAGCGCATTACCATTGCCCGCAAGGTCAATGTTCCCGGCGTTATCGTGAAGGTCGCGCGGATCGCTGGACCCGCTCGGCTCAACTGGGTTTCCGGTGTTGTATCGCATGTTTTCTCCGGGCACAAAAAAGCCCGCAAGTGCGGGCGTGCTCAATAGCCCCGGCTTTGCCGGAGATTTTCTTGACGGGTGTAACGGTGTGCCGAAATCACAGATCGCGAGGATCTGTTACTTTTTCAGGGGCCAGTTCTTGTTGGCGGCGATATCCACAATATCGGCGCTATCAAGATATTCCGGCGCTACAGTGAACCAGTCCTCGTCGTAGAGGGGGCGCCTCGGCAGCTCAAGCTGGGCGGTGAACCGCCAGCAATCCACACCGATCAGCACAGGACCGCTGTAGATATCGGCAAACCGGGCGACCTGATCTTGCAGTCCCATAGGCGAGCTTAGCGGGCAGGTGAACCACAACGACCCAGATTTGAGGCTGTACTCGAACCAGGCCTCGAAGTATCTGGCCTGGCGAGCATTGAATAGCCAACTCACCGAGGCATAGGTAGGCACGCTCCGGAATCGACGGCGCTGCATGACCCTGCCGCTCGCCATCGTTGTCCTGACCAGGGGGCTTACCGGCTCAAATCCGTACCCGTCTCGAAGCGGAGGGGGAAGCTGTGGTGGGTATGGAATCATGGCGTTCCTCACGCTCAATCAGGAGCAAAATTATCGTCGTCGGCATACACGCGCACGTCGTAGTTGACAGCCTCGACGTCCGTTGTGAAGTCGCCCGGGACGATGGACTCAATGAGTACCGGGTAGCACCACCTGGTGGTTGTGCCGAACAGTAGGTAAGGCGGCTCGATGTCCCAGCTCAGATCAGGCTCAAAGTCCAAGCCAGGAACGGTCAGCCGGGTGTCATCCACCCGGGTAGCCGGCCACGGCCCGCTTATCTTCCCGTCCGGCTTGCGAAGGCCAACAACGTGGCTTGCCCCCTCCTCCCAGGTCAGCGGTTCCGAACTCTGGAGCAAGGTCAGGCTGTTCCCCACCTGGAAGTCGATGAGGACGGAGCTCTGCCCGTACCCTGGGATATCGTCAGCGGCAGCGCAGTAGCTTTTGTACCGGCTGTTCATTGCCGATAGCTCGGTGCTGAAGCTGTAGCCATGCCGCTGGTATTTGTAGCGGCGCCGCTGACGCATGCCGATCCGCCACGCACGGTCCCGGCTGATAACGCCCTGAAGCGTGATCTTTTCCGTCTTAACGCCTGAATCACCCGGAAGCCGGCACTTGACCGTTTCTTTCTGCCAGCTGTCCTCGTCGATGTACTCGACATCCACGCCGTCGTAATCATCGGGGCGGACAGTGGTGAACTTGCGCACCAGGTTTCCCAGCATGTTCTGTGGCGAATACATGTGCTCGAACACAGACCGCGGCTCATCCCTCACTGGGCGAATCAAGCCACGATCGATGGTGAGCTCCGCGAAACCAGCCATCAGGGCATTGTTCAGCGCCTCGAGCACGGTTTCCTGACTGCTCACCTCTAGGTCGAACCTGTCCCCCCGCGCCCGCCAGATGGCATCCAGGCGATCAAACTCAACTAGGTCCAAGTCATCGTCGGTGTAGCCAATCGTCCTCGCCACATGGGAAATCCACGGCACAATGTCCCGGGTTGGCGTCTCGATCGCCCAAGCGCCGCCGCTGCGGACGGGAAGTACCCGGGTTGGCCGCACAGACACCATGGTTTGCGACTGTGCCGAAAGCCTGTTGCTGCCCTTGATGTATACGACCATCACCGTCACGCCTTGGTACCGGCGCGGAGCGCGCTCGATGCGAGCCCGCAGGCCGAACCATTGAACGCGGTCCTGTTTGTTGGAGGTGGTCGACTCTTCGCCGATACGGCGCGTGCGAACCTCTGGACGCATGGCGGCCGGAATGGAAATCTTCTGAGTGAACCCCATCTGATCAGGAGATGTGGCGGTATAGGTCGCTGTGACAGAGGTCCAAGCGCCGGCGTTGGCGATATCGCGGTACTGGGTCTCTACCTTCACGCTTACCTGGCGCGGGTTGCCGTTCTTGTCCGTGTAGCGGATAAGGCCTTGCGGGAAGAAGTGGTCGACTTCGAGCCGGCGGGTTACCTCTCCTTCAGGCAGCGCAGCTATTGGACCAGACCATTCACCCTCGGTGGTTGATCCGTCCAGGACGATGTTCGCTGAGTTGGTTTCAGTGGGGTCAAAACCACCCCAATCGTCATCCTCGGCCCCAGTATCGGTCAGTCTGGCAACAGTCAAGGCCGACGGGCCGTGCGCTTCGTTCTCTGGGGTGCCGTTGTCATCCTCCTCAGAGTCGGAGGATACGGCAGTGATGCGGTACCGAAGATCTCGATAGCCTATAGTCGACAGCATCTCACCGACCTGCAGGCCAATCGCCGGCGCCCCGCCATCATAGGCCAGAGTCATCTTCGCGAACTGGCCCTCGGTTGCTGCCTCTGACTTCGTCCCAGTCACGAACCCGGGGCTGGCCCCAAAGATGTCAGAGGTTGATCCAGTTAGGCCAAGCGCGACGCCGCTGAATGGTGCGGCCTGCTCCGCGATGCGCAAAAAACCAGACGATGTACTGGCTACCAGCGGCGTGCCAGCAAGCGCACTATTCACGGCAGAGACCAAGCCAGTCAGGTTAACTGTGGCCGTGTTCAGCGTTACCGGGAAGGTGCTCGCGCCCCGGGTGACGCTGAAGCTCAGTGGAGTCACGTCAAAGTCGAAGCGGCTGGGAGCCGCACTGCCCGTTACCATGGATGGGCTACCTGGAACCTCCGGAGTACCTGGTACCTCTGGATCAAAGGTGGCCACCACGTACTCACCGGCGTTGGCGCCCGTGATTTCAATTTTCATACCCACGAACGGCTGCAACATTGGTAGATGCTTGCCGCTAATCACGGTGGCGCTGCCGTCAGCGGGCGCGGTGAAGGTGTACGGGTATGGCACCTCGATGCGGGCAATCATCCCGCTGGTCCAACCCACCGGGAACGATCCGGCGCCATCGGGGACGGTGAGCACAAAAGCGTTTGCCTGAATCGCATTACCGGAGAATTGCTGCTGCACCGCTACAGTGGTGGTGAGCGTCAAGCCGGCGTTGCCGGTGTTGGTAGCCCCGACCTCAGTTGCGCTATGCCACCACTGGGCAGCCGTCTCGCTGATCAGGTCCTCACCAGGGCCGTAAACCGCGTAGCTCGCGGTACTACCCAACGATGCAATCGGCGTGTCACCAATCAAGACATCGCTCGGCAGTACCTGGTACTTCCCCTTGCCGATGCACAGTAGCAACTCGGCCCATTGCTCGGTTGGGTCACCAAAGTACCGGTGCACCGGCACAAGTATGTCCGGGTACCGCTTCGGCGAGCCTGCCAGCTCCGGAATCGCATCGTTCAGCGCGGCCTGGTTGCCCTTTACCGTCGACAGGTTGAGCTCCTTGGAGCTCCGATTCTGCATGTTGGGGGTGGCCGGCTTGACCGGGTCGAACGGGTTTCCCAGGCCGAACAGCTTGGCCAGCGGGCCAGGCTTGAAGATGGTCTTGAGGGAGCTACCCTTCGGCTCGATGTAGATCGACACCTTATCGCCTGGAGCGACTTCGGTTTCGCCCCAGACCGCGGGAGCCACCAGTTCACCGTTCATCAGGATGCTGATCGGCGGCACCGGACGCGGCTCATAGCCCCGCACCTTGGCCTTCAGCCAGGCCTCGATGGTCGTCGCCTGCTCCAGCGTATGACGCTCAAGCGGGCCGCCTTCAAGCTTGCTCGGGAAGATCTCGATCACGATGGTATTTGACCTTTGGGTAGGATCGCTCGAAGTCGATCAGGCGCATGTTGGTCACCCCGGCAATGGGGTTGGTCTCGAAAACCCGCAGTTCACCGTCAATCAGGACGACGACGCCGACGTGGGTGCACAGCCCGCCATGGATCACGGCAGCTATTGCCCCCGGTACTGGCGGGCCAACGGGCATGAGGTCCGAATACTGGGCGTAGGCCTTGGCAGAAGAACGAAGGTCTCTCCGGTCGATGGGGCCGAAGGACGGCAGCGGCGGCAGGCCCAGTACCTCCTCACGGATAGCCAGGACCAAGCCCCAGCAGTCGAGCAGGTATTGGCCGCCCACGACCTCGCCCCGGGCCCCGTCTTCATACGTCGCGGTGAAATATTTGTCGTACATGGGTTAGAGGTATGTCAGCCCTGGGGCGAAGTCGGTGGTGTATCGGTCCCTGTTCCACATCATGTTGATCAGGTCGTAATAGCCGGCCTCTACCTGGACAGTCGGCCCGTCCATGGTCCCGCCGAACGAGGTCATGCGGTAAGGCCTATCTGCGGGCTCCCCGGGAATGCTGGCAAGGTACTCTCGGTAAACCATGGTGACCCTGGCCTCGGCCTCAAGTGAGGCGTCCAGCAACTGCTGGGCCTCACCGGTCACGTTGTCGATCACGAAGGTAAGCGTCTGCGCGCCGGAGTTGTCCTTGGCGGGCAAGGCCACGTCAATGGACGAAGCCAGGAACGTGACCGTTTTGCCTGCCTCGGTTGTCGCCCGGAAGTCGTCGTAGCCCTGCACCAGGTACAACGTCTTGTCCCAGGCCGGGCACGAGATTTCCAGGGTTGGGACGATGATGTCGCCACCGGATGCATAAACGACTTCGAGGGCCGTCATTTCGGGACCCTCCTAGTTCCATAGGTTCCCTCCACCGCCTTCGAGTACCGGCCATTCCGGCCAAGGCTGGAGTTGAAATCAGCCGCCACAGCATCGAGGATGAGCGTCATGGTCGCCCCGTCCATTTGCATCCTTGCGGTTGAAGGCTGCCCGTTGTTTATGATTTTCACATCACGCACCCCGCCTCCCCCGCCGCTGTTCTTCGCAACATCATCCAGCGTCCGGTCAAGCTTCGCGCTCGTTTCGGCGGTGGTAACCCGCTCGCCCTTTTTCAGATTCCAGGTGCCGTCGTTCGGCACGTAATCGATGCCGTCGTGCGCCTGGCCGTCGAGCGAAGCGCCCACGGCCGTCATCAGGACGCCAGCAGCGCCGGCGGCCGCGATCGCAGCACCAGGCGCAATGGCCGGTCCCACAAACGGCACACCGATCATCGAAACGAAAGCGTTCAGGGCTGCCATCGCCACCTGTGCGGTGGCAAAGGAAAGCAGAGCGTGGCCCATGGATTGAATGAACGTTGAGGCGAACCCCTTGACGTCGAGCTTGCCGGTCTCAGCCCACTCAGTGACAGCATCTGTGAGGTTGGCCAGGGTATTGGCGCCGACCTGCTGCATGCTGCCGTAGAGGTCCATCGCCGCCTCGGCCTGGGTAGCGAAGCCGCTAAGGAAGCCGGCCGTGCCGTTCAGCTGCAGCTTGTCGACATCCTCGTAGTACTTCTCCTGCATGGCCCGGCGTTTTTCCAAGGCTTTTTCGAGGATGTCGGTCTCGCGTTCGTACGCCGAATCCGACACGTCGCCGGCTTCATGCCGCTGACGAAGATCCTCAAGCTGGTCCTGGTAGTCCTGCTCGATGGCCAGCATGTCCAGGGCGCGCTGTTTCATCTCGTCGCTGCTGTAGGCATTCAACAGCGGCGCGTCCAAAGCCCGCTGATCAATGCTCAGCTGCCGCTTCACGCTGGCATCGAACCCGGCGACCGCCTTGTCATCCTCCTTGGCCTGCTTGAGCTTTTTCAACTGGTCCAGCTCAGCGGCCAGGCCCTTCAGGCGTTCCTGCTGCTTGGCGCTCAGTCCGGTGAGGTTTCCCGATTCAAGTTCAAACTGAAGCTTGGCGACCTCGGTGGCCTCCTTGCGCTTGTCGGTCTCGGTATTGATCAGGGCGATCTGCCGCTTGTATCCCTCTTCGACTGTGTCGAACTGGCCCTGTAGCTTTTTGGCGGCCGCTTCGGCAGCCTTGGCGGCGGCCTGCTGAGCAGGAGTAGTCGCCGTGAACGTCCCCGGAGGAGTGATCGTCCCGAGCTCAGCTGCAGCTTTTTTTGCATCAATAACGTACTGACGGATTGCGTCACCAGCCCATGGCTTGTCGAACTCTTTCATCAAATCTATGACGATTGAGTTCGCCGTGGCCATGTTGTCCACAGCATCGCTGGTTAATTTCGCAGCATCTGCTTTGAAATTCTTTGACATGTCTCCGAATGTGATGGCGCCAAGAATCTTGTTACCAGCGGCGCCGAGTTGCTGAATATAACTGAAAGTAGTTGCGAAGCCTGAAGCAATAACCCCAGCAACAACTTTGAATGTTCTTCCGAGACCGTCTGCCAGTGTGGCGGTAACAGCGACAGCTTCAACTAGGTCGTTGGCGAGCTCCTTGACCTTTTTCTGGAGCCCTCCAGCATTAGCAGTGGTATCAGTCAGGTCTTTAGAGAACTGCGCCAAAACGGGCATCAGTTCAGCTGCAAGAGCCGTTTTAACCGATCCGAGATATGTCCCTAAAACCGTAAGTTCCGTGCTGAACTGCTTCGCCGCAAGAATGGTTTTTTCGTCCATTACAGCGCCGGCTGCTTCAGCTGCGTCACCATATTTCTTGAAGCCCTCAGCATTATTCCGCAACAGCGGCAGCAGGGCCGTTGCGTCGCTAGCGATCGCTTCGAGGTAGAAGGTCATGTCAGACTGACTGACTTTTGCCTTCTCTAGGCTGGACACGTAAAGACCAAGAGCCTGGCTACCGCTGAGGTTCCTGAACTGATCCGCCGTGACGCCGACCTTAGGGGCAATCTGCTCAAAAAAATCAGCCATGCCACCGCCGCCGGTGTTTAGAAAGTCACCGACTTTGTCATTCACATCCTTGAGGATATCAGCAAGTTTATCTTGCTCGATTCCTACGGTCTTGGCCCCCACCGCCATCTTCTGGAAATCAGTGACACTGACGTTTGCGACTGCAGCAAGGTTAGATATCTCAGATGCTGAATTAACCGCTGACACCATCATCGTCGTAAATGCAGTAACGGCAGTCGCGACACCGGCCCCTACAGCAGTCCCAACCGCCTTGGCGCTCTTTTCAACCTCCTTTCGCCATTTAGCGGAACTTCGCTCCGCCTTATCCATGCCGGTTACGAAACCGCCAACTTGTGCAATGACGTCCAGAGTCAAAGTGCCTAATGATCTTGAGGCCATCTTTTTCTCCGGGCAAAAAAAAGCCCGCAGAGCGGGCGGATTATCATCTGTATGACTAACGACTGAGGATTTTGGCTTTCTCCGCTTCAAACTCTTCAGCGGTGAGAAGCCCTCGATCTCTCAGTCCAGCTAATTTTTCCAGCTTATGATATGGGTCTTCAGCTTCCGAGGTGGGCGCTGCTGAATTACGCTTTTCGACCGGAGCTAGCCTTCTGATCGAAGATACTGACCAAATTAAAGCAGCAAGCCAACCGATACCAGTCCATCCAAGAAACAGGTTCAGGAGGAAGATTGGCGCTTTGTTGTGATGGCCTCGCAGCCAAGCAATGATGACTGGTAGAAAGTACAGCGCTATTACCATGCCTTTCATGACATTGCTCTGCAACGCCCCTGCATCGACAACCATGATCCGGAACTCCGTGTAAATCTGGGCAATCTACCACAACACCCCACGGTTAAGCCTTCCAACTAGCGCCATGCTACATCCAGGTAGATATAGCCTCCTGAAGGGAGATCGGCCCGTCCTCGTCTTCATGCAGCGCGAAATCCTTCCAACTGTAGGGTGCCGGCCGCTTCTCCGGGTTGCGGTGCAGGTTGGCTGTCAGCGCCGCCAGCATGGCGACCGAGCGCTCAACCCGCATCCCGAGATGCAGCGAGCCGCGGCGCCTACGGTACTTCACCCATGAACGGAACTCGCGAAGACTCAGGTTTTCTTTGGCTTGCGCGATCGTCGAGCCACCGACGCCGGAGAGGACGAGTTCGTGCCAGACTTCGTCTCGCTCGGTGAGCTCTTCGTCTTTCCCAGGTCGTTGACCTCCTGGATTGCGAACAGCAGGGCAACAGACAGGCTGCCATCAAGAGAGCCCAGGCGCTTGGTGCTCTCCGGATCTTTTTCCAGCTCGGCCGGGTCAAGCGGACCATGGGTGATGTCCAGCGGGCTGCTAAACACCGGGTAGCCGTGCTCATCGCAAATGGATGCGGCAATACGGCCAGCAATGCTGTCTTGCTTGCCGCCAGCCGAAAACACATCGCTCACCGCCGTCTGGTAGCCCGTGGGGCGTACGTACACCGTGGCGGTGTATTCCGTGCCGTCCTGGCGCCACTTGATTTCCTTTTCAACTGGCCGCCCAGTGAATGACCCTGTGCCCTTGAGCGCGTCGAGTGTCAACTTCATGGGTTACTCCTTGATGACCCAGCTGAGCTTGCCGGAGCGCTGAATGGTTGCTGCAGTGCTCACCGAGGTGTTGCTAGCAAAGTCGAACGGGAAGTCTGCGACGTAGCCGGCGAACAGGCACCAGGTGCGAGTCGCGGGTAGCTCGAAGTCATCGCCAGCAGTATTGACAGTGGGGGGGATGTCCTTGCCGTCAGACCAGCCGAGCGCCCAAAGAATGTCCTCGTCGTCGTCATCTTGACACAGCTGGAACATGCGAACGTGGCTGGCATTGCGCGGGTCAGCCAGGATGGTGGCCGTCGCCTGGCCAGGGGTCCGCAGCCCCTTCTTGTACTTTCGCTCGGTATCGGCCAGACAGGTGTCGTCAATCTGGTCTGCCGGCGAACCGCCAGGGTTGAACGCGGTGAGGCATTCAACCTCCATCACGGTCCTTGGGCCTGTGCCACTCAAGGGCCGCACCAAAGCATAGAGCTGAGCGCCCTGGGCTTTCATCGACATGGGTTATCTCCAGTCAGAAATAAAAAAACCCGCACTCGGCGGGCATGGGTCAAATGGATACTTCAGCGGGAAACCATCCAGTCCACGTCGAAGCTGGCTCGGTAATTCTTCGTCTCTGGGTCGCGACCTTCGACACCCCACCGGGTGACGTAGGCGTCCAGCTCAACCGCTTCACGGATCGCGTCACGAACCTTTCGGGCAGAATCGCCGGTCGCGGCGTAAACATCGACCTGCAGGGTGACACTGTCGAGATCCGGGCGGCCAGCCAGGTAATTCTCGGGGCTGCCGCTGACGATCTGCCAGACAGCGTATGGCTTGGCCACGCCCTGCTCCGCTTCGCCAAACGAGTAAAGGCGCATGCCAGTCCCGGTGCCGAGTAGCGCGGTAACGGCAGGGCTCTGCAGGCAAGCCTGTACGATGGGTGGTGTCATGAGCCTGCCGCCTTCTTCGCTGCGCGCCGAATGGCACGGTCGATTGCCTTCTCGTACTCGGTGACGAAGGTGTTGGTCACCTCGCTGATGCTGTCGGCCAGGGCCGGGCGCATGAATGGTGCTGCGGGCATCTTCTCGGTGCCGAACTCGATCAGACGCCAGTGAGGCGTCGGTGCGTTCGAACTGAGATCTCCGCCATCCTTGAGCACCGCACCGTGCAGGACACCGATCCTGAATCCCAAGTCACCCGTACGCTTGAACAGCCGCCCATTCCAGCGCATCGCGATGTTGTCCGAGATCGATCGTCCAGTGGCCTTGTCGTCGATGCGCTCAGCACCTGCCTTAGCCTTCTGCACCAGCACCTGGGCAGCCTTGCGAAGCGCGGCCCGGCCACCCTTGTGGCGTACATCAACGCTGACCTCCGATAACTTTCCCAGCAGGCTGTCCAAGCCAAGAATGCTGAAATCGACACCGTCACCCATCCTTCACCCCCTTCTCGACCAATATCGTCAGATAGTCCAGGCCGGACTTTGGGTCAGCCAGTGGCGGGCCGACGATGCTGTAAACCTCGCCTCGGTGAATGATGCGCATGGTTGGAAGCACGCCAGGCCGGTACCGGATCACCATCCTGCTGGTGGCCTGTGCTTGGCCGGCCTGAGCCGCGATGAAGTCCCTGGCCGACAAGTCTTCGACACTGGCCGGGCATTTCTCCCAGCGGGAGACCCATTCAGGTTCGCCGAATTCCAGGGTCACCGGGTCACGCACCGGCCTCAGCTCCTGAATGTCGATGCGGTGCCGCAGTCTGCCGGCCTGCATCACACACCCATCCGGATGCGGTGCGGCATCAGCAGATGCTGGGACGCCAGCGGCAGCTCGGTGGCAATGGTGCCGGTGACGACATCCTCGCGGTTGGCGAACAAATGGCCCAGCTTGAGCAAGCAGGCCGCCTGGATCTGGGCATTGATCACCATGCCATAGGCGATTGCGTCGGCTTGGTCGTAGGCGTCGGCTAGTATCTGCCGGGCATGCTCGAGCAGGCGGCAGCGAAGCTCGTGGTCCGGCTCGGCCTCGGCGTCAGCCACGGCGGCGGCATTCGCCGCTTTGGCCGCCCGCATGGCCGCCGACACGCCGGCACGAGCCTGATCGAGCGCTACCTGATCCAGATAGAAGCGTCGATTGAGGAATTGCATCGCCGCCCCTTCTGCCGCCTCTAGCTGCTCCTGGACCAGCACCTGGTCGTCTGGCTCGGCGAGCAGATGATGCATGGCGATGTCGATGGCGATCACGGACATGGATCACTCCTTGGGCTTGGTGGCCGCTCCCTTGCCGCCCTTGTTGACTGGTTCCGGCGCCTTCTTGTTGTCTGGCTCTTCGGCTTTCTTCACGTCGTATTCCTCGATGAGGCCGTTGCGCAACAGGTCACGGGCGCGCTGTTCGTCCACCGTAATGGTCGAACCGCGCTTCGCGTAGACGCCGTCGTTGTTGAAACCCCTGATGGTTTTTACGCTGACTTCTGGCATGGTCTGTCGCGCCCCGTTGCCGAGGCGCGCTCCGGTGATGATTACGGGGCGTCGAATTCGCCGTGTACGAACGACTCTTCGCGATACACCGCCAGCGCCAGGCGCTCTTCGGCGCGGATGGTGACCATGTTGGTGCGGAAGTTGTCGCCGTCTTCGGTGGAGACCTCAACAGCCGCTTCCTCGCGGTCGAACACCTGGGCGGCGATATTCATAGCGCCAACCAGGAACTCGCCTTCTGGCACGGCGTTGCTGTCCACCACCGGCAGTTTCCACAGGCGCTGCACGCCGCCTTCTTGCACGTTGACCCAGATGTAGGAGCCGTTGGCGTCCTTGGTCAGCTCGATGTCGGCCCAGTCGACCGGGTTCAGAGCGATGGCCGAAGCGCGGTACTCTGCGACGCGAACCTGCAGGATCGCGCGGCGCAGAGTGTCGATCTTGGTGTCGCCGGTTTTGCGCAAGGCCTCGTTGAAGGCGGTGGCCTGGGGGATAAGGCCCAGCAGGTTCTGACCGGTACCGTCGCCAGCCAGGATCTGCTCCTCCTCCTTGTACTTCAGGCCGTAGATGGCGCGACCGTTGATGTAGCTCTGCAGGAGCGGAATATCCGACAGCACCTGCTTGGAGGCCTTGAACCAATGGGCGATTGTACGCACCGGGGTAGTCTTGAGCTCGAAGCTCAGGTCCGACTGGGCCTTCATGGCGCCCTCGCCGGCCTGGGCAGCAGCCATGTTCTGGAAGCCGCTCTCGCGCACATACTCGATGGCGTTGGACGAGGTGCGGCCCGGCATGATCAGGTCACGAATAGTGAACTGTCGCTCGGGCTCAGTGATGATACCCGGCAGGCGGGTCGGTTGGATGGCAACGCCAACACCGCCGGTCCCGGTGGTGGCACTGGTGATGTTGGTGACCGCCTTGCGACCGATGCGCGCGATACCACGGCCCCGGGTTTGCAGGGCCTTGAATTCTTCGGTTTCGGACAGCTCCTCACCAACCGACTTCACGTCGACCGGATCGTTTGCCGCGAAGCGGCGTGCCATCTTCTGCTCGATCTCCTGCAGGCGATCCTGCAAGCCCAGGCCGTCCTTCACCAGGCCGTCGAGAACGGTCTTGGTTTCCTCAAGGATGGTGCCGTGCTCTTTGATCTCGGCGGCCGCCTTGCTGGCGAAGGCCTTGATCTCCTGATCGCGCTCGTCGAGCAGGTCGTTGACTGCCTTTAGCTGCAGCTTGTCGTCAGCGTGCTCCTTGCGCTGGAACTGGCGGTGTTCGGAGCGAGCCTGGTTGCTCATGGCGTTATGCATGATGAATCCTCAAAACGATGGGAGGGAAAGTGTCGGGCGCGACTTCAACGCCTCGACGATTTCGATTGCTGCCAGGTCGCCCTCGGACTCGCTCCGGAGCAGGTGCTGCAGCCCGCGGTTGGCAATCACCGTGGACTGAGATTTCGAGAAGCCTGCCTCACGCAGGAGCAACTCAAATTCGGGCATCGAAGGCAGGCCTCCATGGGCCAGCTTCGACTTGATGGTGTCGGTGCGCGCCTCGTCGTTGGCGGGCACGGTGACGATCGATATCTCGATCAGGTCGAGTTTCGTCAGGGTTCGAATGCCGGTCTTCTGGTCGAAGCTCGACTCTCGGACGTAGTAGCCGATAGACAGACCAGTGATCGATCTCGTCTGCATGCCTCGGAAGGCGATACGGGCGTACGGCGCGTCTGGAAGCCACAGCTGACCATCGCCAAACAAGCCGTGATCGTCTTCCTTCAGGCTTTCAATGTCCCAACTGCCAATTGGCTCTCGGGTCATGTGCTGCCACAGCACAGGGAAGGTGCGGCCCTTAGCCTTGGTATCCTCGATCGATTCGAGAAAGGCACCCGGCGCAACGACCTCCTTGTAGCTGTCGACAACGCCGAACACTGAGCCGTAGCCAGAAAAAAGGCCGTCGTCGCCGACAGCCTTCACGTCATAGTCGAAAGAACGGTACTTGACCGCCGCCAGTCGATCCTTGTGTCTCATTGGGTGTTACCTCTTGGCTGGTCATTGAGCCAGTCGAGCAGCGCCGACTTGGCCTGGTTGGCACCGCCGGGGTCTTCACCCAGCTTGTCGATCGGCAGCATGTTGGATTGCACAGTGAGCTTCGCGGCGTTCCCGCCCTGCGGAGGCAGGTTCTCTTTGCGGCGGCAGTCGTCCCGCGTGTAGATCCCGTTCTGCGTCATCGAGCTGTAGAAGGCCGCCCGCGCTGCGCTGTCCATACGAAGCAGCCCTTCCGGGTTGAATTTCACGTAGAAGCGGCGACGCTCATCGGGGCGCAGCAGGCGCCGGTTGGTGCACATCTCGATGCGTTTGATCCAGGGCAGCAGGGTGAAGGACAGGAAGCCGATCATCTGCTGTTCCATACCTGTGCCCCAGCTGGTGGAGTTCTGCGTGTGCCCGACCATCCAGGGCGGGACGCGGAACCATCGGCAAATCTCCTCGACGTTAAACGCCCTGGTCTGCAGCATCTGGGCATCCTCAGGCGTCATGGATACCTGCTGGTACTTCATGCCCGCCTCGAGAACCATCGTCTTGCCGTGGTTCGTCGCGCCTGAGAACTGCTTGATCATGTCCTCGCGGATATCCTTCCGCTGTTCCGGCTTGAGGATCTGGTCCGTGGACAGGACGCCGCCCAGCTTCATGCCGTTGGCGAACATCTTGGCCGCCGACTCATCAGCCGCCATGGCCGAGCCCAGCACCTGTCGCCCGTAGGCCAGAGGCGACAGGCCGCAAAGCGGGTCAACGCCGAAGGCTCGCACGTGCACCATCTGATCCTCGGTCAACGTGTGAGGCTTGCCGAAGTTGTCGGTGTAGCGGTACTCGATCGAGCCATCGGCCAAGCGCCGCGGTGGCGACATGTTCTGCGGTAATAGAAATTCCAGGCTGGTCAGCGTGCGGCCGCTCTGGTGAGGCTCGCAGAAGGCGTTCCCCTGCAGCAACAAGCTGGCCAGGACGTTCTCCCAGAATTCCACCGGGGTTTGATCGGCGTTCGGCTGCTGGCTGATGACGAAGTTGACCGGGTGGGAGCTGGCCACCACCGGCGCGCCGTTTTTGTCCTCATACAGAGCGATCGGCAGCGTTGCAATGGTCTCGGCGATCAAGCGCACGCAAGCCCACACCGTCGAGAGCTGCAGCGCCGTCTGTTGACTGACCACCTTTCCCGACGCTGAATCGGTGCCGTAGTACGTGTTCCAGAACGCGGAGTCGGTGAGGCCAATCTTGCGGCCAGCCCATCCAGCCAGGCTCGAAGCCACTCCCGGCTCGGCCGACTTCACCAAGGCCTGGCCGAGGATCTGCGTGAGTGATTTAGCCACCGATCAACCCCTTGCGAATGAAGCCCGCTGCGACCAGTAGCGAACCGGCAGCGGCCAGCAGCGCGTAACCCAGGCCGGCCAGCACATATACGCCAGCAACGCCCAGCAGCAAGCCGCCGGCGGCAAGCACCAGAAAGATAATCAGGCCAGTTTTCATAGGTTGTCCCATTAGCCAACCACGATAGGGTTGGCGAAGAAGTTGTCGAAGCCGCCAGAGCCTTCGGCAGCCAGGCGCAGAACCGATCCAACAGCCATGATCAGTGCCACGGCGCCGTCGATCTTATTGTCTTCGCCCTGCTTGATTGGTCGCACCACGTCATCGTTACCCGGCAGGTTCTTGCCGATCACGTTGCCGATACACCAGGTCATGATCGGATTGCCGTCGTGGTGGAAGCGGCCCGCCTCAATTGCTGCCTCCAACTCCTTCATGCCGTCGGACATGTTGGTGTAGTTCTGGGTGATAGTGATCGGGTTGAAGCCCTCGTCGTCCAGGTCATGGCTCAGACCAGTGGCTCCGTGCGGGTCGATCGGGCTCTCCCTGATCGGTGCCAGCTTGTTGGCGTCCTTGGTGTCCTCGAGGATTTCGCGGTAATCGACCTCGGCACCGGGCGTGGCGATCAGATGGCCAGTGTTGACCCATGCTTGGAAGCGCTCGGACATTCGCTTGTTGTCTACGTCGTTGGCCGTGTCTTCCGGCACCCAGAACGCAGGCCCGACGCTGTAGTAGTGGATTTTCCCATCGACCTCACGCCAGAACAGCCTGGCCCTGGAGTTCATGTCCAGCTTCCGCGCCAGGTCGAAGCCGGCAACCCATTCCTGGCCCTCAAACTGTTCAAGCGTGAGCGTCTTGTCCTCGCAGGCTTTCCAGCTCTCCATGTTGAAGAAGCCGGACTTGGCGCTCACCCACAGGTTCAAGTGCTTGGTCTTGAACGTGTTGGTGAAGCGCGCCGAGCGAATCGCCCGGGCCAACTGGCTCTCCAGGTACTCCTGGAACACGGACACTCCCATGCAGGGGTTGGCCTTGGCCAGGTTCTTCGGGTCGGTCCAGTCGTCGCCGTCGTCGAGCGTCCAGATGTAGCCGAACAGCTCGTCGTCGGGGACGGTGCCGTTGAGCATCTCGATGACCTGGCGCCGCTTGTCGTAGCACGGACCCTCAATATTCGCGCCGGCTGTGGTGATGATGAACATCAACGGCTGACGGCGTGCGCCCATGCCGGTGAGCATCGTGTCGTACTGGGCCGCGCTATCGTGCTCATGGTATTCGTCGATGATCGCGCAGGATGGCGATGCACCATCACCGGGGTTGCCGATCAACGGCTCGAAGCGGCTGCCGTTGGACGGGATGTTCAGGTTCGAGGCGTTGACCTCGATGCCTGCTGCCTCGATCAGCATCGGGGAGCGACTGACCATCAACCTTGCAGGACGGAACACCTCCCACGCCTGTTTCTCGGTGGTCGCACCGGAGTAGACTTCGGCGCCGAACTCGTTGTCGGCAGTGAACATGCTGATGCCGACGCCGGCAGCAATCACCGATTTGCCGTTCTTGCGCGGCACTTCCCAGTAGCTCTCACGGAAGCGCCGGTACCCGCCCTTCTTCCGGACCCAGCCGAAGGTGCAGGCCAGGCCGAAGAGCTGCCAAGGCTCCAGGGTGATCAGCTGTCGCTTGAACGCCCATTCGCCCTTGGTGTGAGGCAGCAGCTGCATGAGGCGCAGCTTTTTCTCAGCCTTGGCCGGGTCAAACTTGTACGGGTAATCCTTCGATCGGCTCGCCGCTACGTCATCGAAGTGCCTCTCTATCGCCTGGTGGATGAAGCGGCAGGCGGGAAACTTTCCCTTCAGGACGGACTTCGCCCACGCCATCGCCTTGTCGACGTTGGTGTACTTGGCTCTGGCCATCAGGAACTCAGTAGGGCTGCGAACTCGTTGGTGGATTTCTGCTTGTTGCCGCCGATGATCCGCGTGCGGCTGGCCGGGTCCAGGCCCAGCATCGAACCGAAGGTGACCATCTGGCGCATCGCTTCGTTAGCTGCAGTGAGCGCCGGATTTTTCACCGGCCCGCCAGTGGCTCCTGCCACCACGATGCCGTGGGCGATAACCGATTCTTGTGCCCTTCGCCAGTTGCCGTAAGCAGAGCAGAACGCCTCGACGTTGTGCATGTCGGTCAGGGCAAGAACCTTTGCCCGGAGCAGTTCCGGAACCAGCATTTCCCATACCCGGGTGGCGTGTTCGCACAGCCATTCGGGCGCGTCGACGTTGGTCACGAGGGCGAAATCTGGTTCGTCCTTGTTCAGCTTGCGCTTGCCGGGATTGCCGGCCAACGCCTTCTGGGCCGTGGGTTTTGGGCGACGGCCGGAGCGCCCGGCAACCCCTGGCATCGGCGCCTCCACTAAACTTTATATTTCGCGGGTGTAAAAAAACGACTGGGGGCGCGGTGTCCGAGCGAAAGGGCCTGAACATTTGACCCTCCCTCTCCCCATAAACGAGATTTCTTATCATTTGCGCCATTTTCGATCATTTTTTGACCGTTTTCGACTCCCTCTGTGTCTTGGCCTTGTGGCAGTCGCGGTTGATCGCGCGAAGGTTGTCGTCATCATCGATGCCGCCGTGGGCAAGGGCCACTATGTGGTCAACCTCATCCGCTTCACGGATGCGACCAAGATGGGTGCAGTCATCACACCGACAGAGGTACTGATCTCGCTTCAGGATTCGGTCACGCTTGCGGCGCCATGGGCGACCGCCACGACCGGAGCCTTTGCGGGTAGCCCAGGCCTTAGCCTGCTCAGCAGCTAGGTCGGCATGCCCATCACAGTATCCATTGGCATTACGGTGCAGAGATCGGCAACCCTGAGCTCGGCATGGGCGCTGCGGCCTCAGCGGCATCGTGTGCCATCCAGGTAGGTATCTGGCTCGGCATCAGGGTCAGCATCGTCGCCGTCAGCCAGCGCCTCGATCAGCGCCAAGCTCTGCGTGGCGAGCTGCTCGAGCAGTGCGGTCTGCTTCTGCTGCTCGGCCAGCACGTCGCTGAAGCTAGGTTGCAGCTGAGCTGTGATGCCCGCTTCAAGCACAATCAGCTCACAGTTCAGTCGATCCGCCGTTCCCGCCAGGTGCTGAGTCAGTCGCTCCCGCACCTCGGATTTGATCGGGAAATGAACGTTGATCACCAGAAGGTCGCCCTTCTTCGGGCTCAGCTTCTGGATTTGCTCGAAATAGGCTTGCTGCTCGCTCATACGCCACCTTTGTCCATTTGTTGATCCATTCGCGCCGGGCGGCGCATCCACTACAGTCCATTAGGGTATGACTCGATTCAGCGCTTCGTCTGCCTTGTCTGCCGCCTGGGTCGCAGTGGTGGCAGCCTTCGATGCCTTGCTTGCGGCGCTCTCGGCTTTGCTAGTCAGATCATCCAAACGCTTGTCTCGCTCAGCCATGGCCGCGTCGTAGGCCTTCCGGATCTCATCGACCTGGTGCGCCTGGGTACTGGCCATCGCCCAATAGGCTGATTGCCACCCCAGCACCGCACCGCCTGCGATGAGCAGCGTAGCGATGACCCATACCTCCGCTCGCCGCCACCAGCGTCGAGCGATGAATTCCAATGCACATCTGTCCATCAGGTTGTACCTCCCAGCTGCGAACGAAGCCTGGCGATCTCTGCGCTCTGGCTCGTCACCTTCTCAGTGAGCTGAGACACCTGACCTGTGAGGGCTTCGATCTTCCCCTCCATCCGGCCAACAGCAGCAGCGAGTTCGTTCCGCTCCTTGGCAAACTGATCCGCCCGCGCTTCAGCCTCTTTGCGCGCCTCACGCTCGATGTCGAGCAGCTCATTCAGGCGGCGCACAACTCCGATATCCGCTGTGTCCATCGCCCTGTCTGCCGCGTCCCGGGATAGCCACTTTCGCAGCCAGAGGAAGCCGCCCAGCAGCACAGTGCCCGAGCCGGTCAGCCAGGTGGCTGTGCCTGGGCCGAGGTCGGTCGGATCCATCAGTTACTCCATGAGAAGTGATACGCGCGAGACAATGGTGGCTGTGTGATATCGTTAAAAATCTACTAATCATTGCCCTGGGGAAAATATGTCAACCAATTATGCTGTGGAACCTGACCACGAACCTATCAGTCTCGATGACCCTATAATTCCCACATTCCTAAAGCATATGGGTACGTCGCAACAAATAATAAAGGTTCTAAAAAGTGAGAAGGTTTTACCAGTAGGCTATTGCTACTGGAATGTTGAAGCCATGATTAGCCGCTTCGGTGGGTCTGCTGTTTACGGATGGGACATATCAGTTTGGGCAGGAAGCCACATCTCTGGGATGCACCACGCTATCTGGAAATCTCCTAGCGGTGACTTTTTTGACGTCACCGATAGTTACCCCACTGCAAAGATAAAGACGCATACGAGCTTTTTGCCTGACGACTCGATCAAGATCGATCCGTCATGTTCTCCTGGAATCCCAAACATCTATTTTGCCTCGCCAGACCCCGCAACACAGGATTTCATCAATAGCTGCAGGAATCTCCATACGCTTCAGCAGCAAAACTCCAAGATTCTGTACGACTGCGGATATCGATGCGAGCATCATTTTGCTATTGCTAACGAGCAGCCACTACCTGCATTGCCATACCTAAAAATACCAGAGGCAGAATCTCGCAAACTAGGACAACTTGAAGAAGCAATCTCCAAACAAAAACTCAAAGTTGGATCTGCAATAATAAATCTAAGGTCTGCACTGATTTCACAGAGCTGACCCAAATGAAAATTTGGGTCCTTTACGACGGAAATTAAATTGGATCGCAAAAAACCCCGGCACAATGTCCGGGGTTTGCCTGTGTCGCGTTGCTTGCAAGCTGGACACGCTGCTATGAAAACAGGTGTTTATCCGCGCGGAAAGCTTTTTATGCGGCCTCACGCACCTGCTCAAGAGCACAATCGATCCATGCCACTCCAGTGTTGATCAGTTCGCGTGCCTTGGCCTCACCCATCTTGTGCTCGCGGGCGATCCGCAGCGCTGGCCACTTAGCACCGAAGTACAGCCACACGAAGCCGCCCATCTGCGGGTTGCGCTTGTTCAGCCTGGCTACGGCGCCGTCCACCGCAAGCGCCAGGTCGTCCGTGATCACATATTGCTTGAGCCCTCCTTCCGCTGGAGCGTGCTCCTTCATAAGCGCATAAAGCGGGCACACATACTGAGGCACGCCCATGCTATCCATGCGCCACCAGCCCCATTGCTCGAGCATGTACGCGGTGTCACCAAGGGCCTTGTCTACGTAGGTTCGTTTTTTCATGTCCTTCCCCCTTAATCCCCGGTGTAGTTGGTGCCTCCAGCGCCGCGCTGGTTGCTTCCCTGATATGTAGCCTCAGGCCCGGATGCCTGAGGGTTCTTCAACTGCTCAATCTGCCGGAGCGCTGCCCGTAGCCTCATGCTGAGCTGGGTCACCAGTTCATCTAGGGGCAGGGCTTCTCCGGTTGCTGCCGCTACAAAGCCCGAGGCGTTGCAGTGGTCGCATGGCAGTTCGTGAAACACACCCTGAGTGACCGCTCTCCCACGGCACAAAGGGCATTGAGCCAACCTGATCACAGCCTTCTTGAAGGCAGGGCCATGGCTCTTCCCTGTCACTTTGAATCCTCGCTAATTACAAATGCGGTAAGGTCGTTCGGCGCCACGGCTGCTGTGGCCTCTGGCGAATTCTGCGAAATTTCAAATAAGGCCTGGGTAAGGCCGTGGATGGCTGCAAAGCCGATCCGATCAAGCCAGGCATGCCACTTCTCCAGCGCGGCGCGGCGCTGCTGCATGGCCTGGGTGTGGATGTAGGTGCTGGCGATCTTCCCCAGCTTATGGTTCAGCAGCATCTCGCCGATGTGGCCGTCAATGCCGAGATCGGTCCAGGTGCTGCGGGATACCTTGCGTAAGTCGTGACTGGTCCACTCGCCCTGCCCCAGGCGCTTGAACACGTTGCTGGCTTGCGTCTCGCTCAGGCACAGGCCCCGGCGATTCGGGAACAGGTACACACCCTCGTAGCCGTCGGCCTGCTGGATGTCCCGGTACCGGGTCAGCAACGCTTGCACTTGGGCGGTCAGCGGCAGGCGGTGCTCGGTACGGGTCTTGGCGTTGGCGGCGGGGATGAACCACTCGGCCGCCGCCAAGGAGATCTCGTTCCAGCGGGCCATACGGGTCTCACCGATCCGGGTGCCGTGGGCCAGCATCATCAGGGCCAGCATGGCGTCACCCGGTTCCTGCTGGAATGCCTGGGCCAGCTGCTGCATCAACTCCGGCAACTGCACGTCACGCAGGCGCGCTGCCTTGGGCAGGATCTTGGCCTTGGTGAAGTCGTTGAAGCGCATCCCCGCCATCGGGTTGCGGTCAATCAGGCCCAGTTGCAGGGCCTGGCGGAAGGCGGTCAGCAGCAGCGCGAACATCTGCCGCAGGTAGGACAATGACACCTCGGCCTGGCACGGCCACATCAGGTGCTTGTCCAGGGCATCGGCATTCACGCTGGCCACGGCTAGGTCATCCAGGCGCGGCTTGAGGTGCTGGCCAATGGCGGACTTGGCGCCGGCCTTGCGCTTCGCCGACAGCGAGCGGTCGCGGGCCATGCGATCGCCGTACCAGTCCAGCAAATGGCCGACAGTGGCCATGCCAGAGACTACAGGGGCGGTGGCCGGGTCGCGCAGCAGGCGCTGACGCAGCGCGGGCAACTCAGCGATCACCGCCGCCACGGTCAGGTCAGGCCAACGGGCGACGGGCACCCACTTCTTGCCGCGCACCAGGTGCCATGTCCCGCGCTCGCGGTTGCTCCAGAAACGCAGGTACAGGCCAGGGTGACGTGGGTCGCGCAGGTCGCGCACCGACTTGTCGGCAGCCTGTCGGCGTACCTCGGCCTCGCTCAGCTTCACTTCTCGGGTCGCGCTCATGCAGCCACCGTGGCGGGCAGCAGCAGGTAGGCGCGAATGGCCTCGACGGCGTCGATGTTGCCCCGGCACACGATGGCCAGGTATCCCTGATCGGCGAGCGCTTGCAGGTAGGCGTCCTGGCTGGGCGAGACCGGGGCATCGAACGGCGGCATGGCCTTGAACTCGATGTACAGGCCGAAGTACCCGCCGCGCGCCATCGGCAGCACCAGGTCGGGCACTCCGGCCTTGACGCCCTGCCCCTTCAGCTTGGCGGCTACGGCCTTGACGCGGTGACCGCCGTTCGGGACGTGGTAGATCAGTTTGTAGGCTTGCGGGTAGCGGAGCTGCAGCTCCTGCATCAGCGCGGCCTGCTCCTGCCCTTCCCGATCGATGGGCTTGGCGCGGGCCGGCTTGGCCTTGAACGGGCGAAGGGCGAGACCACTCATGCGACCAGCACCCCCTCGTTGATCAGCTGCGCCTGGGTGCGCACTACGCCTTCAAGGTGCATGAACCGCAGCTCGTCGTAACTGAACGCTGTCCTGCTGCGCGAATCGACAGCGTCATGGCATGCACTGCAGGCCCAGGCGCCCTGCAGGTCGTTTGGCTTGATGCCAACGCCGCAAGTGCCTGCCATGCGGTAGTGCGCCAGAACGGTGGTTTCCGGGTTGCCGTTGCAGACGCCCGGGATGCGCACCTGGCACTCTCGGCCGCGCGCGGCCTTGGTCAGTTTGCTCTGGCGCATCAGCTACCCTCCCGGCCACGGTGCGAGGACCAATCGAACGGCAGGACGATGCCCCCACCCTCCCGCAAGCGGTCCGCCGAACGCTCGCCCATTGCTGCCGGTAGCTCTTTCGCACCAAGGTTGGAAATCACGATGGTCGGCAGCATCCGCTCGTAACGGCCGTTGATGATTGAGAACAGGCGGCTCAGCTCAAAATCGCTCGGCGCCTCCTTGCTCGCGCCGACCTCATCCAGCACCAACAGCGACGGCCGAATCAACGCGTCGAGGATGCTTCCCTCGGTCTGGCCGGAACTGCCATCGAACGTGGCGCGGATGGCCTGCAGGATTCCACCGAGGGTCCGATAGGCTGCCGTATGCGTGGTGGTGGCCATGACGGCCTGGGCGATCGACACCCCCAGGTGGGTTTTTCCGGTGCCGGGGTTTCCTACCAGGATCAGGCAGCGCCCGGCAGCCAGATTGGCATCGAACTCGGCGGCGTAACGCTCGCAGCGCGCCTTGGCTTTGTGCTGGCCTTCGCAGGTCGCCGCATAGCTGTCGAACGTCTTGTCCTTGAACCGCTTTGGGATGAGCGAGTCTCCGAGCTTGTACGCCAGATCCACGCGCTGACGCTTGGTGTCTTCGGCCTGGGTTTTGGCGACCTGCGCCGCCTTGCAGCCCGGGCAAGGCGAGCGGAAGGTGTGGCTGAGCACCTGGTGGGTGGTCGCCTCATACGGGCCATGCTCTTCGCATATCGCCATGGAGGTCACCTGCGGGCCGGCAATGCTGGACAGGTGGACAACTTTTTCAGAACGCATAGGAGCCATCCTCCCGTGGAATGAGGCCGTCGTGGTAGTCGCGGTCGTTGAAGCCGTGATGACGGCTGTTTGGCTTGCCCTGGGCGGGCGATTTGGCGAGGAAGCGCTTGGTGATCCACTCAACTTCGAAGCTGCGCCACCCGCTGTCGATTACGATCTCCATGACCTGGGCCGGCTGGATACCCAAAGCCAGGCACTGGCGGAGCTTTTCGTTCAACCGGCTCCAGACCCGTTCGCTCATCTGGGCGCCCTTCGACTTCCGGACCGCCAGGTAATCAGCGATCAGGGATTCATCGAGGCCGTGCGGGTTGTCCGCCAGCATGGCGACCTTCCCGAATGGCACCTTGCGATCTTCCTTCGCCCGAGTAGGCTCCGGCTCGCTGGGGGGGCATGAAACATCTTCCGAAGGAAGATTTTCATAGGGGGTTTCTTTCTTAGAATAAAGAAGGGAGTCGGCGGTTTTGGTCTGTTTCGACTCAGAGCCGATTCGGACCACTTCAGCCGAGTCGGCTGTTTTGGTCTGTTTCGGATCAACGTAGATCCAGTCCTTCGGGTCATTCAAACCGATGTCGCCCCGGGCACCACCCTCACGGAACAACACGCGACGGCGCAGCAGGCTGGAAACCGCCTTGGACACGGTGTCTGGGTGAGCGTGGATAGCTTTCGCGATGTCGGTAGCCGGGATGCGTTGAGCGCCCGCCCCGAAGTTGATGGTGGCCTTGGCCACGTACAGCACAATCTTCATCTCCCGGGCTGGGAGATCGATAGCCAGCAGGCCATCCATGAGCTGGTTGTCCATCCGGGTGAACCCCCTGGACTTGTCAAGTGGGACGATGTTTGTCATGCTTAAACCCGTTCTAAAGCTGTAGAGAAAGCCGCCCTGCCAGGCGGTTTTTTTTCGTCTGCTGTATGTCTACTGGATGCCTGAACAGCTGGACGGCCCCACTACTGGCGCAAGGCCAGATAACTCACAATTCACCTCGTCAATCGGAACCTTTCACCGGGCATGCGACGGGAACATCTTGGCGTTGAGCAACAAGCGCCCCACCTGACTCCTTCTCCAGAACGCACTGCATCGGATAAGAGAAACCGCCAGCAGCACGGCACTGCGAGACCCTGCTGCTGGACACGCCGAGAGCGTTACCGATGGCGCGGCCGGTGCGGAAATGTTTCAGGGCTTCGTCAAAGGTCATTGATGTCTCTCCGAGGTCTTCGGCGAGTTTAGAGTTCTTAACACTACAAGGCAAGTTATCTAAACACTCAAAGGTTTAGAATCCTAAATATGGAATTCAAAGACCGCGTCATCGCGCGCATGAAGGAGCTCAACCTGAGCTCAACCGACCTCAGCAAATTGTCTGGCGTGTCCAAGGCAACCGTGAGTTTCTGGATTAACGGGACGAACGGTGCTAAGGGCAAGAATCTACTCGCCTTGGCCAAAGCACTTGAGTGCTCAGCAGAATGGCTTTCTGACGGCACCGGCCAACCAACCGACGAGAACTCTCCTTCCGGAGCCGCATCCAGCACCGCCGAACTGGTAGCACAGATGCTTGCCTCCAAGGCTGGGAAGAACCTTTCGGAGAAAGCGCGCGAAGTGATGCTTGCCGCTGCTGCCGAAGCCGACAGCCCAGATCGCGGACAAGAATACCTGCCCTCTGCATATTCCAGCCTGAAGCCGACCCAAGAGGAAATTCTGATTCCTCAGTACGACGTGCGAGCGGCAATGGGCCACGGACAAGTGCCTGCCGACTACAGCGAGGCGGTACGTAACCTTGTAGTACGCGAGGAAATTTTGCGGGAGAAGGGAGTTACGTATACCTCACCTTCAGCACTGGCGATGATCACCGGTTGGGGCCAGAGCATGGAGGGGACCATCAATGACAAGGACCTGGTCATTGTTGATCGCGGCATCAGCGAGTTTATCGGTGAAGGGATTTACGTCATCACCTGGCACCAGGAACTGTACATCAAGCGGATCATGCGTTTGGATGAGGACCATTTTCGGCTGATCTCTGACAACCAGCATTACGAAAATCAGACGGCTCGCATCGATGATGTCACAGTGCACGCCAAGGTACTGCTGATCTGGAACGCAAAAAAGGCCTAGCACTCAGCCTCAAGAAGCCCGCGTAATAGCGGGCTTTTCGTACCGTCAAAACGGCGCCGCCTCCTCTAACGCTATAAATTCATCCTGAGTTTCTGCCTGAGGATCATCGTCGGAGAAGGCCTCCCAGCGCAGCGTTACAGAAACATCCTCCTCATTGAATTCCATTTCGATCCCATCAGTCTCCTTGAGGATCCCCATCACCTCCTCCCACTCTCTGTCCCCATCAGTATCTAGCCGGTGAATGGTCACCCACCTTTGCTGTCGAGCCGTAGGATGATTGATCATCGATGACACCCGAAGACCCAGGCGCTCCACGCCTGAAATAACCGATCTTTCCTGCTGCTTCTGGGGCTTTGCCATCTGATCCTCCGATAACTGTATATCCATACAGGGACTACACAAGACTAGCTGATCTCCTACTAAGCCGGAAGTCTTGACTTTCAATGCTCGCCGGGAGTACCCGTTCGTCCGCACTGTTTAGATTTCTAAAATTCTTCTTGACGCTTTCTGTTTAGTTTTCTAAATTTGCCTCAAGCAGTCGCGCCATGGGCTGCCGGCATACAAGCCACCGCTCTTTAAAAATCAGTAGATGAGACACCAGGCGCCGAGTTAACCCGGCCGTTGAGCCCTGGTGGACAGTACGCAACACAGCAAGCTTCCTCGCTCGACATGTCGGCCCGCAGGTTTGCTGAGCAATACCGATTTCACTGGCTGGCCTTGGCAACAGGGCCAGACGGGAAATCAACCCCACGGAGCAACACCCCATGCTTGGAAAACTGTTCGGCAAGAAAGGTCGTGAAGCCCGCGCTGCAATGCAGGTGGTTCAGAACCGCGACCTGATGCAGGCGATCGTGTACGGCGCCTTCTACGTCGCAGCCGCCGACGGCGATATCGGCGAGGACGAGATCAAGAAAACCGAAAAGCTGATCGCCAACACGCCTCAGCTCAAAGGCTTCGGACCGGAGCTGTCCAACACCATGGACCGCGCCGAGAAGGACTTCCACGATGGTGGTCACCGCATCCTGCGCATGAACGCCGAGAAGGAGCTGAAGGACTTGGCCCACTCGCCGGAAGAGGCGGCCATCGTGCTCAACGTCATGCTGACCATCGCTGAGGCATCGGGCGACATCGACGACAAGGAAATGGCCGTCCTTGAGAAGTCGGCGAAGCTGATGGGCCTCAGCCTCAAGGACTACCTGTGATCCGAATCGGATCCTTCGCGATCATGGCCGCCGCCGTCGTGTGGCTGGCCTTGCGCGGCATCGACTACGGCACCTGCGCCTGGTACGGCCATCAGACCGAGCGCGACACCCGCTACGCCGCATTCGTCGGCTGCATGGTGAAGACCAGCAGCGGATGGGTTCCCCGCAACGAACTGCGCACCCAGCAGTAGCACCGCGTCAGCCTGACGAAAACTGCCCGGTTCACCTGGTTCCCCATCACCAGGCTGCATCGGTGTGTGATCTGAATGCGCAGGCCTGCGCACAACTGGAAGTGGTCAGCCCGTCTGGCGTATGCCGGGGGTAGCACCAGCGGCGGCCAGGTAAAGCTGAGTCGAAAAAATGACCCCGGCGCCGAGCCGGGCAGATCGCACACCGATGCAGGGCATAAGGCGCACCCCTGTGAGCTTTACGCCACATAAAACTCAACCCCATCAATCTTAAATCGGCTCCATCGGTCGTGACGTTCGCCCTCCCCTTGGTCCGGGAGGTAGACAGCAGCGAGCGTCACGACCAATGCAGCCCCCCCGCAAGAGCTAATCATGGACACGATCACTATCGGCGCATGGATAGGCCACCTTGGCCGAGGCCTGGCGCCTCGCGAATTGCAATGCATCCTCGATGTCGCCCAGGGCTTCACCACCAAGGAGATAGCCAGGCACTTCGGCATCAGCGAAAGCGGTGTCGAGAAGCGCATCGGCGACGCCATGTTGAAGCTGGGCGTCGCGCGCCGGGCTGCAGCCGTGGCGGAAGCCATGCGCCGCCAGATCATCAGCCCGCTCTGCATCGCCCTGGCCGCCCTCATCACCATGCACGCGGTGATCGACGACAGCGACCCCATGCGCCGCGACCGCCGCGCGCCGGAGCGCCGCACCGCCCAAGTTCGAATCGTTCGCAAGGCCGAGGCCTTCGAGCTCCACGCCTGACCCACTGAGGACCACCCCATGCAAGCAGCCATCCAACAAAGCCAGGACAAGCTCGAAGCCCTGCGCCAGGAAGTGATCACGGCCACCGAGGCATACCGCGCCAAATCTCGCTTCTTTGTCACCCAAAGCGGCAACGGCTGGGCCGTCGTCTCGGCCAGCAACAACCGCGTGTACGGCCGCAACACCAGCTACGCCCAGACCGTCCGCTATGCGCAGAGCCTGGAACGCGCTATCGATGCCAGGACCCTTCCGGTGGTCGCTGTGGTGAAGGTCCGCCAGGTCGGGGAAAGCGCCACACGCTGGATGGCGCTCTTTGCCTTGGCACTGATCTTGTTGGCCGGGGCGGCGTCGTCATGAGCCGCGGGGTAAACAAGGTCATCCTGGTCGGAACCTGCGGCCAGGACCCAGAGGTGCGCTACCTGCCCAACGGCAATGCCGTCACAAACCTCAGCGTGGCCACCAGCGAGCAGTGGACAGACAAGCGCTCGGGCGAGAAGGTCGAGCGCACCGAGTGGCACCGGGTATCGCTGTTCGGGAAGGTAGCCGAGATCGCCGGCGAGTACCTGCGCAAAGGCTCCCAGTGCTACATCGAGGGCAAGCTTCAGACCCGCGAGTGGGAGAAGGACGGCATCAAGCGCTACACCACGGAAATCATCGTGGACATCAACGGCACGATGCAGCTGCTCGGCAGCCGGCCGCAGGGTCAGCAGCCAGGCCAGGTGCCAGATCGGCAACCGCAACAACGCCGGCCGGCGCGCCAGCAGCCTAACCAACAGGCCGCGCCACCTGATCACGACAGCTTCGACGACGACATACCGTTCGCGCCCGTTCCGTACCTCGCCGGTGCGTAGCCATGAAGCGCCGGCAGATGGTTCACCCCGCCGCGTACTACCTCGGCCGCGCCTGCCGCCAAAACAGCCAGTCACGCGATGCCCAGCCCTACGGCTGGCTGACGGTGAACTGCGGCTGGTGGCTTGCCGGCTGGCATGACCGAGACATGGAGCTTTCCGCTTGAAACGCATCACCGCGCGCGTCCGCCACGGCCGGCGCCAGCAGCAAATTAATTTGCCGCCCAGCGGCTTGGGAGGTAATGGCGATGGCCGAGGAAAAGACCGGTGTCGCGAAGCACTCTGCGGACTACAGAGCGCGGAAAAAGGCTCTGGCCGAGAAGCTGGGCATCGAGAAGGTGTTCTTCAACATGCCAGCCGGGATCAAGTCGGCCATGGCTGCCGAGATCGAGCGCCACGGTTACGACCAGGTGCAGGAGCTCTGGCAGGACCTGGCCCTGTCGTGGATCGCGCAGGATCCTGAAGAGCGGGCGCGCCGGCTTGAACGACCTGACGCGCCAGCTTTTTACATCTCGCCGAAACTAGCGCGACAGTTCGAAGCGGCAAGCATGGCTGAATTGAAGCGTGACCCAGGATGCGAGGTCATACCTCCAGATTGCTAACGCCAAGCACTCGCCGAACTACAGCGGAGAGGGCCTTGTATTCGCGCAGGTCGTCGGTATTTGGCAAGGCACCTTCACAATCGGCGGAGTAGATGGCCCCATTGGGGCCTACGTGGAATTTTCCTACGAGAACTTCTTTCTCCGGAGCAAATTCCTTAACAGCTACACGAGCTTCGAGCAGCGCTTCGCCTCCCCGATACAGCATCGCCGAGTAAATGCTAAAAGGCTTTCCGGACACATTTCCGGACACGAGCACGCCATCCTCTTCGCGCCTGAAGGTCACCTGACCGTTAAAGTGCTTTTGGCCTAATTCATTCCAGAACTCGATGAGTTCGAGATATCTATCCGTGGCGCGCTTGTAGCTGTAGGCGGCACGAGAAACCAGGGTCTGCAGCTCGTTAAAGTCATCATCAAAATCCGATTTTTTCACCGAAACACTCCATTTAAACCGGGCGGATTGCCCGTCACTGGTCTACCTCAAAAAACACCAAATTGCCACCATGCCGCATCCGGCCACGGAGGGCGGCGCATGCATGGAGAAAGCCATGACCCAGTTCTACCTGCAGGACAGTCGTACCGATGTCGGTGATGGGCTGATGTTCTGGGCTCTGGGCGGCGGGTACACCACCAGCCTCGACAAGGCCGAGCTGTTCACCCAGGAACAGGCCTGCGGCCATCGGGAAACAGACATCCCCTGGCCAAAGAATTACGTCGATGCCCGCGCACATCTCGGCGTCGACCACCAGTACATCAGCATGGACGAAGCTCACGACCAGCTGAGCCCGGGATGCACTGTTGTCCTGCAGATACCTGGGCATTGGAACGGAAATGACATTGCCTTGGCCAGATGGCCGATAGGCCACACCTTTCGTTTCGAGAAGGCACATCACCTCACCTTCGAGGCTGCCGAAGCGATCGGCAACACCCCAGAGGAAGCGGTGATCTGGCCCTTGTCTTACCTTGAGGCCAAGGCCAGGCGCCTGGTGCACAAGCGGGACGTGAATATCAAAGAAGCCCTCCGTGGCACCGGCATTGAGATAGCGAAGCCGCGGAAGCAGCTCAAGCCCTGTGACCGACCGCTCAACTGCCACGGCTGCGGACGCTTCATCAGCTGGGACGGCCGATTCCTCAACGACTGCCGAAACTGCGGCGCGAACAACTGCCCCTGACCCTCCAGCGCTGCCCGCCAGCGCCTCAACGCTTGTCGTGAAGCTCGGGAGGCCAAGCGCTCATGAACCACATCATTCCGGGAATCATCACGTAGATCCAGTACTCGCCAGGGTATACGCAGATGCCGACAGCCCATATGACGAGCAACGTACCGCCCGCTCGCCGCCGGCGCTTCGGCGTGAACCACTCCTGAAACGCCTTATGCCTTTCCCGCAACTTCATTACCACTCTCCCTGTTTGGTAAGCGGCGAAGCATAACAACAGCAGCGCTGCACGCCAGCGCCTTCCCCGCATACGAAAACGCCGCCTGATGAGGCGGCGCTGACTGACGAAGACCGGACGTTACCAGGTCTTCGGCTCTGACTTCTTGTACGAGCCACCGGTCATGCACTTCTCGACCAGGTCTTCGCGGGCCTTGTTGTCCGGAAGCGTTTTCAGGTAGTCGGGCTGACAGTGTTCGCTAGTCGGCTCGTAGGCTGCCGTGTCGACGGCGTCTTCTTTGCAGCCCGCCAGAACCACTGCAGAGAATGCGGCGGCAGAGAAGAAAACCAATGCTTTGTGGGACATAAGCTCATTCCTTTGAAGTGGTCGGGCGTTATAGCAAACCTCGACCAGCATCGCAAAGACCTCTCAGCGCTGCCCGCCAGCACCTTCCCCTATTCAACGATAACGCCTCCCCGGCGAGGATCGACCATGTCCCATCGAATCGTCTGCCAGTTCAGCTGCGGCGCCGCTTCGGCGGTGGCCACCAAGCTGGCCCTGGCTGAATACAGCAGCACGCACGACGTGCAGATCATCAACGCGTTCCTGGCCAACGAGGAAGCCGACAACCGACGGTTCGCTCAGGACTGCGAGGCCTGGTTCGGCCAGCCGATCAACGTCCTGCGAGATGAGAAATACGGCTCCGACGCACTGGAGGTCTTCCGGCGCGAGCGCTACATAAAGAACCAGTACGGAGCGCCTTGCACCAAGCTGCTCAAGCGGCGGCTGCTTGATACGTGGAAGCAGCCTGGCGATGTGATGGTGCTCGGCTTCACCGCCGAGGAGGTGGGCAGGTTCGACGACTTCTGCGAGCGCAATCCTGACAAGCCGGCGATCGCACCGCTGATTGAACGAGGCCTGGGCAAGGACGACTGCAAGGCCATCCTGCTCCGCGCCGGAATCGAACTGCCGCTGATGTATCGCATGGGCTACGAAAACGCCAACTGCATCGGCTGCGTGAAAGGTGGCGAAGGCTACTTCAGGGCGATCCGAGAGGACTTCCCGAAACAGTTCGAGGCTCTGTGCGTGATTCAAGATGACCTCGGATCGGGCTCCTACCTGTTCCGTAACCGCGACACCAACGTGCGCTTCTCTCTGCGCGACCTCGGCGATGGCCCAGTGCGCCGCAACGAAAAGATCCCCTCTTGCTCGTTCTTCTGCGAAATGGCAGAGGCCGACATCATCGCCAAAGCCTGACACGGAAAACACCATGACCACAGCAATCGACCTGTTCGCCGGCCTCGGCGGATGGAGCACCGGCGCACGCGCCGCAGGCGTCCAGGTTCTCTGGGCGGCAAACCACTGGCCAGAGGCCGTGAAGTGGCACGCAGCAAATCACCAGGACACCGAGCACGTGTGCCAAGACCTGCACCAGGCCAACTGGGGCAAGGTGCCTCGGTCGGACATCGGCATCGCTTCACCATGCTGCCAAGGCTTCACAAACGCCCGCGGCAAGAAGAGCGGAAATCCGGAGCATGACGCGTCTCGCTCGACCGCCTGGGCCGTGCCTTCCGCAGCGGAGGTGCTGAAGCAGGACGCCTGGATCGTCGAGAACGTACCTGAGTTTTTGAACTGGGTCCTCTATCCCAGCTGGGTCGATGCCATGAAGCGGCTTGGATACCAGGTCTCGCCGCACATCGTGGACTGCGCCGACCTCGGCGTGCCGCAACACCGGGTGCGACTGTTCCTGATCTGCACCAAGAGCAAGGCGCCGATCCAGCTGCAGCTGCAGCAGTGCGAGCACGTTCCGGCCAGCAGCTTCCTCAACTTCGACGCCGGACGCTGGTCGCTGATCGAGAAGCCTGGCCGGGCCCAGGCCACGCTTGACCGGGTACGCAACGGGCGCCAGCGCTTCGGCGACCGCTTCATCATGCCCTACTACGGCAAGGGCTCCGGCACCACCGGCCGCGACATCAACCGGCCGATCGGCACCATCACCACTCTTGACCGCTGGGCTCTGGTCGATGGCGACCGCATGCGGATGCTCAGCGCCAGCGAGGCCTTGGCCGCCATGTCGTTCCCGGCTGACACCCTGCGCCCGGACAGCCACCGATTGACCATGCACATGGCCGGCAACGCGGTGCCGCCTCTGGCGGGGCAGCGAGTTATCGAAGCGCTCATGGCAGCGGCCTGAAGTCGTTAAACAGCCGCACCAGCTCGTGAGCGAGCCGCGCAATAAGCAAGAAGATTTTGAGGATCTGGAGGAGGGTCATTGCTGCTCACCAAATAGACGTGGTGAGCCGAAGAATACCGACGCCAGTTTCACCATTTTTCGCCTAATATGCAAGGTGCCCTCATGCCCACAGAAAACCGATCCAGCACCATCGAGCAGCATGACCATATCGAGGGGATCATCGATATGGTCAGCGTGCCGCGCGAGCCAACGCGCGAAATGCTGGCTGCAGCGCAAGAAGTGAACGGGATTTTCCCGACATGGCGCGCGATGCTCGCCACAGCGCCCGCCTCACAGTCCCACGCCGAGCCGTATGGGTGGGCTCACGACGACGGCAAGGAGTTCACCACTCATGCCGATCATGCGAGCGACTTGCAGAGAGAGGGCATTCAGATGCTACCGCTCTACACCCACGCCGATCCTGGCGAGGTTGAGCGGCTGCGCACCGTCATAGAGCAGCAGAGGAGCTTGATCGCATCGCTGCGCGAAGAACTGGTCGAGTCGCGCAGTATCGACGCCCGCGCAGAGCCGGGCCCGACGATCTGGGACTGTCGACCTTGCCAGCTGGAGCAGCCAACGGCCCGTCCGTGCGATGTCTGCGGCGGCAAGACCGAACTGGCCGGCGCCAAGCCCTGACCGGAGCACATTTGTACTCAACCCAGCTGTAACCCCTCGCCCCTCTATTTAGAGCAGGCCGCGTGCTTATCCGTTGCAGCCAGGCCCTCGGTAGCGATGCGGCGAGCGCGCCCCACGCCCCAAGCCAGTGCTCTGGTCATCGACTCGCCTGGGCGGGAGTCGAAAGCCTCTTCGTGAAGCGCAGTGCCAGCCGGCGCATACACGCCGATAAACATTTGCGTGTCACCCGTGCGCGAGAGCCTCACCTGAACATCGATAAACGTACCGTCATCGAGAGTTTCGTCGTGCTCCCGGTGATGGAGTGTGGGGTCCGCCCACTGCCAATAAACGTCTCCGCGAATTCGCATGCCGCCTCCTACGACTGAAGTCTTTCGTGTATGGCAAAGACCACGATAGCGAAGCGGTGCAGCTGCACAACCGGAAATGGCCGAACTGTGAACTGAATCGGACCGCCGGCCTAAATACCTCTACACATTCAATAATTTGTACAACTTACTGCCGCGATATGGCGGCCAAGGAATCGTCATGCCTGAAGAAATCAAGCTGATCCAGCCGGCGCCGGTCGTGCGCGACGAATACGGAATGTACGAACACCCGGAGCTGCCCGACTTCGACGAGGGCGACGGCGAGAAGTGCAAGGCCTGGATCGCGCAGCAAGGACTGCAGCTCGTCATGGTCCACCTGGAAACAGACGCGCCGGAAGATATCGCAGATCGCTACTTCCAGTCCGATGAGCCGCACTGCGGCTATTGGGAGCCGGGCATGCCTGAAGGGGATGGCTGGTTCTGTCTGGCGATCCACGACACCGATGACGGCCCTGTGTGCTGGTGGGGCCGCCGCGAGGTGAAGCCATGAGGCTGAAACAGTATCCGCTTGAGGTGCAAAGCGTCGGCAGCGACACCTACATCGCTATGAGCAAGGGTCACCACGACCTTGAGGCGTTCATGGCTGAAGCTGTGAAGGAATACCCGGGATGGTTCCTGGGCGGGCCGCAGCACAAATGGTGCAAGACGGTACCGGATCGTTCGGGCGAGTTAGCGCACCGATACGTGTTCGTGGAGGAAGGCACGCCAGGCGCATGGCCAGCGACCTACTGCTGGGAGTTCGGCGAGGGCTACAAGCGCTACAACGCCGAGGTGCAGCCATGACCCGCCTCGCCCTCTGCCTCCTGCTGCTGGCCACCGGCGCCAGCGCAACCGAGAACGTGATCGACGTGCAGCACGACAGCCAGCTGCAGGCCGGCAACGAGCCCCAGCTCTCCCCGCACGAAACACAACCCGAACCTACACCCGCACTGGCGCCTGGGCGCTGGATTGATGAGAGGTATCAGCTGTGAGCAAGAAGAAAACTCACTTCACCATCGTCTCCAGCGCCGAGCTGGAGGAGCTGCGCCAAGACCGGGCTCGCCTCAACGCGCTGGAATCCTGCTGCTGGGATGTCAGCTTCGAAAGCCATTCGAATGGCATGGACGGCGACTACACCATCGGCATCGAGATTATTGGCCACTACATGGGCAAGCCAAACCGGCGTGTGCTCGGCGAGAACTACAACGAGAACCTGCGCGCAGCCATCGACCAGGCGCTCACCGCCGAGGCCTATCCGCCGGAGCGCCCGGAGTACGACCTGTATGGCAATCCCGAGCGGAGGCGCGCATGACCGACTTGATCGAAGTGCGCACAGCACACCTGGCCGGCGAGCCCCTGGCCTGGGCGGTTGGCAGGTCGGAAGGCTTGGACGTGCTCCTTGCCCCACCCATTTACGGCAACCCGTGGCGGGTGTTCGTCCGCTACACCGGCGAGGTCACAATCCGCGAAGTGCGCTATGACCCGCAGGCGAACTGGGCGGTCGGTGGACCACTGATCGACAAGCACCAGGCAGGCTTGAGCCATGACCGGTACTTGTCAGGCGGCCCATGTGGCTGCAGCGCAGGCCCGATCAACTCAACATGGCTTTCAGGGCCTACGCCCCTTATTGCCTTCTGCCGCGCCCTGGTCCACGCAAAGCTCGGCCCAATCGTGCGAGTTCCTAAGGAGTTGATGCCATGAAGACGCTCGGCGAGATCATCGATGCTGCGAAATCCGGCGAGCGCCCGGAATACGACGAACTGCGGCTGGCCGTGTGCGCCATGGACGGGCTCATGACCTTCGACCGTCAGGCAATCTGGAAGCTGGCCGAGGGTGAGGAGAAAGGCAAGAAACCGTTCTTGACCTGGAGCAGCGTCTGGCAGCGTGACGAGCAATTCCAGCGCATCAAGCGCGCCATGGCCACCGACCCGAAAACTTATCTCGGCCCGAATTACGACCCGGACAGCCCGGCCGTGCAAGAACGACGGCGCATGTCGATCGCCATCATGGAAGGCGTTTCACGCCGCGCACAGGAGAAGCAGCAATGATCCTGCCCCCGATTTACATGGCCTACCTGATCTACAGGGGGCCGCGATGAGCAAGCCGCACGCACGAACCAGCACCGGCGCAAAAGTCACTATCACCATCGAGATGACGAATCTCGGCTCATGGGGCCCGGACTGCACCCTGGACCAGGTCTACCGCCAAGCACGCGAAGCGGCAATTGGGCGATTGAATAACGTCTTCAAGGATCACGTCGCCACAACCCGCATCCTGGGCCCGGTGATCGTCGAAGCCGTCACCACCGACCTCGAGAAGCGTTAACCCCTTCCCCTACCACTCAAGCCCGCAGACATGCGCGGGCGAGGATTCTCTATGTCCGCAACAGAACGATTCCACCACACCGCGAACGACTGCCTGGAGCGCCTGGCGGCCGATCTCTGGCCGGAAGCCAAGCTGGCTCTGGTCATCTATACCCCTGAAAAGCCTGAGCTAGACATCGTGCTCAAGGACAGCGGCCTCAACGTAGACGAGGTCGTGAGCACCCTGCGCCGTCGCGGTGGCCTGGGCCTGGATGGCGAGAACATCTACAAGCGCCTGCTCTGCGACGCGATCATCGGGGCCATGGCTTGCGGCAAGCAAAACAGCAACCCGCCGCCTGCTGATCACTGGGGTCAGGAGTTTTGGAATATCGGCCGGGCCGAGGGAGCGATGCAGGAAGAACTGGTTCAGGCCCTCCGCCTGGCTCACAAAGAACTGGACGCCTGCCAACGGGTGATCCACTGCGCCGGCGGCTTCGATCCAGCTTACGTCGACGATGCCCAGGCGGCGCTCAAGGTCGCCGACGCGGTGCTCGAGAAAATCCCCGCCTGACCACCAACCTGCCGCCACCGGCGGCGTGGAGACCATCCCATGGATATCGAAACCACCGGTGACGTCGACAAAGTCACCGAGCAACGACTAGCCGAACTGATCGGCTGCACTAAGCGCTCCCTGGAGCATCGGCGCCTGGATGGGAAGATCCCCGAGGGCGTCTGGATGAAGCACGGCGGCCGGATCATCTACAGCAAAAAGAGGTATGACGAATGGCTGGAAAGCCAATGGGTTTACCCCGTGGGGTCGAAATCTTCCGCAACTCCCTCCGCATTCGTTTCACATGGGACGGTATCCGTCGATGCGAAACGCTCCCCTATCCCCCGACACAAAAAGGGATCAAGGCTGCATCCAACCTTCGCGATCAGGTAACCAGCCTCAACAGGCTCGGCCTTCTTGACCAGGACAAGTACGCAGAGCTGTTCCCCAGCTCACAGGCTGCGGTCGGCGGTAAGCCGACCTTCGGCGAGTATGCCCAGCTCTGGCTCGACGGCCGGGAAATCACCCTGGGCACTCACAACAACTACAAAAGCGCCCTCAATCTCTACTGGGTACCACGACTGGCCATGGTCCGTGTCGACCTGATCACGACCAATCTGCTGCGTCGCGTCATCGCTGAAACCGAATGGACCTCCCCAAACGTGAAGCGCAATGCGATCACCAGGCTGTCCACCATCCTTACTGCAGCCACCCGGGAAGGTCTGCTTGCAAAGAATCCCGCCGAGCTGATTGACCTGCCGAAGCGCTCGAAGAAAGAGATCGATCCTTTCACCCTGGCAGAAGCTAACACCATCATCGACAAGCTGTACCAGCACAAGCACTGGCCCAGCCTCATCTACGCCGCTCTGTTTGAATTCATGTTCTTCACCGGCCTCCGCCTGTCGGAGGCCTTGGCCGTGCGTTGGGATGTGATAGACATGGAGAGGAGAACAGTACACGTCAAACGGACCGTCGCCCTGGGCGAGGTTGAGGAAAGGACGAAAACCGGCCGGGATCGTTTCGTGCTGCTGAACGATCGGGCGTTGCGGGCGATCCAGTTCGCCAGGCAGTACGCGGATCGCCGCAGGGATGGCAAAGGAGCGGTAACCGAAACACCGTTCGTGTTCCCGCCGTCGAAGAACGCCGAGTACGTGAAACAGACCTCCGATCTACATAAACAGTGGGTGCCGGTGCTGAATGAATTGGGGATCAGGCGTCGCCCCCCATACAACTGCCGCCACACCTATGCGACAATATGCTTAATGTCCGGCCTCAACCCCGCATTTATCGCCCAACAGCTGGGTCACAGCGTGCAGATGCTGCTGTCGACGTATGCCCGTTGGCTTAACTCAAGCTCCGATTGGAGCGAGCTGGAAAAACTCAAGATTGGTATCAAATCGGTATCAGCTGAAAGCCCAGCGTCGTAAGTTACTGATAGGTAAGCCCTTTGATCTCCACCGCTAACATCACCATGCAGTTCGGCTCCAAGCCGCTGTTCGAAAACGTTTCCGTCAAATTCAACAACGGCAACCGCTACGGCCTGATCGGCGCCAACGGTTGCGGCAAGTCGACCTTCATGAAAATCCTCGGCGGTGACCTGGAGCCGTCCGCAGGCCAGGTCATGCTCGAGCCGAACACCCGCCTGGGCAAGCTGCGCCAGGACCAGTTCGCCTACGAGGAATTCACCGTGATCGACACGGTGATCATGGGCCACGGCCAGCTGTGGAAAGTCAAAGCCGAGCGTGACCGTATCTACTCGCTGCCGGAAATGACCGAAGAAGACGGCATGGCCGTCGCCGAGCTGGAAACCGAATTTGCCGAAATGGACGGCTACACCGCCGAGTCCCGCGCCGGTGAACTGCTGCTGGGCCTGGGTATTCCGCTGGACCAGCACTTCGGCCCGATGAGCGAAGTGGCACCGGGCTGGAAGCTGCGTGTCCTCCTGGCCCAGGCGCTGTTCTCGGACCCGGACGTGCTGCTGCTCGACGAACCGACCAACCACCTGGACATCAACACCATCCGCTGGCTGGAAACGATCCTCACGGCGCGTAACAGCACCATGATCATCATTTCCCACGACCGGCACTTCCTCAACAGCGTCTGCACCCACATGGCTGACCTGGATTACGGTGAGCTGCGCCTGTTCCCGGGCAACTATGACGAGTACATGACCGCAGCCACCCAGTCGCGTGAGCAGCTGCTGTCGGACAACGCCAAGAAGAAAGCCCAGATCGCCGAGCTGCAGACCTTCGTCAGCCGCTTCTCGGCCAACGCCTCCAAAGCCAAGCAGGCCACTTCTCGTGCCAAGCAGATCGACAAGATCCAGCTGGCCGAGGTCAAGCCGTCCAGCCGCGTCAGCCCGTTCATTCGCTTCGAACAGACAAAAAAACTGCACCGCCAGGCCGTGGTCGTCGAAAAAATGGCCAAAGCCTTCGACGACAAGGTGCTGTTCAAGAACTTCGACATCACCGTCGAAGCGGGCGAGCGCGTTGCGATCATCGGCCCCAACGGTATTGGCAAGACCACCCTGCTGCGCACCCTGGTCGGCGAGCTGACCCCGGATGCGGGCTCGGTGAAGTGGACCGACAGCGCCGAAGTGGGCTACTACGCCCAGGACCACGCCCACGACTTCGAAGACGACATGAGCCTGTTCGACTGGATGGGCCAGTGGACCTCTGGCGAGCAGGTGATCCGCGGCACCCTGGGGCGCATGCTGTTCTCCAACGACGAAATCCTCAAGTCGGTGAAGGTGATTTCCGGTGGTGAACAAGGTCGCATGCTGTTCGGCAAGCTGATCCTGCAGAAACCGAACGTGCTGGTGATGGACGAGCCGACCAACCACCTGGACATGGAATCGATCGAAGCGCTGAACCTGGCGCTGGAAAACTACCCGGGCACCCTGCTGTTCGTCAGCCACGACCGCGAGTTCGTGTCGTCGCTGGCCACGCGCATCATCGAGCTGTCGCCCGATGGTGTGGTGGACTTCAGCGGTACTTACGATGACTACCTGCGTAGCCAGGGTGTGCTGGTCTGATTGAAGGCCAAGGCCTGGCCACCTTGTGTGGCTGGGCCGCTTCGCGGGCTTGCCGGCGTAGCCCCCTCCCACCGACTGACACTACCCGACGAATAATTCGTTAGCCTGCTTTCTTTTCCTTCGCGCAACGGCCATGATGGGTCCACGCCCAACCGCCCGCCCGCGAAAGAGCCCATGACCGCGCAACAACCTGCCCCCGCCAGTCACACGCTGCACATCACCCTGCAGATCCTGTCGATCGTTTTCTATACCTTCATTGCCTTCCTCTGCATCGGCCTGCCGATAGCGGTGCTGCCCAGCTATGTGCACGACCAGCTCGGCTTTGGCGCAGTGATCGCCGGTGTAACCATTGGCCTGCAGTACCTGGCCACGCTGCTGAGCCGCCCGTTTGCGGGCAGGGTGGCGGACACCTTGGGAGGGAAACAGGCCATCCGCTTTGGCTTGCTGGGGATTGCCGGTTGCGGGGTGTTGACGTTGCTGTCAGCCTGGACCCTCACCTTACCGCTGCTGAGCCTGGCACTGCTGCTCGGTGGACGTTTGCTGCTGGGCATCGCCCAAGGGCTGATCGGTGTGGCCACTTTGAGCTGGGGCATCAGCCAGGTCGGCCCCGAACACACTGCCAGGGTGATCTCGTGGAACGGCATCGCCTCCTATGGCGCGATCGCCATCGGTGCGCCGATCGGTGTGCTGGCCGTGGACGGGCTGAACTTCAGCGTGCTGGGGCCGGCTTTGCTGGTGCTGGCAACCCTTGCCCTGCTGGTGCTTCGCAAGCGCCCCGACGTGGTCGTGGTACGCGGCGAGCGCCTGCCCTTCTGGTCGGCGTTCGGCCGGGTTGCCCCGTGTGGCCTGGGTTTGACCCTGGCCTCGATCGGCTACGGCACCTTGACCACCTTCGTCACCCTGTATTACCTCGAGCGCGGCTGGGCCGGCGCGGCCTGGTGCCTGAGTGCGTTTGGTGTGTGCTTCATCATTTCGCGGCTGCTGTTCGTCAACGCGGTCAACCGCTTTGGTGGCTACAACGTGGCGGTCGCCTGCATGGCCACCGAAATGCTGGGCCTGAGCCTTCTGTGGCTGGCGCCCTCGCCGCCCTGGGCGCTGGTTGGCGCCGGGCTGACCGGTTTCGGGCTGTCGCTGGTGTACCCGGCATTGGGCGTGGAGGCGATCAAGCAAGTCCCCAGCAGCAGCCGCGGCGCAGGGCTGGGTGCCTATGCTGTGTTCTTCGACATGGCCTTGGCCATTGCCGGCCCGGTGATGGGCGCCGTGGCGGTACACCTGGGGTATGCCTCGATCTTCTGCGTGGCGGCCCTGCTCGCCTTGGCCGGGGTCGGCCTAACGTTGTGGCTGGCGCGGCGCGCCCGCCGTAGCTGAACGCTCAGCCGGCGCTGGCGCGCCCAGCGCCTGGCTGAAGAACGCTGCCGTTTCTCGCTGCAGCGAATGATGGATATGCCGGCGGTCGACGCCGTCGGCGTCCTTGCACAGCGCCGGCATTCGCGCGTACTGCTCGGCATCGCAGTGGGCCATGAACACGAAATGCCCGGCACCGGCCAACAGGCGGTAGTCCGGTGTAACCGGCAGTTTGCGGGCGAGGGCCTCGGCATTACGGTCTACCGCGACAAGTTGATCGCTGTCGCCACTGTAGATCAGTGCAGGAACCTGCACCCCGGCCAGCGCATGGCGCCCGAACAACAGGCTCAGCGGCGCCATCAACATGACCGCCCCCACTCGCGGGTCGGTCTCAGGCGCCAGTTCGCTACGGTCGGCAATCAGGATGCCGTGGGTCTTGCAGGCATCTGCGTCATGCGGGCGCTCCAGGCAGTACTGACGCAGACGGTCCAGGTCGGGGCGTGCGCCAGACAGGATCAACGCGGTTTCTCCGCCGGCCGAGTAGCCAATCACGCCCACCTTGCCGTCATTCAGGTAAGGCCCGACCACTGCATCATGACGCGCTGCGGTGATCGCCGCGCTGACTTGCAGCGGCCTCCCATAAAGATTGCTCAGGGTGCCGAGGCGACTGTGGTCGCGCACGTTGTCCCCCGGGTGCACCACCGCCACCACCACGAACCCTTGGCGCGCCAGCGACGTGGCCAGGTAATGCAAGGCCAATGGGCTGCCCGTATTGCCGTGAGACAGTACCAGCAACGGGAATCGCCCCATGGCGACGGGCGCCTCTTCGGCCACGTCGACGGGATACCCGTCTATACGGCTGATACGGGTTTTGCCAACGGCCGGGTAGAACGCCAGCGCTTGCATCGGGCGGCTATCGACCGGGTCGGTCAAGGTCATAAAGTGCAGGCCGGCAACCCACGGCGCGGCCTCGGCGCGGGCCAACAGGCCGCCGAGCAGAACCAGCGCCAACACGCAGCGTGCAAGGGTCATCGGCCAGCGGTTCCTTGCAGGACGAAGTGATAAGCCAGCATAAAACCGGCCGGCGTTGTGCCGGATGAAAACTGGATGAAACCGCGGTCATGCAAGCTGCGCCTGCACCCTGTGCATTTGCGCATTGCGTCGAACCCATGGCATAGATGCAGGTCAACGTTTTCACGTGACCGTTTTCGCGCCTTTGAAGGAGATTCATGCATGAGCAAGCCTGCCTACGTGCCACCCAAAGTCTGGCGCAACGACGCAGCCTCCGGCGGCCAGTTCGCCAGCATCAACCGCCCGGTCGCCGGCCCGACTCACGACAAGGACCTGCCGCTGGGCAAACACCCGCTGCAGCTGTATTCCCTGGCTACGCCCAACGGCGTCAAGGTCACCATTGCCCTTGAAGAGCTGCTTGCCCTGGGCCACGCCGGTGCCGAATACGATGCCTGGCTGATCCGCATCGGCGAGGGTGATCAGTTTTCCAGTGGCTTCGTCCAGGTCAACCCCAACTCGAAGATTCCCGCCCTGCTCGACCGCAGCGTGGAGCCGCCGGTGCGGGTGTTCGAATCAGGTTCGATCCTGCTGTACCTGGCAGAAAAGTTTGGAGCATTGCTGCCAAAATCGCCGGCTGCGCGCACCGAATGCCTGAACTGGTTGTTCTGGCAGATGGGTGCGGCGCCTTACCTGGGCGGTGGTTTTGGCCACTTCTACGTGTATGCACCAGAAAAGTTCGAGTACGCCATCAACCGCTTCACAATGGAGGCCAAGCGTCAGCTGGACGTACTTGATCGTCGCTTGGCCGAAAGCCGTTATCTGGGCGGCGAGGCATACAGTATTGCTGATATTGCCGTGTGGCCGTGGTATGGCCAGCTGGTACGCGGCAACCTGTATGACGCTGCGCAGTTCCTGGCGGTTGACGAGTACCCCAACGTACAGCGCTGGGCCGAGGACATCGCCCAGCGCCCTGCGGTGCAGCGCGGTACACGGGTGAACCGTACCTGGGGAGATGAACACAGCCAGGTACCGGAGCGCCATAGCGCCGCCGACCTGGCAGGTTGACGCACACCGTGTGGAGCAACTGTCTTGCTCAATTTCCATAAGCTGGCGCGATCCGTGTGGGAGCGGCCTTGTGTCGCGAAAGGGCCGCGAAGCGGCGCCAGCATTATTTGCATCGACGCTGAAATCCCGGGGCTGCTGTGCAGCCCTTTCGCGACACAAGGCCGCTCCCACAGGGACTGCGCCAGGCTTTAGATGTGGACGAAGACTTTCAGGGCTTCCAGCGCCGGTTCGACCTTGATGCCCAGCACTGCACCCAGCTCCATTACCCTGGGTTGATGGGCGGGTTTGCGGTGATGATGTTTCTCTACACTGCGCTGGGCTGAGGCTGAACACCGGCCTGTGGGAGCGGCCTTGCGTCGCGAAAGGGCCGCGAAGCGGCCCCGGCATTATTT
>PJUF01000224.1_pt1 | contig 49172 bp, 49 predicted proteins | sample 1512191 | NCBI WGS metagenome assembly PJUF01 (sample SAMN08177673, study PRJNA422409) | Feces metagenome, whole genome shotgun sequencing project. | isolation source: Chicken feces (3) enriched on wood chips | host: Gallus gallus | place: USA: Madison | collected 2015-01-15 | reverse complement strand
TCAAAACTACGGCACTGGCCGCCTCAAGTCCTCCACCGCTCGCGTTTTCCTGCGCAAGGGCACCGGCAACATCACCGTCAATGGCCGTCCGCTGGACGAGTTCTTTGGCCGTGAGACTGCACGCATGATCGTGCGTCAGCCGCTGGAACTGACCCAGAACACCGAAAGCTTTGACATCCTGGTCACTGCTGCCGGCGGCGGCACCACCGGCCAGGCCGGTGCGATCCGTCTGGGCATCGCCCGTGCGCTGGTCGAGTACGACGAAACCCTGAAGTCCGAGCTGCGCAAGGCTGGCTTCATGACCCGTGACGCCCGTGAAGTCGAGCGTAAGAAGGTCGGCCTGCACAAGGCACGTCGCGCCACCCAGTTCTCCAAGCGTTAATCGCTTCGGGGTGGGATTCTTCGGAACCCCACTGGGAAAGCAGAAGCCCGGCCTTGGCCGGGCTTTTGTCGTTCTGGGGGTTGCTGGGTGGGTTGGGTGAAGGGTTTGGGGTTTTGAAGCCAGAGCTAAAGCTAAAGCACCCCTCCCCAGCCCTCCCCTGCGCTGCGCGCAAGGGAGGGGGTAAGTACTGCGCTTTCCGCCGAATGCCCGCAGAGTCTGCCATCTATCCCCTCCCTTGCGCGCAGCGCAGGGGAGGGCTGGGGAGGGGGGCCTTGGCTTTTGATCTTTGCTTCGGCTTCGGCAAATCCCCAATCCGGCCCAAAAGAAAAGACCCGATCTTTCGATCGGGTCTTTGGTGTTTGGCAGCCCCGGAAGGATTCGAACCTCCGAATGTCTGAGTCAGAGTCAGATGCCTTACCGCTTGGCGACGGGGCTATGGTGCAGGTGGATTATCGCACATCCGGCCGCTGCTTGGCCCGGGGTGTGATCAGGTGATGCAGAAAGGGCCTGATCTTTCGATCAGGCCCTTTTGTGTCTGGCAGCCCCGGAAGGATTCGAACCTCCGAATGTCTGAGTCAGAGTCAGATGCCTTACCGCTTGGCGACGGGGCTGTAGTGCAGGTCCAACCTGCGTCCCTTGGTGGCTATGGGTGGACTCGAACCACCGACCCCAGCATTATGAGTGCTGTGCTCTAACCGGCTGAGCTACATAGCCTTGGGAGCCGGTAATTCTGGTGGCGTCGCGCCATTCTGTCAATACTTTTTTTCCGAGCTTGTGGCCCAGCAGCGGCCATGGCAGAGTCCCCGACAGTAGAAATTTTAGGAGTCCGCATCGTGATCGATCCGGACGGCTACCGACCGAATGTCGGTATCGTGCTGATGCGCGAAGACGGTCAGGTGTTCTGGGCACGACGCGTGCGCCGGGATGGCTGGCAGTTTCCGCAAGGTGGCATGAATACCGACGAGACGCCGGTCGAGGCCATGTATCGCGAATTGCAGGAAGAAACCGGCCTGCTGCCTGAGCATGTTGAAGTCCTGGGGGCGACCCCCGGTTGGCTTCGCTATCGCTTGCCCACACGGGCCATCCGTCGCACCGAAAAGCAGGTCTGCATCGGCCAGAAGCAGGTCTGGTTCCTGCTGCGGCTGACCGGGGATGAGGCGCACGTACGGCTGGATGAAACCGATACGCCGGAGTTTGATCACTGGCGCTGGGTGGACTTCTGGTACCCGGTGGAACATGTGGTCATCTTCAAGCGTGGCGTCTATGCCCGCGCCCTGCGCCACCTGGCGCCGTTGGCACGTGGCATCGCCGGGCAGGGCGTGCAGGCCATGCCCGCGTCTGCATTGGAGGCCTGGCTGCCCGGCAATACCGCCGGCCATGACCGCCCGCGCAAGCGGCAGCGCCGGCAGGGGCCGTGGCGGAAGAAGATTAATAATGATTAACGCCAGAAATTGACAACCATTCGCATTTGCGATTGAATGCCATCCAGCCAATCAAGGCTGCTCGAAGGGCATCACCGTGTACGTCTGCATCTGCAATGGAGTCACTGATCACCAGATCCGCGAAGCCGCGATTGCCGGCTGTGACAGTGTGGCCGAGCTGACGATGCGTACCGGGTGCGGTTCCAATTGCGGCTCCTGCCTGGACATGGCCGCCGGCCTGCTGGAGCAGGCACGGGCAACGCGCGAGCTGCCCCTGCCGATGTTGCGGGCGGCCTGAGCCTGCCCGCCCGTGGCCGTGTTTGACGGCACGGGCTAATGATCACGATTCGCGTTCCTTCATGCCGCCGCAAAGGCGGTTAAAGTGCGTCAGTTCTCTCTAGGAGCCCGCGCAATGAAAGGCGACGCCAAGGTCATCGAATTCCTCAACAAGGTCCTCTACAACGAGCTGACCGCCATCAACCAGTACTTCCTGCACGCCAAGATGCTGAAGAACTGGGGCCTGAAGGAATTGGCCGAACATGAGTACAAGGAATCGATCGAGGAGATGAAGCATGCCGATGCGCTCTCCGACCGCATCCTGTTCCTCGAGGGGCTGCCCAACTTCCAGGCGCTGGGCAAGCTGCGCATCGGTGAAAACCCCACCGAGATCCTCAAGTGCGATCTGGCGCTGGAAAACGAAGCGGCACTGGTACTGCGTGATGCGGTGGCTTACGCCGAGTCGATCAGCGACTACGTCAGCCGCGCGCTGTTCGTGAAGATCCTCGACGCGGAAGAAGAGCACATCGACTGGCTGGAAACCCAGCTAGACCTGATCGAGCGCATTGGCGAGCCCAACTACCTGCTCACCAAGCTCGAGGACTGAGCCGCGCTGCGCATCAGCCCTGTGCGGTGCTGATGCCCAGGCTGGCCTGGTAGCCGGCCAGGGCGATGCGGGCGCGGGCGAACTCGGCCACGATCACCGCCGCCATCACCGTTGGCCGTTGCACGGTGCCCATGCGCGCATCGTGCTCCAGTCGGCGAGCGGCCTCGGACAGGGCCAGTGCGCCGACGTTGGCGCTGGATGACTTCAGGCTGTGCGCCAGCTCGCCCAGGCGTTGGTTGTTGGCCGTGCTGGCCGCTTCCTGCAACTGCTGCACCAGCGCCGGCGTCTCCTCCAGGAACATCGCGATGATGGCGTTGATCTCTTCACCGGCAATCTCGTAGAGCTCATCCAGCACGCTGCGCTCCAGCACCGGGGCGGTGATCGGCGGCAGTGCCGGTGCGGGGGCGGCGGGTGGTGCGGTATCAATGGACATATCGGGTGCCTTGGCAGCTGGCGTTGCGGGCATGTAAGCCTGCAGGCAGGTCTGCAACTGGTTGCGGGAAATGGGTTTGGAAAGATAGTCGTCCATGCCGGCGTCCAGGCAGCGCTGCCTGTCGCCGGCCATCGCGTTGGCGGTCATGGCGATGATGGGCAGGCGCGGCAGTCGGTTGTCCGCCTCATGCTGGCGCCAGCGCCGGGTGGCTGCATAGCCGTCCAGTACCGGCATCTGGCAGTCCATCAGCACCGCATCGTAGCCGCCGCGGCTTTGCAGCTTGTCCAGTGCGATGGCGCCATTTTCTGCGGCGTCGGCGCTGCAGCCGATGACCTTGAGCAGCTTCTGTGCCACCAGCAGGTTGACGGGGTTGTCTTCGACCAGCAATACACGCATGCCAGCCAGATGGGTGTCAGCACCGGCAGCCGCAGGCTTTGCGGCAGCCGGGATGGCGGCAATGCTTGCCACGGCAGTTGCGGCGTCGGTGGCCAATGCGGTCTCGACCGGGACCAGGACCACCGGTGCGATGGCTGTCGGTTCGGTGGGTGTGCTGGCTGCGGGAGCGCTGGTTGGGGCTGCCGCGTTGCGGCGGACATTGGCCGCGGCAATGTCGGCCAGCGCGTCACGCAGCTGTGCGTCGGGCAGTTGCCGCGGCAGTACCGTGGCAGCGTCCATCAGCTCCGGGGCTACCGGGGTATCGCCATACAGCCACAGCAGGCGCGGCGCGTCGTCCATCCGGTTGATCGCGCGTTGCAGGGCACCCGCGCTGTGTTGCAGCGGGTCCAGGTCGCCAATCACCGCATGCAGGGACGCGGACGGGCTGCGCAGGATCTCCAGTGCTTCCTGCAGGTTGTTGGCGCGCCTGGGGTGGTAGCCCCAGGTTGTGAGCGCACGTTCCAGGCGTTGCCGCAGGCGCGGCTCCGGGGCCAGTAGCAGCACGTTGCGGGCGTTGCGCAGGTGCTCGGGGCGCTGCAGGTCGCCGACGACCTTCAGCAGCGGTATCTCGAACCAGAAGGTCGAGCCGCGGCCCGGCGTCGACTCCACGCCGATGCTGCCGTGCATCAGGTCGATGATGCGCTTGCAGATTGCCAGCCCAAGGCCGGTGCCGCCATACAGGCGGGTGGTAGAGGCATCGGCCTGGGTGAAGGCGTTGAACAGGCGCTGTTGTTGCGCGCTGTCCAGGCCGATGCCGGTGTCGCGTACCTCGAAGCGCAGCTGGTGCTGGGCCGGGGTTTCGCCCAGGCGGGTCACCTCGATGTGGATGCTGCCGCGCGCGGTGAACTTGATGGCGTTGACCAGCAGGTTGCCCAGTACCTGCCGCAGCCGCACCGGGTCGCCACGCACCGGCAGGCGTACCGCCGGGTCGATATGCAGGGACAGTTGCAGGCCCTTGTGCTCGCCGGCGCGCTGCATCAACGCCAGCATGCCCTCCAGGGTTTCGCGCAGGTTGAAGGTGGTGACCTCCAGCTCCAGCCGGTTCGCTTCCAGCTTGGAGTAGTCCAGGATGTCGTCGACGATGCGGAACAGCTGGCGCGAGCTTTCGGTGGCGGTGGCCAGCATCCTGCGCTGTTCGCCATCCAGTGGCCCCTGCGCGATCAGTTCCAGCATCGGCAGGATGCCGTTGAGCGGTGTGCGGATCTCGTGGCTCATCGTGGCCAGGAACTCACCCTTGGCCAGGGTGGCAGCCTCGGCGGCTTTCTTGGCCTGCAGCAGCTCGGTCTGCAACTGGTCGTGCAACTGCCCGGCAAGGCGCAGCTGGCGCGCTTCCAGGGCGAGTTCCTCGCTGCGCAACTGCAGTGCATGTGCTTGGCGGGCCACGCGGTGTGCAGCCAGCAGCGCCAGCAATGCGGCCAGGGTGGCGGCACCGGCAAGCACGGGCGTGACCATGCCATGCAGCTGTGGCAGCCACGCGGTGGTTACCGCTGCAGCGGCAAACACGGCTGCCAGTGCTGTGCAGACGCGGCTGGCACCGGCGCCGGCCACGCTCATAGCACGGCGTTCTGGAAGTCGAAGTTGAGCTCGCTGCCGGCGCGCTGCACCACGTTGCCCTGGATGAAATCCACCCCGCCCATCCACATGGCGGCGGCGGCCTGCGGGTCCTCGATCTGCTGGCCGATGATCTGCACGTTGGCACGGTGCGCCAGGTCGATGGTGGTGCGTAGTTCGTCGCGCAGCTTCTGGCTGGTGTGGCTGCCGGCAAAGCGGCTGGACATGCGCGCATAGCTGAGCGGCAGCTGGGTCAGCAGGGCATGGGCTTCGGTGCTCGGCTCGAACTGGCTGAGGCAGAACTGCACCCCGGCCGGCATCAGCTGGGCGCAGAACTGCTGCAGGCTGACCGCATGCACCAGGGCATCGGACAGGCGCACGTCGATGACCAGGCCATTGCCGGCTACCTGGCGCTCCTGCAGTGCCTTGAGCAGCCAGTCGCCATAGGCACTGCGCGAGAGCGTGCGCAGCGACTGCGACACGAACAGGCGCATCGGCGGCTGCGCGAACTGGTACAGGTGCAGCAGCCCCAATGCGTGTTCCACCACCTGCTGGTCCAGGTCGGCAATGCGCCCGGCGGCTTCGGCGGCGGGGATCACCTGGCCGGCGGAAAGCAGGGTGCCATTGCCCTGGCGCAGCCGCAGCAGCACCTGGTACTGCGCGGTGTCGCCGCCGGCGACGGCGACGATCGGCTGATAGGCCAGTTCCAGCTGGCCCTCCAGCAAGGCCAGTTGTTCCTGGTTGCCAATGTTTTCCTCGGCGCGGTAGATCGCCACGCCATCGGTGTCCAGGCGCGCCTGCAGGGCGGTGCGCTCCACGGCTTCCAGGGCCGCGTCGGCATCGGCGAAGGCCTGCGGCAGGGCCGCAAGGCCCACCACGCAGCGCAGGAACACCGCCTCCTGCTCGCGGATGGCGAAGGTCTGTGCCGACAGGCCCATGCGGATGCGGCGGGCAAGTGCCGGCAGGGTGTCGGCGGCCGCATCACGGACCAGCAGCAGGAAGCTGTTGTCGTTCAGCCGTGCCAGCAGGTGCGGCTGCATCTGCTCGGCAATGCGCTGCCCGGCCTGCACCATCAGGCGCTCGAAGCTGGCATAGCCATAGCGCTCGCGCAGCCCCAAGGCGCTGGCGATCTCGATGAACATCACCCCGCCAGGCTGGGCACCGGCGATGCTGGCCTGCAGCTGTTGCATCACGTTGTGGCGCGTGGGCAGGCCGGTTTCCGGGTTGTGCAGTAGCGGGGTGTTGTCCGCACTGCCCGGCACCTGCATGCGGTTGCGGCGGATGCGGTTGGCTACCGCGGCAACCAGGTGGCGTGGTCGGATGGGCTTGACCAGTACGTCGTCGGCGCCGCAATCGAGCACTTCGAACTGGCGGTCCGGGTCGGCCTCACCGGTGAGGAAGACGATCGGCAGCAATTGTTGGTTCGGGTGCGAGCGGATCATCGCGGTGAGCCGCATGCCGTCCAGCCCGGGCATGTGCAGGTCCATCAGGATCAGGTCCGGGCGATGCTCGCTGATCGCCTGCTGCACGCCCTCCACTTCCATCTGCACGAAGGCCTGCATGCCGGCACCGTGCAGCACGCTCTGTGCGAACAGGGCCTGTGAGCGGTTGTCCTCGACGATCAGCACGCGGTAGGGCGTGTCCTCGCCGGCATTGATCCCGGCGGCAACCGGCGCGCTGGCCTGCTCGGGGCGGATCTGCGCCTGTACCACCTCGGCCGGCGCAGCGTTGGCCACGCTCCAGCGTTGCCAGTAATCGGCAGGCGGGGTTTCCGCATACAGCGGGCGGGCAACGGGGGAGGTTTCGGAACTGGCCATCGGCGGAATTATGCGTTCAAGGAGCGGGGGGCAGCGATTGTTCGCTGGGCGTGGGCGCGCGGCTGCTTACCGCGGGTGCGGCGAACATGCGCTTGAGGCCACGCCACAACATGCGCCAAACCAGCCACACGATCAATGCGCCGGCGATGCTGGCGCCCAGCACGAAGATCAATGCCAGCCAGGGATGCGCCAGCGCCAGGGCCAGGCCGCCAATCACCACGCTGTCCTCGGCCACCGAGGCGACCCAGTTGCTGGCGGGCTCGGGTGAGGTGTTGAGCAGGGCGCGGGTGCCGGCCTTCAGGCCGTGGCTGGCCAGCGCAACGCCGGCACCTGCTGCCAGCACCCCGGTGCTGAGGTCGCCATCGGACGACAATGTGGCGGCGGCCAGGAAGGCGCCGGCAGGCACACGAGCCAGTGTCTGTAGCAGATCCCAGATCGAATCCACGCCGGGGATCTTGTCGGCAAAGAACTCGGCCACGGCCAAGGCGCCGGAGGTGCCCAGCACCCACCAGGACTCGGTGGCCTGCAGCGCCGGGGGCAGGTCCACCCAGCCCATGACGCCGGCCAGGCCAACGCCGAACACGGTCAGGTAGACACGGATGCCGGCCAGCCAGGCCAGCAGGATACCGATGACGAATACGTGGGCTTCGGTCATGGGAGGGGTCCGACAGGGGAACTGTGAGCAGGATCGCAACTATCGAGCATGACTGCAGCGATTGCCAGACGTGGGCGCCGCCCCGCGCATGTGCCGGCGTCGTTTACACTGGCACGTCGTTTCAGACGGAGCACAGGCCCAGTCCCTTGCCGGGGCGGGCCGGAGCCTGCCATGACTCCCCGACCTTCACGTTTCCAGATCACCCCGCGGGGCACCGCCAGCGCGCGCCCGGGCTGGGTGCCCATTGCCATTGTCGCCGCCGCCTGGCTGCTGTCGCTGTTGCTGGTCGGCTGGCTGGCGGCGCGCTACGCCTCGCCGGACACCGGCGGGCTGCGCACCAAGCTGCGGCAGAGCGAACAGCAGCTGCAGCTGCAGCGCGGCCAGCTGGAAGAGCTGCGCCAACGCCAGGCCACGCTGGAGGCGTCGGACAAGATCAGCCGCGCCGCCAACACCGAGGTGCAGACGTCACTGGCCGAGCGTGACGAGGAAATTGCCGGGCTGCGCGCCGACGTGGCGTTCTATGAACGCCTGGTGGGCTCGACCAGCCAGCGCAAAGGATTGAATGCGCATTCGGTGGAGTTCAGCCCGGAGGCCGCTGGCACGTGGCACTACAGCGTGGTGCTGACTCAGAATCTCAACCGCGGGGCAATCAGCCAGGGCCAGATGCGGTTCTCTGTGGAGGGGGTGAAGGACGGAAAGCTGACAACCGTCAGCTGGGACGACCTACACCAGCGCAAAAACGTGCCAGGCCAGGATTATTCGTTCCGCTATTTCCAGCAGCTGGACGGTAGCGTGATGCTGCCCCGGGATTTCACACCGCAACGTGTGCGAGTCTCCCTGTCCGGGCCTGGGGGAGGCGCGACGCAGACTTTTGATTGGAAACTCGCCGGTAGCGGCAGAGGGGAATGAACATGTTCGGTAACAAGTCCAACCGCGACAGCCATCTGGTCGTGGACGCCCTGATCGGGCCGCAGGTGGTGATCCGTGGCGACGTGGTGTTCAGCGGCGGCCTGTACGTGGAAGGCCGCATCCTGGGCAAGGTGGTTGCCGAGGAGGGCGCCAACGCGGTGCTGACGCTTGCCGAGCAGGGCCATGTCGAAGGCGAGGTGCGCGCCTCGGTGGTGGTGCTCAGCGGCCGCATGGACGGCGATGTGCACGCCAGTGAACGCGTCGAACTGACCCCGACCGCGCGCGTGACCGGCAACGTTCATTATTCGGTGGTGGAGATGAACGCCGGTGCCCAGCTCAATGGCCGCCTGGTCCACTCGGCCGCGGTCGCCGCGTTGCCGGCCCCGGAGGAAAAGAGCGGCGGCAAGTCGCGCAAGGCTGAAGCCGCCGAGGCTTGAAAGCGCCTGCATGCGCCCCCATGCTGGGCGCATGAGTACGCTGATTTCTCTGCCCGGCGCCCAGCCGGCGCCTGATTACCAGTCCCTGGACCGCCCGCTGAACTTCACCCCGGCGGCGGCGGCCAAGGTGCGTGAGCTGATCCAGGACGAGGGCAATGATGCGCTCGCCCTGCGGGTCTACATCCAGGGCGGTGGCTGTTCCGGTTTCCAGTACGGTTTTGAATTCGACGAGAACCGTGCCGAGGACGATCTGGCGGTGGTGACCGAGGGCGTGACCCTGCTGGTGGATCCGCTGAGCCTGCAATACCTGATGGGGGCCGAGGTCGATTACAGCGAAAGCCTGACCGGCGCCCAGTTCGTCATCCGCAATCCCAACGCCCGCACCACCTGCGGCTGCGGTAGCAGCTTCTCGGTCTGAGTCGCGTGGAGGCGGGCATTGCCCGCAGGCGGTGGCTTGCGAAGGCCGCGCTTTGGCGGCAGGCTCTTGCCGATGGCAAACGCTGAATACAAGTTTTCCGGGTACGCCTTCGCCGCGACCGCACTGGATCGGGGTGACACGCTGCGTGCCGACGCCGATGCGCTGGCGGCCCTGTGGCCACAGGCGCGGGTACTGGTGCTGGACACCGATGGCCGCGCATTGGCCAATGCCGACGAGCAGCCCTTCCTGCCCCTGGGCAGCGACCTGGGCGGCGGCCCCGGCACGGCGATCTATCTGGGCAAGGGCGCGGACACGGCCTGGTTCGTGGTCGAGGCCGGCAATGTCACCGTGCAGGCCCCCGGCCGCGTGGATCTGCGCCAGGCGGCCACGATCTGGCCGGCCGAGGTGGTCAATATCTTCTCCTATGCGCGCGGCATGTCGTACTGGCATTCGCGCAACCGTTATTGCGGTGTCTGTGGCGCGGCGATCCAGTTTGGGCGCGCCGGCTTCATTGGCCATTGCCGGCAATGTGGCACCGAGCACTACCCGCGGGTGGACCCGGCCATCATCGTGGCCGTGGAAAACAACGGCCGCCTGCTGCTGGGCCGGCAAGCCAACTGGGCGCCGCGACGCTATTCGGTATTGGCCGGCTTTGTCGAACCCGGCGAGACCTTCGAGCAGACCGTGGCGCGCGAGGTCTATGAGGAGACCCGGGTGCGGGTGATCGCGTCCCGCTACCTGGGCAGCCAGCCCTGGCCCTTCCCGGGGGCCCTGATGGTCGGCTTTGCCGCCACCGCGCATGACGATGTACCCACCGTCGATGGGGAGCTGGAGGACGCGCGCTGGTGCAGCCGTGAAGAAGTGGCCGCGGCCCTGCAGCGTGAGCTGGCCGATGACGGGCAGGGCCTGCTGTTGCCGGCGAAGATATCGATCGCGCGCAGCCTGGTGGAGCATTGGTACCACCAGCAGCCCGGGACCTCCCCGGATCATGGGTAAGCCGCGGCGCCAGCGCCTACAATCGCAGGCCGGAGGAAGCGCATGTTCACGACCCTGGTAGCTGTCATCGCCGCACTCGTGCTGGGCCATCTGGCCCCGGCGCTGCTGTCCGTCGTGCGTGATTGGCGCTGGTTTGGCCGGTGGCTGGGCTGGTTGCAGGGCCAGGGCGATGCCGAACAGGGCAACCGCTACCTGCTGGTGCTGGCCATTGCCCCGCTGGTGTTGCTGGCAGCGCTGCTGCAGTGGGGCCTGGATGGGCGCCTGTATGGCCTGCCAGCGCTGTTGTTCGGGGTGTTGATGCTGGCGCTGTGCTGGGGCCCGCGCGATCTGGACCGGGATGTGGAAGCAGTGATCGATGCAGATGACGGCAGTCGCCGCGAGGCTGCCTTGTCACACCTGCAATCGGCCGGTGGCAGCGTGCGTGAGGACATGCCCAGCCTGGTCGAGGCCACCGTGGTCAATGCCTTGCGCCGCTGGTTCGCGCCGCTGTTCTGGTTCCTGCTGCTGGGCCCGGCCGGTGTGCTGCTGTACCGCCTGTTGGCGCAGGCCACGCAAGGCGCGCAATCAAGCCAGTTGGCCCTGGCCGCACGCAATGCCGGCGACTGGGCTTTGGCGGTGCTGGAATGGCCAGTGGCGCAGTTGATGACGTTGTCGATGGCGCTGGTCGGCAATTTCGACACGGTGTTTTCAGCATGGCGGCGCGCGGGCGGCAACCGTTGGACACTGCACAACGGCTTCCTGGCCGAGGCGGCGCGCGCCAGCGTTGGCGCGGAACTGGTGGAAGAAGCTGAGGCTGCAGAGCTGGCTGGCCACCTGCCGGCTGATGAGCGCTACCCCGAGTTGCGCGATGCGATGAGCGTGGTCTGGCGCATGCTGTTGCTGTGGATGGCGCTGGTGGCAATGCTGGTGATTGCCGGCTGGGTCGGCTGAGCCTGGAGGCGGCGTAGCCCGGGTAAGCGCAGCGCAGCCGGGGATCGGGGTTTCTGCGGTGTATCGAGCTGTCCGCCACGTGCCTGGGTGCACTGCGCTTACCTGGGCTACGGGGCTGGACATCCCATCGGTCGTGGCTGGCCATGCATCACCATGCAGGCGCGCAGGCCGACAGGTGCCGCCAAGTGCTGCCGCGGTGAAATGCTCTCAGGTTGGCGCGAGCAGGGTAAAGGGGAACCAGGGAAGGTTGCGTGCTATCCAATAGGTCGGCAACAACACCAACCACAGACGCGGCTCCATTGCCACGCGCATGAAAGGTTGCAGCCAGCGCGGTTGCCAGCCGGCCGACCACAGCATCATCAGCGGCACCACCGCCAGCGTGATGAGTCCGAGAGGGTTCAAGGAAAACGCGCGTACCACATCGCCGTGGACCAGTGCATGCAATGCCCGGGTCAAGCCGCAGCCAATGCAATAGTGCCCGGTGAATGCGTAGAACATGCAGGGGGGGAACGGATTGCCTGCAGCATTGGGGTCGAACTTCCACAGCAGCCAGACGCCGGCCGGGATGGCAACCGCCATCCCGGCCAACAGGACTTTCTGGGTAGGTGAGAACGTCAGTGCCAAGGTCTTACTGGTACTGCTGCAGCATTTCCATGTAACCGGCGCTGCCCACGGTGGCGAAATAGATGATGTTGACCACCAGGCCGAGGATGGCCAGGCCGGTGGTGACCCAGCACCAGGTTTTGGCAGTGTTGGACGCACGGCGCGCACCGTCGATGTCACCCTGAGCCAGCAGCGAATTCACCTTGGTGGAAAACACGATACCGACAATGCCCAGCAGGCCCAGCGGGCAACACAGGCAGGTAGCCAGGACCGTGGAGATGATCGACCACGCGAGGTAGTTGGGAATGCTGTTGCTGGTGTTGACGGTGTTCATCCATATCTCCGATTTGGGCAGCAGGGGGTTAACGTGATTTGCAGGTATTGGCCGCTATCAACGGCGAAATGATCATGGTTGCGACCCAGCATAGTGGCCAGGTGATGAAGCCGATGAAGACAAAGCACAGCAGGAAGTTGACGAAAGCCAGCGCCCAGTAGCCGAACATGAAGAGCAGGCCGGTCACTACATTGCCGGCATACATGTGGCCGATGCCAAAGACCTGGAACAGGCCCGGTATCACTTCCAGCAATGCGGCGACGCCGCCCGACTTGTGCGGGTGGTAGTAGTGGTGCACCTGCTGCACGTTGCCCGTGGGCCCGGTTACAACAGGGGGTGTGTTGTTATGCGTGGTCTGGTCCATGACTCCCCTTGGCGCTGCACCGCATGGTGTACCCATACGAGTGTGCCTTGCGGCGTAGGGTAGCCAGAACGAAGACGTCTGGAAAGCAACTATTCCTATGCTTGATCACCACGAAGCCTGAGCACTGCCGCTTCCAGGGCCGGGGCGCTGGTGTTTTCCCCATTCACCGGCGGCCCGGCCACCACCTCGATGTGGGCGCGGAAGCGGCGCGGTACCCGCATCCGGCTCAGGCGGGTATCGCGGCGGCTCCACATGCTGGCCCACATGCCTTTGAGCGCCATCGGCACCACCGGCACCGGGCGCCGTGCCAGGATCTTCTCCACCCCGGACTTGAAGGCGGCAATCTCGCCGTCCTTGGTCAGCGCGCCTTCGGGGAAGATGCACACCAGTTCGCCTGCGGCCAGGGCTGCGTCGACCTCGTCGAAGGCGCGCTGCATCAGCGCGGCATCTTCCTTGGGGCTGGCGATGGGGATGGCCTTGGCGGTCTTGAAGATCCAGCGCATCACCGGGATGTTGAAGATGCGGTAATACATGACGAAGCGGGCCGGGCGCGGGATCACCGCCGACAGGATCAGCGCGTCCATGTAGCTGACATGGTTGCAGACGATCAGCGCAGCACCCTCGTCCGGCACATTGGCTTCCACGCCCTTGACCCGCAGCCGGTACAGCGAGCGCACCATCACCCAGCTGAGGAAGCGCATCAGGAACTCGGGCACGATGCTGAAGATGCAGATCGCCACCAACACGTTGGCGACGGCCAGCGCCAGGAACACCTGCGGGATGGTCCAACCCAGCAGGCGCTGGCTGAGCAGGCCCAGTACTGCGGCCAGCACGATGAAGCCGGAGTTCTGGATGTTGAGCGCGGCGAACACCCGCGACATTTCCGATTTCGGCGTGCGGCTCTGGATCAGCGCGAACAGCGGCACCACGAAGAAACCGGTGAACAGGCCGACGCCGAGCAGGTCGATGATGATGCGCCAGCTGCCCGGCTGCTGGACGAAGCCGGCCACGTCCAGGCCGGCCACGGTGGCCACGCCGGTGCGGGCGAAATACAGGTCCAGCAGGAAGGCGCTCATGCCGAACGCACCCAGCGGCACCAGGCCGATCTCGACAATGCGCCCGGACAGCTTTTCGCACAGCAGCGAGCCGGTGCCGGTGCCCAGCGAGAACAGCGCCAGGGCGAAGATGTACAGCACTTCATTGCCGCCCAGGTTCACCACCGCATAGGTGGGTAGCTGCGAGGTGAGCACGGTGCCGAAGAACCAGAACCAGGACACGCCCAGGATCGAATTGCGCACCGCCTTCTGCTTCTTGGCCAGGCGCAGCACCGCCAGCGATTCGCTGATCGGGTTCCAGTTGATCTTCAGGTCCGGCGCGCCGGCATCCACGCGCGGGATCATGCGGGCGGTGAAGTTGCCGATCAGGGCCAGCGCGATGATGGCAACCGCAGCGACGACCGGCCCATAGCTGCCCGCCAGCGCAAAGATCATGCCGCCGGCAATCATGCCGGTGAGGATGGAGATGGAGGTGCCCATCTCCACCAGGCCGTTGCCGCCGGTCAGTTCTTCGGGCTTGAGGATGGATGGCAGCACCGAGTATTTGACCGGGCCGAACAGGGTGGACTGCAGGCCGGTGCAGAACAGCGCCACCAGCAGCACCGGCATGTTCTGGGTGAGGAAGCCCACCGCGGCCAGGGACATCACCACGATCTCCATGGTGGTGGTGATGACGATCAGCTTCTGCTTCTCGAGCTTCTCGGCGATCTGCCCGGCAAGTGCCGAAAACAGGAAGTAGGGCAGGATGAACAGCGCCGGCGCCAGGTTGGTGTACAGCGTGCGTTCCTCGCTGCTGACGCCCAGGTAGAACAGCAGGCCGATGATCGCCTGGCGGTAGATGTTGTCGTTGAACGCGCCCAGCGCCTGGACGATGAAGAACGGGAGGAAGCGGCGCTGTGTGAGCAGGGCGAACTGGTTGTGGCCGGACATCGTGTCTCCTCGGTGCTGCGCGGCACATTAGCAGAACCGCATGTGGCGATTGATCAAGCCGCGCGCGTATTGCCGGTGCCTCTCAGGCCGGCCCTGCAGGCAGCAGGTCCAGCAGGGCGCGCGCGGCCGGGGTGGGGTCGGCACGCCATACCGCGCAGGTGCGGAAGCGGAAGGCCTCGCGCAATGGCCGCACCACCGTGCGTGGCATGCGCGTGGCCATGCTGTCCGGCACCACCGCCACCGCCAGCCCGGCCGCGACCAGTTGCTGCTGCAGCTCGCTGTGGGTCACCTCGTACTGCAGCTGCGCCTGGATGCCGCGCTCGCGCAGTGCATCGTCGAGCATGCGACGGACGCCGGCACCGGGGACCAGCGCGGCCAGGGGCAGCCCCTGCAAGGCCTGCAAGGGCACGCTGGCGGCGGCTGCCAGTGCATGCCCGGGCGGCATCACCAGCGACAGCCCTTCCTCATGCAGCAAGCGGTGCTGGGGGGGCAGGCTGACCTGGGGGCCGACGCCGACCAGGGCCAGGTCCAGCCGGCCCAGTTCCAGTTCGGCCAGCAGGGCGTCGCTCATGCCGGCCTTCAGGTGCACTTCCACGGCCGGGTGGGCGTTGCGGAAGGCGGCCAGCAGGGCCGGCACGTCGACCACGTTGAGCGAGGTGATCTGGCCGATGTTGATGCGCCCACGCACGGTGCCCAGGGCGAGCGCCATTTCTTCCTGCAGGCGCGCGGCGGCCTGCAGGGTGAGCCGTGCATGCTGCAGGAACACCTCGCCCGCAGCGGTAGGCCGCACATGGCGCGCGCCACGCTCGAACAGGCGGGTGCCCAGTGCCTCCTCCAGTCGCGCGATCTGGTGGCTCAAGGCCGACTGCACGGTGTGGCAGCGGCTGGCGGCAGCGGTGAAGCCGCCTTCCTCGGCAACCGCAACGACGAACTCAAGCTGGCGCAGGGTGAACATGCCATCACTGAAACAGATGGGTTGGATGAAAACAATACATTTGTGTCATCGCGCGGGGCCGCGCAGACTGGCCCCCGCCTCCCCACGGGTTTCCCCATGAACGCTGCCGCCGCCTCCCCCCATCGCCCGCTAAGCCAGGCCCAGGTCCTGCTGCTGGCCGCCGCCACCGGCTTGATCGTGGCCGGCAACTATTACGCGCAACCGCTGCTGCAGCTGGTGGCCGAGGCTTTTGCCATCGACCCCGGGCAGGCCGGTTGGGTGGTGACGGTGGCGCAGCTGGCGTATGCCGCCGGCCTGTTGCTGATCGTGCCGCTGGGCGACCGGCTGGAACGCCGGCGGCTGATTGTTGGCCTGTTCGTGCTGGCGGCGGTGGGCCTGGCCATCAGTGCCAGCGCGACCCATTTCGCCCAGCTATTGGCCGGCACCGCGCTGGCCGGGCTGAGTGCGGTGGCGGCGCAGGTGATTGTTGCCCATGCCGCCGGGCTGGCCACGCCGGAACACCGCGGGCGGGTGGTGGGCACCATCATGGCCGGCTTGCTGCTGGGCATCCTGCTGGCGCGCACCGCCTCGGGCCTGCTGGCCGGGTTGGGTTCCTGGCACACCATCTACTGGGTGGCCTGCGCGGCCTTGCTGCTACTGGCGGTGGTGCTGGCACGGGTGCTGCCGGCCCACCAGCCCAGCGCCAGCCTGTCCTATCCGCGCCTGCTCGGCTCGGTGCTGGCGCTGCTGCGCGATGAACCGCTGCTGCGCCAGCGTTCCTTGCTGGGCGCGCTGTTGTTCGCCGGCTTCAGCGTGTTCTGGACGCCGCTGGCCTTCCTGTTGTCCGGCCCGGCCTATCACTACTCCATTGCCAGCATCGGCCTGTTTGGCTTGATCGGCGCGGCCGGTGCGCTGGCCGCGAGCAGTGCCGGCAAGTTGACCGACCGCGGCCATGGCCGTGCAGTTGCGCTTGGTGGCCTGCTGATGATGCTGCTGTCGTGGCTGCTGCTGGCGTTCGCACCGGTGTCGTTGAGCGCCTTGATTGCCGGTGTGCTGTTGCTGGATATCGCCGTGCAGGCGGTGCACATCAACAACCAGAGCGTGATCTACCAGTTGGATGAAGGTGCGCGCAGCCGCATCACCTCGGCCTATATGACCTGTTACTTCATTGGCGGTGCCAGCGGTTCGGTGCTGAGCACGATGGCCTGGACGCATTACGGCTGGAGCGGCGTCTGCGTGCTGGGCGGCGTGTTCGCGGTGATCGGGCTGCTGGTGTACTTCATGCCGGTGCGTCGTGCTGCCATAGGAGCGGCGTGAGCCGCGAAGCCGGTGATGGCTCCGCTTGCGGGTTGCTCACGATTTGAGCGGCAAGAGGAGCATTCCTGGAGGTAGAGCCCAAAGCAGAATCAACGGCACCCCTCCCCAACCCTCCCCTGCGCTGTGCGCAAGGGAGGGGGCAACGGCAACGGCACCCCTCCCCAGCCCTCCCCTGCGCTTTACGCAAGGGCGGGGGCAAAAAACCAACGCCAGCTACGTCGGCAACATCGCCTCATCCGCCGCAGCCCTCAGCTTCGGCAGCAAACGCAGCATCAAGGCCAGCTGGGTACGCACCAGCCGCGACTTGTCATCGATCTCGTCCGGCATCTGTTCCAGCGCATCCGCCAGCGCGATCTCATCCTCCTGCGGCTGCGCCGGGTCGCGCTTGCCCAAGGCCTGGGCCAAGGCCGCCAGGGACTGCTGCAATTGCTGGTGGCCACTGGCGATCAATGCATCCGCATTGACCGCCTCGGCCTGCGCGCGGTGCGCACCCAGCGCCGACAGATAGCCCAGCAAGGTGTTGGACAGGGCGAGGAAGCGGAAGCCCGCATCCAGATTGCCGCGTGCATAACCGGGTTCACGCAGCATGTTCGACAAGGCCACCGACAAGGCGACGTCGGCGTTGTGCATGTCGCGGCGGGCGATGCGGTAGGGCAGGTCGTCGCGCATGCCGCTGCGGTACTGGCCCAGTACCTCGTCCAGATAGGCGGCGCCGGTGGCAACCACCTGCGCCATCACCTTGTGCAGGCGCCGGCCTTCCCAGTCGGGCAGGATCAGCAGCGAGGCGATGGCGGCGATCACGCAGCCGATCAAGGTGTCGAGGAAGCGCGGCCAGATCAGCACGAAACCGTTGCCGATCAGGTTGAAGCAGAGCAGCGCCATCACCGTGATCGCGGCGGTGGCCAGCAGGTAGCGGTCGGTACGGGTGATGAAGAACAGCAGCGCCGCCGCCAGGGCCAGCAGCAGCTGCAGGCCGGTGCCGGGGAACAGCTGCATCAGCGCCCAGGTCACGCCCAGGCCGAGCAGGGTGCCGGCGATACGTTGCACCAGCCGCAGGCGGGTGGCGCCAAAGTTGGGCCGGCAGACGAAGACGATGGTCAGCAGGATCCAGTAACCGTTCTCCGGGTGCACCAGCTTCAGCAGGACATAGCCGGCAATCAGTGCCAGGCCGATGCGCACGCCGTGGCGGAACAGCAGCGAGCCGGGCGTCAGGGCCTGTCGCAGGCGGGTGCCCATTTCGCGCAGGGTGTGCGGCGAGGAATCGCGCAGGCGGGTGTCGATGCCTTCCAGCGGGGTATCCGCCAGTGCCGCCTCGGACAACTGCCGCTCGATGCTGCTCAGGTTGGCGGCGAGCAGCTGCAGTGAGCCCAGCAGTCGCGTCCACTGCGGATTGCGCTGCTCGCGCAGGTACTGCAACGAGGACTGCAGGTCCTGGCCGGCAACGCGGGTCTGCTCGCCGTAGTCGAAGGGTTGGCGCAGGCGGATGGCCTGGCCCAGCGTCTGGCAGGCCTTGCCCTGCAGCGACAGCAGGCGCCGGCAGCGGTACAGCACGTCACTGTGGAAGAAAGCCTCGGCCAGCGCTTCGTAGGGGTAGTGCGAGGAGCTGGCGCGCTCGTGGAAATCCTGCGCCATGTAGTACAGGCGGAAGTACAGGCCGGACTGCACGCCGGGCCGGCCGGAACGGCCGAAGCGGCTGAGGATGGCGGTCTTGGCGATGTTCAGCGCCTGCACCACGCGTACATTCTGTTCGGCCAGCGCCAGCCTGCGTGCTTCCAGGTTGCCCTGTCGAACCGGTTCGAACAGATCGGCCTTGAGCTGCAGGTAATGGCCCAACTCGAAGAACAGCCGCGCCAGCCGTTCGCGTACCGGGCGGTTGGCGAACATCGCCGTCCACAGGATCGACAGCAGGCCGTACCACGCAGCGCCAACCAGCAGCGGAATCACTTCGCGCAGCGCCTGTTGCTGGCTGGCGTTGTGGTGCTGGTCCATCGCGATCATCGCGTAGATCGCCAGGGTCACCGTGGCCTGGCCGATGGAGGCATAGCGTTCGCCCAGCGCACCGAGCAGGGTCAGGCCGAAGGCGGCCAGAGCCAGGGTGGCGATGAAGGGCAGCGGATAGGGGAACAGCAGGATGACCGCCGCCGCCGCGGCGGCAAAGCACAGCAGCGACAGCAGTACCGACTTGCTGCGGCCCCACCAGTTGTCATCGGTCTCGGCGATGGCACTGGCGATGATGCCCAGGAACAGGCCGGGGATGGCTTCGATATGGCCGTCATACCAGCCATAGGCGATGGCGGCGGTGAGGGCGATGAACACGCGCAGCCCGTAACTGGCTTTTTCGTGGGCCCAGAGTTGGCCGAGGTGACGGTCGAGGCGGCGCATGCCGGAAGCGGGGACTCGCGGGGATCAGGCTCTCAGCTTGCGGTGCCGTGGCGAAGCAGGCAAGCGCGAACCGTCTGCAAGTGTGCGGGGCTCAGCCTGCGGTATTGGCCGCGCGCATGAAATCGAGGAACACGCGCAGCTTGGGCGCCAGTTGTTCGCGCGATGGGTAATAGAGATGGAAGCCAGGATAGGGCGGTTGCCAGTCATCGAGCAGTCCATGCACGCGACCCGCGTCGATGTCGGCGCGGGCAATGGCTTCGAATATCTGCAGCAGGCCAAGCCCGTCGCGCGCTGCCTGTAAGGCCAGCGTGCTGTCGTTGAGTAGCAGAGGCCCGCTGACATCGAGGGTGAAGTCGCGGTGATCACGGCTGAACTCCCAAGGCATCACCCGGCCATTGCTGTTGCGGTGACGGATGCAGGCATGGCCGATCAGTTCTTCCGGTGTTTGCGGTGTGCCATGCCGCTGCAGATACGCCGGCGCGGCGACCACTGTCCAGCGCATGGGTGGCCCCAACGGCACCGCGATCATGCCATCGGCCAGCGCCTCGCCCAGGCGGATGCCTGCATCGAAGCCCTCGCCGACCACATCAATCAGCGCCGCCTGCATCGACAGCTCCACTTCCACCTGCGGGTAGGCGGCGTGGAAGGCGGGCAGGTGCGGCAGTAGCAGGTACTCGATGGCGAAGCGCGGCGCGGTGATGCGCAACTGCCCCGTCGCCACGTCGCGGTTGGCTTCTACCGCGTGCAGGGCTTCGCCGATGCGCGCCAGTGCCGGCGCGGTTTCCTGCAGCAGGCGCTGGCCGGCCTCGGTCAGACCGACCCGGCGCGTGGTCCGCTGCAGCAGGCGGGTGCCGAGGCGGCGCTCCAGGCTGCGGATGGTCTGCGACAGCGCCGAGGGCGATACCGCCAGTTCGATGGCGGCGTGGCGGAAGCTGGCGTGCCGGGCCACGCAGGCAAAGGCCGCCAGCGCGGGCAGCAGGGAGGGCTCTACTGTGAAGTCAGGCTTCATGGTCAATGCGGAGTATCCATCTTTATCCACATAGTGGCGAGCGCCTACAGTGGCTCCCGTCTTTAGCGAGCAGGAGTTGCCGATGAAAACCCGAGTGCTTGGCCGCAATGGCCCGGTTGTTTCCGCGTTGGGCCTGGGCTGCATGGGCATGAGCGCGTTCTATGGTGGCCGCGGCGATGATTCGGCCTCGATTGCGGTGATCCACCGCGCGCTGGAGCGTGGCGTGACGCTGTTGGATACCGCCGACATGTATGGCCCCCATACCAACGAGGTGCTGGTGGGCAAGGCGATTGCCGATCGCCGTGCGCAGGTGTTCCTGGCCACCAAGTTCGGCGTGCGGCTGGACGCCAACGACCCGCAGGCGCGTGGCGTGGATGGCCGTCCGGAATATGTGCAGGCCGCCTGCGAGGCCAGCCTGCAGCGGCTGGGCGTGGATCACATCGACCTGTATTACCAGCACCGCGTTGATCCGCAGGTGCCGATCGAGGACACGGTGGGGGCGATGGCGCGGCTGGTCGAGCAGGGCAAGGTGCGTTACCTGGGCCTGTCCGAGGCCGCGCCGGAAACCATCCGCCGCGCGCATGCGGTGCATCCGATCACTGCGCTGCAGACCGAGTACTCGCTGTGGTCGCGCGAGCCGGAGCAGAACGCTGTGCTGGCCACGGTGCGTGAGCTGGGGATTGGCTTTGTGCCGTATTCGCCGCTGGGGCGCGGTTTCCTGACCGGTGCGATCCGCAGCCCGGCCGACTTCGAGGACGGCGATTACCGCCGCAACTCGCCGCGTTTCCAGGGCGAGAACTTCGATAGGAATCTGGCTTTGGTTGAGCAGGTCAATTCGATTGCTGCCGACAAGGGTGTGACACCGGGGCAGTTGGCGTTGGCCTGGGTGTTGGCACAGGGCGATGACCTGGTGCCGATTCCGGGCACCAAGCGTTTGCCGTATCTGGAGGAGAACCTGGGTGCGTTGGATGTGGTTCTGAGTGCCGAGGACCTGGCGCGGATTGACGCCGTGTTCCCGGTGGATGCAGCGGCGGGCCTGCGTTACCCGGCGGCGAGTATTGGCAGCGTGCATCGGTAGAGCCGAGCTCTGCTTCACATGTAGAGCCGAGCCATGCTCGGCTGAGGCGTTACCGGTAGAGCCCCTGCCGAGCATGGCTCGGCACTACATTTCTGCCCCTCCCTTGCACCGCAGGCGTAGGGGAGGGTTGGGGAGGGGTAGCTTCTGCGGCATTGCCGATAAAGCTCTTGCCGAGCATGGCTCGGCACTACAGTGTTTACTGCTGCTCGCGGGCGATCGCGCGCCAGCCAATGTCGTTGCGGTGGAACTCATTGGCCCAGTGGATCCTGGCAACGCCGGCATAGGCATGCTGCTGCGCATCGCCAACACTGTCGCCCAATGCGGCCACACACAGCACGCGGCCACCGGCGCTGACCACGTTGCCGTCGGCATCCAGCGCGGTACCGGCATGGAAGACCTTGGCACTGGCCGGCACATCACCCAGGCCGCTGATCACATCACCGGTGATCGGGGTTTCCGGGTAGGGCTTGGCAGCCAGCACGACGCCCAATGATGGGCGCGGGTCCCACTGCGCTTCCACGCCGGCCAGCGCGCCATCAATGGCGGCTTCGACCAGATCCACCAGGTCCGACTGCAGGCGCAGCATCACCGGCTGGGTTTCCGGGTCGCCAAAGCGCACGTTGAATTCGATCACCTTGGGCGCGCCGCTGGCATCGATCATCAGGCCGGCATAGAGGAAGCCGGTGAACGGCACGCCGTCGGCGGTCATGCCTGCCACGGTCGGCTCCACCACCTCGCGCATCACCCGCGCATGCACGTCCGGGGTCACCACCGGTGCCGGCGAATAAGCGCCCATGCCGCCGGTATTGGGGCCGGTATCGCCATCACCCACGCGCTTGTGGTCCTGGCTGGTGGCCATCGGCAGCGCGACGCGGCCGTCGACCATCGAGATGAAGCTGGCTTCCTCGCCTTCGAGGAACTCCTCGATCACCACGCGTGCGCCGGCATCGCCGAAGGCATTGCCGCTGAGCATGTCGTGCACGGCAGCCTCGGCTTCTGCCATCGTCATCGCCACGATCACGCCCTTGCCAGCAGCAAGCCCGTCGGCCTTGATCACGATGGGCGCGCCCTTTTCATGCAGATAGGCCAGCGCTGCGTCCACTTCGGTATGCACGGCGTAGTACGCGGTGGGAATGCCGTGGCGGGCAAGGAAATCCTTGGCGAAGGCCTTGCTGCCTTCCAGCTGCGCGGCGGCCGCGGTCGGCCCGAAGATGCGCAGGCCGGCCTGGCGGAAGCGATCGACCACGCCCAGTACCAGCGGCACTTCCGGGCCTACCACGGTCAGGCCCACGGCCTCGTCCTGCGCCAGCTTCAGCAGGCCCTCGATGTCGGTGACCTTGATCGCGACATTGCGGCACTTGCTTTCGGTGGCGGTGCCGGCATTGCCGGGGGCGACGATCACTTCGCTCACGCGCGGCGACTGCGCCAGCTTCCAGGCAAGTGCGTGTTCGCGGCCGCCAGAGCCGATGACGAGGATTTTCATGGGGTCAGTTCCTGTGGGGCATCAATGGGGGGTGCAATGCTTGGCTTTCAGCTCGACTTCAAAGAACACCGCGCCGTTGGCATCCACGAAGCGGCGGCGGACACCACCACCTGCTGCATAGACCGGGGCCAGTGCCGGTTCCATGCACAGCTCGGTGATGGCCTCGTCCTCGTCACGGCGCAATGCTTCGACCACGTCGGGCTTGGCCTTGGCCATGGCGACGCTGGCATCGGGGAAGCTCACCACGAACACGATGTCCTCGCCATGGCGATGTGCCGAGGTAGTGATCAGTCCATCGCGGTAGGGCGCCGGCAATTGCTTGCCGAGCGTGGCGAGTGCGGTGTGCTGGGCGTCGGTCAGCGTGCTGCTGCCGCAGCCGGCGAGCAGCGCTGCACAAAGGCTGGCCGCGACTGCGAGAAGGGCATTACGCATCAGTTGCAAGCCTCCAGCTGCATGGTGGAAGGAATCAGGTAGCGCGATTGCGAGGTGTCGTAAGCGATGCTGTGGCTCTTGTTCACTGCACCGGCACAGCCCCGGCCTTTTTCCTGCACGCGCAGCGGCCAGTAAGCGAGCTGTGGCTGGCTGTTGTCGGGTACCGCGTCGAAGTTGAGGTCCAGGCGGCCATGCGAACAGTGGCCGGACCCATTGCAGTCGATGGCATTGCGATCATCCAGATGGCTGCGCAACCAACCTGCGCTGGACAAGCTCTTGTCGCCGTCGAAGACGTACCAGGCGCGATTGCGCATTGCTGCGCCAACCACCACCAGTTCGTCGTCTACCTGGAAGGCCCAGGCATTTGCGCCCATCTGCAGCGTGCTGACACTGCCCGGCTTGCCGCCGGTGCCGCTGCCCTGGCCGAGCAGTTCGGCGGCGACGCTGACGCCGTCGTCGGCGGCGCGCTGCAGGACGATGAAATCAGTGCTGCCCAGTTCGATCGGGCTGGCGTTGTCGTACGTGGTGCAGATCGCCAGCATGCGGTAGTTGCCGTTCTGCACGCTGATGCTCTGGTCGGCGCAGATGTCACGATGCACCGGGCGGGCCTGCCCCAGATCGGCATCACTCAGTTGCTGCGCCCATTGCCCCTGCAACTGCACGGCACTGCCATAGCGCTCCTGCAGTACTGCCATCACCCCGGCTTCATAGCCGAGCTTGGGCTTCGCTGCCGGAGCGTCGCTCTGGTCGGGCGTGCCCTGCTGGCACGCAGCCAGCAGGGCAACGGCGAGCAGGGAAGTCAAACGCGGGAAAACCCTGGTCGCCATTTGCCGGTTCACGATGACTGAATCAGTGACGGAAGTGACGCACACCGGTGAACACCATGGCGATGCCATGTTCGTCGGCGGCTGCAATCACTTCGTTGTCGCGCATCGAGCCGCCCGGCTGGATCACCGCGGTGATGCCGGCTTCGGCAGCGGCGTCCAGGCCGTCGCGGAACGGGAAGAATGCATCCGAGGCCATCACCGAACCCGGCACCACCAGGCCTGCATCGGCTGCCTTGATACCGGCGATGCGGGCGGAGTAGACGCGGCTCATCTGGCCGGCGCCAACACCGATGGTGCGTTCGTTCTTGGCGTAGACAATCGCGTTGGACTTGACGTACTTGGCCACGCGCCAGGCGAACAGCAGGTCGCGCAGCTCGGCCGCCGTGGGCGCGCGCTGGGTAACGGTCTTCAGCTCGTCGGCGCGCATGCCGCGGTTGTCGGCGCTCTGCACCAGCAGGCCCGAACCGATGCGCTTGGTGTCGTAGTTGTTGCGGGCATCGCCGGCGGGGATGCGCAGCACGCGCACATTGGCCTTCTTGGTGGCGTAGTCCAGCGCGGCCGGCTCGTAGTCCGGGGCGATCAGCACTTCGACGAACTGGCGGTCGAGGATGGTCTTGGCGGTGGCCGCGTCCAGCGTGCGGTTGAAGGCGAGGATGCCGCCAAAGGCGCTGGTCGGGTCGGTGTTGTAGGCCATCTCGTAGGCGGCACCGACATCGGCTGCCACGGCCACGCCGCACGGGTTGGCGTGCTTGACGATGACGCAGGCCGGCACGTCGAACTGGCGCACGCATTCCCAGGCCGCGTCAGCGTCGGCCAGGTTGTTATAGCTCAGTTCCTTGCCCTGCAGCTGCACGAAGGTGGCCAGGGTGCCCGGCACCGGGTACAGGTCGCGGTAGAACACGCCGCTCTGGTGCGGGTTCTCGCCGTAACGCAGGTCCATGACCTTGATGAAGGAAGAGTTCATCTGCGCCGGGTATTCGTTGCGCACTGGCACCGCAGCGCTGGTATCGGTCACGGCCGACAGGTAGTTGCTGATCGCCGCGTCGTACTGGGCAACGCGGTTGAACGCGGCCACCGACAGTTCGAAGCGCTTGGCGGCCGACAGCTTGCCGTCGTTGCTGGCCAGTTCGGCCAGCAGCGCGTCGTACTGGTCCGGGCTGGTGGCCACGGCGACGCGGGCGAAGTTCTTGGCCGCGCTGCGCAGCATGGCCGGGCCGCCGATGTCGATGTTCTCCACCGCGTCGGCGAGCGTGCAGTCGGCCTTGGCGGTAACCGATTCGAACGGGTACAGGTTCAGCACCAGCAGGTCGATCGGGGCGATGCCGTGCTCGGCCATTACCGCGTCATCGGTACCGGCGCGGCCCAGCAGGCCGCCGTGCACCATCGGGTGCAGGGTCTTGACCCGGCCGTCCATCATTTCCGGGAAGCCGGTGACATCGGACACGTCCTTGACCGGCAGGCCGGCTTCGCGGATCGCCTTGGCGGTACCGCCGGTGGACAGCAGCTCGACGTTGCGGGCGGCCAGGGCACGGGCCAGTTCGACCAGACCGGTCTTGTCGGAAACGGACAGCAGGGCCCGGCGGACGGGCAGCAGATCAGCAGACATGGGGAGGCAGGGGAAGCGGAAGCGGGCCCGTATTGTAGCCGCGCGGTCACATCCGTGGCCGGACAGGTACGTTTGCAACCCAATCCCCAGCCGGTGGTGCCGAGCCATGCTCGGCAGGGGCTTTCCCCAGCAATGCGACCGTAGTACCGAGCCATGCTCGGCCAGGGGCCTTCCCAGCAATGCGACTGTAGTGCCGAGCCATGCTCGGCAAGGGGCTTTCCCAGCAATGCGACGGTAGTGCCGAGCCATGCTCGGCCAGGGGCCTTCCCAGCAATGCGACTGTAGTGCCGAGCCATGCTCGGCAGGGGGCCTTCCCAGCAATGCGACGGTAGTGCCGAGCCATGCTCGGCAAGGGGCCTTCCCAGCAATGCGACTGTAGTGCCGAGCCATGCTCGGCAAGGGGCCTTCCCAGCAATGCGACTGTAGTGCCGAGCCATGCTCGGCAAGGGGCTTTCCCGGTAATGCCTCTGCCGAGCATGGCTCGGCACTACAAGGGCAACCGCAGCCGAACATGGCTCGGCACTACAAGGGCAACCGCAGCCGAGCATGGCTCGGCTCTACCCAAGAGCCGGGCGGCTTAGGCCAGCCCGTATTCCTTCAGCTTCTTGCGCAGGGTGGCGCGGTGGATGCCCAGCAGTGCGGCGGCGCGGCTCTGGTTGCCCTCGCAGTGGTTCAGCACTTCAACGAACAGCGGGATTTCCATCTCGCGCAGGACGATTTCATACACATCGTCGGCGTCACAGCCATCAAGATCGCGCAGATAGCGCCGTACGGACTGGGCGACATGTTCACGAAGCGGCGGCTTCGGAGCGCCACGACTGATGTCAGGACGGGTGGGGGCAGCGTTCAAGGGAGTTCCCGCAAGTTCGACGATGCCGGGCGTTGGCTGGTCCGGCGTGGGGGAGGGAGTCTAGCGCGTGGGCGGCCGCCCTGCCACGCCAGCTCTCCTCTGTTACTGGAATTCGAAGCTGTAGGCGACCGTGGCGGCGGCCGGCTCACGTAGGCGGAACGACACCTGCGCGCTCTGCCCTGGCTCCAGCCGCGCCTGCGGATCGGCACTGGCGCCAAGGTATTGCGCCGGTTGCAGGGTGCGACGGCCGATGACCCGGCCGTCGGCGTCGGACAGCGACAGCCGCAGCGCCGGCCATGCCTGCGCCCAGCGGGCGTCGTTGCGGAAGCTGGCCTGGACCTGCAACGCACCGGCCTGGCCGGGCACCGGCCGGACGTCACGGCTGAGCATGCTGAATGCGGCAGGCTCGTGCCAGGCCGGCAGGCTGCAGCGCAGCACGGTGCACAGGCCGGCCACCCATGGCCGGGTACCGGCATCGGCGGCCAGGCGGGCGCGGTCGGCGATGACCACCTGCACGCCCAGCAACAGCACCAGCCCGGCGACCAGGCCCCATTGCCAGCGCGGTGTCGCCGGCGCGGGTGCCTTGGCGGCGGTGGTAGTGCGCAGGAAGCTGGGCGCGTTGGTCGCCTGGGTCGCGGCGATGGGTGCCTCCGCAGCCGGGTGCTCGCCGTCCTGATTGGCGTAACCCTGCGCCGCCGGTTCGTCGTCGGCCAGCGGTTCGGCCAGCGGCAGTTCCAAGGTGGTTTCCGCTGCGGGCTCCACGCTGGGAGCCACCGGCGTGGCATCGGCCGGTGTTGCTGCGCCGGTGGGCTTGGGCGCAGGTTGCAGGAAGGTAGCCAGCGAAGGGCGCGAGGGCGTGGTTTCGTCAGTCATGGCAGCACAGGCCGAGGCACTGGCCCCATTCAAGCACGGCGCACGCCGGTGATGCGCATCCAGTCGCCATCCTGGGTGGCTTCCAGTTGGTCAAACCAGGCCGCGTAACGCTGAAGCAGTTCATCTTCCTGGCCATGCAGGATGCCGGACAGGGCGATCCGGCCGCCGGCTGCCACGCGCGCGGCCAGCAGTTCGGCAAGCGCGTCCAGTGCCGAGGCCAGGATGTTGGCCACCACCACCGGGTAGGTGGCGGCCGGCTCGTCTTCCGGCAGGTAGGCGGCAATATGCACGCCGTTGCGCTCACCGTTGTCGTGGGTGGCGATCAATGCCTGCGGGTCGTTGTCCACGCCCACCGCAGCGGCGGCGCCGAGCTTCAGCGCGGCCAGCGCCAGGATGCCCGAGCCACAGCCGAAATCGAGCACGGTATTGCCGGCCAGCTCACCGTCGGCCGAGAGCTGGTCCAGCCAGCGCAGGCACAGCGCGGTGGTCGGGTGGGTGCCCGAGCCGAAGGCCAGGCCCGGGTCCAATCGCACGATGGCGGCGTCGGCAGCCTGTGCGGCTTCCGGCAGGTCGTGGTTCCACGGCACGATCCAGGTGCGCTGGCCGAACTGCATCGGCTGGAACTGGTCCAGCCAGGCGCGTTCCCAGTCTTCGTCCTGCACCGCGCGGAAGCTGGCATGGGTCCAGTCCAGGCCTGGATCGAAGGCCTCCAGCGCAGCCAACAAGGCCAGTGCATTGGTATCGGCCGGGAACAGCGCGCTCAGGGTCAGCTCATTCCACAGCGGGGTCTCGCCCACGCCTGGCTCCAGGATCGCGCGCTCGTTGCTGGTGTCAGCGTCGGCATCGAGCATGGTCACCGCCAGCGCGCCGACGTCGTCGAGGGCGTTCTCGTAACGGGGCTGGGTGGTTTCGGAGCAGCGCAGGGTCAGTTCGAGGAAGGGCATGGCGGCGTACGGCAACAGCGGGACAGGGGACGCATCCTAGACGAGGCGGGCAACGATTGCGCGGGTGGGCCGTTGAAACTGCGGGTATTGCTACACTTGGCGTTGTTCCCCTACCCATCTCAATTGGCTTTGCTGATGTTTTCTCTGCTGGCCAGAAAACCTTGGTACTTGCTCCTGTTGCCTATGGCCGTGCTGGCCGCGGCGATGGGTTGGCGCAGTGCTGGCGCTGGGCTGGGGGCGGAGGGAGAAGAAATGGCACCGGAGTTGGACGGTAATGCGCCGCTGGTGGCGGTAGTCACGCCGCCCCCTCCGCTGCCGGAACATGCCGACAGCAGCAGGGTTGGGCCAGGGCTTGCATTGGACCCTCGCGCCGGCTTTGAGCGCGGGCAAGGCCTGTTCAGCTATGCGCGCCAGCTGCGCGCCGCTGCAGCCACGGGTGATGCGGATGCTACCTGGATGCTCAGCCGCATCTATGACTACTGCGGCGCCTATGCGATGGATCCCTTGGCATACGCTGCGGACGCGCCCCTGCTGGCCACGCTCAAGCTTGATGCCGCACCGGGTTTGCTGGCGGCGCGGGAGCGGGTGCGCCAGGGCTGCGAGGGATTTACTGCCGCCGATGGTCTGGGCAGCGCTTTGTCGGCCCAGCAGCGGCAGGCGGCAGCCAAGGCCGGCAGCTTGGCCGCCGAGGCCGCGCTGTTGGCGATGGGACGGCCGCTGCAGGCGGACGCGGACTACCAGCGGGGATTGGTGGAGCGGGTGCTGAACGCGCAGGACCCGGAAGCATTTCTGGCGATTTCGCCGGCCATGGGGGTGGCGGCATCGGGCAATGAGGCGTATGCAGGGAAGGTGGCGGGTACGCAATTGAGCCAACTGGCGTGGCAGGTAGCTGCCTGCCGGTTGGGTCTGGCATGCGGCCCGGACAGCGCATTGATGACGGCTTATTGCGCCAATGGCGGTGTGTGTTCGCGCAACCCCCGCCAGGATTTTGAAACCTTCGTGTACGACGCAGCAGTGCCGAGACAAGGTGTGGAAACGATGAACGACATGGTCAACAGCCTCATTCGCAAGCCGGGAGCCCAGCGATGAACTACCGCCGCTTTCTTCATGGGGCCAAATTCTGGGTGTGGGTGGTGTTGCTGGTGGCGTATTCGGCCGGTGCTGTGGGCGTGGTGCTGATCGATACCTACGAGGCGCGCTACCGCAACCTGTCCAAGATCAAGCTGACCAATGTGCGCTCCGATGCCGACCTGCGTCGTGCCGGTGCCAGCCAGGCCGCTGCGGTCTACCGGGCGCAGAGCGGGCTGCCGTTTTCCACGCTGCAGCCGGGGGCCAGTTTCCAGATCGTCTGGCCGGATGGTTCGGTGGAGACGGTGACGGTGGTAGACCCGGCTTCTCCGTTGGGCACCGAGCCGGTTGATGGGACCGTGGTGGAGGCCGAGTAGATCGGCAGCTGCGTCGGGCACAAAAAAGGCGGGATTTCCCGCCTTTTTTGTGCCCGATGGTCGCAGCGCCGCCTGTAGTGCCGAGCCATGCTCGGCAGAGCTTCTACCCCCAATGCCCTGCCGAGCATGGCTCGGCACTACATTCCTGCGCCCTCCCTTTGGCGCAGCCAAGGGGAGGGTTGGGGAGGGGTAAGCCCTTTGGCCTTCATGCCGAGCATGGCTCGGCACTACATTCCTGTGCCCTGCCTTTGGCGAAGCCAAGGGGAGGGCTGGGGAGGGGTAAGCCTTTTGGGCCTTCATGCCGAGCATGGCTCGGCACTACCGGTGCTGCCCTCGATCAGGTCAGCGCGATCGAGCGGGTCTTGCGCTCGGCCAGGCGCTTTTCCAGGTAGTGGATGTTCTGCCCACCGGCCTGGAAACCCTGGTCGCGCATGATGCGCTGCTGCAACGCGACGTTGGTCTTGATGCCGTCCACAACCATCTCGCTCAGTGCCACCCGCATGCGAGCAATGGCGGTTTCGCGGTCCGGGCCGTGCACGATCAGCTTGCCGATCATCGAGTCGTAGTTCGGTGGCACCTTGTAGCCGGCATAGATGTGCGTATCAACGCGCACACCCGGGCCACCCGGCGGATAGAAGCCGGTGATCAGGCCGGGGCTGGGAATGAAGGTTTCCGCGTCCTCGGCGTTGATGCGGCATTCGATCGCATGGCCGTGCAGCACCACGTCGCTCTGCTTGATGCTCAGCTTCTGGCCGGAGGCAATGCGCAGCTGTTCGGCCACCAGGTCGATGCCGGTCACCATCTCGGTCACCGGATGTTCCACCTGCACGCGGGTGTTCATTTCGATGAAGTAGAACTTGCCGTCTTCGAACAGGAATTCGAAGGTGCCGGCGCCGCGGTAGCCGATGCGGATGCAGGCTTCCACGCAGACCTTGCCGATCTGCTCGCGCAGTTCGGAGGTGATGCCCGGTGCCGGTGCTTCTTCCACCACCTTCTGGTGGCGACGCTGCATCGAGCAGTCGCGCTCACCCAGGTGGATGGCGTTGCCCTGGCCGTCGGCCAGCACCTGGATTTCCACGTGACGCGGATTTTCCAAGTACTTCTCCATGTAGACCTCACCGTTGCCGAAGGCCGCCTTGGCTTCGGACTTGGTGGTTTCGATGGAGGCCTTCAGCGCGCCTTCGGCATGCACCACGCGCATGCCGCGGCCGCCACCGCCACCGGAGGCCTTGATGATGACCGGGTAACCGATCTCACGGGCGATCTTGGTGTTGGTGACGATGTCTTCGCCCAGCGGGCCGCCCGAGCCGGGCACGCACGGCACGCCGGCGGCCTTCATCGCGCGGATGGCTTCCACCTTGTCGCCCATCAGGCGGATGGTTTCCGCACGCGGGCCGATGAAGATGAAACCGGACTGCTCCACGCGCTCGGCGAAGTCGGCGTTCTCGGACAGGAAGCCGTAGCCCGGGTGGATGGCCTGGGCGTCGGTGACCTCGGCCGCGGCGATCAATGCCGGGATGTTGAGGTAGCTTTCCGACGACGGTGCCGGACCGATGCAGACCGATTCATCGGCCATGGCCACGTGCTTGAGGTTGCGGTCGACGGTGGAGTGCACCGCGACCGTGCGGATGCCCAGGGTGTGGCACGCGCGCAGGATGCGCAGCGCGATTTCACCCCGGTTGGCGATTACGACTTTATCGAGCATGGGATAAGGGCCGTTATTCGGGAATGGTGATTGGGGATTCGTAAGCAGTCTCCGGCTCACGGAGGTTCCGTGGGCCGTCGAGTGCACGAATCAATGCATTGAGGCGTGAGAAGGTTCGATCCAGCAGCTGCCATGTCGTGGCCTCCGCTTCGCAGAAGCGCAGACGTATGGCCAGCTGTAGCTGAGTGTCCAGTTCGGACAGCGAGCCGCGGGCGATGGACAGAAAACGCAGGTAGTCAGCAGTCGACCGTCGCGCAGCGCCTTCGGCGATGTTTGAGGGGACGCTGATTGCTGCCCTGCGCATCTGCGCTGTCAGGCCGAAGCGCTCGCTATCGGGAAACGCGCTCGTGAATCGATAGACGGCCTCGACCAATGCCATGGCGTCACGCCAGACATCCAGTCGTTCATGGGGCCGCTCTTGCGAATCACGAATCACGAATCACCAATTCCCGTCGTTACTGGATCACGAACAGCGGCTGGTCGAATTCAACCGGGCTGCCGTTCTCGCCGAGGATGGCCACCACGGTGCCGGACACTTCGGCCTCGATCGGGTTGAACATCTTCATCGCTTCGATGATGGCCAGGGTTTCGCCGGCCTTGACGGTCTGGCCGACGCTGACGAAGGCCGGCTTGTCCGGCGAGGACGAGGCGTAGAAGGTGCCGACCATCGGCGCGCGCTGCACGTGGCCTTCCGGCAGGGCATTGCCCGGCTTGGCGGTGCCGCCGGTGGAGGCTTCGGTCGGGCCGCTCATCGGCATGGCCGGGGCAGCGGCAGCAGCCGGAGCGGCGGCATACACCGGTGCCGGCGCAGCGACAAAGCCGCCAACCGGGTTGCGCGACAGGCGCACGGACTCTTCGCCTTCCTTGATCTCGATTTCAGCCAGGTTCGACTCTTCCAGCAGGTCGATGAGCTTCTTGATTTTGCGCAGATCCATGAGGGCCTCTTTGGTTGCAGTAAGTCAGTAAGGAGTAGGCGCGCGGCGCCCGGGTCAAAGTTCGTAGAAATCGCGCAGCTGCCGGGAACGGTCCTGCGCGTGGGTGGTAAGACAATGCATCTTCGCGCCGTTGCGCGAGGTGCCATCAGCGTTGAAGGCGTAGACCGCGTCGCAGTCCTTGTCGCGCAGCTGGATCCAGGCGCGTTGCGCCTCAATCAACTGCTGCTCGGCAGCGCCGCAATGCGTGCAACTGCCATCGGCGGCCTGCTGCTGCAGCTGGCGGCGGGCCTGCTTGTAGGTGGTGTTCAACAGTGCGTCGGCATCGCTGGCACGATCAGACGCGCACAGGTCGCTTTCCATCGTGCTGGTGACATTCGCGCAGTCGATGCCTTCGGCGGCGCGCTCCAGGTTCTGCGCATTCGCAGCAGCCAGCGGCAGGCACGCCATCGCCATAGCCGTCAGCAAGCGCGGCAGGGTGTTCACGCAGCCGCTCCGACGCGGGCCAGGGCGGCATCCATCGCATAGCGGTAGCTGTCGGCGCCGAAGCCGCAGATGACGCCCACGGCCTTGTCACTCAGGTAGCTGTGCTGGCGGAACGGCTCGCGCGCATGCGGATTGGACAGGTGGATCTCGATGAACGGAATCGCCACCCCGGCCAGCGCATCGCGCAGGGCCACCGAGGTATGGGTGAAGGCGGCGGGGTTGATCAGGATGAAAGCGGTTCCATCGGCACGCGCAGCCTGCACCCGGTCCACCAGCACATGCTCGGCGTTGGACTGCAGGTGTTCGCTCTGGTGCCCCTGTGCCTGTGCCTGTGCAGCCAGCGCAGCGTCGATCTGGGCCAGCGTGGTGTGGCCATAGACGTCGGGCTCGCGGGTGCCCAGCAGGTTGAGGTTGGGGCCGTGAAGGACCAGCAGTTTTGCCATGTGCCAAGGGTCGGCGGGGAAGGGCGGCAGTGTGAGGGAAGCGGGGGATGCTGTCCAGTTCGGCGAAATTAGCCGTGTTTTAATCGTTTGTTTGAAATTTAAAGCTGTGCTGGGGCTGCTTGTGGGGCAATGCCTTTGGGTCCTATCGGATGACGGCTTGGACACCCAGTTGGGTCCGGGCCCAGAGTCACGCAGTTGCGCGATGCGCGGAACTTGCGAGGAAATGAGCGAAGTTGGGCTTTCCCCGAGACCCGCGACGACAAGAGCCCCTCTCCCGCCCGCGGGAGAGGGGTTGGGGTGAGGGCGGAGCGAAGCAGCAATCGTTGATCTGCGGATAAACCAGCCGCACCTGGCTTTAGGCGATGAAGCCAAAGCCAAAGCTGCCCTCATCCGCCCCTTCGGGGCACCTCGCTCCGCGCCCCGACCCCGCGTAGCACGCGGAGCGTACGAACAGTCACGTGCCTACGGCCCGTAAACGCCTGTTCTTAACCCCGCATGCGGGAGAAGGGATGGCTGCATCTGCCTGCTTCTCCCTAGTAATTATCCATTAATAGACGACCGGTCTATTCGAAGTAAGCTGCACCCCATGAACCTATCCCCCAAAGCCCAAGCCACCCGCCAGCACATCCTGGACACCGGCTACCGGCTGGTCCTGCAGAAGGGCTTTGCCGCCCTCGGCCTGCAGGAAATCCTCAAGGCCTGCGCCGTGCCCAAGGGCTCGTTCTATCACTACTTTGCGTCAAAGGAAGTGTTCGGCTGCGAGCTGTTGCAACAGTACGTAGACGGCTACGGGTGCAAGCTCGAGCAGCTGCTGGCCGAGCCCGGCAACGGTCGCGAACGGCTGATGCGCTACTGGGACGCCTGGGCGCGTGACCCGGCCGATCCGGCGCAGGGTTGGGCCGAGGAATGCCTGGTGGTGAAGCTGGCCGCGGAGGTGTCCGACCTTTCCGAGGACATGCGCCGCGTGCTCGACCAGGGCGTGCAGCGTCTGCTGCAGCGCATTGCCGCGCTGGTCGAAGAAGGCCGCGCCGACGGCTCGCTGCCGAACGGCAAGCCCGCACTGGATGTCGCCCGCGTGCTGTACCAGATGTGGCTGGGCGCGGCGCTGCTGTCCAAGCTCAGCCAGGACCGCCTGCCACTGCAACAGGCACGCGAAGCCACCGAGCACCTGCTGTTGTGCGGCAACGCCGTCGCACTTTCCACCTCCACTTATTGAAGGCACTGCCATGAATGTTCTGTTCGTACTGACCTCGCACGACCAGCTCGGCGACACCGGGCACAAGACCGGCTTCTGGCTGGAGGAATTCGCCGCCCCGTACTACGTGTTCAAGGATGCCGGCGCCACCATTACCCTCGCATCGCCGGCTGGCGGCCAACCGCCGCTGGACCCGCGCAGCGATGAGCCCGATGCACAGACTCCCGCCACCGACCGTTTCCGCAGTGACCGCGATGCACAGCAGCAACTGGCCACAACACTGCCGCTGAAGCAGATCGACGCCGCCCAGTTCGACGCGGTGTTCTACCCCGGCGGCCACGGCCCGCTGTGGGATCTGGCCCGTGATGCCGATTCCATTGCCCTGATCGAAACCTTCGACCGCGCCAACAAACCGCTGGGTCTGGTCTGCCATGCCCCTGGCGCCCTGATCGCCGCACGCGCCGCCGACGGCAAGCCGCTGGTGGCAGGTCGCAAGGTCACCGGCTTCTCCAACAGTGAAGAAGACGCCATCGGTCTGAGCGCGGTGGTGCCGTTCCTGATCGAAGACGAGTTCACCCGCTTGGGCGGCAACTACAGCAAGGGCCCGGACTGGGCGCCCTACGTGCTCAGCGACGGCCACCTCGTCACCGGCCAGAACCCGGCCAGCTCCGAAGCCGTAGCCAAGGCGCTGCTCGCACAACTGGCCTGAGTGTCATAACCCCGTAGCCCGGGTAAGCGAAGCGCACCCGGGAAACACGCGATCAACAACACTCCCGAACTTGCATTCCACCGACGTACCCAGCGCACCCCCACAAGGAATCGGCAATGAAGATCTTCTACAAAACCCGCGCCACCGCCACCGGTGGCCGCGCCGGCCGCACCGCATTGGACGACGGCAGCCTCGGCTTTGATCTGGCACTGCCAGGCTCCAACAAGGTCGGCACCAACCCCGAACAGCTGTTCGCGCTCGGCTACGCCGCCTGCTTCGACAACGCCCTACCGGTCGCCGCCAAGCAGCTGCAGTTGCAGCCGGCCGGCACCGCCACTTCGGTGGAAGTCGGCATCGGCCAGACCGCCGAAGGCGGCTACGCGCTGGACATCGACCTGCACGTTGAAGTGAAGGGCCTGCAACAAGCCGACGCCCAGCGTCTGGTCGAAGCCGCACACAAGATCTGCCCGTACTCGAACGCCACCCGCGGCAATGTGGATGTTCGTCTGCACGTAACCGCTGCCTGATTCGAGATCAAAAGCCGGGTCGAAACCGGGGTCAGAGTGGGGTTTCGGAACGAAACCCCACTCTGACCCCGGTTTTGACCCGCAACAGGAGACAAACATGCGTAGCGCCATCCACACCACCTTCGGTGAACCGGCCGACGTACTGGCCTTGGGCGACAGCCCCATCCCGCAGCCCGGCCCCGGCGAAGTACGGATCAAGACCCTGCTCGCGCCCATCCACAACCACGACCTGTGGACCGTACGCGGCAAGTACGGCTACAAGCCAACCCTGCCAGCGATTGGTGGCAGTGAAGCAGTAGGCATCATCGAAGCACTGGGCGAAGGCGTCGAAGGCATCACCATCGGCCAGCGAGTAATGGCCGCCTCGGTGCACGGCACCTGGGCCGAATACTTCATCGCCCCCGCGCGTATGGTCATCCCGGTACCCGACGGTATCGCCGATGAGGCCGCCGCACAGCTGATCGCCATGCCGCTGAGCGCGCTGATGCTGCTGGAATTCCTGCAGGCCGAAACCGGCCAATGGATCGTGCAGAACACCGCCAATGGCGCCGTCGGCAAGACCCTGGCCATGCTCGCTGCCGCACGCGGTGTGCACGTACTCGGCCTGGTGCGCCGCGATGCCGGTGTTGATGAACTCAAGGCGCTCGGCATCAACAATGTTCTGTCGACGGCACAGCCGGATTGGAAGACGCGCGCGCAGGCGTTGCTTGGCGACACGCTGGCCCACGTCGCAGTCGATTCCATCGGCGGCCAAGCCAGTGCAGATCTGGTGTCACTGCTTGGCGACAACGGCACGCTGGTTTCGTTCGGCACCATGGCCGGCGAAGCCATGCAGATTCCCTCCGGCGACCTGATCTTCAAGCAGGCGACGGTAAAGGGCTTCTGGGGCAGCAAGGTCAGCCAGCAGATGTCGGTTGAGAACAAGCGTCGACTGGTAGGCGAACTGCTGCAGCGTGTGCTGAGTGGTGAGCTGGAACTGCCGGTGCAGGCGATCTACGGGCTGGATGATGTTGCAGAAGCGGTGACGGCGAGCTTGTTGCCTGGGCGCAAGGGCAAGGTGCTTCTGAAACCCTGATTGCTGCAAAAAGCGACCGCAGCAACGTAGCCCGGGTAAGCGCAGCGCACCCGGGTATTGGTGATCTGGAGATACTTCAGCCCATCGGCCAACAGCCCCGGATGCGCTGCGCTTACCCGGGCTACGGCTACCGGAATCCTGATAGCGGCAAGCGCGGCAGCAGGTTTCGACCAGCCAAAGCGAAGCAAACTCCAAGCCCCCTCCCTTGTGCGCAGCGCAGGGGAGAGTTGGGGAGGGGTGCTCCTGGCAGCAAACCATCAGCTCATGCCATCCCAGCCTCGCGGCTGACGCTCTCCCACAAAACTGCATCACCAGCAACGTAGCCCGGGTAAGCGCAGCGCACCCGGCTATTGGTGATCTGGGGATACTTCAGACCATTAGCCAACAGCCCCGGGTGCGCTGCGCTTACCCGGGCTACGGCTACAGGAATCCTGATGGCGGCAAGCGCGGCAGCAGGTTTCGACCAGCCAAAGCGAAGCAAGCTCCAAGCCCCCTCCCTTGCGCGCAGCGCAGGGGAGGGTTGAGGAGGGGTGCTCCTGGCAGCAAACCATCAGCTCATGTCATGCCAGCCTTGCGGCTGACGCTCTCCCACAAAACTGCATCACCAGCAACGTAGCCCGGGTAAGCGCAGCGCACCCGGGTATCGGTGATCTGGAGATACTTCAGCCCATCGGCCAACAGCCCCGGGTGCGCTGCGCTTACCCGGGTTACGTTCACAGCTACGGCGTTGTAGCGAGGGCCGGGGAGTACGGGCCTTGCCCTCGAAACCGCTCCAGCACACCCGCCGGATAATCCCGCTGAAACGGCAGATCTTTGCGGTGCGCATAACCGATGTAGCAATCACAGCGCTGGTTCGGGCAGCCGCGCGGGCGCAGCTGGGCCTCAAAGCTGCCGTCGTACAGATTCCCCAGCGGCTCGGCGACGAAGTGGCAGCGCTTGACGTTGCCATCGCCATCCACCGACACCACGTTCTCGCCGGTGAAGCAGGGTGCGCCCAGGCTTGCCGAGGGCTCGAGGTTGAACAGGAAGTGCGGGTCCACGCGTTGCAGCTGCTGGATATCGGCATCGCTGTAATAACCGGCAGGGCGCTCGTCGTAGGCGTTGATCCACATCGGCACCTCGTCCGGTAGCTCCTCACGCAGCAGTTGGATCTCTTCCAGATGCTCACGCATCGCCACCATGCCCACGGTGTAGCGCACACCACGCCGGTCCAGCTCGCGGCAGCGTGCCAGGAAGGCGGCGCGGGTTACCTGCCCTGGGTGGTAAGTGCACCACAGCGCGAAGCTGCCTAGATTGACGTCATCCAGCCAGCGCGTGCCGATGCACAGGTTGGTCTGTATCACCACGCGACGGACATGCGGCATATGGCTCAACTGCACCATCGCGTCGCGGTAGTGGCGGCGCACCAATCCCTCGCCCCATGGCGTGAACAGCACCGACAACTCCATCGTCTGCCGCTCGGCCCAGTCGACGAAGCGTGCAAGGTCCTCGGCGTCGCGGCGCAGGGCGGCGCGGGTGTCGTAGGTCTTGGCGAAGGGGCAGTACGGGCAGTCGTAGTTGCAACTGCTCAGCCGGCCGCGATAGAGGATTGAAAGATGCATGCGCGGCTCAATCCAATTGATAGTCGCGCATGCGCTCGGCCACGCCGGTGGAGATCAGCCACGGGCCGATGGTGTCGGCACGGGCAAGCCCGGTGTCATTCAACGCGACCAGCGCATTCACGCGCGTGGCCAGTCCTTGCTCGAACAACTCATCCAGCTGCGGCAGGTCGTCGAAGCACTCCGTGCCGAAGCGCTCGCGGTATTGCGCAAGATCCAGGCCGGGCTGCGCCAGCAGGGACTGGATGACGAAGCGGCGACGGCGTTCGTCCTCATCCAGCCGCACGCCGTAGTCGATGCGGGCGAACGAGGCCTCATCGCGCTCCAGATAGTGCGCAAGAATATCCGCCACCGAGCGTCGGCTGACGCCGTACTCTCTGGAGTAGTGCAGGCCGCTGGTATACGAGCGGGCGCCGCAGCCGATGCCGACCATGCCGTCGCTCTGGCAGCAGTACGCTGGCCCACCGGAGTCCGGCGCGTTGGCCGCGCGGAACATGCGCATCGATACCTGCTCATAGCCCGCGGCAAGCAGGCGTTCGCGGCCGGCTTCATACAGCGCCAGGCGGTTGTCCACCGATTCGGGATGAATGACGAACGAGCGCTTGCCGCCTTCCTTCGCACCGATGCGGTCCAGCCCGGTGTGCGGGCGCACGTACAGCGGATAGAGGTAAAGCTCTTCCGGCTGGAAGGCGAGGGCGCTGTCGATCGAGGTCAGGAAGCTGGCCACGGTCTGCCCGGCAATGCCGTAGATCAGGTCCAGGTTGAGCGTTGGAATGCCCGCCGCACGAATCTGCGCGATGGCTTCCTCGACCACCGCGCGTTGCTGCGGCCGCACCAGCGAGCGCACTTCCGCATCGCTGAAGCTCTGGATGCCCATGCTGACGCGGTCGATGCCGACGTCGCGGCAGATTTTCATCTTCGCCGCGTCAACCGTTTCCGGCGACACCTCTATGCCCGCAGGAATCGAATGCAGGTCGATGTTGGCGTGGCGCTGCACGAAGTCGAACAGCCGCTGCAGTTGTGGCGCATCCAGATAGGTAGGCGTGCCGCCGCCCAGCGCGAAGCGCACGAAGCGGTGTTCGCCCAAGGCGTCGGCAGTCACCCGCAACTGCTTCTCCATCTGCGCCAGATAGGCTTCCACCTGCACCGGCGCCGGCCGCGCCATTGCGAACAGGTTGCAGAAGCCGCAACGGTAGCTGCAGAACGGCACGTGCAGGTACAGGAACAAGGCATCACGCGGTTCACTCGCCCAGGCATCGGCAAGCAGCGGTGGCTGGGTGATCGGCCGGTACGCGGACTTGTGCGGGTAGGAGTACGAATAGGCCTGATAGGGCTCGAGCCGCAGCAGCTCTGACAAACGATGGGCGGTCATGGGCTCAACACAAAATGCGCATAGGGGACGTTCATCACCGTCTCGTGGGCGAGGCGGTGGCCGTGGAAGCCATCCTCGCCGTAAGCGGTGCCATGGTCGGAACAGATGATCACGAAGGCCGGCCCACGCGCACGCAAGGCCGCGAACAACGCCGCCAACTCGCCATCGACGTAGCGCAGTGCGGCGCAGTGGCTGTCCAATCCATCGACGTCGCAGCCGGGCAGGTAGTGCCGGTTCGGCTGGTGGATGGCCGAGACATTGATGAAGAGGAAGCAGCGTTGGTCGCCCGCGGCCTGCAGACGCTCGCAGGCCAGTGCTACCTGGCGTTCGGTGGAATCGACCGCGGTCACGCCGAGCTCGGGCTGCCAGTGGCTTTCCTCGAACAGGCCTGGCAGTTGTGATCCCAGCGCATTGCGACGGTTGAAGAAGCCGACGCCGCCAATGCAGACGGTGCGGTAGCCTTGGTCACGGAAGCCGCCGACGATGTCGGCACGGCCGGAGAACACAAAGGTCTCCGGCACGATGGTCTCGCTGCCTTCAAACTCCAGCGCGAACAGACGCGGATGCGGGCCCGGCCGCGCAGGCGTGGGCAGGAAGCCGGCAAAGAACGCCGAGTGCGCCGCATAGGTGAAGCTGCCCGGCGTATGCCGCAGCTCCCAGCCATCGGCCGGCAGGTGCGGCGCAAGCACCGGCAGTTCGCCGCGCTCGAAGCAGCGCTGGGCCGCATCGAAGCGCAGCGCATCCAGGGTGATCATCACCACGTCATGGCTGCCGACGATGCGGTGCATGTCGGGCAAGCGGGTCTCAAGCATGGGCGTACTCGTTGATGGCAGAACGCGTAGGCGCCAACAGCGCCTGGTCTTCGTAGGTGGTGCGCCCGTCATGGCGCAGGTCCAGCAGCAGGTCGCCGAAGCCATTGGCTTCCAGCACCCAGCTGCGCGTGCCGCGCACGATCAGGTCGAAGCCGATCATGCGGCTGGCGGGGAATGCAGCTGCGGCGTTCACCGTGGCGGCTTGCAGGTGGCGGATGGCATCGGCATCCAACAGTGCTTCCAGCTGCGTGCGCGCATTGCCCAGGTGCAGGTTGGTGAGCGCGCCCGCGCTCATCCGCGCCACCCGCTGCCGTGGCTGGCCATCGAGTGCGACCACGCGTACGTCATAGCGGCGGCCATCGCTGCCCGGCACGGTGGGCTTGGGAATCCAGCGCTCGATGTAGGCGCCTTGCTCGGCCAGCAGATCCACCAGTCGTGCGATATCGCTGTGCCGGTCGTAACGACGCTGCCGCAGCGAGTTGAACACCCGCCAGCGGCCGTCCTGTTCCACCAGTTCCGCCGAGCCATAGGCGACCTCGCGCCCATCGCGGTTGCGCGCGTAAGCCAGCACGCCCGCGCCGGACGAACCGTAGCGGGCCTTGATGAAGACGCGCTCGCAGGCCGCATCGCGCAGCCGCGCGCATAGATCCTCGTAACCGCTGATTGCACCGAACAAGGGCGGCACCGCCACGCCTGCATCGGCCAGTACTTGTTGGCAGCGGAGCTTGTCCGACATGCAGGCCAGATCGGCAGGTGCATTGAGGTAATGCGGCCCCGTAGGAAGCGACGCCAGCACATCGGCAAAGCCGGCATACCAGAACTGTTGATGCACCAGCTCGCCATGCGCGGCAGGCAAGGGCGCATCACCAGCCGCGCCGGACAACGCCCAGCCACGCAACACCAAGGCCTGATGCAGCGCAGGCGCTTCGCCGGGCGATTCCAGTTTGACGATGGCGCCGGGCGCCTGTGCGAGTGTCTCAAGCAGCCGCGCAGGCTCGGCGAGCAGGGTTTCGTAATCGAACACATGCGCGGCAGGCGCGCCCTGATCGTGCAGGGCACGCTGCAGCCACCCGATACGGCGGCTGCCGCGCGGGCCGATCAACAGCCAATTGGCCATCTTCGCCTTACTCGGACACCGCCACGTAGCGGTCGCCATCGTCTTCTTCTTCCGGATCGTCCAGCACCACCGTGCACGGCAGCGCCTGCAGCTTCTGCTGCCAGGCTGCGGAAATGTAGTGGTGGCTCAGGTCGATGCGCTGCAGGCTGCCCAGGTTCGGGCTCTCGCACAGCGCCTGCGCGCCGACATCGCCGATGGTGCCCAGCGACAGGTCCAGCGTCTGCAGCGTGCCCAGCCACGGCTCACCGGCCAGCCACACCGCCAGCTCGTCGCTGATCATGGCGTTGCGCAGGCCCAGGTACTGCAGGCGCTCCGGCCCGATCGCCAGCAACAGGCGCTGGTAGACCGCCACATCGCCATCGAAGCCATAACCGTCATCGCCAAGCCACAGCTCAAGATGGCGCAGGGCCGGCAGCGTGGAGTTGGCGATGGCAATGACGATCTCGTTCGGCAGGCCACCGCTCTCGATCGCAAGTTCCTGAAGCGACGCATGCGTGAAGGGCTGCAGTTCAAGTTCGGAGGTGCCACGGATACGCAGCGACTCCAGGCCCGGGAAGGCCTCCAGCAGCGGGTTGTAGGAGATCTGGTTGATCCACGACATCTCGCAGTCTTCGTAGGTCATGTCGCCCACGAACAGCGCCTTCAGGTTGCCCAGCTCGGCACGGCGTGCAATCAGCCCATCGATCAGACCCTGCGGGCCCTCGCCGGAGGCTTCATCCCATGCACCGATGATCAGCACTTCAATCGACTTCGGATCAACGCGCTCGAAGAAGTTGGCCAGCAGTTCTTCCTGGCTCTCGTCGCTGTCGTACTCCTGCATCAAACGGTAAGCGACATCGCCAGCTACGGCCGAGCCCCCCATCTGGAAGTCAACGACTTTCTTGCCACGATAAACCTGCGTGTATTCGCCAATGGTCACGGTACGTCCTTGCCGGAGTGGTGCCGTAGCATAACCGAGAGGATGGTGATGCTGGCAGCAATGCGTCACGTTCGATGGAAGGCATACAGCCTTAGCCATTCCGTAACCATGCTGTGCTAACGCAGCAAGCAAGCGCAAACAAGCAAGCGCAAACAAGCAAGCGCAAACAAGCAAGCAGAAGAAAAAAGCGAAGCCAACTCAGCCCCCTCCCTTGCGCGCAGCGCAGGGGAGGGTTGGGGAGGGGTGCACTTCGCAGCAAACCAACAACCCAAGCATCCCCAGCTTCGCAGCTAACGCAGCTCCCACAAAAAAAGGAGCCCACCAGCAAGCCAGCAGCAAAAAGCGAAGCCAGCTCCAACCCCCTCCCTTGCGCACCGCGCAGGGGAGGGCCGGGGAGGGGTGCTCTTCGCAACGAACCAACACCTCAAACATCCCCAGCTTCGCAGCCAACCCACCTCCCACAAAACCAATCAACCAGCTTCAGACCTACAACGAACTACAAACAGCCACATAATTCCCCTGGCTGATATTCAAATACTTAACCCCGTTGTAGTACTTGTACCCAACCCCCATCACCCGATGCCCACTCTCGGTAGGGAACACCACAAACTCATACTCATCCCCAAACAGCGGATCAGCAGGCGTAAAGCTCAAATTGACCTTGTCGCCAAGATCATCGTGCTTCCGCTCCCAGGTCATCTTCCCCTGCAAGTCCTCGCCCAGCAGCTTCACCTGCGCCCGCTGCGTCTTGGTGTCCCAGGAGATCACCTCTGGGCCAATCGAATCACCCTCGATCTTGCAGATGGTTGTCTGGGCAAACGCCGGCGCAGCAACGCCCAGCAGAAGAAGGGCAGCCAGGTGAGATGGTTTGAATCGCATTGTGCAAGTCCAGTAGTTCGGGCCAGCGTTGCTCCGCAACGCCGTGCCGCGTTGTACCAGACACACCCAGTTGAAAGCCATCGCCAAACCACCCCGCGCGATCACCCCGCCAGATACGCATCCGTAGCAACAACCCGCCCATACCCAAATTCAAACGACGCCATCATCGCCGCATGCACCTGCGCAGCCGGCGCCACAACCCCGTTGAATTCCAGGTCGCGCGTGGCGCAGGCGTCATGCAGCACGGTGACCGCATAGCCCATGTCGGCGGACGCACGCACCACCGCATCCACGCACATATGGCTCATCGCACCAATCACCACCACGTCCTCGATCCCGCGCGCCTCAAGCTGCTGCTTCAGATCGGTATCGCGGAACGAATTGACGTGGTTCTTGACGATCACCGGCTCATCGCCAATGGGCGCGACAGCGGCCATGATCCGCACCCCGTCCGAGCCCGGCACGAAGATCGGTGCATCACTGCTGGCGGATTCATGGCGGACATGCAGCACCGGCACGCCCTTGGCCCGCGCATCGGCAACCACGCGCACCGCATTGGCGGTGGCGGCATCAATGCCCACCAGCGGCAGCTTGCCAGTGGCAAGGTATTCATTCTGAAGATCGACGACGATAATGGCGCGCTTGCTCATGTACGGCTCCCTGATGGGTGGTTGAATGGTGTGGGAGAAGTCTCCGCGACCGGCCTGCCACCACGAAGAGGCGCTACCGACATTCTTGAGGGCGGTACCGACAGATGCGCACCGACGATCACATCCAAGTGGGAATCCTGCTGTATCCCGGCGCGCAGTTGGCGGCGGTGCTCGGCCTGACCGACCTGTTCGCCCTGGCCGGCAGGCTCGCCAGCGAACGCGCAGCGTCCTCCGTCCCCGAACTGCAGGTCACGCATTGGCGCATCGAAGCGCCTGGCCAAGCGCCGCAAGCCGTCTACAGCTCAAGCCAGCCGCCAACCGGCACGCCGCAGGTAATGATCCTGCCGCCCAGCATGCAGCCGCCGATTTCCACCGAAGCAGCAGCGCCCTACCTGGGCTGGCTGCGCGCATTGCACGACGACGGCACTACCCTCGCATCGGTCTGCGCCGGCGCGTTCCTGCTGGCCGAAACCGGGCGCCTGGCCGGTCGCACCATCACCACCAATTGGCAATACGCCGAACTGCTGGCCGCGCGCTTTCCGGACGTGACGCTGGACGTGGACCAGATGCTCATCGACGGCGGCGACATCTTCAGCGCAGGCGGCGCCATGGCCTGGACCGACCTCGGCCTGCGGCTGGTAGATCGCTACCTCGGCGCCGCAGTGATGCTGGATGTCGCACGCACGCTGTTGATCGATCCGCCCGGCCGCCAACAGCGCTACTACAGCAGTTTCTCGCCACGCATGACGCACGGCGACGCCGCAGTGCTGGCCGTGCAGCAATGGCTGCACGACACCCACGCCAAGCAGGTCGCATCCGTCGAACTCGCCCAACGCGCAGGGCTGGAAGAGCGCACCTTCCTGCGCCGCTTCCAGAAAGCCACCGGCATGACCGCAACCGAATACTGCCAGCGCGTACGCGTGGCCCGCGCACGCGAGATGCTGCAGACGAGTAACGTGCCGCTGGAGCGGATTGCCTGGGATGTGGGTTACAGCGACCCGGGTTCGTTCCGGAAGGTGTTCAGTCGGATTGTGGGGTTGTCGCCTGGGGAGTATCGGAGACGGTTCGGTGGTTAGTGATTGAGTAGTAGTAAGTAGAACGTTCCCAGCTCTATTCCTGATGCTCCCGTGGATAGTTTCCGCGTGCTCTTTCGGCCGCTTCCGGCCAAGAATGGGTAGTCGGGGGAGGGGGCATCGATATCAGGATTGACTTCCCTGCTGAGTCCTATGCCTCCCAGGCGTGGTATGCCGGCTCAGGCTCATCCACTAATTAACACGTGTGACCAGGTCCATCTTGCGCCGAAAGGGCTTTGGTTCTGCCTTGGTTGGCTCAGAGACGGCTATGGAGGTTGAGTAGTCTCCAGGCTGAGCTGTATTAGCTCCCCAAGCGGGTTGATTGGCTGATCGCGTCGCATTTCCCAGTCTTCTGAGGTGGGTGCTGCTGTTGATGTTCCCGTAACGGGAACGCTTGACTTGGATGGTAAGTCCTATAAAGTGTTCCCAAAACGAGAACGTGATGAATGAAGCTCATTGGGCGCGACAAGTTGAAACGGGGGACTGAAGACGTCGATCGCTGGCTCCGCGGCTGGTGCTCGGAAGTGACCCATGCGCATTGGCGGCGGGCAGAAGACGTCACCGAGCAGTTCCCGAACGCGCGCTCGAGGCCCGGGGGCGACTTCCTTTTTCCGATCGGAACCAGTGGGTACTGGCTGCGGCTTCAGATCGCTTTTGCACAGGGTGTGGCCCTGATCCTCGAAATGAACAATATCGACAATCCCTATGGACGCTAAGGTTATCCGCACCGAAGAGCACTACCTCGCTTACCTAAGAGAGGTACAAGAGCTTGTGGCGCACCAGCCTGCAGGAGGTTCCACGGAGGGCGACCGGCTCGAGCTTCTTACCGTCCTGATCGAGGCATATGAGAACAGCAAGTTTCCTATTGAAGCCCCCGATCCCGTCGACGCTATTCTCTTCCGCATGCAGGAAAAGGGGCTTAAGCAGGCTGATCTCGTCCCTTATTTTGGGACGCGTAGCCGTGTATCCGAGGTGCTGGGGCGGAAGCGTCCGCTTACGGTTCAGATGATCCGGGCGCTGTCCATTGGGCTCGGCATATCGGCTGAGACTCTGGTTGGGTTGGCCGCTCCGGAAGGTCACACCTTGTCTGGCAAGGCGGACGTGGATTGGTCGAAGTTTCCCTTCAAGGAGATGGCGCGTCGCGGGTGGCTGTCGGAACTGTCCACGAAAGCGAAGACCGGGGTCGAGGAGTTGGTGAAAGGGTTCATTGAGGACGCCGGGCTCCAGTTTGGTGCAGCTGCATTCCGTCGCAGTATCGGAGGTGAAGCGGCTTCTCCGACGACTAGGTATGCGCTTTATGCTTGGCTCGCTCGCGTAATCCAGCAGGCGCGTGTCACGAAGCCCAGGCTGGGTGCCTTTGAACCCGAGAAGCTGACTGCAGGCTTTCTGCGAGAGCTTGCGCAGCTGAGCTGGTCGGAGCGAGGCCCACTTCTGGCGGTCGAGTTCCTGGAACGTCACGGCATCGCAGTGGTGATCGAACCTCATCTGCGAGGGACTCAGCTCGATGGCGCTGCGTTGAAGGACGCAGACGGTACCCCGATAATCGGGTTGACCCTGCGATATGACAGGCTCGACAACTTCTGGTTCACGCTGATGCACGAGGTTGCACACGTCTGGAAGCACGTCGGCAACGATGAGGCCTTCTTAGACGACTTGGATGCATCGTCTGAAGACCGGCGCGAGGCGGAGGCGAACCGGCTCGCGCGCGAGGCTTTCATTCCGAGGGTCATGTGGCGCCGGAGCGAGGCGTATCTTTCCCCCAGCAGAGAGACGATCGAAAAGCTAGCAAGAGAACTTCGGATTCACCCGGCCATCGTCGCCGGCAGACTCCGTAAGGAGTCCAGCAACTACACAGCATTCTCCGATTTAGTTGGGCAGCAGCAAGTTCGGGCGTTCTTTCCGTCTTTGAGTGAGGTGTGACATGGCTCCGATGTATCTACCGATTCTAAAATCTCTGACTAGCGAGTACGAAGCATCTAAGCACATGGACGCTGCACACGCCGCTGTCATCCACCCGCTCTTCGATGTTCCCGTCATAAGCGAGAATCGCCAGAAGGCAAAGAAGTACCAGAACAGCCTTACGCCAAAGTCAGATTACCTGGACGAGGTTGCAGAGAGCATTGCCAAACATTGGAAGGGTTCCTTAGTGCTCGCCGACGCATTCAACTGGGCGCCTGATGCCACAATTGAGACCGGTGAGCACGCACTGGCCTACCTCCATGCCAGCCTTAAGGAGCAGGGGGTCACGGTGGTGCCTGTCGTGGGATATGATCGTTGGGACGATCAGCTCTACAAGCTTGCAATGTGCGGCTTGGACTTGTCGGGCGCTCCTTACACCTGTCTCCGCCTCGAAGTCAGTGCGGTCGAGGATGCAGCAGAACCGGACGTCTTCCACGACCGCATACAGGAAATCCTGGATGACATGCTGCTGAGTCCGGCGGAATGCGCCGTGCTGATTGATCTTGGCGACCTGACGAGTAAGCCTCTGATAGACACCACGAATGATGCAAGCCGCGTGCTGGAATTGCTTGGTGGATACGGATTCCGATACATCGCCACCGCAGGATCATCAATGCCAAAGTCTGTCGATCTGGCGGTAAAAAAGAAAGATAGTACTGCGAAGGTGATCCGCAAGGAGATGCTGCTGTGGCAGGCACTTCGCACTGAATTCAGCAGCATTCCATTGGTGTTCGGCGACTACGGTGTGCGCGGTCCTGGCTCGAATGATGCCATTCGGAACCGTAACGCTAACGCGAAGATCCGGTACACGTGCGATAAAGCTTTCCTTATCTCACGCGGCCACTCTGTAGCAGGAGGTTGGGCATTGCAGATGCAAGCGGTCGCGGCCGAAATTGCTAACGCGAAAGAGTTTCTGCCGGGTTTCAGCTGGGGCGACCAAGTCATCGCCGATTGCAGCAACGGTCTGCCTGTGAAAAATGGCCATGGAAAATGGATTGCGTACGATACTAGCCATCATCTGGCGTTCATCGTCGAAGAGGTGCGGGAGTTCGAGCGCGTATTGACCTTTTCTACCAACGCCACGCTGGTCTAATCCTGGCTTCGCTGGTCCAGCGTCGCAAGTGTCGACGCTTTTGGACTTTTATCAAAACCCGGCTTGTCAGACACGCCTTGATAACAGGGCGTTGTCGAGCTAGGCCGCAGCTTGACGTTGTTCGAATATGTCAAGTTCAGGTGCCTTCAGCGGTCTGGCCCAAAGGTAAATGTCCACTTTGGAAAGAGGTTGTGTCAAAGCTCGTTAACTTGCTTGGAGCCGCCGACGTGGGTCGATGGTCCACCTAGTTTGGACGGATGGCGTCGTGCGGCCAAGACCGGCCATAGATGAGCAAAATGGATAGCTGGATTGCACTGGGGGGCGGAGCATCGCAAAGGAACGTCTTGCTAATTACCTCAGGCGCAAAGATTTCCGCGTTTGAGAAGGAAACAACACTCTCGCGACCGGGAATAGTAACTTTCGGGTCGTTTTTTGCACTGCGGGGCGGGATTTCCATCCCGCAGATAGAGCTGCCTGTCGTCCGCAGAAATTGACGCGATGAAACCGAAATCGATAGGCGTCAGCCGATCTCTTCAGATTCACGCCAAAGTTTCATGAACAACTCTTCGCGCGTATTCTTAAACAATGAGGCTGAGTGCATGCCTACGGTTGCACCGGTCCAGCCCTTCTTTTCGCCCTCAGCGAAATCGTCACCAGAAATCCAGACGGTCTCTGGAGCAACAAGCACGACCTTCGCGTTGTTCTTTTCATGTAGAGCGATGCGGATACCCGGAAAATCCCGCTTCAGGACCTTTGCGGCAACCAGTGCCTCGGGTTCTACCCCGAAATCACGGACTGTTTGGAAAGGGCTGAAAACTTTTGGTCCTGCTTGACCCGGCGCCGTCGCATCCTGGGGTTGTGGCGGCGCTCGATGTATTCGAACACATCGGACCTG
>PJUF01000214.1_pt1 | contig 49718 bp, 48 predicted proteins | sample 1512191 | NCBI WGS metagenome assembly PJUF01 (sample SAMN08177673, study PRJNA422409) | Feces metagenome, whole genome shotgun sequencing project. | isolation source: Chicken feces (3) enriched on wood chips | host: Gallus gallus | place: USA: Madison | collected 2015-01-15 | reverse complement strand
TTCGGCAAGCAGGTCGCCTATGCGGACAAGCGCAATTCACCCATCGTCATCATCGAGGGTAGCCAGGAACGCGAACAGGGTGTCCTCCAGATCAAGGACCTGATCGCCGGCAAACAGGCGGCCCAGGCCATCACCGACAATGCCGAATGGAAGGCCGCACGGCCCGGTCAGTTCGAGATCAGGCGCGATGAGCTGGTGAGTGCGGTGCAGAAACTGCTGAGCGAGCAGGGCTGATGATAGTGGTGGCTGTCAGCCGGAACCAGTCTTCTTTCGCCCCCTCCCCCTTGCGGGGAGGGCCGGGGTGGGGGTGTCGAGGTCAACACGAATTGCGGCGTCCTGTTGAGCTTCGACACCCCCACCCTCTTTCCCTCCCCTCAAGGGGGAGGGAGGCGCAGGGGGCGATGGCGCTGGGGGTGGGACGATGACCAATGCTGCCATGCGCCGTTCGCAGCTTGAATCGCTGGTAGAAGCCCAGGGCGGATGCCGGGCAACGCCGCCGCTGCTGCTCAAGGCCGATCCTTATTTCGATCTTGCCGGGGAAGAGTTCGGGCGGCGGTTGCTGCTGACCAGCGACCTCACCGGCGCCGAATACTGCCTCAGGCCCGACTTCACCCTGCCCATCGTCACCGATTATATCGCCCAGGGCGCTGGGGCGCCGGCCGCCTTTTCCTATCTGGGCCCGATTTTTCGCCAGCGCGAGGACGGCCCGGCCGAATTCGACCAGGCCGGTATCGAACTCCTTGCCCAGCCGGACGGCGACATTGCGCTCGAACAGGTTCTGACCTTCGCGCGCGCGGCGCTCTCGCTCTATGGCGTTACGCCCCAGGTCAAGCTGGGCGGCGTCGGCCTCTTCGAAGCGCTGCTGGCCCAGGCCGACATGCCCGACGCCTGGCGCCCGCGCATCCGCCACCGCTTCGGCCATACCGAGGCCATGGACCGGCTGCTGACCCGGCTCGAACAGGCGCCCGATAGTCCGCGCAGCGAACAGCCCTCGCGCCAGGACCTCGTGGAGGACGTCACTGCCCGCATGGTCTCAGCCGGGCTCAGCCTGTCCGAAGGCCGGTCGCCCGAAGAAATTGCCGACCGCTATCTCGAGCAGCAGGCGCTCGATGCCGCCCATGTGCCGGCCTCGACCCTGAAACTCTTGCGCGACTATCTGGCCATCGAGGGCGACGCACTTTCGGCTCTGCGCCGGATCGAAGACCTGGCCGAGCGCAATCGGCTGTTCCTCGGGCCACCGATGAAGGCCGTTCGCCGGCATCTCGATGGCCTGGGCGAAGCGCGCGTGAGTTTCGACGCCAGCTTCTCGCCGCGGCTCGATTATTACACCGGCATCGTCTTCGAAATCCGCGGCCAAAGCGGAACGGTGCTGGTTTCGGGCGGACAATATGACCGCCTGCTCGAACGCCTCGGCGCCACCGCGCCCATCGCCGCCTCCGGCTGCGCTCTCTGGGTCGATCGTCTCGAAGCGGAGTGGCCGAAATGACCATCACCCTCGCCGTGCCATCCAAGGGGCGCCTGGAAGAGCAGACACGCGACTGGTTTGCCAAGCGCGGCCTCACCATCACCCGGCCCGGCGGCGCCCGGTCCTATCTCGGCGCCATCGAGGGATTGCCGGAGGTGACGGTGCGCTTTTTTCCGGCCTCGGAGATCGCCCGCGAACTCATCCGAGGCGCCATCGACCTCGGCGTGACCGGGCGCGACCTGATCCACGAGACCAGCGAAAACGGGCCGGCCTCGGTGAGCTTTGCGCGCGATCTCGGCTTCGGCCATGCCGATGTGGTTATCGCCGTGCCCGATGCCTGGATCGACGTGACCCATCTGCATGACCTGGCCGACGTCGCCTCCGACTTCCGCGTCCGGCACGGCCGCTGGCTGCGCGTCGCCACCAAATACATCACCATCACCCGCCAGCACTTTGCCCAGGCCGGCATCGCCGAATACCGGATCGTCGAAAGTCTCGGCGCCACCGAGGCCGCGCCCGCTTCGGGCGTTGCCGATATCGTGGTCGACATCACCTCCACCGGCTCGACCCTGGCCGCCAATGGCCTGCGGGTGCTCGAAGACGGCGTGATGCTCAAAAGCGAGGCCAATCTGATCGTCTCCAAGACGGCCGACTGGTCCGCCGAGCGCAGGACTATGCTCGACGACCTGCTCGGTCGGCTCGGAGAGTAGCGTTGGAGCTGGCGCTCGTCCTCCTCTGTGTTCTCGTCGGCACCGGTGCAATCGTCTATGCCGGGCTGTCGCGGCCCCGGACACGACCGGCCAACGCGGAGCAGGGCGCGGCGTCTCCGGCTCCGAACGCCGCGACGCAGCCTTCCGATACCACGGCCCGCGACGCTCAAAGCTGAGCGGGCATTGCCTCGCAGCGGCAAATCACGGCACAAGGACCAAACTGTCCGGCGAGGGGCGTCGTGGCCGAAGAGCTTGAACTGACCATTCTCATGCCATGCCTCAACGAGGCAGAAACGCTGGCAGCCTGCGTCGCCAAGGCGCGCGGCTTTATCGAGCGCACGGGCATTGCCGGGGAAATCCTCGTTTCCGACAACGGATCCACCGACGGCTCGCAGGATATCGCATCGGCGGAAGGTGCCCGCGTCGTGAGAGCCGACCAGCGCGGCTATGGCGCGGCGCTTGCCACCGGTATCGCGCATGCGCGCGGACGCTTCGTCATCATGGGCGATGCCGACGACAGCTATGACTTCGCCAATCTCGACGCCTTCGTGCGCGAATTGCGCGACGGTGCCGATCTGGTAATGGGCAATCGCTTTGCTGGCGGCATCGGCCCGGGCGCCATGCCCTGGCACCATCGCTATATCGGCAATCCGGTGCTGAGTTTTCTCGGGCGCCTGTTCTTCAAGACGCCGATCCGCGACTTCCATTGCGGCCTGCGCGGCTTCCGCCGCGACGCCGTGCTGGACCTGCAATTGCGCACGACGGGCATGGAATTCGCCTCCGAAATGGTGGTCAAGGCGACGCTGGCCCGGCTCGATATCCGTGAAGTGCCGACGACACTGCAAAAGGACGGCCGCTCGCGACCGCCGCATCTGCGTTCCATCCGCGACGGCTGGCGCCACCTGCGCTTCCTGCTGCTGTTTTCTCCGCGCTGGCTGTTCCTCTATCCGGGCATGGCACTGCTGTGGATCGGGCTGATCGTCGGCACGATGCTGCTGCGCGGACCCGTCGTGGTCGGCGGGGTGACTTTCGGCGTGCACACGCTGCTGGTGGCGGCGCTCTGCATCATCATGGGCACCCAATCGATCGCCTTCGCCATTATCGGCCGGCGCTTTGCCTCCCGCTACGGCTTCATACCGCCTTCGGGATCGTACAATCGGCTGCTCGAAAGCCTGACGCTCGAACGGCTGCTGCTGGTGGCGATCCTGCTCATGCTCGGCGGCCTTGCCATGATGGGCTGGGGCCTGATGGAATGGGCGCGGCGCGGCTTCGGGCCGCTGACCTCAAGCGCCACCCTGCGGGTCGTCATTTTCGCCATGACGGCGCTGGTCACCGGCTTCCAGCTGATGATGAGCGCCTTCATGTCGTCCATGATCAACATTCCCATCTACGAGCGCCGGCTGGCTGACCAGCCCGTGCCCGACGATCAGTTTCGCCGCCGCTCCGACCGGACCTAATTCCCCATCATGCTCGACCCACTCGTTCTTCTCGCCCTCATGGCCGTCGGCATGCTGGCCGGCTTCGTCGATGCCATTGCCGGGGGCGGGGGCATGATCAGCGTGCCGGCGCTGATTTCGGCGGGCCTGCCGCCCGTGGCTGCGCTGGCGACCAACAAGATGCAGTCGGTTGTCGGCACATGCATGGCGGTGCTGACCTACTGGCGGCGCGGCTATATCGCGCTGCGCGAACTCGTGCCGGCCATCGCGCTGACCTTTGCCGGATCCTCGCTCGGCGCCTTTACCGTCAGCCGCATCGATGTGTCCCTGCTCAGTGTCGCCGTGCCGGTGGCGTTGATCGCCATCGCGCTCTACTTCCTGCTTGCGCCCAAACTGTCCGATGCGGACAAGGCGGCGCGGCTGCCGTTCCGGCTTTTCGTGCCGGTCATGGGCTTTGCCATCGGTTTTTACGACGGGATTTTCGGGCCGGGCACCGGCGCCTTCTTCACGGTCGGCTTCGTCGTCCTGTTCGGCCTCGGGCTGACGCGGGCCACCGGCAGCACCAAGGCACTGAACTTGACCTCAAACCTTGCGGCACTGGTGATCTTCATTCCGCAGGGCCACGTGGTCTGGCCGGTGGCTCTGGTCATGGCGCTGGGCCAGATCATCGGCGGCTATATCGGCGCCCGAACGGGCATCCGCTATGGCGCCAGGGTAATCCGCCCGCTGGTCGTGGTGGTGTCGATTGGCCTCGCGATCAAGCTGCTGCTCTTTCCCTGAGCCTGTCAGTCCGCATCGAGGCCGGCAGCGGCGCGCAGGGCGGCATTGATCCGATCCTGCCAGCCGGGGCCGTCATCCTGGAAATGCTCCAGCACGGCGCGGTCGAGCCGCAACGACACCAGTTCCTTGCCCTCGGGTGGCGTGGCAGGTTTGGCGGGCTCCGGTGCTGCGGGTTTGCTCGTCGCGCTCTTGAAGGCCGCCTCGGCCTGGTCATAGGCACTGCCGCGTCGTGGCGTTCGCATCGAATCCCGGTCTCCGTTTGATCAAAGATTAGCCCTGCACAGGGGCAAGAAAAAGCCCCGGTGTTGCCACCGGGGCTTTCCACGAAGATCGTGACTGGGAAGAAACGACCCTCGAAGCCTAGTAAGCTGAGCGTGGATTAAAAATCCATGCCGCCCATGCCGCCCATGCCGCCGCCGCCCGGCATTGCCGGAGCTTCGGCCTTGGGGGCCTCGACGATGGTGGCTTCGGTGGTGATCAGCAGCGATGCAACCGAAGCGGCGTCTTCCAGGGCGGTGCGAACCACCTTGACCGGATCGATCACGCCGGTGGCGACCAGGTCGCCATATTCACCCGTCGCGGCATTGTAGCCGAACGAGGGAGCCGGGTTCTCGAGGATCTTGTCGACAACGACCGAGCCTTCGGCGCCGGCATTGTTGGCAATGGTGCGGACCGGGGACTGCAGGGCGCGACGAACGATCGCGATACCGGCTTCCTGGTCGGCATTGGCGCCCTTGGCCTTGATATTGGCCGAAGCGCGGAGCAGGGCAACGCCACCGCCCGGAACGATGCCTTCTTCGACGGCAGCGCGGGTTGCGTTGAGCGCGTCATCGACGCGGTCCTTGCGCTCCTTGACTTCCACTTCGGTCGAACCGCCGACGCGGATCACGGCAACGCCACCGGCCAGCTTGGCCAAGCGTTCCTGCAGCTTCTCGCGGTCGTAGTCCGAGGTGGTTTCCTCGATCTGCGCCTTGATCTGACCGACGCGGGCCTGGATCTCTTCGGCCGTGCCGGCACCGTCGACGATGGTGGTGTTTTCCTTGGTGATTTCGACGCGCTTGGCGGTGCCGAGCATGTCGAGGGTCACGTTCTCGAGCTTGATGCCGAGATCTTCGGAGATCACCTGGCCACCGGTCAGGACGGCAATGTCTTCGAGCATGGCCTTGCGGCGGTCACCGAAGCCCGGAGCCTTGACGGCAGCGACCTTGAGGCCGGCGCGCAGACGGTTGACGACCAGGGTCGGCAGGGCTTCGCCATCGACGTCTTCGGCGATGATCAGCAGCGGGCGCTGGCTCTGAACGACGGCTTCGAGGATCGGCAGGATGGCCTGCAGGTTCGAAAGCTTCTTTTCGTGCAGCAGGATGTAGGGGTCTTCGAGCGTTGCCGTCATCTTTTCGGCATTGGTCACGAAGTAGGGCGAGAGGTAGCCGCGGTCGAACTGCATGCCTTCCACGACATCGAGTTCGGTCTCGGCGGTCTTGGCTTCCTCGACGGTGATTACACCCTCGTTGCCGACCTTCTGCATGGCTTCGGCAATCATTTCACCGATGGCGGTTTCGCCATTGGCCGAAATGGTGCCGACCTGCGAGACTTCCGACGACGAGGTGATCTTCTTTGCCGAGCCCTTGAGGCTCTCGATCACGTCGGCGACGGCGAGGTCGATACCGCGCTTGAGGTCCATCGGGTTGAAGCCGGCGGCGACGGCCTTGACGCCTTCGACGACGATGGCCTGGCCCAGAACGGTTGCAGTGGTGGTGCCGTCACCGGCAACGTCGTTGGTCTTGGACGCGACCGAACGCAGCAGCTGTGCGCCCAGGTTCTCGAACTTGTCTTCCAGTTCGATTTCCTTGGCGACCGAGACGCCGTCCTTGGTGATGCGCGGGGCGCCGAAGGACTTTTCGATGACGACGTTACGACCCTTGGGGCCGAGGGTGACCTTCACCGCATTGGCGAGGATGTTGACGCCGCGCAGCATCTTTTCGCGGGCGTCGGTCGAGAATTTTACTTCTTTGGCGGCCATTTATGGCTCCTTGAAAAATTCGGTTGAACGGGACGACTTGTGAGACGTGAGAGCCGATCAGGCCTCGATCACGCCCATGATGTCGCTTTCCTTCATGATGATCAGGTCTTCGCCATTGAGCTTGACCTCGGTGCCGCTCCACTTGCCGAAGAGCACGCGATCGCCGGCCTTGACGTCCAGCGCATTGATCTTGCCGTTTTCGTCGCGGGCGCCGGGGCCCACGGAAACGATCACACCCTCGGAGGGCTTTTCCTTGGCGGTGTCGGGGATGATGATCCCGCCTTTGGTCTTTTCTTCACTGTCGACGCGACGGACGACCACGCGGTCATGCAGGGGACGGAAGCCCATGATAAAATCCTCTTGGCATCATCTCTGAATGCAATTTCGGACCTGTTAGCACTCATATCGCATGAGTGCTAACAGGCTGCGAGGGATATAGGGAGCGCGGGCGAGCAGAGTCAAGGCGCGTGAACCTAAGTTTTTTCTCGTGCGTTGATGGTGATGATGAAAATGCGTCAAAGGAGCCGCCCATGACCGAAACCGCCACCGTCACGCCCGTTTCCGGCCGGGTGCACATCTATTTCGACGATGCCGAGATCGCGAGCTCGGTCAAGGCGATGCGGCTCGAACGCGGCGGGCGCGAACCGCGCGTCTTCGTGCCGCTCGAAGACGTACATCCGCAAATCCTCGAGGCTTCGGACACGACGCGCGATGAGGAGGGGCCGGGTACGGCGCACTACTACACAATCAAGACGCTGACCGCCGACGGCGTCGACGAGGCGTGGTACTATCCCTATGCCGACGGCGCCTATGCCGGCATCCGCGACCTGCTGACCTTTGGCGGGGACCGCGTCAAGCTGAGCATTACCGAAGTCTAGAGCATGGCGGCAGATGCGCAGTCGGCCAGGCAGAGGCCAGGCCGGCCCAATCGCACGCGCCGTGCAACTTCCCCCTTTCCCCACCACACAGTCTGGGTCATAAGACGGCCATGAGCGAACAATCGAACTACCAGATCAAGCTGAGCCGCAAGGGCGGCGTCGGTGCCAACACCAACTGGCACTGGGAAATCCAGGACGCCGACGGCAAGGTCGTCAAGACAGGAAGCGCCGTCGGTGAAGAGCACAAGGCTTTCGCCACCGCTCGTGTCGCCAAGGAAAAGCTGGAATCGGGCAAGTAAGCCCGAGCCGCGCATGAATCACGGGGTCTGGAAGGTCCCGGGAACAGGACCGACGTGACCGCGCCGAAGCCAGCGCCCAGGACGAGCCTTGCCGCCAGCTATCCCGGCGGCCCGTTCCGCGGCATCGTGCTTAAGGTCGCCTCGGTCGCCAGCTTCGTGCTGATGGCCACCATGCTCAAGGCCACTGTCACCGTGCCGGCCGGGCAGATGGTATTCTTCCGCTCGTTTTTCGCCATGCTGCCCGTCTTTGCCTGGCTGGCCTGGAGCGGAAAGCTGCGTTACGCCTTCGAGACGCAACGTCCATTGGGCCACGTGCTTCGCGGACTGATCGGCGTCTCCTCGATGATGCTGGGTTTCTTCGCCCTCACGCGCCTGCCGCTGCCCGAGGCCACGGCCCTCGGCTATGCTTCTCCACTGATCATCGTCATCCTGTCCGCGCTCCTCCTGCGCGAACGCGTGCATGTTTTCCGCTGGACCACGGTCATCGTGGGTCTTGTGGGCGTGCTCATCATTCTCTGGCCAAGATTGACGGTGTTTTCCGGCGCCGCAATGCCTGCCGATGGCACGAGCATCGGGGCGTTGGCAGCGCTGGCAGCTGCCTTCCTCTCCGCCTTTGCCATGCTGCAGGTCCGCCAGCTGGTGCAGACCGAGCGCACCGAGACGATCGTCACCTATTTCTTCATCAGCGCCAGCGTGCTGAGCCTTCTGACGATCCCGCTTGGCTGGGTCTGGCCAACGCCGGAACAGGCGCTGCTGCTGGTCGGCGCCGGCATATTCGGCGGCATCGGCCAGCTCTTTCTGACCTCGTGCTACCGCTATGCCGACATGTCGGTGATCGCGCCTTTCGAATATGTGTCGCTGATCCTCACCATCGTCATTGGTCTCGTCATTTTCGGCGACGTGCCGACCCCCACCATGATCGTCGGGGCGCTGATCATCGTGGGGTCGGGCATTGCCGTGATCCTGCGCGAGCGCTGGCTGGGCCTTGACCGGGCCCGCGCCCGCGAGGCCAATACGCCCTAGCGTCTGACCCGATAGACCGACTGAACGAGGCCCGAGGGGAAGGCGCGGGTTTGCCTGTGCTCGAGCATCACGTCGGCTTTAAGCGGACCGAAGAGGGAAATGCCTTCCCCGATCAGCACGGGAATGCGGCTGATCACCAGGTCCTCGACCAATCCGGCCTTGAGAAATGACTGGATGACCGATCCGCCATCGACATAGACGGCGCCCCAGCCGCGCGCGGCAAAGTTTTCCATGGCCGCTTCCGGCGTCGCAGCCATGACCTCTACCTTATCGGCGATTTCGGCCGGGATATCGGCATTGGTCAACGACCGGCTCAGCACCACGACGGGCTTGGAATAGTGCCAGGGTTTCATGTCCCTGATCGCCTCATAGGTCCCGCGTCCCATGACCACCGCGTCGACCCGTTCCATATGCGCCGCAAAACCGTGATCCTCGCCCAGGGTCGGGTAGTCCGTGAGCCAAGCAATGTCATGGTTCTTGCGGGCAATAAAGCCATCAAGGCTTGTGCCGATGAAAACGTGGCCGGTGGTCATGCGAGGTCTCCGCAGGTCAGGTGGGGGGACATTGAATGAGCGTGGTGACAGGGGGTGACAGGAGGGTGGCCTGCACGGGCGTTGCCAGAGAGCCGACAGAGGGCCCATGGCGTCGAGCCGGGACACGGCTGCCTGTAATGGTTCGACCGGCGTATTGCCGCCAGGATCGGACGCTCGTTCAATCAATTTGGACGCGTCGCCAATGCCGGCACGGTGCTCATGCGATAGATGGTTGCTCCCGGCGCAAGGATATGCGCCGGTCAAGGGAGATCTAAACATGATGAGGATTGCGTCGGTTCTTCTGGCGGCGACGGTGTTTGCGGCAGGCTGTGGTAGCGCCAGCGCCCAGACTGTTGGCGACTGGGTGCTCGGAAACTATCACAAGTCCGGATACTGGTTCGCGGGCATCGCCGAAACCGTCGGCGGCGGCAAGGTGACGATCCGCTACGATGACGGTGAGCGCGAAACACTCGCCCTGCGCGACGTGCGCCCCTACGACTGGATGATCGGCAGCCGGGTCGAATGCAATTACAAGAATGCCGGGATCTTCTATCCCGGAACGATTGCTTCGCTCGCAGGTGAAAAAGCCGGCATCAACTATGATGACGGCGACAAGGAAACGACCACGACCGGTCTCTGCCGCTCGCGCTAGGAACGTCGACCGGCTTCCAGGCTCGCTGCCTGATCAAGACTTCAACATTTCAGATATGAGGCCCCCGCCGGTAGCCAAACCGGCATGCGTTGGCCCGGGAACATCACGTGACAATCAAACTCGCATATACCGCCATTTCGGCCACACTGGCCATTCTTCTCACCGCCTCGACGGCGAATGCTGCTGGCATGAATTTCAGCATCGAGAACAGCTCGGAGTACATCATCACCGGCTTCTACACGGGCGAAAATGGCGAATGGAGCTCCAACTGGATGGACTTCACGCTTGTGGGTGGCGAAGTTGCAGACATGGCCTTCAACTATGACGGCCCCTGCGACATCGAATTCTATGTGACCTGGGAAGCCGAAGACGGCTCGAACATTGAAGGTGACGTGAACTCGATCGATATCTGCGACGCAGACACGATCTATTTCGACGGCGTTCAAGCGACCTATGACTGAATAGAGCCGATCACGGAAACGTCCATCATGCCTCTCCTGATCTCGGCGTCTCTATATTGACCGCCAGGACCTATCCACTTTACTTTTTTCTGGATGCACGATTAGTCGCACATTTAGAACAGGTTAAGCTGCCGTGTCGCACGCACTGGCAGCATTTGGATGGGCCGGATTCATGGACAGGGCTGGAGAGCATTTCCGGTTTTCATCGCGCTCTATCGGTGATGACGGCTCATTCGGCCGCTACCATGACCTTTATCCAGTGGCGTCCGATGTCGCCGCCACTGGAGACACCTTCCATGCCGAGGCATATGCGCACCGCCTCTCGCGCATGATCGTGATCGATCGCCGGATCGGCGGCGTCAGCCATACCCGACAGGCCAGTCATGCCCGGCGGGATGGCTATGACCACGTCGTGCTCCAGCTCGTCATGTCAGGCACATGGATCGGCGGGGCTCCGGGCGAGGAGCGCGCGGTTCGCCCGGGCGAGATCATCCTGCTCGATATGGCCCGGCCCCAGCGCAACGTCTCCCGCGCCGCGCACCTGCTGACGCTCAATCTTCCCCGCGATCAATTCGAGGAAAAGCTGACTGTCACGCCGAGTTTGCACGCTGCGATCCTGCCCGGACCCGCCGCGCAACTGCTGGGTGAATTCATGCTGCTGCTCAATCGGCTGGGCGGGGGATGCTCGCCCGCCATGGCGATGAGTGCTGGCACAGCTGTGTCCGAGCTTGCCGCAGGCGCGTTTGCCAACGTGACGGCCCCGAATTCACCCCTGTCGAGCGACGGCAATTTCAGCCAGCTGCGCCGTGAACGGGCCGAGCTGTTCATCGACGCCCATCTGGCTGATCCCTCGCTCGACGCGGCTCGCGTAGCGCGCGCGCTCGGGGTGTCCCGCTCCATCTTGTATCAGTCGTTTCAATCCACGGGCGGGGTCGCGCGCTATATCCTGTCGCGGCGCCTCGAACGCCTCAGCCACGCGCTTCGCAGACGGCAGGACACGCGCTCGGTCTCGACCCTCGCCTATTCCTTCGGTTTTTCCAGCGAAAGCCATTGCAGCAAGGCGTTTCGGCTGGCCTATGGCGTGCCGCCCGGCGAATATAGAAAGGCGTCATCCAGGGACTACGCTGCGGGGACAGTTCCCAGCGAGGGGGCAAGCAGGCTCGACGCCTGGCACAGTGCGCTGCGCTGAGGCGAACTGACCAGATGCCGTCAGCCGGCCACGGCCATTTCCGACCAGCTCTGGCGCTTGCGATAGATCGTGGAAGGGCTGATTTCGAGCGCTGCCGCAGCCATCGAAATGTTGCCGCCGAACGTGGCTATGGCTTCCTCGATGATGCGCTGTTCCTGCTGCCACATGGGCAGGATGCTGCGGCGGTCGGCGCGGGGTGCCTCGACCGGCATGGCAACGGGGGCAGGGACCTGCGATTCGATATCGGCCGCCTCGACCATGGACGAGGTGATCTCGCCGCCATCGAACATGACGACGAGGCGCCGCACCAGGTTCTGCAACTGGCGCACATTGCCCGGCCAGTCGGCTGCGGTCAGGCGCTGCGCCGCATCCTGGGAAATGCCGGCAAAGCTCTTGTGTTCCTCGCGCGCATAGCGGGAGAGAAAATGGCGGGTCAGCACCATGATGTCGCTGGGGCGCTGGCGCAGCGGCGGCAGGTGGATGGGCAGGACATGCAGGCGATAGAACAGGTCCTCGCGGAACTGCCGGTCGGCGATCATCTGCATGGGATTGCGATTGGTGGCGCAGATGACGCGGACGTCGATCTTGCGCGCAGCGGTCTCGCCGACGCGGCTGATCGTGCCGGTCTGGAGAAAGCGCAGCAGTTTCGATTGCAGCGAGAGATCCATTTCCCCGACCTCGTCGAGGAAGAGCGTCCCGCCATCGGCCAACTCGGCCGCGCCCTTGCGATCCTCATGCGCGCCGGTAAAGGCGCCGCGGACGACGCCGAACAATTCGCTTTCCATGAGGTCGCGCGGAATGGCGGCGCAGTTGATGGCGACGAACCGGTTGGCCGCGCGTGGGCCCTTGGCGTGCAGGGCCTCGGCGCAGACATCCTTGCCGGTGCCGCTTTCGCCGGTGATGAAGACCGGGGCAGAGGAGGTGGCGACCCGCCCGATCTGCTCGTAGAGGAACTGCATGGCGCTCGAGGCGCCGACAAAGCCAGTGACCACGGATTCGGGCCCGGCCTCGGCGCCCAGCGTGCGCGGGCGGCCGTGGCGTTGCGCCAGCTCGGCCAGCCGGCCGGCCAGGGTCGCGCCGCTGACGGGCTTGGCGACGTAGTCATGGGCGCCGGCGCGCATGGCGCCGAGCGCGGCGCTGACCGAGCCGCTGTCCGCAACGGCCAGAATCAGCGCGCCATCGGCGAGGCGCACCAGGCGGTGCATGGCGTCCTCGACGCTGGCGGCCAGATCGCCCAGGCTTTCGAGATCGGCGATGATGACGTCGAATCGGGTCTTGCGCAGCAGGTCAGCCCCGTTGCGGCCGCCGCTGGCATGGGTGATTTCGGGCGCAACCAGGAGCGCCTCGCACAGCGCCTCACCGGTCTGGCGGGAACAGGCGACATCGGCGTCGATCAGCAGGAGCCGGCCGCACAACGCGGTGTCGCTGGCGCTCGTCATCGTCATTGCGCAGTCTAACCTTGGTTTCGTCCGCAACCGGACCGTTCTTGTCGTTGTTCTGACTGTTGCGGATTAGGGTAAATAATCCGTTCTTGCGCCGTCCGACCAAACAACGTTTATCTCTGCCCCATGCGAAACGAGTCTGTTGAGGATGTCTTCGAGCCCATCGTCCGCGGCATTACCCAGACCGGGGTGCGGCTGGCCAATGAGCGCGCCGTCCTGACGCTGATTGCCGGCATTCCGGGTGTGTCCAATGCCGATATCGCGCGACGCTCGGGCCTTGGGCCGCAGACGACGGCGCGCATTCTCGCCGATCTCGAAGCGCGCGATCTCATTATCCGCGGAGACGTGCTGCGCGGGCGGCGCGGGCAGCCGGCGACGCCCTACCGGCTCAATTCCGGCGGCGCCTTTTCCATCGGCGTCGAGATCGGATGGCAGCATTTCGAGGTGCTGCTGCAAAATATCGGCGGCGAGCCGGTGGCGGTGACGCGGCGCAGCTATGCATACCCGGATCCGAATGCGGTGTTTGCGGCCATCGCCGCCGATATCGAAACCGCGCTGGCAGGCCTGTCGCCAGCCCAGCGCGAGCGTCTTGCCGGGATCGGGGTGACCTCGCCGGGCAAATTCGGGCCGCTGCTGGATCACCTCGGCGCACCGAAGGGGCTGGAAGCCGAATGGGCGGCGCTCGATATCGGCACGCGTCTGCAACGCGAAACCGGGCTGCCCACCATGTGGGTGAATGACGGCAGCGCAGCCTCCTGGCGCGAAATCACGGTGCAGCCGACGCCGCGGCCAAAGGGCGTGGCGGTATTCTTCGTCGGCACTTTCGTCGGGGGCGGCATTGTCAGCGGCGGCAGCCTGCTCGAAGGGCCCTATGGCAATGCCGCTGATCTGGGCGCCATCGTCGTTCACGATCGCGCCGGGCAGGCGGCCTATCTGCATCTCGTGGCATCGCTCTATGCACTGTCCCAGCGCGCCGCGGCTGCCGGGATCGCCACGCCGCGCAGTTCGGCGCGCAAATGGGACTGGGCCGCGCTCGAACCCCATGTCGAGCCATGGCTCCACGATGCAGGGCACGCGCTGGCCCAGGCCATCCTCACGACGGCGGCGATGGTCGAGATCGACCTCGCCACCATCGATGGCGACCTGCCCGAGCCGATCCTGAGGCGCCTGCTCGAAAGCACCTGCAGCCAACTTGATCGCTTTCCGCTGATCCTGGCGCATCGGCCGCGGGTCGATGCCGGCCTGTCCGGGCCTTCGGCGGCGGCCTTCGGCGCGGCACAGCTGCTGCTGTTCCGGCGCTACTTCTCCCGCGCCTGGGACCTTTTCGAGGCCGAGCCCGGCAAATAGGGCGGGAGAGAGAACCGGGAGCGCTTTTTCCCCTTGCTGGGGGGTGCTAAGTCTTTTTCGTCGAATCCCGGCGCGCGAGAAGGGGTTTCAGGTCCGCCGTGCAGGCTATCGTCTATTCATTGATTGCGTTTTCCGCAGCCGGACTGGGCGCGCTGGCCTATTTCGGCCTGACCTTCACGCCGGCCAATGCGATTCTGGTCGCCGTGGTCTTTGCCTGCGCCTGCGTGGTGCTGATGGAGCGCGTGCTGCGTCAGCGCGCCGAGAACCGGCTTGAGCGGGCCATCGAGGAGCTTTCGCGCCTGCTTGCCACCGACGCGCAGGCCGGCGCCGTGCTGGGCCAGCGCATCAATGCCATTGCCGACCTCAATGCCGGCCAGCGCCTCGAAACCGTGGAAGCCGATATTTCCGTGCTGGGTACGGTCATCCGCCAGGTGGCCGAGGCCGTTGCCGAGGTCGAGGACAAGGTGGCCAAGGCCGGCTCCGCGCGGCCGTCCACGGATCGGTCCGACGCGCGGCTGATCGCTGCCCCGCCACCAGCGCCGATGCCGGTCATCGTGCCCGAGATCGAGCCGGTCATTCCGCTTGAAATGCTGCGCCAGGCCCTCGATGAGCATCGGCTGGTCCACCACATGCAGCCGGTCGTGCGGCTGCCGCAGCGCCGCGCCGTCGGCTACGATCTGGTGCCGCGGCTGATGCTGGAGGACGGCGAATTCGCCGATGCGCCCGATTTCATGCCGCGCCGCGGCGGCAAGGATGCGCTGCGGCTAATCGAAGGCACCGGGCTCGTCGAAGCCATCACCATCGCGCGCCGTTCGCGCACCGGCGGCCAGCCGGCCATGCTGCACATGCCGTTGACCCGCGCGTCGCTCGGCGACGAAGCCGCAGCCGAGCAGATATTGGTGACGCTCGATGCCAACCGCGCCATTGCCGGCGCCCTGACCTTTCTCGTGCCGGAAGGCGACTGGCTGTCGCTGACCACGCATGAGCGCGCCCTGGTCGAGCAGATGGTGCGCAAAGGCGCAGGTTTCTCGATCGCCGGCATGACTTCACTGCGCGTCGATGTTGCCGACATGGCGGCCATGGGCGTCCGCTCGCTGCGCGTCGACGCCGCGCGCTTTATCGCTTCGCCGGAAGCCTTTACCGACTTCCACATCACCGACATTGCGAGCTACCTCGCCCGTTTCGAGGTCTCGCTGCTGGCGACCGGCATCGCCAGCGAGCGGCAGATCGTCGAGCTGCTCGACAGCGACATCCTCTTGGTACAGGGCGACTATATCGCGCCGGCCGGACCTGTGCGGTCCGACCTGGCGCTTGAATCCGCCCGGACCGTCACCGCGCAGTTGCGCCGGGCCGAATAGGGGCTGCCTAGCGCCGCCCCAAGCCGCCGACAGCACGCTTCAGTCCGTCGATGAGGCCCCGTGCGCCGGTTTCGCGAACGGGGACGGCTTGCTCGGCCGCGGACGTGCCCAGCGTGAACGTGCCGATGACGCGATCGAGCTCGGTCGCCTGCGCTTCGGTCTGCTCGATGGCGGCATTGGTTTCTTCCACCAGTGCCGCATTGTGCTGGGTCATCTCGTCCAGCGTGCGCACCGCGACGTTGACCTCCTCTATCGAGGATGCCTGTTCCCGGCTGGCACGAGCCATGTCGTTGAGGAGGCGGGCATTGGCACTGATCCCCGCCTGCACGGCCTGAAGCCGCTCGGCTGCCTCGGCCACGAGCCGCGTGCCACCGCCGACTTCATTGGCGCTCTGCTCTATGAGGAGCTTGACCTCGGCCGAGGCCTGGGCCGCCGACTGTGCGAGGCGGCGCACTTCCACCGCGACCACGGCAAAGCCCTTGCCGGCCTCGCCGGCGCGCGCCGCCTCGACCGAAGCGTTGAGGGCCAGCAGGTTGGTCTGAAAGGCGATGTCGTCGATGAGACCGATGATATTGGAAATCCTGGCCGAGGAATGGGTGATCCGCGCCATGGCCTCGGTGGCCTGGTTCATCACCGAGCCGCTGGCTTCCGCTTCCGAGGAGACGATGCGGGCCTTGCTGCTGGCTTCCTCGGCATGGGCGGCATTTTCGATGACCGTGTTGCGCAGCTGCTCCATGGCGGCCGAGGTTTCCTCGATGGTGGCGGCCTGGCGCGTCGTGCGTTCCGAGAGGTCGTTGGCCCCCGCCAGGATATCGCCAGTCGCGGTGCGCAGGGCGCCGGACGTGTTCCGCAACTGCGTAATCACTTCGCCCAGCTGTTCGGCGACCCCGTTGGTGTCGGACTTGAGGCGGTCGAAGGCACCCTTGTAATTGCCCACGATACGCTGCGAGAGATCGGCACGGGCGAGAGCTGAGAGAACTTCCCCGGTTTCGCCGATGCCGCGCTCGACCGTAGCCAGCAGTTCGTTGACATTCTCGGCCAGCCGGCGAAGTTCCGGGTCGGGCAAGCTCGTATCGGCGCGCAGCGAGAAATTGCCATCGATGGCAGCGCCTACGACGCGGTCGATGTCCTTTTGCAGCGCCTCCACCATCTGTACCTGCGCGGCGCGTTCGGCGTTCATGCTGTCTTCTATGGCGCGCAGTTCTGCGATGCGCAGGCCGTTCTGGCGGAACACTTCCACCGCGTCGGCCATGGCGCCCAGTTCGTCGGCCCGGCCCAGACCGGGCACGTCTGTATCGAGATCGTTCTGCGCGATGCCCGTCATCGCCGATGTCAGGCGGCCGACCGGACGGGTGATGGTGCGGGCAATGAGGACGCTCGTCACCGCCGAGAGCGCCAGCAAAGCGGCGCCGATCGCCAGCATGGTGTTGCGCAGCATGTGCGAGGGAGCGGAAATCTCCTCGAGGCTTTCGAGGGCCACGACTGCCCAATCCGAGCCGCCGAAGGACAGCGGGATCGCCATGGCGACTTCGGGACGTCCTTCGCGATTGATCTCGCCCATGCCGGCGGTACCGGCCAGGGCATTGCTGATGACGCTGCCGGTAAGCGAGACCACCAGGGCATCGTCGCCCTCTGTCCGGGGCGAATCATTGCGCACCAGCCCATCCTGGCCGACGAGGAAAACGTCGCCGCTGCCGCCCAGCCCCTTGGTGCGGCTGAGCACGTCGCTGATCCGGCCCAGCGGCATCTGATAGGCAAGGACGCCCGCCTGGAGGCCCTGGTCGTAAACAGGCGCGGCGATGAAGCTGGCCGGGGCATTGTTGCTGGGCCCATAGGGAGCAAAGTCGGTGAGGAACACATCGCCGGGATCGCCGGCCATGGCGGCGCGCACGACCTTACCCAGGTCGCTTTCGGCCCATGGGCCGGCGCCTTCGGCAAAGCCGGTGCCGAAATCAGCCTCCTTCTGCACCGAATAGACATTGTTGCCGGCAAGGTCGAACAGGAAGATGTCGTAATAACCGCGCGTCTCAAGCAGGCTGCGGAATTCGTCATGCTGCTGGCGATGGATCTGGTCGTAGACCGAGAGCTTCTCGGACGTATCGAGCTGCAGGCGCTCACCGGCCGGATGCGGGTTCTGCGCCACGAAGGCATCCTGCAGCAGCGCCGCGGGATCGCCCTGGGCCTTGAGCGAATGCACGGCTCCGGAAAACGAATAAAGCGCCGCCGCCACGTCGCTGCGATTGGCGAAAAGCGTCAGGTCCTGCCGCACTTCGCTCAGATATGCGTCGAGCGCCGCCGTCGCATTCTCCGCAGCGGCGCCCAGCCGCTGCTCGGCCTGCGCCGTAACGATGCCGTCGCCGGTGAAATAGGCGGCAAGGCCCAGGCTGGCGCCGGTCGTCATGGCAATGCCCACCACCAGGACCGGCAGGCGGAGCGAGAGTTTCATTTGGCTGAACATGGAGGTCTTTTTCCGTCTGTGGCTTGCGCCGAACCCACGCGCAGATGCGGCTCCTCCTTCCGCATCATCGCTCGACTGGACCATATGTAGCCAAATGTTAAGGAAGCGATTCCGAGACTGTCACAGGGGTGTCACAGCCGCTTTTTGCTTGATCCCTGGCCGCAAACTGCCACATAGGGTCACAGAGCCCATCTCCGCGCCAAGGCAAATCATGACCCCGCTTCTCCCCGTCGTTTCCGGCCTCTCCGAACTGTCCGGCCGTTACGATGCGGTGTTGAGCGATGTCTGGGGTGTGATCCACAATGGCGTCTCCGCCTTTCCCGAGGCCGTGGAGGCCTTGCGAGAATTCCGGCGGGCCGGGGGCAGGGCGGTGCTGATCACCAATGCTCCGCGCCCGTCCGCGCCCATCGTCGCCATGCTCGACCGGCTCGGCGTGCCGCGCGACGCCTATGACGCCATCGTTTCTTCGGGCGACGCCACCCGCTCGATGATCGAGAAATACCGCGGCAAGGCGATCCACCATGTCGGCCCGGCCACCGAGGACGACGCGCTTTACGAAGGGCTGGACGTGCGCCGCACCGGCCCGGAAGAGGCCGAGGTCGTGGTGGTGACCGATCTCGATACTGACGACGACACGCCCGAAATGTATCGCGAGCGCGCCAGGCTCTGGCTCAGCCGCAAGCTGCCCATGATCTGCGCCAATCCCGATCGCGTCGTCGAACATGGCGACAAGATCATCTATTGCGGCGGCGCGCTGGGCGATCTCTATTCGGCCATGGGCGGCATGGTGCATATGGCCGGCAAACCCTATCCGCCGATCTACGAAGAGGCCTTCGCGCTGGCCGAAGAGGCGGCGGGACGAGGCCTCGACAAGGCGCGGGTGCTGGCCATCGGCGACAGCGTGCGCACCGATGCGACCGGCGCCGCCCAGTTCGGCATCGACATCCTCTTCATCACCGGCTCGATCCATGCCGCCGAACTGGACGCTTTCGGCAAGCCTGACCCGCAGGCCATCGCCGAGCTTCTGGCGCCAAGCCGCGCCCGCGTCGCCGGATACCTGCCGCGGTTGAGCTGGTAATCCATGTCGGCCTTCACGCGTCTTTCTTCGCTTGCCGACCTGCCCGGTCACCTGCGCGGCGCCTATGTCGCCATCGGCAATTTCGATGGCCTGCATCGAGGGCATCAGAGCATCATCGCCGCGCTGCGCGCCCGCGCCGAAGCGGCGGGCGTTCCGGCGCTGATGCTGACCTTCGAACCGCATCCGCGCGATGTCTTCGCGCCGGCGCCCTTCATGTTCCGGCTGACCCAGGGCGATGCCAAGGCGCGCCTGGCCCAGGCCATGGGGCTCGACGGCATTATCATCCTGCCCTTCGACCGCGATTTCTCGCAAAATGAGGCCGAAGTATTCGTCGAGACCATGCTGGTCGACCAGCTCGGCGTGCGCGGCGTCATCGTCGGCTCCGACTTTCATTTCGGCCGGCAGCGCCGGGGTACGCCCGCCTTCCTGCGCGATGCCGGCGCCCGGCTCGGCTTTGCCGTCGAAACGCTCGACCTGATGGACGAGGGTGACGAGGTCATTTCCTCCTCGCGCATCCGCGCCGCGCTGTCGGAGGGTGCGGTCGCTGCCGCCAACCGGCTGCTCGGTTACCACTGGTTCTTCGATGGCTGCGTGGTCAAGGGCGACCAGCGCGGCCGCGACCTCGGCTATCCCACCGCCAATACCATGACCCCGACCGGCTTCCAGCTGGCCCAGGGAGTCTATGCCGTGCGCGCGCGCCTCGGCGAGCGCCTGTTCGACGGCGTGGCGGCCTATGGCAAGCCGATGTTCGACAACCAGTTACCGCCCTTCGAGACCCATCTCTTCGATTTCGACGAGGATATCTACGGCCAGACCCTAGGCGTAGCGCTGGTCGGCCACATCCGCGGCCAGGAAGTGTTTTCCGGGCTCGATGAACTGATCGCGGCCATGGATCGCGACAGCCGCAAGGCCCGCGCCCTCATTGCCGAGGCAAAGCCGATCAGCGAGCTCGACGCGCGCCTCGGTTTTTTCGGCTGAGGCCTAGCCTTCGCTCATCAGCAAGCGCACCAGGTCGGTCTGCCGCCTGATGCCGGTCTTGTCGAAAATGCTCGAAAGCTGCGCCCTGGCGGTGGCGTCCGTCACCCCGCGCTGCGCGGCGGCTTCCTTGCGGCTTCCGGTCTGCACCACGGCCAGGGCCAGTTCGGTCTCCGCTGCAGTCAGGCCGTAGCGCCGCTGCCACTCGCGCAGGCGCTGGCGCAGCTGCTGCTGCGGATCGGTGATGATGACGATGGCCGCCGGGCGCTGCGGGGTCGCGAACAGCAGGCTGCCCGAAAAGGGCGCGCATTGCAGGTTGAGGGCTCCGCCCGGCATGCCGACCCGCATGCGGCCGCCGGCCAGATCGGGCTGGGCGAGACAGCTGCCGATCAGGCGCTGCAATCGTGTATCGTCCTGTTCCTCCACGCATGCGAGCCGGCCCGAGCGAATGAGCAGGAAGCGCCGCGCCAGCATATCCTGGGCGATGGGATTGATTTCCAGGATCCGGCCGTGCCGGTCGAGAAACAGCGCTCCGCTACCCGACAGATTGAGCACCGACAGCGTCGCGCTTTGCGACGAGCGCATCTCTGCGAACAGCAGCTGGTTTTCAAGCGCTCTTTGCACATGCGGGACGAGTTCACCCAGCCGGCGCATCTGCTCCTGGCTCGGCTCGGTGGCAAGGTTGATGGCCAGCGCGCCCTGCCAGCCGCCGATCGCGCTGATGGAAAAGCCGAACATGTGGTTGAAGCGCTGCGGCACGCACCAGAGATTGTAGAAGTCGGTGGCCTGGAAGGCCTCGAAGCCGGCCATTGCATGGCTTGAAGTCACCCGGCCCAGGCTAGACCGCATCACCGCCTGCATGAAGCCGTTCTGCTGATGGTAGGTCTGCATATAGACCCCCACATAATTGGGGTCGGTGCGCGGCGAAAAAATCCTGGGCTCGGACCAGTGCGCGCCGCCCCCGAATGTCGCTTCGCGCGCGCCCAGCTTGTCGGCCAGCTTGGTCAAGAGGCCGCTCCATGCCTCCGGCTCGCTTGAGACTGACTGCAGATCGTCCCGGAGATCAATCGAAAGACCCATTTCCGCAGACTGGCCTCCAAAGCCGGCTGGCGCATCGGACATATGTTCGATGCGCCCGTGATGATGCGCCTCCTAAGCTCGGCCGGTCAAGAAGGTCCGGGCTCCGCGGTGGAGACCGCAGGGCGCCCGATGCCGCATGCGCCCCGGACCCAACCAAACCAAGGATGAGGTAGGTGTCATGACAATGCTCAAGCCGGGCAGGCGCAGCCGATGGGCTGTCCTGCTCATGATTTTCCTCTCGAGTGCCGCAACGCACCCGGCGCGGGCCGGCAACGACGCGGCCGGCAATATCGCTTTCACCCTGCGCTGCTTCGGTCTGGCGTTCTCCGACCCCGAGGAACATGTCGCGGTCTGCAATCCGGTGCGCTTTGCCGTGCCCGCCTCTGAAGATGGCGATGGTGATGACGTCGAGCGGCCGCTCCCCCCAGCGCCGCCGCCGCCACCGCCACCCGAAGAAGAGGATGACGACGACGGCTGCGGCGAGGGCATGTTCGCCGGCGATTGTGGCGGCTGCTACTACCCGGCCTGACATGCCAAGGCGCATCCTGCTCGCCTGGGAAGGCGGAGCCGGGCGGGGCCATATCGTGACGCTCAAGGTCATGGCGGAGGCCCTTGGCCCGTCCCATCTCTATGACGCCGCCCTCTGCCGCATGGATCATGCGGCAGAGCTGGCCCCTTTGTGCGACGCGGTCTATCCCTGCGCGGGCCTCTTCGTGCATTCCGGGCCGCGCAGGGCCATGGGTTGGCCGCATACTGCCAGCTGGGGTGATTTTCTCGGCGATCTCGGCTTTGCCTTCCGCGAACGGCTGCAGGTGCAGTTCGACTGGTGGCTGGAGGTCCTGCAGCGTCGGCGCATCGATCTCGTCATCGCCGACTTTGCGCCCGTGTCGCTGTTGGCCGCCCGAAGCCTGGGCATTCCCAGCGTCTGTGTCGGCACCGGCTATTCTGCACCGCCACCGGGCCTGGAGCGCTATCCCGTCCTGCTGCCCCATCACGACATGCTCGTGCACGACGAGGCGATCCTGCTCGCCAATGCCAATGCCGTCCTGGCATCGGCCGGGACCGCACCGCTGCGCTGTTTTTCCGATCTTTACGATGCAAGCCTGTCCATGCCGCGCACGATCAGGCAGCTCGATCCTTATGCAGGCCTGCGCCGCCAGCCATTGCTGCCGCCGCTCAACGAGGCCCTGCCGAGGACCATTCCATCGGGGGATGAGGTATTCGTCTATTTTTCCATGCGCGAAACCAGCCACGAGCCGCTGTTTGACGCGCTGGCCGGGCTCGGCCTGCCGACCCGTGCCTTTCTCCCCGGCGCTGATCGCGACATCGTCCGCCGACTGGCCGAGGCTGGTGTCATCGTCGAGACGCGCCCCGTTCCGGTCGAGCGCATCGCGCAGCGCAGCCGCATCTTCCTCAATGCGGGCCAGCATGGTTCGCTCTGCATGGGCCTTGGCCTCGGCCTGCCGCAGATGGCCTTCCCGCAACATCTCGAACATGAGTTTCATGCGCGCCGTGCGGCCGATCTGGGGACGCTCGAAATGGTGCCTTTTCGTGGCTGGAGCGCTTCTGAGATGATCGAGGCGGCGCGCGCGCTCTACCACGACACGGCGCGCCGTAAGCTGGCGTGGTCGATTGCAGAGGACATCTATCCCGATCTCTTCGGCAATATCGGCCGGCTGGTCCGTGAACGGGTCGAGCCGCTTCTGGCCTGATCGCGGCAAATCAGCCTTTGCCCCGGCCGCCCTGCCTTGCTAAAAGGCGCGCGAATTCTTCCAAACCGATTGCCGATCCATGAACGACACCGCTTCTGGCGCGACCGAAAAAGACTATTCGGCCACGCTCTTCCTGCCGGAAACCAATTTCCCGATGCGCGCCGGTCTGCCCGACCGCGAGCCGGGCTGGCTCAAGCGCTGGGAAGACATGGACATTTATGCCCTGCAGCGCGAGCAGGCCAAGGACCGGCCGCTGTTTACCCTGCATGACGGCCCGCCCTATGCCAATGGCAACATCCATATCGGCCACGCGCTCAACAAGACGCTCAAGGACCTCGTGTCCCGCTCCATGCAGATGCTGGGCTACAACTCGGCCTATGTGCCGGGCTGGGATTGTCACGGCCTGCCCATCGAATGGAAGATCGAGGAGCAGTATCGTGCCAAGGGCAAGGACAAGAACGAGGTTCCGGTGGTCGAATTCCGCCAGGAATGCCGCGCCTTTGCCGAGCAGTGGGTCGATATCCAGCGCGAGGAATTCAAGCGCCTCGGCGTGCTCGGTGAATGGGACAACCCCTATCTCACCATGAGCTTCGACGCCGAAGCCCAGATCGCGCGCGAGCTGATGAAGGTCTCGATGAGCGGCCAGCTCTATCGCGGCAGCAAGCCCGTGATGTGGTCCGTGGTCGAACGCACCGCGCTGGCCGAAGCCGAGATCGAATATGCCGATTACGAGAGCGACACGATCTGGGTAAAGTTCCCGGTCTCTCGCATCCAGACGGTGGACGGCAAGGATACCGACGAGGTGATCGCCCATCGCGAGCACCTGACCGGCGCCAGCGTCGTCATCTGGACGACGACGCCCTGGACGATCCCGGCCAACCGGGCGGTCTCGTTCTCGTCGAGGATCGCCTATGGGCTTTACGAGGTCACTGGCGCACCCGCCGAGAATTGGGCCAAGACCGGCGACAAGCTGATCCTTGCCGATAAGCTCGCTGCCGAGGTGTTTGCCAAATCCAAGGTCGAAACCTTTGTGCGCCTGCAGGACGTGCCGGCTTCGGTACTGGGCGGTATCGCGGCCCACCACCCCCTGCGCGGCTTTGGCGGCGGCTACAATTTCGACGTGCCGCTGCTCGATGGCGAACACGTCACCGACGATGCCGGTACCGGCTTCGTGCACACCGCGCCCGGCCACGGCCTCGACGACTTCGGCATCTGGATGGAATCCACCCGCCTGTTGCAGGATCGCGGCATCGATCCGTCCATTCCCTATGTCGTGGGTGATGACGGCTTCTACACCAAGGATGCGCCCGGCTTCGAGGGGGCGCGGGTCATCGACGACAACGGCAAGAAGGGCGACGCCAACCAGCGCGTCATCACCGCGCTCGCCGAACACGGCAACATCATCGCCCGTGGCCGCGTCAAGCACCAGTATCCCCATTCCTGGCGCTCCAAGAAGCCGGTCATCTTCCGCAACACGCCGCAATGGTTCGTCTATATGGACCGCGATATCGAAGGCGCCGAGGGCGACACGCTGCGCGTTCGTGCGCTCAACGCCATCGACGCCACGAAATTCTACCCGGCCACGGGTCAGAACCGGCTGCGCGCCATGATCGCCGATCGTCCCGACTGGGTGCTCTCGCGCCAGCGCGCCTGGGGCGTGCCGATCACCGTCTTCGTGCATAAGCAGACCGGCGAGATCCTCCGCGACGAGGCGGTCAACCATCGCATCGCCCAGAGCTTCGAGGAAGAAGGCGCCGACGCCTGGTACAAGGACGGTGCTGCCGAGCGCTATCTCGGGTCCGACTACAAGGCCGACGACTACGAAATGATCCGCGACGTCCTCGACGTCTGGTTCGACTCGGGCTCGACCCATTCCTTCGTCCTGCGCAACAAGCAGAAGTGGCCGCATCTCAAGTTCCCGGCCTCGATGTATCTCGAAGGTTCGGACCAGCATCGCGGCTGGTTCCATTCCAGCCTGCTCGAAAGCTGCGCCACCAACGGCCGTGCGCCCTATGACAGCGTGCTGACCCATGGCTTCACCATGGACGGCGAAGGCAAGAAGATGAGCAAGTCGCTGGGCAATACCGTCGCCCCGCAGGACATCATCAAGCAATACGGCGCCGATATCCTGCGCCTCTGGGTGGCGTCCTCCGACTATTCCGAAGACCTGCGCCTGGGCAAGGAAATCATCCAGACCACGGTCGACGCCTACCGCAAGCTGCGCAATACCCTGCGCTGGCTCCTGGGCAATCTCGCCCATTTCAAGGCCGACGACGTCGTTGATGCCAAGGACATGCCCGAGCTCGAGCGGCTGATGCTGCATCGGCTGGCCCAGCTCGACCAGGGCGTGCGCGCCGCGTACAAGGAATACGACTACCGCAAGGTCGTGACCTTGCTCAGCAACTTCATGAATATCGAGCTCTCGGCATTCTACTTCGACATCCGCAAGGATGCGCTTTATTGCGACCCGATCTCCTCGATCAAGCGTCGCTCGGCCCTGACCGTGCTCGATCACCTGTTCAACGCGCTGACGGCCTGGCTGGCGCCGATCCTGGTGTTCACCATGGAAGAGTGCTGGCTCGAGCGTCATCCCGGCGAAACGGAATCGGTGCATTTGCGGCTATTTCCGGAAATCCCGGCGGACTGGATCGACAACGATCTGGCGAGCAAGTGGCAGCTGATCCGTGCGGTCCGCCGCGTCGTGACCGGCGCGCTCGAAATCGAGCGGCGCGAAAAGCGCATCGGCTCGTCGCTCGAAGCGGCCCCGAAGGTGTACGTGGCCGATGCCCGCTATGTCGTGGCCCTCGAAGGCCAGGACCTGGCCGAGATTGCCATTACCTCGGGCGTCGAACTCAAGCAGAATGAGGGCCCCTCGGTGGCCTTCCGGCTCGACGACGTGCCCGGCGTGTCGGTTGCCCCGGCCTTGGCCGTTGGCAAACGCTGCGCCCGGAGCTGGAAAGTGCTGCCCGAGGTGGGTTCCGATCCCGACTACCCGGATGTGTCCCCACGCGACGCCCAGGCCCTGCGCGAACGCGCTGCGGCCGGACTTTGAATCGTCCGCACGCAGGTCGCTCCGGTGGAGCGACTTTATCGGGGGTTCAGACCCCTCATCCGGCGCGTTGCGCCACCTTCTCCCCAAGGGGAGAAGGGAAGACGGAGTAGGCCTTGAACACCCATTCCCTCCGCAATCCCTCCATTCTCGCCTCGCTGATGGCGGCGGTGATCGCCTTTGGCATCGACCGGGCGCAGAAGGCGTTTCATATTGCTGGGGAATGCTACGCCATCGGTCAGTCGGTCTGCGTCACCGTGCCGTTCTTCTTCGAGCCGCTGTCGCTGACGGGCTGGCGCGGCGGCGAGATGCTGCGCATGACCCCGTTCTTCGATTACGTGCTGGTGTGGAACACCGGCATTTCCTATGGCCTGCTCGACAGCCTGCCGGTCTGGGTGCTGGGCATCGTCATGCTGGTCGCCATGGTGGCACTGGCCTTCTGGTGGTGGCGGTCCGACGAATTTCTGGTGCGACTGGGCCTGGCCCTCTGCCTGGGTGGAGCCCTCTCCAATGCCCTCGACCGCCTCGTATATGGGGCAGTGGCCGACTTCTTCCACTTCCACTGGGGGAGTTGGTCGTTCTACATCTTCAACCTCGCCGATGTGGCGATCACCTTCGGCGTTATCCTGTTGTTCGTCGATCTTCTGGGCCTGACGCGTCGGCCACCTCGCAAACCGTCGTGACCGTTCCGATCACCATGCTGCCAGAATCTGGCCTTAGCGATGGGAATGGGTTATAAGCGCCGCCGATATCGTAAGGGAACCTGCATGCGTATTGCATTGACCGGGCAGTCAACTGCCATTCAGGCCGCCGCCAGGGCTGGCTTTGCAGCCTTGGGCCTCGTGGCCGCACTGGCGCTTTCGGCCTGCACCACGGTCGAAGGCACCAATGCCATGACCGACGTCGGCACATTCGAGCGCGAGGTCATGAGCTCGACGGCGCGGGGCGTGGGCCTAATTCCGGGCGAAGCCCCCAAGCAGGACCTGACCGCCGCGCGTGCGCCGCTGGTGCTGCCCAAGTCCAATGCCGATCTGCCGACCCCGACGACCCAGGTCGCCGCTGCACAGCTGCCGGCCAATAGCGACACCGTACGGATCGATACGAGCAATCTCAGCGAGACCGACCTCCGCCTGCTTCGCGAAGCGCGCGTGGTCGATATGCGCACTCTGGGCGGCCGTCCGCTGACAGAGGAAGAGGCGCGTCAGCTGACCGCGCGGATGCAGCGGGCCAACATGACCGTTACCGCCAACAATGATCGCCCGCTTTACCTGCCTCCGGCCGACTATTTCACCCGTGTCGGCGACGCCCAGCTGGTCTGCCGTGCCGCCTCGGGCGAGCTGGTCGCGTTGCAGGATCAGCGCTGCCCCGCCGATGTGCGTCGCGCGCTGGCGCGACAGTGGTCGACGCCGAGCCAGAGCAGCGGCCCCAATCTTGGCCTGTCGAACAGCGATACAAGGCTCAACTAGGCGCACTGCGCTTTGACCGATCTGAGCGGCCGGATCTGTCCGGCCGCTTTCCCGTTTTCGCGCCGCCCGCCGCTGCAGTCCCGCCAGCGGCATCACGGGTCCCGCATGCAAGAAAGTGCTCCAATGAGCGACGCTCCCAAACAGCCCGAATCCGCCGATCGCCTGGCCAAGGTCATCGCCCGCGCCGGCCTCTGCTCCCGTCGCGATGCCGAAGGCTGGATCGCCGACGGCCGCGTCGCCGTGAATGGCAAGAAGGTTGTGACGCCAGCCTTCAACGTCACGAGCAAGGACAAGATCGAGGTCGACGGCCTGCCGCTCGCCGCCCGCCAGGGCACCCGCGTCTGGCTCTACAACAAGCCTGCGGGCCTCGTCGTCACCGAGAAGGATCCCGAGGGCCGGCCCACCATTTTCGAGGAACTGGATCGCAAGGGACTGCCGCGCGTCCTCACCGTCGGGCGCCTCGACATCAATACCGAGGGGCTGCTGCTGCTCACCAATGACGGCGGTCTCAAGCGGGTGCTCGAACTGCCCTCGACCGGCTGGCTGCGCCGCTATCGCGTTCGCGCCTTCGGCCAGGTGACCCAGGAACAGCTCGACAGCCTCAAGCACGGCATAACCGTCGATGGCGTCCAGTATGGTCCCATCACCGCCACGCTCGAGCGCGAGCAGGGCGCCAATGTGTGGATGGTGCTGGGCCTGCGCGAAGGCAAGAACCGCGAGGTCAAGAACGTCCTCGGCTCGCTCGGCCTCGAGGTCAATCGCCTGATCCGCATCTCCTATGGCCCGTTCCAGCTTGGCGACCTGGCTGAAGGCGCGGTGGAAATGGTCAAGTCGCGCATGCTGCGCGACCAGCTGGGCAAGAAGCTGGCCGAATCGGCTGGCGTGGATTTCGAGAGCGAAGCCCCGGACATGGTACAGGCGCCGCCACGCGACGATCGGCCGGTGCGCTCGCCGCGCGATCGTGCGCCGCTGCGGCCGCGCCCGGCGGCTTCCCGCGATGGCGGATCCCGCTTCGGTGATCGCGACGAGGGCCGCACCGGACGTCCGCGCCGCATCCATTTCGAGGACGACGGCCGGGCGCCCGAGGCCTATACGCCCAAGGGCGCCGATCGCAAGCGCCCCGACCGCGACGATCAGTCCGCCCGTTCATTCGGCAAGCCCGCAGCCCGCCCCGAGCGCGACGATCGACCGGATCGCGGTGAGGCGCGCAAGTCCTTCGGGGACCGTCCGAAGCGCGACTTTTCTGATCGCCCGAAGCGCGATTTCGGCGACCGTCCGGCACGGTCATTCGGCGACAAGCCGGCGCGCGGTACGCGGCCCGAGCGTGGTTTCGAGGACCGTCCCAAGCGCAGCTTTGGCGACAAGCCTGCTCGTGGCGGTTTCGCCGACCGGCCCAAGCGTGACTACGGGGACAAGCCGGCGCGCGCCGGTTTCGCCGACCGCCCCAAGCGCGATTTTGCCGATCGGCCGAAGCGCGACTATGGCGACAAGCCTGCGCGCCCGTTTGGCGATCGTCCGGCGCGGGGTGCGCGCCCGGAACGTGGCGCCGATGCGCGTCCGCAGCGTCGCGACGGCGCGCCGGGCGGCAAGCCCTTCGGCGATCGCAAGCCCTTTGCCGGCAAGCGCGACGGCGCGAGGCCCCAGGGCGATCGCCCGCAGGGTGCACGTCCGACGGGTGACCGCCCCGGCCGTCCCGCCGGCAAGCCCGGTGGTTCTCGTCCCGCAGGTGGCCGTCCGTCTGCTGGTCGCCCGACCGGAGGACGTCCCACCGGTCCGCGCAAGCCGCGCGGTTAAGCCATGCGCATCGTTGCCGGCAGATTTCGCGGCAAGCAGCTGACCTCGCCGTCGGACGACAGCATTCGCCCGACCTCCGACCGGGCGCGCGAATCGATCTTCAACATTCTGGGCTCGCGCCTCGGCCCGGTTCTCGCCGGCAAGCGCGTGCTCGATCTGTTTGCGGGCACCGGTGCGCTGGGGCTGGAGGCCCTGTCGCGCGGGGCCGAGCATGTCACCTTTGTCGATACCGGCGCCGAGGCGCGGGGGCTCATTCGCGACCATATCGAGGCTTTCGGCGCCGCCGGCATCACCAAGCTCCTGCGTCGCGACGCGACGGCCCTTGGCAAACCCGGCACGTTCGGGCAGTTCGATCTCGTCTTCCTCGACCCGCCCTATGGACAGGGCCTCGGCGAAAAGGCGCTGGCCGAGCTTGCCGGAAACGGCTGGATCGCGCCCGGGGCGACCGTGGTCTGGGAAGAGGCGGCCGTGGCCGAGGTGACAATTCCTGACGGCTTCACCCTTGAGGATACCCGCGAATACGGTGCTGCGGCCGTGCGGTTCCTGACCTGGGTCGGCGATACCGCTTGAGGCTGGTGCGCTTTGAGGTCTGCCGGGTAGATGACGGCGTCGTGTACTGAACCTTCAACGCGCATCCGAGTTTCTTCGTCTCATCCCGCGGAGAACCCCTGATGCCCGAGACGATCCGAACCGGTGGCTGCCTGTGCGGCGACCTGCGCTATGAAGTTCGCGGCGAACCTTTCAAGGGCGGGCTCTGCCACTGCGCCGATTGCCGCAAGGTCACCGGATCGTCGTTTCTGCACTATGCCGACTGGTTGCCACACCAGTTCAGCTCGACCGGCAGCTACCAAACCTATGCCGGGCGTTCGTTCTGCCCGCGTTGCGGTTCGCACACATTCAACCTCTCCGAGGACCAGGTGGAAATCCACCTCGGAACGCTTGATGAAGCGCCCAATGGCATAAAGCCGCCGGTCGAGGGCTGGTGCATCCGCCGCGAACCGTGGCTGCCTGTCATTCCCGGCCTACCGATGTATCCCGGACATCCCTGAGCGCCTCAGGCGGCCTTGAGGCATTCCGCGCATCTGCCGCGGATTTCCATTGTCGTGCGCTCCACCTTGAAGCCGGTCTTGCCGGCCCAGCCGCCAAGGCGCTCCTCGATGACCGCGTCGGCGAATTCATCGACCTTGCCGCAGCCTTCGCAGATGGCGAAGGCGATGAGGCCCTTGCGGTGGCAATGCTCATCCGCGCAGGCAACGAAGGCATTGAGCGATTCCAGCCGATGCGCGAGGCCGCGTTCGACCAGCTTGTCGAGAGCGCGATAGACCTGCAACGGCGCCCGAAGACCCTCGCCGCGCAGCCGATCGAGAATGTCATAGGCCGAGAGCGGGGCAGGGGATGTGGTGAGCGCCCCTAGGACCAGCCCCTGGTTCCGCGTCAGATCCGGCGGGGCGGCGTGGTTGTGGTCATGCGCCATCATGTTCTCTCCTGCCAAACAAGCGCGAGGCCGGCACGGCCAGCGAAACGAGGAATAGCGCCAGTGCCATCACCACGATGGAGGGGCCGGACGCGGTGTCCCAGGTGCGGGACCCGAAGAGACCGCCCAGAACGGAAAGGCCGCCCAGGACGGCGGCGACCACAGCCATCATTTCCGGCGTGGCGCTGAGACGGCGCGCCGTTGCGGCGGGAATGATGAGCAGCGAGGTGATCAGCAGCACGCCGACAAGCTTCATGGCGATGGCGATGACGCTGGCCATCAGCAGCATCAGGATGATGCGGCTGACTTCGGGGCGCAGGCCCTCGGCTTCGGCCAGTTCCGGGCTGACCGTCGCCGCTAGAAGCGGCCGCCAGTTGAGCACGAGGATGGCCAGGATCGCGACACCGCCGCCATAGATGATGGCGATATCCTCAACCGACACGGCCAGGATGTCACCGAAGAGGAAACCCATCAGGTCGATGCGCACCTGAGTGAGGAACCCCACGATCACGAGACCCACCGCAAGGCTGGAATGGCTCAGAATGCCCAGTAGCGCGTCGGTGGACAGCGTGTTCTGCTTCTGCAGCAGCAGCAGGGCCCCCGCCACCAGCGCCGCCACGGCGAAGACGCCCAGCGTGATATTGATCGACAAAAGAATCGAAAGCGCCACGCCGAGCAGCGCCGAGTGGGCCATCGTGTCGCCGAAATAGGCCATGCGGCGCCACACCACGAAACAGCCGAGCGGGCCGGTGACGAGGGCAAGGCCGATCCCGGCGACGAGGGCGCGGGAGAAGAAGTCACCGAACATGGAGCGTCTCCTCGCCGGCAAAACCCCCGCACAGGCAACCCCTGAGAGGGGGAGGTGCCTGCCGGTGGCTCGCAAGCATATCGACAAAATCGATCTGTCCCTCATCCTTCTTCAGGGGCAGGTAAGGTGAAGATGCCGCCAAAATGTCAATGCGCATGCTTGTGCTCGCCATGCTCATGCGTGTGTTCACCACGCTCGCCCACGACGCAGCCATCTTCATGGTGCTCATGGTCGTGATGGTGCTGATAAAGGGCCAGGGCAGAACCGGCGCGATCGCCGAAGAGCCGCAGATATTCGGGGCTGGTCTTGACCGCGCTGGGCGTGCCGCGGCAGCAGACATGGCCGTTGAGGCAGATCACCGTATCGGTTTCCGCCATCACCACATGCAGGTCATGGCTGATCATGAGGATGCCCGCCTGCGTCGTGTCGCGGATCTGGCGGATCAGCTTGTAGAGCGCCACTTCCCCGGAAAAGTCGACGCCCTGAACAGGCTCATCGAGCACCAGCAGGTCAGGCTTGCGGATCATGGCGCGCGCAAAAAGTACACGCTGGAATTCGCCGCCCGACAATTCCTGCACCGCCGCCCTGAGCAGGCGCGCAGCGCCGACCGCTTCGAGCGCAGCGATGATTTCGGCCGGTGTGAAGCGCCCGGTCAAGGTCATCAGCCGTTCCACGGTCAGCGGCAGCGTCCAGTCGATCGAAAGCTTTTGCGGCACATAGCCAATGGTGAGCCCGGCCTTACGGCTGACCGTGCCCATGCTGGGCTTTACGACGCCCGTGACCATCTTGGCCGTGGTGGACTTGCCCGACCCGTTGGGGCCGATAAGCGTGACGATTTCGCCGCGCGCAATGGTGAGGTCAACGCCTTCCACGAGGACGCGGCCGCCACCGCGAACGCCGGCTCCGGCAAGGGTGATCAGGTTTTCTCGGGGCGCTCGTTCAAGCATGGGGCACTCGGTTTTGCGTTCGTCCCGCGAGCGCAGGACACGGATCGGCGGCGAGACCTTGCAGGCCGCAACACGGCTTTTCACAAGCCATCAAGTTCGGCTTGACGTCTTCCAATACGTTATAGCATAACACCGCTGCAAGCGTAATAACATAACATATCGCTTCCGATCTTCCCTTTGCCAAGAGGCCAGACGATGCAGAAAACTGCCCTTCCCATTGCCGCACTCGCGTCCGTGTTGCTCACCGGCACGAGCCTTGCCGCCCCGGCGGTCGTCGCCTCGACCAAGCCCGTGCATTCTCTGGTTTCCGCCGTGATGGGCGAGATCGGCACGCCGGCCCTGATCGTCAAGGGTGCCGCCTCGCCGCACACTTACTCGCTCCGGCCGTCCGATGCGGCCGCCCTTGAAAGTGCCGATATCGTCTTCTGGACCGGCCACGGCATGGAACTGTTCCTGGCCGACGCGCTGGACACGCTTTCCACGAATGCCAACGTGGTTGAACTGAGTAAATCTCCGGGCGTCGAGTTGCTGCCGGTGCGCGAAGGTGGCGCCTTCGAGGCCCATGCCCATGCCCATGCCCATGACGAGGACGAGGACGAGCACGACCACGCCAGTCATGAGCATGACGAGGACCAACATGCTCATGACGACCATGAGCATGACGACCATGAGCATGCAGGCCACGATCACGCCGAAGACGAGGGCGACATGCATTTCTGGCTCGACCCTGAAAATGCCAAGCTGATGGTCACGCAGATCGCCACGGTGCTGGCCGAAGCGGATCCGGAAAACGCGGCGACTTATGGCGCCAATGCCGATGCGGAACTGGTGCGGCTCGATGAACTGACCGAGGAATTGCGTCAGACCCTTGCCCCTATCGAAGGCAAGCCTTTCGTCGTCTTCCACGATGCCTATCAATATTTCGAAGCCCGCTTCGGCCTCGATGTCGCGGGTACCGTAACCGTTTCGCCCGAGGCCATGCCGGGTGCCGCTCGCATAGACCAGTTGCGGGCCAAGGTAGCCGAGCTGGGCGCGACCTGCGTCTTTGCCGAGCCCAATTTCGAACCCGCCATTGTCCGCACCATCGTGGAGGGGACCCAGGCAAAAGCCGGCACTCTCGATCCGGAAGGCAGCGCGCTGGCAGAGGGTCCGGATCTCTATTCCGAACTGCTGCGCGGTCTCGCCAATGGCCTGCTGGAGTGCCTGGGTTAGGCCTCTACTTCAATGGGCCTTTGAAGATGAAGAAGGCGCCGAGCGCGATCAGGGCAAAGCCCACGCCGTGGTTCCATGTGAACTTTTCGCCGAGGTAGAACACGGCAAAGAGAACGAAGACCGAGAGGGAAATGACCTCCTGGATCGTCTTGAGCTCGGCGCCCGAATAGACCCCGTAACCGATACGGTTGGCCGGAACGGCCAGCCAGTATTCAAAAAAGGCAATGCCCCAGCTGATCAGCACCACAGTCCAGAGCGCCACGCCCGGAAACTTGAGGTGGCCGTACCAGGCAAAGGTCATAAAGAGGTTGGAAGCGATCAGGAGCCCGATCGGGGCCAGCGTGGCGAAGTTGAAACCCAATTGGTCACCTGGGAAAGCAGCGAATCGGCGCCGCGTGGGCGCCCATTCGCATATCTCCTCCGCTCCATGGCGGCTGGCAAGCGGCTTCAGCGCGCCCGTGTGGGCTGTTCGAGGCCGAAAATCTCGTCGCTGACATCGTCGAGCTTCTTGCGCACGAGGGCCTGCGCATCGAACAGGCCGCGATTGTAGAAATAGGCCCCCATCTTGTCGGCGAAAAACTGCATCAGCATTTCTGCGGGAATGGCGCCAATCTGCTGGTCCAGCTCCTCGCGGAAATAGTCCTGGATCTCGCCGACAATGGCCTTGGTTTCCTCGCGGTCGAAAGTGATGGGCTTCATTGGATTGGCCTCATGCTGGTGTAGTGGCGGGTTCATAGCGTGAGTCGCGTCTTGTGCGCCGCCTTGCACTGCGCCAATCTCGCTCCTGTTCGAGGAGATCCGCCCATGCCCGTCCGCCTGTTGATTGCAGCGATTGCCGTTCCCATGCTGGTCGCCATGCCTGCGATCGCCAAGGACAAGCCGGCCCGTACTGAGATCGCCTGCGACGGCGCCTTTGCAATGGACAGCTCCGAGGCGCGCCTGATCGAAATCTACGGCGACGACAATGTCTGGACCGGGATAGTGCCGGGACCGGAAGGCACTGAGATGCTGGCGACCCGCGTATATCCGGACAATCCCGAGCGCATGCTGGAATTTGCCTGGTGGGATGAGGACAACCGCAAAGATCCGGGCAATGTCGAACTGCCGCCCAGCCTTTCGGCGCCCGGCGGCATTCATGCCGGCATGACCGTGGCAGAGGTCGCCGCCATCAATGGGGAAGCCTTCAGCCTCAATGGTTTTGGCTGGGACTATGGCGGTTTTGCCGGCTTCCAGAGCGGTGCGCTGGCCGATTTGCCTGGTGGCTGTTCGCTGTCGGTGCGCTTTGCGCCCGATGACAAGCCGGTCAAGGGCAATACCGACGCCGTCTACGGCGATCGGGAACTGCGGTCCACCGAGCCGCTGCTCGAAACCGTGGGCGCGCATGTCGAAAGCGTCTCCATCGGCTATCCCCACCCCGACTACCGTTGAAGCGTCCGGCCATTGACCCGCGTCCTGCGGGGGCCTAACACTGATCTCAGGTTGGTTTCCCGCGTCCGTACCGGCAAGGGAATCAAAAGGGAACACGGTGAGGCGTACCCATAAGGGACCGAATCCGTGGCTGCCCCCGCAACTGTAAGCGGCGAGTGCCCCCGACTGAGCCACTGGCATCTTCTCTAGATGCCGGGAAGGCCGGGATGCACGGCGACCCGTGAGCCAGGAGACCTGCCAACCTCTGACTGAACACTCGACTGTCGGTGGGACAGATGGAGGCCAAGATGCTCAAGCCGTCAGGCTGACCCGGATCGGGACGTGCGTCCCATGCGTCGTGCCGCGAAAGCCGCACCGCGCCAGATTTGTTTTCCCCAATGATCCGGACACCAATCATGCATATCGAACCCGAACTCGTTTCGCCCGAAAAGATGCTCCTCGCTTATGGCACTGCGGCTGCCGCCGGTGCGATGACGCTTAAATTCGCCATGGATACGCTGCGCGAGCGCGGCCTCATGTCGCTCCTGGCCCGAACGGCGCTGGCCACTGGCGCCGTCTTCACCTTCTTCGAAGTGTTTCCACATTATCCCGTGGGCGTCAGCGAGGTGCATCTCATCCTCGGCTCCACGCTGCTGCTGATCTTCGGCGCCGCGCCCGCCGCCTTCGGCCTGGCGCTTGGCCTTCTGGTCCAAGGGCTGTTCTTCGCTCCCTTTGACCTGCCGCAATATTTTGCCAATGTGACGACGCTTGTGGCGCCGCTCGTGGCCATCAAATTCCTCGCCGATCGCATCATTCCTGCCAATACGCCTTATGTGGACCTGCGTTATGGCCAGGCCCTGGCGCTCTCGGCCACCTATCAGGGCGGGGTCGTGCTCTGGGTTGGCTTCTGGGCGCTTTATGGCCAAGGGTTTGGGGCGGACAATCTCAATGCCGTGGTGACCTTCGGTGGCGCCTATATGCTCGTCGTCCTGCTCGAACCACTGGTCGACCTGGCGGTGCTGGCCGGCGCGAAGCTCGCGCGCGGCCTCGGCCGCACCGGCCTCGTCACGCCACGCCTTTTCGCCTGAGCTTTTTCTCATCTCCGCCGGCGCGCTCCTTGAGGGGCGCGCCCCGTCTTCTGGGCAGATATTTCCATGACCAAAATCCCTACCACCGTCATCACCGGCTTTCTGGGCGCCGGCAAGACCACGCTGGTGCGCCACATGCTGGCTCATGCCCCCAAGGGCAAGCGCATTGCGCTGATCATCAACGAATTCGGCGATCTGGGCGTCGACAAGGACATCCTCGCCGGTTGCGGCGACGAGACGTGCCGCGAGGAGGACATGGTCGAATTGTCCAACGGCTGCATCTGCTGCACCGTGGCCGACGAATTCATCCCGACCATGCAGGCACTTCTGGCCCGCGACGAAAAGTTCGACCACATCGTCATCGAAACCTCGGGCCTCGCGCTGCCGCAGCCGCTGATCCGCGCCTTCAACTGGCCCGAGATCAAGGCGCAGGTCACCATTGACGGCGTGGTCACCGTTGCCGATGCTGCCGCCCTCGCCGAAGGTCGCTTCGCCTCCGATGAAGCTGCTGTCGACGCCCAGCGCCGCCAGGACGAAATGCTCGACCACGAGACCCCGCTCGGCGAACTGTTCGAGGACCAGCTCTCGGCCGCCGACATGATCATCATCAACAAGACCGATCTCGTCGATGCGGCCATGCTCGAAAAGGTCGAAGCCAATATCCGCGCCGAACTGCGCCCCGGCGTCGGTATCGTCCGCGCCGCCAATGGCCATGTCGATATCGCAGCGCTGCTGGGCATGGGCATGAGTTCGGAAGACGACATCGCCAACCGCCCCAGCCATCATGAACTCGAACATGGTGGCGAAACCCATGAACACGACGACTTCGACAGCTTCTCACTGACCCTCGACGCCATTCAGGGCAAAGATCGCCTGCTTGCCACGATCGAACAGGCCATTCGTGACCACGACATCCTGCGCCTCAAAGGCTTCGCCGCGGTTCCCGGCGCCGCCGCCCGCCTCGCCATCCAGGCCGTCGGCCCGAGGGTGACGGCCTATTTCGATCGCCCGTGGAAGTCGGGCGAGACAAAGGTCACGTCCCTGGTCGTGATCGGCGAGCAGCCGCTAGATCGTGCGGCGATAACCATCAGCCTGCAGCAGGCGGCAGCATAGCGGCCTGATGCATCTCCTCTCCGCCCAGGCCGGCGCGATCCAGCAGGAGGGCGAGGCCATAGACCTCGCCCAGACGCCGGGCCGCTATGTCTTTGCCTCCTCAGCCGATAGCGAACTGGCCATGCTGGCCGCCGCTGCCGACCGGGCAGGGGAGGATGGCCTGCGCCTTGCCAATACGCTGCGCCTCTCCAATAATCTCTCTGTCGACATGTGGCTCGAACAGACCGTGGCCCATGCGCGTCTTGTCGTCCTGCGGCTGATCGGCGGCGCCGCCTATTTCCAGTATGGCGTGGACGAACTCACCGCCCTTTGCGCCACGCGCGGGGTGCCGCTCGTCTTGCTCCCCGGCGACGCCAATCCCGACCCCATCCTGCAGGCGCGCTCAACCATTTATCCCGATGACTGGGCGGCCTTGCACGGACTTTTCATCGCCGGTGGGCCGGACAATGCCGACGCCATCCTGGCAGCATTCGCCGCACTCGCGGCCCCTGCACATCTCCCTCAGGGGGGGCGGGTCTTGTCGGGCGCGCTCGCGACCCATCCCTTCCCCCGCTTCGGCCTCTGGCACCCCGCTGCCGGGATGACGAACGAAGCGCGATTGCGGGACCTGCACGCCAAAATGGACGTGAATGACCAAGGCTCGGTCAACCATATCCCCATCCTATTCTACCGCGCTGCGCTCGAAGGCGCCGGCACCGCCACGATCGAAGCGCTGGTGACTGCCCTCGAAGCTCGTCGCCTCGCTCCGGTTCCCATCGTCGTCTCCTCGCTCAAGGAGCCGGCCAATATCGCCTTCGTGCAGCAGACGCTGGCATCCTTCCCGCCCGCGGTAATCTTCAATCTCACCGCCTTTGCCCTGGGCGTCGCCGATCTCGACGCGGCGGCAAACCCGTTCGCCGGCACCGACGCCCCGGTCATCCAGCTTGTTCAGTCCGGTCGCTCTCAGGCGCAATGGGCCGCCGATCCGCAAGGGCTCTCGTCCAAGGACATGGCCATGTATCTGGTCATGCCCGAGGTCGACGGACGCATTGGCGGGCTGCTGGTCGGCCACAAGGCCGATGCCGTCTGGCACGAACGCAGCCAGTGCCCGCTCTCTGCCTATGCACCCGATCCGGGCGGCATAGAACGCGCCGTCGACGTCGCCTTCAGCTGGGCCCGCCTCCGCGCTACCCCCCGTGCCGATCGCCGCATCGCCATTGTCCTCGCCAACTACCCGATCCGCGACGGCCGCCTCGCCAACGGCGTCGGCTATGATGCGCCCGAGAGCACCGTGCGCATGATGATGGCGCTGGAGCAGGCAGGGTATGACCTTTCAGTCCGTGCTCAGCCTTCCCCCTTGAAGGAAGGGGTTGGAGGTGGGAGGCCATCAGTTGACGCCGCGACATATCCCAAGAGTTCCGCCGACCTCATCGCCGTCCTGCAATCCGGCCCTACCAACGCCTTTCCCCAGCGCGGCAGGTCCGATGCTGTGCTCCCCCTCGCCCGGTACGCGGAGCTCTTCGCCACCCTCCCGGACGAAATCCGCACCGCGGTCACCGCCCGGTGGGGCGATCCTGCGAGCGATCCCTTCGTGCGGGGCGATGCCTTCCATCTACCGGGCCATCGCTTCGGCAATGTCGCTGTGCTGCTGCAGCCTGGGCGCGGCTGGCAGGTCGATGAGACGCTGAGCTATCACGATCCCAATCTCGTGCCACCGCATGCCTATATCGCCGCCTATCTCTGGCTCCGGCACGAGTTTGGCGCGCATGCGCTGGTCCATAACGGCAAGCATGGCACGCTAGAATGGCTGCCCGGCAAATCCGCCGCGCTCGATGCCGATTGCTATCCCGACGCGCTTTGGGGCCAGTTGCCCCATCTCTATCCCTTTATCGTCAACGATCCTGGCGAGGGCACGCAGGCCAAGCGCCGGACCGGGGCAGTGATCATCGACCATCTCGTACCCCCGCTCACCCGCGCCGAAACCTACGGTCCGCTCAAGGATCTCGAAGCGCTGCTCGATGAATATTACGCCGCGTCCGGCATGGACCGGCGGCGCCTTGCCGATCTCAAGCGCCGTATCCTCGATTTCACCCGAGACAGCCGCCTCGATCAGGACATCGGTCTGCCCGAGGACGAGACCGAGGCCCTGATCAAGATCGACAACTTCCTTTGCGATCTCAAGGAAGCCCAGATACGCGACGGCCTGCATGTCTTGGGGTCTTCGCCAGAGGGAGGGATGGCGCGAGACCTCGCCGTCGCATTGGCCAGAGTGCCACGCGGTAACGGCGCGGGGGATAACTCGCTGATCCGGGCGATTGCGGATGATCTGAAGCTCGGCTTCGATCCGCTGACGGCAAAGCTGGGAAATCCATGGACCGGCCCGCAGCCTTATGGGTTCTCATCCCCCGACCAGGGGAAGGCCGGGTGGGGATCTTCGCTTCGCACCAATGGCGACATGGTTGAATACCTCGAAAACCTGGCCGCGAGCCTCGTCGACGGCACCTTTGCCTGTCCCGCCGAATGGGTCGCCACCCGCGCCGTGCTTGAGACGGTCGAAACGCTCATCAAGCCGCGCCTCGCGGCCTCGGGCCCTGCCGAAATGGCGGCCCTGCTCGACGGACTCGACGGCAAGTTCATCGTTCCGGGCCCATCGGGCGCACCCTCACGTGGGCGGCTCGACGTGCTGCCGACCGGGCGTAATTTCTATTCCGTCGATGCCCGTGCCGTGCCGACGCCCAGCGCCTGGGAGCTGGGCCGCAAATCTGCCGAGAGCCTGGTCTTGCGGCATCTGCAGGATCACGGCCTGCATTTGCGTGCGGCGGCGCTTTCGGTCTGGGGCACGGCCAATATGCGCACCGGCGGAGACGACATTGCGCAAGCCATGGCCCTCATCGGCGCAAAACCCACCTGGGATCCCGGCTCGCTCCGTGTGTCGGGCTACGAGATCATTCCGCTGGCCAGGCTTGGACGGCCGCGTGTCGATGTGACCCTAAGGATTTCCGGCTTCTTCCGCGACGCCTTCCCGGCCCAGATCGCCCTGTTCGATCGCGCCGTCCGCGCCATTGGCGCATTGGACGAGCCCGAGGATGATAACCCCATCGCGGCAAGGATGCGCGCCGAGGCCCTTGGGCTCATGGCCGAAGGTCGCAGCGAGAAGCAGGCCGCACTCGAAGCCGGTGCGCGCATCTTCGGTTCCAGGCCCGGCAGCTATGGCGTCGGCCTCGGTCAGCTCATCGATAGCAGCAATTGGTCCGGCAAGGACGAACTTGCCCAGCAGGTCCTCAGTTGGGGACAATATGCCTATGGCGCCGCCGCGGCAGGCCTGCCGATGCAAGAGCGCTTCCGCGCCCGGCTCGGGGCAATCGATGCCGTCATCCACAACCAGGACAATCGCGAGCACGACCTGCTCGACAGCGACAATTACTACCAGTTCGAGGGCGGGCTTTCGCTGGCCGCCGAAACCCTCTCGGGCGAAAGGCCGGCCGCCTATCACAACGATCATTCACGGCCCGAGCGACCCACTATCCGGACGCTCGAGGAAGAAATCAGCCATGTGATGCGCTCCCGCGTCGTCAATCCCAAATGGATTGCCGGGATGCAGCGCCACGGCTATCGCGGCGCCTTCGAGATCATCGCCACGGTCGATTTCATGTTCGCCTTCGCCGCAACGACTGGCGCTATCAAGACGCATCATTTCGACCTGGCCTTCGAGGCCTTCGTCGAGGATGACGCCGTGCGCGACTGGCTAAAATCCGCCAATCGCTTCGGTTATGACGAGCTGATTGCCAAATTCACCGAAGCCCGGCAGCGCGGGCTCTGGTCGCCTCGCTCGAATTCCGCCTATGCCTATCTGGAGGACCGCCCGTGACCGATATGCCCGAAAAACCGCTCAAGAAGACCGACCTCATGACCGAGGCGGAGCGGGACGCGTATCACGCTGAAAAGATGAAGAAGAAGAAGGCGGCGCGCGACAAGATTCTCTCCACCAAGACCGAGGAAAAAGGCTTGCTCGTCGTCCACACCGGCAAGGGCAAGGGCAAGTCGACCGCTGCCTTCGGCATGGTGTTTCGCGCGCTGGGTAATGGCATGCGCGTCGGTGTCGTCCAGTTCGTCAAGGGCGTGTGGAATACCGGCGAGCGCACCGTGCTCGACAAGTTTCCCGATCACGTGACCATCAATGCCATGGGCGAGGGCTTCACCTGGGACGTCGCCGATCGCCAGCGCGATCTGGCCGCGGCCCGCAAGGCCTGGGACCAGGCCAAGGCGCTGATAGCCGATCCCTCCTACGACATGGTGTTGCTCGACGAGCTCAATATCTGCCTGCGCTACGACTACCTGCCCATCGACGAAGTGGTCGAGACGCTCAGGAACAAGCCGCACGACAAGCATGTCATCGTCACCGGCCGCAATGCCAAGGACGAGTTGATCGAAATCGCCGACCTCGTCACCGAAATGACCGAGATCAAGCATCACTTCCGCTCCGGCGTGAAGGCCCAAAAGGGCATCGAGTTCTAGCAGCCGGTCGGCACGAAGGACCGGGCCAGACCACCCAGCACCTCGTCGGTCTTGCTCAGATCGCGGATGTTGAATTCGAGGCGGAAGGCGGCAAAGCTCACGCCATCGCAAAGGGCGATCATGCGCTGGTAGATGAGGCGATGGTCGCGCATGGCGGCCAGCGTCGCCCATTGCGGGGTCGTCGATTGCTCGGTGACCGACCAGCCTTCGGCGGTCAGTGCCTGCGCGGAACGACCCGCTTCCCCGGCAAAGCCGTCCATCAGCATGCCGCCCCAGACGGTAAGGCCCTGTTCGGCGCCGAGATTGTAAAAGACCTGCCCGTCGCCATTGTCACTTTCGCCATTGCCGGCAAAGTCGGGCGGCACGTCGATTTCATAGCCGAAGCGGGCATTGGCATAGTGTCCCCAGAACTGCGCCAGGGCAGGGGAGGCCAGAAGGAGCAGGGCAAGGACCGGGGCAAGGGCACGCATGGGCCGAATCTGCCCTCTCCGGCAGGGCCCTGCAAGCCCGCTAGAGAACAACAATTCCGGAATGCTTTGCCTTGTCTTCCGGCTCAACATGAATGGTGATCTGCGCATCCCGCACCGCATCGCGCAGCTTGCCCTCGATCCTGTCGCAGATCGTGTGCGCGGCATCCACGCTCATGCTGCCCGGCACCACGAGATGGAAGTCGATAAAGGTCATCTTGCCGGCCTGGCGCGTGCGGATGTCATGCGCCTCCAATGCGCCTTCGGCATTGGTGGAGATCACCTCGCGGATGGTCTTTTGCGTATCGGTGGGCACGGCGACGTCCATGAGCCCGCCGACGCTGTCGCGAATGACCCCCCAGCCCGACCAGAGGATATTGAGCGCAACCAAGGCGGCCAGGATCGAATCGAGCTGGGCAAAGCCGGTGAGATAGACCAGCGTCAGGCCTAGCAGCACGCCGATGGTCGACACGACGTCGGTCATCAGATGCTTGCCGTCGGCCTCGATAGCCGGTGAACGCGCCTTGCGCCCCTGTCGGATCAGCACCTGCGCCCAGACCACGTTGATCAGGGTGGCGCCGGCGCTGATGGCCAGCCCCTCCATGGGCGCATCGGGCAATTCGGGCGACAGGAAGCCGAAATAGGCCTCGCGCAGGATGAGGATGGCCGCAACGATGATCATGACGCCCACGATCACGGCCGAGAAATACTCCGCCTTGTGGTAGCCATAGGGCAGGGAGGCATCGGCCGGTCGCTGCGCCAGCCGCACGGCCACCAGCGCCACGATGGCGGTCACTACGTTGACGATGGATTCGAGGGCATCTGAATAGAGCGCCACCGAACCGGTCATCCACCAGGCGAGCGTCTTGAGCCCCAGCACCACCAGGCCCACCACCAGGCTCATGGCGGCGATTGTCAGGGTCTTGTTGGTGATCGCCATGCGCTCGTTCTCCGGATTGGGTCATCGCCATAGCCAAGACTTCCGCAGGCTGCAAGCCATTGTATTTGCAAACGATTTTCAGAAGCATTTCCATCTTGGTCAGTGCGGGGCATCGTTCATGCCAAGCCATTGATTGACCACGCCCTTTGCCAGGGGTTAGAACCGCTGACAGCGCAGCGTTCCCACGATGGAACTGAAACAGAGCTCGGTGCGGTCGACCAAATTGCGGGACCAAAGCCGGGGCTGAGCCGGTTTTTGAGCGAACCTGCCTCGGATGATCGAGGCGAAAATGATTGACCTGTTCCAGGCCGAACCAGCGGCCCAGCCGTCTTTACCCCTTTCCGGCCTCGTGGCCGGCATCGGCCTGCGCACCGGTGCCGATCTCGAACAGCTGCTCGTCCTCATCGATTCCAGTCTCGCGCAGGCGCAGTCCGATCGTTCGCAACTCGTTGCGCTGACGACCATCCATGGCAAGGCAGATCACCCGGCGCTGCGCGCGGCATCCCGATTGCTCGGCATTCCCATCCTGTCGCTGGCCGAGGAAGACCTCGCCCAAGACGTGCCCAATCCATCGCGCCACGTAGCAGCAGCCCTGGGCCTCGTGTCCGTGGCTGAAGCGGCAGCCCTGGCCTTCGGGCCGCTGGTGCTCGAAAAGCAGCGGGGTGCCGGCGTCACCTGTGCCCTTTCGCGCTATGGCGTTGTGTCGTCGAGCCCCAAGGCCGCTAGCGCCGCCTCGACGCTCGCCACCTCCAGTGCCGGTCCATAGGCGGGCCGGCCGATCATGATCACCGTCACACCCAATTCCTGCGCGGCCTCGAGCTTGGCCGCGGTCTGCGCGCCACCCGAGTTCTTGCTGACGAGATGGGTGATGCCATGATGCAGGAGCAGGGCTTTTTCATCCTCCAGCCGGTAGGGCGGGCGGCTGACGATCAGGTCGGCATGCGGTGGCAGCGCGTCGGCCGGGGGCTCGATGACGCGTATATGGATGCGGCAGTCGCTGCGCTGGAGGAAGGTGTCGAGACCCGTATGTCCGGTGGTCAGCAGGACTTTGGCGCGGGCCGGCAGTGCATCGGCGGCTTCCTGGACCGAGGCGACATGCAGCCAGCTCTGCCCCGGCCGTGCGGTCCATTCCGGACGCATATAGCGCACCAGCTTGACACCGGTCGCCTGTGCCGCGGCAACCGCGTTGATCGAAATCTGCCCCGCATAGGGATGGGTCGCATCCACCAGCCGATCGATATGGGAAGCACGCAGATAGGCGCCGAGACCGGCAATGCCGCCGAACGGCCCCATGCGCACCGCGCCATCGGGCAGGATCGGGTCCTGCGTGCGGCCTGCAAGCGACGTGATGACATCATGCCCCAGCGCAACCAGCCGGTTGGCCAGTTGCCGCGCTTCTGCCGTGCCGCCCAGGATCAGGATCTTCATCGGTTTTCGTCCACTGCTTTGCCGCACTGTGCCCGCCGCGCTTCCTCGGCTCAAGGGGAACATGGTCTTGTCTGAGGCGCATTTTGCACAGCTGGCCGGGGCCGATTTTCCGCCCTTTCATCCTGGCAGCGTCTGGCTGGTCGGCGCCGGGCCGGGCGGGCCGGGCCTGCTGACATTGCTTGCCTTCCATGCCCTGGGTCAGGCCGATGTCATCGTCCATGACGCCTTGGTATCGCCGGAAATTCTGCGCCTCGCGCCCTCCCAGGTCGAGCGCATCCATGCCGGCAAGCGAGGCGGCAAGCCCTCCCCCAAACAAGCCGATATTTCCATTCGCCTCGTCGAACTGGCGCGGCAAGGCAAGCGCGTGCTCCGGCTCAAGGGCGGCGATCCCTTCATGTTCGGGCGCGGCGGCGAGGAGGCGGGCGAACTGGCTCGGGCGGGCATTCCGTTTCGCATCGTTCCCGGCATTTCCTCAGGTCTGGGCGGGCTCGCCTATGCCGGCGTGCCGATCACCCATCGCGATACGAACCAGACGGTGCTGTTCCTCACCGGCCACGACGAATCCGGCACCGTTCCGGGCGCCGTGGACTGGCCGGCCGTGGCGCGGGCGGCGCCGGTGATCGTCATGTTCATGGCGGTCAAGCACCTGCCGTCCATTGCCACGAAGCTGCTCGACGCCGGCCGCGCGCCCGATGAACAGCTGACCCTCGTCTCCAACGTCGCCAATCCTCATCAGGCGGTGCACGAGACCACCCTTGGCGCCGCGACGGCACCCATCGACGTGCCGACGCCCGCAATCGTTGTGCTCGGCGCGGTCGCGCGCTATCGCGAGCACCTCCACTGGTATCTGGAAGAAGCGCGGAGATACGTCTTTGGCTAGTGGCCTGGTTGTCGCCGCTCCACGATCCGGCTCTGGCAAGACCCTCATCACCCTAGGCCTGCTGGCCGCCTTGCGCCGGCGCGGCATGGTTCTGGCGCCCGCAAAGACCGGGCCGGATTATATCGACCCCGCCTTTCTCGGACTGGCCGCCGGACGCGAGGCGGTCAACCTCGATCCATGGGCCATGGGAAAGGATCATCTGCGCGCCCTGGCCGCCCAGCATGCCACCGGCGCCGACTGTCTCGTCGTCGAGGGCGTCATGGGTCTCTTCGATGGCGCTGCGGACGGGCAGGGGTCCACCGCCGACCTCGCTGAAACGCTCGAGCTGCCCGTCATCTTCGTGGTCGATGCCGACCGCCAGAGCCAGTCCGTCGCTCCGCTCGTGTCCGGCTTTGCACGCTGGCGGCCGGGTGTCCACATTGCCGGCCTCATCCTCAATCGCGTCGCGACGGCCCGGCATGAGCGCATGCTGATCTCGGCCGTCAAGGCCACCGGCATCCCGCTTCTGGGTGCTATTCCGCGGCGTCCTGACCTCGCCATTCCCGAACGCCATCTCGGCCTCGTGCTGCCCGGCGAGATGGGCGGCTTTACGCCTTTTCTCGATGCTGCCGCCCAAACCGTCGGCGACTATGTCGATCTCGATGCCCTCCTCGCGCTGGCGGCCCCGGCGCCCTTGGCCGACGCGGTGCCGCAAAGCCTGCCGCCGCTGGGCCAGCGCATTGCCATCGCCCGCGATGCAGCCTTTGCATTCCTTTATCCGCACCTGCTCGATGGCTGGCGTGGCCAGGGGGCGGAGCTGAGCTTCTTTTCGCCACTGGCCGATGAACCACCTGCGCCCGATGCCGACGCTGTCTTTCTGCCTGGCGGTTATCCTGAATTGCATGGCCCGGCGCTTGCTGCTGCAACGCGCTTTCATGACGGTCTTCGGGCAGCGCGCGACCGCGATGCGCTGATCTATGGGGAATGCGGGGGCTTCATGGCACTGGGAGAGGCGCTCGTGGATAAGCAGGGCGCCAGCCACGCCATGGCCGGACTCTTGCCGGTCACCACCCGCATCGATCGCCCCAAGCGGGTCCTAGGCTATCGCCGCCTGCTGCATGAAAGCGCCTTGCCCTGGCCGGCAGGGCTGAACGGCCATGAATTTCATTATTCCTCGGCCAAGCAGACTGGCCTGCCGCCGCTCTTCGAGGCTCTCGACGCCGAAGGCATCCGCCAGATACCCATGGGCGCGCAGCTCGGCCGCGTCATGGGCTCCTACGCCCATGTCATTGCTGCAGCTTAAGGTACGGGTGCGCAGATGACCAAAGCTCTCATGTTCATGGGTACGGGTTCCGACGTGGGTAAGTCCCTCATCGTCGCTGGCCTTTGTCGCGCGCTCAGCAATCGCGGTCTCTCGGTCGCCCCGTTCAAGCCGCAGAACATGAGCAACAATGCCGCCGTCACGGTCGATGGCGGCGAGATCGGCCGGGCCCAGGCGCTGCAGGCCCGCGCCGCCCGGCGCGATCCGATCACGGCGATGAACCCGGTGCTTCTGAAACCCGAGGGCGAAACCGGCTCGCAGGTCGTAGTGCGGGGCCAGCGCCGCGCCAGCCTTTCGGCCCGTCAGTATTGGAGCGACCGGGCTCAGCTCATGCCCGAAGTGCTCGGCGCCTTCCATGAACTGGAAGCCAGCGCCGACATCGTCTTTGTCGAGGGCGCTGGCAGCGCCTCCGAGGTCAATCTGCGGGCCGGCGACATCGCCAATTTCGGCTTTGCTCGTGCCGCCGGGCTGCCGGTCGTACTGATCGGCGATATTCACCGCGGCGGCGTCATCGCCTCCATCGTCGGCACGCTTGCTGTGATAGACCCCGCCGATGCGACGCTGGTCCGGGCCAGTCTCATCAACAAGTTTTTCGGCGATCCGTCCCTGTTCGAGTCCGGCAAGGCTTTTCTCGAACGCCGTACGGGCCTGCCATGCTTGGGCCCGGTCCCGCATTTTGCCGAAGCTGCCCGCCTGCCCGCCGAGGACGCCCTGGCGCTCGAGGATTTTGCGACCGGGCAGGGGGACTTCCACATCGCCGTGCCGCGCCTGCCGCGCATCGCCAACTTCGACGACCTCGATCCGCTACGAGCCGAACCGGGCGTGTCCGTCACTCTGGTGCAGCCGGGCCAGGCGATCCCGCGCAATGCCGATCTGGTGCTGCTTCCCGGCTCCAAGGCTACCCGCGCCGACCTAGCTGCCCTCTGTGCCAATGGCTGGGATATCGACATCCGCGCCCATCACCGCGCCGGCGGCCGCGTCATCGGCATTTGCGGCGGCTACCAGATGCTGGGCCGCAGCATTGCCGATCCCGCCGGCATCGAGGGCGCGCCGGGCACGTCCGAGGGCCTGGGGCTTCTCGATGTCGACACCGTGCTCGCCCCCACCAAGCAGTTACGCCTAGAGACCGCGATCCACCTCGGCTCCAGCCAGCTGCTGTCAGGCTACCACATGCATATGGGCGTGACGTCCGGCCCCGATCGCGAGCGCCCCTTCGCCCGTGTCGGCAATGACCCCGAAGGCGCCGTAAGTGCCGACGGGCGCGTCGCCGGCACCTATCTTCATGGCCTTTTTTCCGCCGATGGCTTCCGGCGGGCTTTTCTGGGCAATGCGGCCAGCCCCGATCTGGCCTTCGAGGCGGGAATCGAGCAAGCCCTTGACGGCCTTGCTGCTCATCTTGAAGCCCATCTCGATATCGAGCGCCTCCTCGGCCTTGCCACAATGCTGGAGACCTGATGCCGTGGACCCGCTGATTTCGCCCCTGGCGCTGGCGCTTGAACGCCAGGTCGGCTACCCGCAAAGACTGATCGCCACGATCGGCCATCCGGTCATGTGGTTCGGCAAGCTGATCAGCTTCTGCGAAACCCGCCTCAATACCTCAGATCGCAGCCCGGCCCAGCGCAAGCTGGCCGGCGTGGTCGCGCTCGGTCTTTTGCTGCTTTCGGTGCTCATCGTCACTGTCGGCATCCGCACCGTCCTCTCCTGGCTGCCATTGGGCTGGTTGCTGGAAATGCTGCTGGCAACCGCCTTCCTCGCGCAGAAGGAACTGGGCCGTGCTGTCGCCGCCGTGTCCGATGCCCTGCGCCAGTCGCTTCATGCCGCGCGTGAGGCCGTCAGCCATGTCGTTGGTCGCGATCCGCAGACGCTGGATAAAGCCGGCGTTGCCCGTGCCGCCATCGAGACTTTGGCAGAATCGACTTCTGACGGCGTCGTCGCGCCCTGGTTTTTCCTTGCGCTGTTCGGCCTGCCTGGCATCGCGCTCTACAAGGCGGTCAACACCGCAGACAGCATGATTGGCCATCTCAACGAACGATACCGTGACTATGGCTGGGCCGCAGCGAAGCTGGACGATGTGCTCAACTGGATTCCTGCCCGCCTGACGGCCATGCTCATTACCGCCGCTTGCTTCTTTGTGCCCGGCGCCAGCCCCGGCCAGGCCTGGGCGACGGCGCGCAGCGATGCAAGCAAACACGATTCGCCCAATGCCGGCTGGCCCGAGGCCGCCTTTGCCGGAGCCCTGGGATTGAGGCTTGGCGGTCCCCGCAGCTATGATGGCGAACACATCGAGTTGCCCACATTCGGTACCGGCAAGGCCGATCTTAGCGCCAGCGACATCATGCTCGCTTTGCTGCTCTACCGCCGCACACTTGACGTTTTGCTCGGCGTCAGCGCCGCCATAGCGTTGATGGTGCTGGTCAGCTGACCGGAGCCGGCGCATCGCCCTTCATGGTGAGCGGCAGACCGGCGGCTACGAAATAGACATCCTCGCAGATCTCGGCCAGCCGCTGATGCGCTGACCCTGCAAGATCGCGGAACGTGCGCGCCATGGCGTTGTCCGGTACGATGCCAAGGCCCACCTCGTTGCTCACCAGCACCACCTTGGCCTGGCGGAATTCTATCAGCGTGGCGCAAAGTTCGCTCACGGCCGTGGACACGTCCTCGTTGGCGACGAGGAGATTGGTGATCCACAATGTCAGGCAATCGACCAGGATCACGTCGTGCTGCGCGCCGGCCCTCAGAATGGCGCGAGAGAGTTCCGTCGGCTCTTCCATGGTCGTGAAGCGCTGCCCGCGCGAGGCCTGGTGGCTGCGCACCCGCTCGCGCATTTCCTCGTCCAGCGTCGTCGCCGTGGCCAGGTAAACCGGCCGCGCGCCGGCATGCAGCGCGAGGCGCTCCGCAAAGGCGGTCTTGCCCGAACGGGCTCCGCCCAGAACCAGGCAATGTCGTGTCATGGTC
>PJUF01000211.1_pt1 | contig 49910 bp, 41 predicted proteins | sample 1512191 | NCBI WGS metagenome assembly PJUF01 (sample SAMN08177673, study PRJNA422409) | Feces metagenome, whole genome shotgun sequencing project. | isolation source: Chicken feces (3) enriched on wood chips | host: Gallus gallus | place: USA: Madison | collected 2015-01-15 | reverse complement strand
GAAATCAATGTCAGATAAAGAAATGGACATTTTTCTCAAAACTTCTTTTGAAAGTTTTGAGAAAACACCAGCGCCAGATAGCTGGCAAAAAATAGAACAACACCTACAGCATGAAAAAAGCAGGCGTTTTCTGGCAACTTATTGGATGGCGGCAGCAAGCATCGTTCTTATTGCGGCATTTGCTGTTAAGGTTTATCACGCAGAGTCAGAAACTATTAAATTGATAGGTGTGGAAAATGCGATAGAGACAGCACAGCCGCAAGTGCCAGTAGCAGCGCATCACGTTCAAAATGAAAAACCTGATTTGGAAATTCAAAGTCTGGAGGAACTTAGAGCAGCTAATGAACAACGATTTTTGACCATGCTTGCATCTTCGCCAAAACAAGTGGATAATAAAAGTCACTTTGTTATAGCTAAAGTTCCAGAGGATAAGCTTTTTGATAATCGTGTAATAATTAATTCACCAGAAGTATTACAGCAGGAGAAGTTAAATCAGGAGATAGCAGAAGAATTGGTGCCGAATAAAAAAGAAAATCTGGTTGCAGTGGCTCATAAGGTAGCTTATCACCCTGAAGTAAAAACAGAAGAGCTAAGAGCAGAGAAAATAAGATCTGTAAAAGATGTGGTGAATTTTTTGGTGAGTAAAATAGATAAAAGGAAAAATAAAATAGTGTACATGAGCAAAACAGAAGAAAGTGATATAGAGATAACCGCAATCAACCTAGGCTTATTTAAATACAGGAAAGAATACTAAGATCATGAGAAATATTTATCTAATTATTGCAGTAACGGTTTTTGGTTTTTCGGTAAATGCGCAAACAGCAGACACAGTAGTGTCTAAAAAAACTAAAAATGCCAAGTTTGAAATTGGTTCAGACGGGGTGAATATACAAATTGGTAAAACCGATAGCACAGGTGGCGATAAGAAAACAGCCAAATTTCCCCGCGTAAACTTTGGTTTCAATTTTGAACATTTTGATATTGGTTTAAGCAAATATCACGTAGGTTCAGACTTTGGCATTCCAACGGGCTATGAATTTTTGGAATATAACGATTGGAAAACGCATACTTTCGGATTTGATGCTTTACAGTTTGGAGTACGTTTTAACCCTAATTTTAAAGTTATGCTGGCTGCAGGCTTAGATTGGAACCACATCCGTTTGAAAAGAGATGACGTAACCATAACATCAGACAGTCCGGTTTTAGCTTACGAAAGCGACCCGAGTGCAGATTTGAAAAAAAACAGGTTTTCTAGTCGGTACCTGAGAATTCCGCTATATTTTGAGTATCGCACAGCGCAACTTACAGGCGGAAAAAGACTTTCTTTAGTGGCAGGGCCAGAAGTTGGATTCCTGATAGATGGTAAAATAAAACAGAAGACAGAAAGCGGTAAAAAAACAAAAATCAGAGATGATTTTAACTTCGAGAAATTCAGGTACGGAGCAAACGTTAGAGTGGGATACGGAGCTATGGGTTTATTCTTTAAATATTATTTCAATGATGTTTTTGCTAAAGATGAAGCTCCCGGCTTAGAAGATTTTAAAAACTTATCCTTTGGTTTAACCTTTGGGTTTTAATAAAGAACAAACTACGATTACCCTCAAAAAGCCTTGCTTCATTAAAGAAGCGGGGCTTTGTTTTTTATTATCTTTACGCTTTTTGAAAGATATGTTATTGATTAAACTTAGCGGCGTTTCCAAAAATTATGTAGAAAACCAGCATTCAGGTGTTGATGATATTGATTTAGAAATAGAGAAGGGTAATATTATTAGTATTGTAGGAGAAAGCGGTAGTGGAAAAACAACACTTTTAAAACTGATTTATGGCTATTTAGAACCACAAACAGGAGAACTTCTATTTGATGGAAAACGAATTTTAGGCCCCAGTGAAAAATTAATTCCCGGTCATGATGCTATGCGGATGGTAACCCAGGATGTGACTTTAAATCTTTATGCCAAAGTTTTTGATAATATAGCGTCTCAACTTTCTAATACAGATTTAGAAACCAAAAACAAATTGACCAAACAAACCATGCAGTTTTTGCGCATAGACCATCTTGCCGGTAAGAAAATTGTAGACTTAAGCGGTGGAGAACAGCAGCGAGTTGCTATTGCCAGAGCAATTATTACCAAGCCAGCAGTATTGCTGTTAGACGAACCTTTTAGTATGCTTGATACCATTTTAAAAAAACAACTCAGAGACGATATTGAGCGCTTGTCTAAAGAGTTGAATATTACGGTAGTAATGGTTTCTCACGATCCATCAGACGCTTTATCTCTTGCAGATAAATTGGTGGTGATTAAAGAAGGACGTATTGTTAGGCAAGGGCATCCAAAAGAAATTTACCAAAATCCAGAAAGCGTATATGTTGCCAAGTTGTTAGGCAGAGCAAATATTCTTGAAGGATGGATGTTGAACAGAGAAGGTAAATTTGCCGTGTATCCGCAAGATATTTACCACGATGCATCAAATTCTGCTTATGAGGCATTGGTAAAAACGGTACATTTCTGTGGCTTTTATAATGAAATTACTTACCTCTTAGATAATCAGGAACTTGTAGCTTACGACTTTAATTTTATCCCTTTGGAAGCAGGTAATTTAATAAAGATTAATTTTAAAGAGTTGAGGGATGTGAGCTGAAATCAGCTAACTAAATAAAATATTCAAACAGAGTTTCATCCTGATTAATCTCTTTAAAATCAAAACCGTAGTGAGTCATCCTTTCAGCTAAAGAGGCGTAATCTTTTGCATCTTTTAGCTCTATTCCTACCAAAGCGGGACCTCTCTCTTTTTCTGTTTTCTTAATAAATTCAAAGCGTGTAATATCATCATCTGGTCCCAAAACTTTGTTTACAAATAATTTTAATGCACCCGGACGTTGAGGGAAACGTACAATAAAATAATGTTTTAACCCTTCGTACAATAGCGAGCGTTCTTTTATTTCGCCCATTCTATCAATGTCGTTATTACCGCCGCTAATAATACAAACCACTTTTTTGCCTTTTATTTGCTCTTTATAGTTGTCTAAGGCGGTTATGGAGAGCGCTCCGGCAGGTTCTACCACGATGGCATCTTCGTTATATAACCTCAGAATGGTTGTACATACTTTTCCCTCGGGTACATTGCTAATATCGTCAACCAGTTCTTTACAAGTTTCAAAATTTAGCTGTCCAACTTTCTTAACAGCGGCACCATCCACAAATTTGCTGATTTTGTCTAGTGCAACGGGCTTATCGGCAGTTAAAGCAGCCTTCATAGAAGCGGCTTCTGTCGGTTCTACACCCGCTATAAAAATTTGGGGTTTATTATTTTTGAGATACAGGGAAATTCCGGAGATTAAACCTCCACCTCCAATTGGAGCAATAACAAAATCAACTCCGGGAAGATCTTGCAGGATTTCTACACCAACAGTACTTTGTCCTTCAATAATAGCGGCATTATCAAAAGGAGGCACAAAAATCATATCATGTTTTTTGGCGTAAGCCAGTGCTTCTTGCTGGCAATCGTCAAAAGTATCTCCAGTAAGAATAATTTCCACTTTATCTTTACCAAACATATAAGTTTGGCTTATCTTCTGTTTAGGGGTGGGTGCAGGCATAAAAATAACACCTTTTATATTCAGGTGCTGGCAGGAATAGGCTACGCCCTGCGCATGATTACCAGCGCTTGCACATACCACACCGTTTTTTGCATCTTCTTTTGATAAGGCGCTAATAAGATTATACGCTCCTCTTATTTTATAAGATCTGACAATCTGTAAATCCTCACGCTTTAAATAAATTTCACACTGATACCTTTCAGATAATCTTTGATTGTATTCTAAAGGTGTTTTTTTAACAATTCCCTTTAATCTTTCTGCTGCTGCAAATGGATTGATGGATAGCATGATGAAAATGAATCAGATTAGAGGTAAATCTAAAACTTAATAATAGAATATGAAAAAATAAATTTCTGATTATTGATGACAGTCTTTAAAAGGTTGGTTTTTATACATTATAAGTCTGTGTTGATTTTTAATGTTTTTGAATATGTTAAGAAATGAGTATTTAGAGTAGATTACAGAGCGTACTCATCCTGATGATATAGATTTTGTTATAGAAGCAAAGAAAGCCTGTTTAGAAAAAATTCGAGAGATAGGCTTCCAACATATATTATATTTGAAAATGGGATATTGTTTTCTCTTGAAGGTAGAAGATGGATCCTATCACCTTTTGCATCAGCAAGCATGGCTTGTCTAGTGAACAGTTTGCTGAAAAATTATTCATTTCTGTACAAACAGTACGTGTACACAGTAAGAATATCCTTAAAAAACGGAAACAAATAATAGCAGCAGTTTTTCAAAAAACGCATAGAGTGGATTGTTATAATAAAGTTAATAGCGTGTTTTGTTGGGAAAATACTTTATCTAAGAGCTAAAATACCTAGTTTAAGGTATTGGCTGTGTTTTATATATAGTCTACCTTCGTCCATTATAGTTAATAAATTTAAATGGATTGTGAAAACAATGTATAACTTTTTAATAGGGTGTTTAGCCATAACGACAGTTTTGGTTTCGTGTAAAAAAGGATCGACCCCTGATTCTGAACCTGAAAAAGGTAAAAGTGAAGAGGTTATAGAGAATATAACTGTCGAATTGGCAAAGCAGCCCGAAGTGACCTCGTTTTCTGAGGCTTTTAAGAGTATTACATTAAGTGAAGAAGAGGTGAAAGATGGACTTACTATATTGGCACCTACCAATGAGGCACTTAAAGATTACCGACCTAATGCAGTTAGCTATTCGAAAAACAGTGTGCGACTTTTGGCAGATACTAATTCGGAGAAGCTTACTCAGGAACGGCTTAAAGACCATATTGTGAAAGGTATTTTGACTAAGGCTGACTTTACTAATGGAAAAGTATTTAAAAGTTTAAGTCTTCTTCTGTTCACAAATCATATACACTATATCGCAGGTGTTAACAAATACAAGTTCTGAGGCTATTTATCTGCCTATAAAATTTACATATACTACTGATACGTTTGTGAATCATACAAACATAAGCTATGTAGGTAATTCCCAGCTTATAAAATCTATAGAAGACGGTATGTTTAAAGAAGAATTTACCTATGATGGGGACAAGTTACTTAGGTCTGTAGAATCACAGAAGACCAGCCCTACTAATTGGACAGTACGAAATAGTTATACTTACGCATTGAATGTTAACGGAGATATTACGCGGAAGAATCAATTTCATGCAGACACCTTGCTTATAGGGTATTGGTTAGCGAATTATAATTCTTCTCGAAAAATTGTTAAAATTGAAAGTTATAATGTAGTCAAATCAATAGGTACACTTAATCGTAAAATGGAGTTTGAATATGATGCAGCAGGCAATATTAAAACTGCGGCAATTACCAGTTATTATGGAACTACTCCTAGTGTTAGCACTTATAGTTACGAATACGATAATAAAAACGGAATATTCAAACACGTTAAAAATCAGTTGTTACTTTTTAGCAATACTAAATGGGCCGCTCATCAAGCAAATAATATGCTTAAAGAATTTTCTGGTGAAACGGTTGTAACTGCAGCTAATGAGTATAATGAATATAATACTTCTGGTTACCCGACAAAATTTGCAAATATAGATCCGACAGCTTCTACAGCTCCAGTAAATATAGTAGTAGACTACACTATAAGGTAGTTAGCATAAAGGTTGAAAAGGTATTTTAGCCACAGAGCACACCAAGATTACAGGATAGATTTTAATTCTTTGAGGGCATAGTGCTTAAATGAAACGAAAAAAACCGGCATTTTTTAAATGCCGGTTTTCATGTTTATCAAGCCGTACTTAAAACCTACGACTTAAAATTTATGACTCTTCACTTACAGCTTCAAATTAAATATTCTTAGCCAGCCAATTACCAACTTCGCTGGTTTTGTAAGCTTTGTTTTTTCCTGCTAAGTCTTCTGTAACAATTCCTTCTGCTAAAGATTTATTAACCACTTGTCTGATGGCTTCCGCCTCGTCTTTTAAACCGAAAGCATCTTCAAACATCATTGCAGCAGAAAGAACAGTAGCTAATGGATTAGCAATATCTTTTCCTGCAGCTTGTGGATAAGAACCGTGAATCGGCTCGTATAATGATGTGTGCAGGCCTTTAGATGCAGATGGCATCAATCCCATAGAACCAGAGATAACAGAAGCTTCATCAGTTAAAATATCACCAAAAAGGTTTTCTGTAATCATCACATCGTAAGAGTTAGGCCATTGTACCAAGCGCATAGCCACGGCGTCTACAAACTCGTAAGATACCGTAACTTCCGGATAATCTTTTTCCATTGCCTGTACAGTTTCTCTCCATAAACGAGAGCTTTCTAAAACGTTAGCTTTATCTACACAGCATAATTTCTTGCCTCGGGTCATAGCCAGTTCGAAACCTAATTTAGCTAAACGCTGAATTTCTTCTCTTGTGTACGTACAAGTATCAAAAGCTGTGTTGCCATCGTCTTTTCTGCCTCTTTCGCCGAAATAGATACCGCCGGTTAGTTCGCGTAAGATGATTAAATCTGTACCCTCAATTCTTTCTCTTTTTAAAGGAGAATTGTCTATTAAAGAAGGAAAAGTAAAAGTAGGGCGTACGTTTGCGAATAAACCTAATTTCTGACGCATTTTCAATAATCCCTGCTCTGGACGAACCTTTGCTTTTGGATCATTATCATATTTAGGATCGCCAATAGCACCAAAAAGAACCGCATCAGCAGCCATACAAATTTCATGCGTCTCATCTGGATAAGGCTCGCCAACGGCATCAATTGCACAAGCGCCGGTTAAAGCTTTTGTCCAGTTAATCTCATGATTGAATTTCTTTGCAACCGCATCGCAAACCTTAACTGCTTGGTCTACTACTTCTGGACCGATTCCGTCTCCCGGTAAAAGGGCAATATTTAATTTCATATTTTTTAGTTTGTTCGTTTTTAGTTTTCCGTTGTTCGTCTTTCGTTGCTAGTAATTATTCAAGTGCTAACCATCTAACAACTAATTACTAACAACTAAATTATATTCAACATTTTTTGTGTAGCTATAATGGCGCAAACCGTTTGGTCAGAATCAAGCCCTCTGGTGATAAAAGTTTTGCTTTCGGTTTCCCACGTTATGGTGGTTTCGCAAAGTGCGTCCGAATTACTTCCCGGAGCAATTCTCACATTATAGTCTGTTAAATTAGGCAAGGCCTGTTTTTTCCTTTTATAAACTTTGCTTAATGCATTCATAAAAGCATCAAATTGACCATCGCCCTGGGCGTTTTCCTCAAAAATCTCATCTTCTATGCGAACGGAAATTGTAGCAGAGGGGCGTAAGCCCTTTGCATGTGTTAATACGTATGATTCTATGATAACCTTTTCAGTATAAGAAGAGCTTTTGTCCAGTACATCAGAAATGATATAAGGAAGATCTTCTTTTGTTACCGTCTCTTTTTTATCACCAAGTTCTATGACACGTTGTGTTACTTTCCTTAAATCATCTTCGTTTAACTTTAGCCCTAGTTCTTGTAAATTTTTCTCAATATTAGCTTTGCCTGATGTTTTTCCTAATGCATATTTTCGTTTTCTGCCAAATCGTTCTGGCAGTAATTCGCTAAAATAGAGATTGTTTTTGTTGTCTCCATCTGCATGGATTCCGGCAGTTTGCGTAAATACATTATCACCGGTAACAGGTTTATTGTGCGGGATGCGTATTCCGGAGAATGTTTCTACAAGTTTACTTACCTTATAAATAGAAGATTCTCTGATGTTGATATCAATTTCCGGAAGAAAATCATTAAGAACAGCCACCGCACTTTCTAAAGGGGCATTTCCGGCTCTTTCGCCCATGCCGTTAACCGTTAAATGCAAACCGTTGGCACCTGCTTTAACAGCTTCCAGAATATTAGCTGTGCCTAAGTCGTAATCGTTATGTGCATGAAAATCAATATGAAGATTGGGGTACGATGCTCTTATCTTAGCAATAAACTGTGTAGTTTCCCAAGGCGTTAAAATTCCCAATGTATCTGGTAACATCACACGTTTTATAGGTTGTGTAGCTATAAAATCGAGATATTGAAAAACATACTCCGGTGAATTGCGCATTCCATTGCTCCAATCTTCCAGATAAACGTTTGTGTGAATTCCTTTCTCCTTAGCATTTGTTATGGCCAGTGCAATTTCAGAGAAATGTTGTTCTGGTGTTTTTTTTAGCTGATGAGTGAGATGGTTTAAAGAGCCTTTAGTGAGTAAATTCTGAACTTTTACGCCTGCTCTCAGCATCCAATCTATAGAAATCCCTTTATCAACAAAAGTTAAAACTTCAACTCTATCAATATAGCCGTTTTCTGATGCCCATGAGCATATGTTTTTAACAGCCTCAAATTCGCCATCTGATACTCTGGCTGATGCTATTTCTATACGGTCTGCTAAAAGTTCTTCCAGTAGAAGTTTTGCTATGGTCAGTTTCTCTGATGCGGAAAATGAAACTCCTGAGGTTTGTTCACCGTCTCGGAGGGTGGTATCCATTATTTCTATTTTCCTTTTACTCATTATTTTTTTGTGTATATGATAACCGCAAAAAACACAAAGAGTACAAAGTTTTAAATTTATTTGTATACTTCGTATCCTTTGCGGTTAATTCAATTTCAATTAAAATGGTCTTGTTTCTGCAAATGTTTCAATTTCTGAAGTCATGCTTTTTAAATAGTCGATATCGTCGAAACCATTAAGCATATTGCCTTTTTTGTAGCTGTTAATATCAAATTTTTCTGATTCTCCGCTAGCTAACAAAGTGATGGTTTGTTCAGGTAGGTTTACTTCAATTTCCGTATTCGGATTATCGTAAACTGCAGCAAAAATCTTCTCTAAAAACTCCGGACTAATTTGAACTGGTAATACACCAATGTTTAGACAGTTGTTTTTGAAGATATCTGCAAAGAAGCTAGATACTACACATCTGAAACCATAATCGTAAACAGCCCAGGCGGCATGCTCTCTGGAAGAACCAGAACCGAAGTTTTTTCCGCCAACTAAGATTTTTCCTTTATAAGTCGAATCGTTTAAAACGAAATCTGCCTTAGGCGTATCGTCTGCATTATATCTCCAGTCGCGGAAAAGATTATCACCAAAACCAACTCTTTCTGTTGCTTTTAAGAAACGAGCCGGAATGATTTGGTCAGTATCCACATTCTCTATAGGAAGAGGAACTGCTGTACTTTTTAGTATATTAAATTTATCGTAAGCCATTTTTTAGCCTCACCCCAACCCCTCTCCGAAAGAGAGGGGCTTACAGGGCCTGTATTTTAATGTTCTTAATTATGTTTATTTACGTTTACTGCTTTCTGTCTTTAGCCGTATGCTTCAGCTTAAATTAAAGTTCTAGGGTCTGTTACTTTTCCGGTAACTGCAGCTGCTGCGGCAACTAAGGGGCTAGCTAACATGGTTCTGGAACCCGGACCTTGTCTTCCTTCAAAGTTTCTATTAGAAGTACTCACTGCATATTTACCAGCAGGAATTTTATCATCATTCATTGCTAAGCAAGCAGAACATCCTGGCTGACGTAAAGTAAATCCAGCATCTGTAAGGACATCTAAAATACCTTCTTCTTTAATTTGAGCTTCAACAATATGAGAACCCGGAACTAACCAGGCAGTTACATTATCAGCTTTTTTTCTTCCTTTTACAATAGAAGCGAAGGCTCTGAAATCTTCAATTCTTCCGTTTGTACAGCTTCCTACGAAAACATAATCTACTTGTTTACCAATCATAGCATCGCCTTCTTTGAAACCCATGTAATTTAAAGATTTCTCGTAAGTAGCCACGCCACCTTCAACTTGCTCTGCATTTGGAACAGATTGAGAGATACCAATTCCCATGCCTGGGTTAGTACCGTAAGTAATCATTGGTTCAATATCAGAACCTGCATAAGTATACTCTATGTCAAAAACTGCATCAGCATCGGTTTTTAACGTTTTCCAGTATTCCATAGCTTTGTCCCAAGCTTCGCCTTTTGGCGTAAACTCGCGGTCTTTGATATAGCTGAAAGTAGTTTCATCCGGAGCAATCATACCACCACGAGCACCCATTTCTATACTCAGGTTACAAACCGTCATCCGGCCTTCCATACTCATTTTTTCAAATACTTCACCTGCGTATTCTACAAAATAACCTGTAGCGCCAGATGTAGTTAATTTAGAAATGATATATAAAGCAACATCTTTTGGCGTAACACCTTTGTTTAAGCCTCCGGTAATGTTGATTCTCATTTTCTTAGGTTTTGGTTGCATGATACATTGCGTAGTCAAAACCATTTCTACTTCAGAAGTACCGATACCGAAAGCGATAGCTCCGAAAGCACCGTGAGTAGAAGTATGAGAGTCGCCACATACGATTGTTGCACCTGGTTGAGTAATTCCATATTCTGGACCAACTACGTGAACAATACCATTTTTTTGGTGACCTAATCCCCAGTGACTGATACCGTATTGATTTGCATTTTCTTCCAACGCCTTTAACTGGTTTGCAGAAAGTGGATCTGCTACCGGTAAATGCTGGTTAATTGTTGGTGTATTATGGTCTGCAGTAGCAAATGTACGCTTAGGATAAAGTACAGTGTTATTTCTGCTCTTCAAACCTAAGAAAGCTACCGGACTCGTTACTTCGTGGATTAAATGTCTGTCTATGAAAAGAACATCTGGTCCATCTTCTATTTTACGAACCACGTGGCTGTCCCACACTTTGTCGAATAACGTTTTGCTCATTTTATATCTGTTTTCTTTTTTACTAAATAAACTTGTTTACCGCATCTAAATATGCCTGGGCAGATGCCTGAACAATATCTGTATGGAAACCATAACCCAGATAGGTTTTATCCTGATAAATTAAGGTCATGGTAACCTTGCAATTATCTGTACTGCCGCCATGTATAGAATCAATATGTAGCTCTTTAATATTGATGTCTTTGCCAATAATGGCATTTACAGCGTTTACAGTCGCGTTAACAGGCCCGTTTCCGGTTGCTGATGCTTCTTTGGTTTCTCCTCTGTATTCTATTTGAATAGTTGAAGTTGGAACCAATGGATGGCCGCATTGTACCTGCAATAATTTAATATGGATACCGTCTTTATAGTTATTGTCGCCTTCGCCCATTAAAGACAATAAATCATCATCATTAATTTCTTTTTTCTTGTCGGCCAAAAGTAAGAATCTTTCATAAACTTCGTCAAGATTAATCTTTTCTGCTACATAACCTAAACGCTCTAAATGGTGTTTTAATGCGTGACGTCCGCTTCTTGCTGTTAATATGATTTCTGACTGATCAATACCTACATCCTCAGGGTTAATAATCTCGTAATTTTCACGGAATTTTAATACACCGTCCTGGTGGATACCAGAGCTATGAGCAAAGGCATTCTTACCCACAATCGCTTTATTAGGCTGAACCGGCATACGCATCATTCTGCTAACCATACCACTAATGTGAGCAAACTTTTTGCTGTTGATATTGGTATATTTACCTAATGTATTATGCGTTTTCAAAATCATGGCAACTTCTTCCAGAGACGTATTTCCGGCTCTTTCGCCAATACCGTTTATAGTACATTCTACCTGTCTGGCTCCGTTTACAATACCAGAAATAGAGTTTGCAGTAGCTAAACCTAAGTCGTTGTGGCAATGCACAGAAATAATAGCTTTATCAATATTTTTAACGTTTTCCATTAAGAATTTGATTTTAGCACCGTACTGCTCTGGTAAGCAGTAGCCATTTGTATCGGGGATATTTACCACGGTTGCGCCAGCAGCAATTACCGCTTCTACCATTTGTGCTAAATATTCTATATCTGCCCGTCCTGCATCTTCTGCGTAGAACTCAATATCTTCAACAAACTTTTTTGCGTATTTAACAGCTTCAACACCTCTTCTTAAAATTTCTTCACGGGTACTGTTAAATTTATATTTGATATGCATGTCTGAAGAGCCAATTCCGGTGTGAATTCTTGGTCTTTTTGCATATTTCAGCGATTCTACAGCGGCATCTATATCTTTGGTGTTGGCTCTTGTTAAGGCGCAGATGATAGGATCATTTACTGCTTTAGAAAGCTCAACCACGCTTTGGAAATCTCCGGGGCTAGAAATAGGAAAACCAGCTTCAATAACATCAACACCCAGTAATTCAAGCTCTTTGGCAATCTCAATCTTCTCACTTGTTGTTAACTGGCAACCAGGTACCTGCTCACCATCTCTAAGAGTGGTGTCAAACACGTAAATACGGTTCGGATCGTGTATCATATTTTCTTTATAAATTTTTTAGGGTCAAAGCCCAGTTTTTTCATGTTTTGATGAGCTTATTCTCATCGTTTTTTATGTTGAAGCCTTTTCGGCTATAAATTTCAATTTTATTCTAAGACTAGCTCTGTAGTCTTTACAGCTTTTATGGCCTTTACTTCTCCGTTTTCCAATATAATCTTCTTTTCTAAAGTATTTGGAATTTCAGATTCGTAATGCCCTACATAAATTAATGTCATTCCGTTGCTGCAAAGTTCATCAACCAAAAGGTTAAAATACTTTGTTTGCTCCGGATCTAAACCCTGACAAGGTTCATCTAAAATCAGAAGTTCAGGATTTTTGATGATAGTTCTGGCTAATAATACCAAGCGCTGTTTCCCTAAAGGCAGCGTTGCTAAAGTTTCATTTTTTATGGCTGTAATTCCGAAGTATTCTATCAGTTCATCCACTTTTTTTGCTTTAGAAAAAGGTAAATGCAACTCCAAACCGAAATTGTCATATAGTCCAGAAGCCACACATTGCCATACAGTAGAAGAGCCGTCGAAATACCAGTGGAACTCTGGCGATATTAATCCAATACGTTCTTTAATATCCCAAATGCTTTCACCGCTGCCTCTTTTGTTGCCAAAAAGATAAAGCTCATTGGCGTAGGCTTGCGGATGGTCTCCGTTAATTAAACTTAACAAAGTAGATTTTCCCGAGCCGTTTGGGCCTTGTAATAACCATTTCTCTCCTTTTTTAACTTCCCAATGGATGTTTTTAAGGACTTTTTTATCGCCATAGCTGATATTGATATCAACCATTTTTACGATAGCATCCGACGAATAACCCGGAGGTTCTTTCAAATAACCCGGAAGACTACCAATAGTAATATCTTCTTTGAGTTGTAGCAAATCTGCATGAGAAACTTCCTTAATGTTTCCTTCAGACAGCATTGCAAAACGATTGATGCAAGTTGGAAGTTCTTCGCCATTACCAATTAAGATAAGCGTAACTCCTTTATTGCTTATATCGTTTAATAAAATATTTAAGTTTTTTCTGGATTTTACATCTAAGCCTGTATAGGGCTGATCTAAAATTAATACTTGTGGTTTTAACCAAAGCGCTTTAACCAGTTGGAATTTCTTATGTTCGCCACTGGAAAGCTCAATAAGCTGGGCATTTGCTTGTTGTGAGAAATTAAGAACATCCATAATAGATTCTGCCTGAGCATAATCTAAGCGATGTTCTTTTCCAAATAACTTAAGCTCTTCAGAAACGGTAAGTGTTTCTTTAGCTTGCCAGCTAGTGTAGCGTTGTTGGTAGTAGAAATTAGCAACTCCTTCAATATTTTTAAATTGATACCAGCTTTCTACATATAGCACCAGGGAAGGAAGCGGGCTACTGTTGTCAAAATTAATATTTACAGCGCCTATAGCTTTATGCTTACCTGCTATAATTTTAGCAAGGGTAGTTTTTCCACTTCCGCTATGGCCGTTGAGTATCCAGTTTTCTCCACGGCGGATAGTCCAATTCAAATCCTTTAATACAACTTTATTGCTGTATTTCAGATCTAGATTTTTGATATGGACGACTGGTTGTGACATTTTTAGATTATAACCACAAAGTTCGCAAAGTTCATAAAGATTAGTAGCGTCTTTGCGAACTTTGCGTACTTTGTGGTTCTCAGTTATTTATTTTTATACTGTTTTAATCGCTTTCATAGCAGTCATTGCGCCACGCAATTTCCTGCCTACAACTTCAACTTCGTGGTTACGTAAAACATCATTGATAGCAACTAATTCTGCATTGTCTACAGAGCCGTCTTTACCTTCGTTAAAGTTTTTACCTACTAAATCAGTATCAACAGTTTTCATGAAATCTGCTAATAAAGGCTTACAAGCCTGGTCAAATAAATAACAACCGTACTCCGCAGTGTCTGAAATAACGCGGTTCATCTCGAATAATTTTTTACGAGCGATAGTGTTAGCAATTAACGGAGTTTCATGTAGAGACTCGTAGTAAGCAGATTCTGCTTTAATACCAGCTTCAACCATTGTTTCAAAAGCTAATTCAACACCTGCTCTAACAAAAGCAACCATTAAAGTATAGTTGTCGAAATATTCTTGCTCAGAGATTTTTACATCGCCAGCTGGAGTTTTTTCGAAAGCAGTTTCACCTGTTTCAGCTCTCCATTTTAATAGGTTAGCGTCTCCGTTAGCCCAGTCTTCCATCATAGTTCTTGAGAACTCGCCAGACATAATATCATCCTGGTGTTTTTGGAATAAAGGACGCATGATGTCTTTCAGTTCTTCAGAAACTTGGAAAGCTTTAATTTTAGCAGGATTGCTTAATCTATCCATCATTCCGCTTACGCCACCATGTTTTAAAGCTTCTGTAATAACTTCAACACCGTATTGAACTAATTTAGAAGCGTAACCAGCGTCAATTCCCTTTTCAATCATTTTATCGAAAGAAAGGATGGAGCCTGTTTGTAACAAACCACAAAGGATAGTTTGCTCGCCCATTAAGTCAGATTTAACTTCCGCAACGAAAGAAGATCTTAAAACACCAGCTCTATGACCACCAGTACCCACGCAGTATGCTTTAGCTTGTGCTAAACCTTTTCCTTCGGGATCATTCTCTGGGTGAACAGCAATCAATGTTGGTACGCCAAAACCTCTTAAATACTCAGCTCTAACTTCAGAACCCGGACATTTAGGGGCAACCATAATTACCGTAATATCTTTACGGACTTGCATTCCTTCTTCTACAATATTAAAGCCGTGAGAATATAATAGCGTAGAACCTTGTTTCATTAAAGGCATAACCGCATTAACAACTGCAGTATGCTGTTTATCTGGAGTTAAGTTAACAACTACGTCAGCAGTAGGTATTAATTCATCGTAAGTTCCTACTTTAAAGTTGTTTTCTGTAGCATTTTTCCAAGAGTCTCTTTTGCTTTCAATAGCTTCTTTACGTAAAGCGTAAGAAATATCTAAACCGCTATCTCTTAAATTTAAACCTTGATTTAAACCTTGAGCACCAGCTCCAACGATTACAATTTTTTTGCCTTTTAGTGCATCTACACCGTCTGCAAACTCAGCGTTGTCCATAAATTCACAAACTCCCAATTGGTTTAATTGCTCTCTTAAAGGTAAGGTGTTAAAATAATTTGCCATTTTTTTATTTACTTATCTGTTTATGTTTTTACAAATTTAAAATTACATGGTGAAAACCTTGTCTCTTTTATTAAGGTATTCATTTTCTGAAGCTTCGTGTCCCGGAAGTATAGCCTCAAATTTTTTCAATTTAGCGTGGAAACCTTCACTGTTTTTAATGATAGCTACCCTTGCACTTCTTACAAATTCAATTAATCCATAAGGCTGCAAAAAGCTAATTAATTTGTCTGTTTCTTCTCTGTGTCCGGTTGCTTCAAAAACGGTATAGTCTTTTCTAATTACAACTGCTCTTGCACCATACTCGCGAAGCAATCTTTCTACGCTAACATGTTCTGCAATAACGTCTGTTGGAACTTTATAAAGTGCCATTTCTTGCCAGATAATTTCTTCATTTCTGTTGAAATATACTTTTAAAACCTCAACTTGCTTTTCTAATTGTCTGGCCACTTTTCTTACAACCTCTTCTGTTTCATGTATTACAATATTGAAACGGTGGATACTGTCAACTTCAGAAGGCGAAGTGTTAAGACTTTCTATATTTAGCTTCCTACGGCTGAATATAATAGCAATTCTGCTTAGTAAACCAACCTGGTTTTCGGTATAAACCGTGATGTTATATTCCTGCTTTTCTATTTTCGCTTCCATAATGATTTACTGATTATTTAAGCCTGATTTCACTTACACTGCATCCTTGCGGAACCATTGGGAAAACGTTGTTTTCTTTGGTAACCATAACCTCTAATAAATATGACCCTTTATGCTTGATCATGGTTTCTAACGCAGATTGTAATTGCTCTCTCTGAGAAACTTTCTGGCCGTCTATATAATAAGCTTTGGCCAATGCAACAAAATCCGGACTGGTTATATCCACAAACGAATATCGTCTGTCATGGAATAATTCTTGCCATTGCCTAACCATTCCCAGGAACTGGTTGTTTAAGATAACAATCTTTACATCTACGCCACTTTGCATAATGGTTCCTAATTCCTGTAGCGTCATTTGGAAACCGCCATCGCCAATGATAGCAACAACTGTTCTATCCTGAGCGCCAAATTTAGCGCCAATTGCAGCCGGAAGCGCAAAGCCCATTGTACCCAATCCACCGCTGGTAATATTGCTTCTGGTGTGGTTGAACTTTGCATAACGGCAAGCTACCATCTGGTGCTGACCAACGTCTGTTACAATTATAGCATCTCCGTTAGTTAATTGGTTAAGAAGGTTGATCACTTCACCCATGGTCATTTCACCTTCTTTCGGGTTGATTTCCTTTTCGATACATTCGCTAACTTCTTGCTTTTGGTAATCTCTGAACTTTTGTAGCCAGGCTTTATGCTCTTTCTTCTCTACCAGTTCTGTAAGAAGCGGCAATGTTTCTTTACAATCTCCCCAAACCGGAACCGTTGTTTTAACGTTTTTATCAATCTCTGCCGGGTCTATATCTAAATGGATAACTTTAGCTTGCTTAGCATACTTATCTAAGCGTCCGGTAACACGGTCATCAAAACGCATTCCGATAGCAATTAATACATCGCATTCATTAGTTAATACGTTTGGTCCGTAATTTCCATGCATACCCAGCATACCCACATTCAGCTCGTGGTCTGTAGGTATTGCGCCAGCGCCTAAAATAGTCCATGCAGACGGGATGCCGGTTTTCTCTACAAATGCCTTAAATTCAGCCTCTGCGTTACCTAATAATATCCCCTGACCAAAAAGTACAAAAGGTTTTTCTGCTTTATTAATCAGCTCTGCTGCCTGCTCTAGATACTCTTTTCTAACAATTGGCTTAGGCCTGTAGCTTCTGATATGATCACATTTTTTATAGCCAAAATATTCTGTTAGCTGTAATTGTGCGTTTTTAGTGATGTCAATCAATACAGGGCCCGGTCTGCCGGTTTTGGCAATATAGAAGGCCTTAGCCAGCACTTCTTCAATTTCAGAAGCATCTGTAATCTGGTAATTCCACTTGGTTACCGGTGTAGTGATATTGATCACGTCCGTTTCCTGGAAAGCATCTGTACCCAGTAAATGCGCAAAAACCTGACCCGTAATACAAACCATTGGAGTACTGTCTATTTGTGCATCAGCCAGTCCGGTAATAAGATTAGTAGCACCAGGGCCACTGGTTGCGAATACTACGCCCACTTTGCCAGAGGTTCTTGCATAGCCTTGTGCTGCATGTGTAGCACCTTGCTCATGCCTTACCAATATATGCTCTATTTTTTCTATATAATCGTATAATGCATCGTAAATGGGCATTATAGCGCCGCCGGGATATCCGAAAACTGTCTCAACGCCTTCTTCTAACAAGCATTTTATTACAATTTCCTGGCCCTTTAACTGAATTGCTTCTGCTGTTTCAGTGGGGTTATTTGTCAGTAACGCATCCTTTTGTTGCATTTTCTACACTTTTAAAATATTTATACAATACTCCTTTAGTAACCGGAGGTTCTGGTTGTTTCCATTGAGCTCTTCTTGTTGCTAATTCTTCGTCAGAGAGCTCTACGTTAATCGTATTATTTATAGCGTCGATTTCAATAATGTCATCGTCTTGAATTAAGGCAATATTACCGCCTTCAAAAGCTTCTGGTACAATATGGCCAACAACGAAACCATGTGTTCCGCCAGAGAAACGGCCATCGGTAATTAAAGCTACGGAAGATCCTAATCCTGCACCAATAATTGCTGCTGTAGGTTTTAACATTTCAGACATACCTGGTCCGCCTTTTGGTCCTACATAACGAATTACGACCACGTCTCCAGCTTTTACTTTTCCGGATGAAATTCCCTGAATCAATTCAGTTTCTCCGTTAAATGTGCGGGCGGTACCTCTAAAGCGCTCGCCTTCTTTTCCAGAGATTTTAGCCACAGAACCTTCCAAAGCCACATTTCCGTAAAGCATTTGTAAATGACCGGTAGCTTTAATAGGCTGTTCTAATGGGAAAATGATTTTTTGATTATCAAATTCAATGTCTGGTACTGTTTCTAGGTTTTCGGCAATTGTTTTTCCGGTTACGGTTATACAATCTCCGTGGATTAATCCTTTCTTCAGTAAATATTTCATTACCATAGGAACACCACCAATATTGTGCAGATCTTCCATCAGGTATTTTCCACTTGGTTTTAAATCTGCTAATACCGGAATTTTATCACTAATATCCTGGAAATCCTTTAAAGTTAATTCTAAGCCAACAGAATCAGCCATAGCAATCATGTGCAGTACGGCATTGGTACTTCCACCTAATACCATAATAACCGTAATAGCATTTTCAAATGCTTTTCTGGTCATAATATCGCTAGGCTTTATATCCTTTTCTAATAGAATCTTGATGTATTTACCAACTTCTTTACACTCGTTGATTTTTTCCTGGCTTAAAGCTGGGTTAGAAGAACTGTAAGGCAAGCTCATCCCCATTGCCTCGATAGCTGATGACATGGTGTTTGCCGTATACATTCCACCACAGGCACCTGCACCGGGGCATGCATGTTCTATTACTCCCTGATAATCTTCATCGCTTAAATTTCCGGCAAGTTTTTTACCCAAAGCTTCAAAAGCAGAAACGATGTTAAGCGCTTCGCCTTTATATTCGCCAGGATGGATAGAACCCCCATAAACCATAATAGAAGGCCTGTTTAATCTCGCCATGGCGATTAAAGATCCAGGCATATTTTTATCACAGCCAGGTACAGTAATTAAGCCATCATAGAAATGTGCACCAGTAACAGTTTCAATAGAATCTGCAATTATATCTCTGGAAACCAAAGAATACCTCATGCCACTTGTACCGTTGGTAATACCGTCACTTACGCCAATGGTATGGAATGTTAAACCGACCAGGCCGTTTTCCCATACACCTTTTTTTACTTCGGCTGCAAGGCCGTTTAAGTGCATGTTACAGTTGTTACCATCGTAACCCATGCTGGCTATACCAACTTGTGCCTTAGACATATCGGCAGTAGTTAAGCCTATTGCATAAAGTTGTGCTTGAGACGCAGGTTGTGTTTTGTCTTGCGTAATTGTCTTACTGTGCTTATTTATTTCCATTTAAATAATAACTTCGTGACTTAATTAATCTAATACTAATTTTTTATATGCTCTCTGTAAAATTGCTCCCAAACTATCTTCAAAAGGGAGTTTGTAAGAAATGTTTTCTATAGACCCAATACCAACTACTTCTGCTGCGGTGCTGCATAAGAATGCGCTATCGGCATTTTTAAATTCTTCCAGCGTGATATCCTTTTCTATAATTTCTATTTCTAGTTTTCTGGCGATATTTAAAAGTGTGGCTCTGGTGATGCCTGCTAAAATGTATGCTGATGCCTCTGGGGTGTATATTTTGCCGTCTTTTTCAATAAAAAGATTGGCGTTTGGCGTTTCGGCAACAAATCCTCTACTGTCTAATTGGATAGCATCATCAAAACCTTTGTTTACAGCATCTGTTGTAGCCATAATCGCATTCAGGTAATTTCCAGTAACTTTCATAGCAGGAGAGGCATCTGGATTTATTCTCGGAAAAGGCGATACACAAACGTTAATTAACTTGTTACCGTTGAAAAAATCCCACTTCCAGGCAATAATTACAATATCAGATTTAGAGTTTACCCTTAAATTCATACCGTTTCCGGCAACTACTAAGGGTCTAATATAAGCGTTATCCAGCTTATTAATTTTTAGTAGCTTATAGCAGATGTTGATTAATTCGTCTATGTCGTGATTAAAAGGAATTCCTATTCTGTCACAGGAAGATTTTAACCTCTCGAAATGCTCTTTTGCTTTGAATATTTTAATACCGTTGCCGGTAAGATAGGAGCGTATGCCTTCAAATGCCCCAAAACCGTAGTGGACAGTCTGACTAAAAGTGTCTATGCCAGCAGAATCTGACTCTACAAATTTACCGTCTATGTATATATGTTTTTTTGTAACTGCCACTTGTTATATTTTTTCTAAAAAAAATGCCTTCTTTGCAGGAAGGCATTTTCTTAATATTTATTGTCTTTATTTGAAACATGCCTTCCCCATAGCTTTCACTGTTGCCAGGATGACTAAAATATAAGTCGTATGAATAGGGCGTTGCATGATATAGTTATAAAACTTTAATAGCTGTAAGTTAATACATCCTTCTTTTATTATCAATACTTGATTTTAAAAATTCAAAAAAAAATTAAATATTGTAAAACATGTTGTATTAAAAATAATATACTGCTTTAGTGTTGTTTTTATTTTATTATATTCTTATAGCCTTGAACCAAACATCAAAACGGTATTTAGTTCATTTGCTATGTCTGCATAGTATTTGCGCTGAATTCTTCCTGAAATGTGATTCTTGTCAGAAAAACTCAAAAAATATTAATTCTAAAGGCCTAACTATTTTACACTTCTGCGGGTTTAATTTTAATGTTTAAAACAGGCTGTTTGCAGGTTCATAAAAAAAGCCAGCTCGTAAAGAACTGGCTTTTTAAGCTTTTTACTGTGAACCGTTATTGCTCTACAGCGCCTTCAGCAAGAAGTATAATTTTATTGTTAATTACTTCAACTACTCCGCCGTCAATTAAAAATTTTTGGTGGCCGGTAGAAGTTCTTATAAACACATAACCGTTTTCTAAAGTAGAGATAATAGGAGCGTGGTTATTTAAAACTTCAAAAGAACCCTGTGTGCCAGGAACCGTTACTGAAGTAATGTCTCCATCAAATATCTTTTTGTCTGGAGTTAGTATTTCTAAAATCATATCTTTTAAGTATCTAGTAGAAAGTATTTAGTATCAAGATTCAAGATAATCAAACGTCTCGATACTTGATACTAGCTACTTGATTCTATTTACGCGTTTGCTTCAGCTAATAATTTTTTACCTTTTTCTATAGCATCTTCAATTGTTCCAACTAAGTTGAAAGCTGCTTCCGGATACTCGTCTACTTCGCCATCCATAATCATGTTGAAGCCTTTGATAGTATCTTTAATATCTACCAAAACACCTTTTAAGCCGGTAAATTGCTCTGCAACATGGAAAGGCTGAGATAAGAAACGTTGTACTCTTCTTGCTCTGGCTACGGTTAATTTATCTTCTTCAGATAGCTCATCCATACCTAAAATTGCAATGATGTCTTGTAATTCTTTATAACGTTGTAAAATTTCTTTTACTCTTTGTGCACAAGCGTAATGCTCTGGGCCAACAACAGCAGGAGTTAAAATTCTTGAAGTAGAATCTAACGGGTCTACAGCCGGATAAATACCTAACTCAGCAATTTTACGAGAAAGTACTGTAGTGGCATCTAAGTGAGCAAAAGTTGTAGCTGGAGCAGGGTCAGTTAAGTCATCCGCAGGAACGTAAACGGCCTGTACAGATGTGATAGAACCTCTGGTTGTAGAAGTAATACGCTCTTGCATAGCACCCATTTCTGTTGCTAAGGTTGGTTGGTAACCTACTGCAGAAGGCATACGCCCTAAAAGGGCAGATACCTCAGAACCAGCCTGAGTGAAACGGAAGATATTATCGATAAAGAATAATACGTCTTTTCCTTGTCCATCGTCTTCGCCATCACGGAAGTATTCAGCAACTGTTAGTCCAGATAAAGCAACACGGGCTCTGGCGCCAGGAGGCTCGTTCATCTGACCGAAAACGAAAGTACATTTAGAATCTTTCATTAACTCTTTGTCAACTTTAGATAAATCCCATCCGCCGTTTTCCATAGAGTGCATAAACTCATCACCATATTTGATAATGCCAGACTCCAACATCTCACGCAATAAGTCGTTACCTTCACGTGTACGTTCGCCTACACCTGCAAATACAGAAAGACCACCGTGTCCTTTTGCAATATTATTGATAAGCTCCTGGATTAATACTGTTTTACCAACACCAGCACCACCAAATAAACCAATTTTACCACCTTTTGCGTATGGTTCAATTAAGTCGATAACTTTAATACCTGTAAACAGAATTTCGTTTTCAGTAGAAAGGTCTTCAAATTTAGGTGGAGCATTGTGAATAGATTTACCGTTTGATTTATCTAAATTCTCAATACCGTCAATAGCATCGCCAACAACGTTGAACACGCGACCTTTAATGTTTTCGCCAATAGGCATTTTGATAGGAGCGCCTGTATCAACTACATCCATTCCTCTCACTAAGCCGTCTGTAGAGTCCATTGCAATACCTCTTACACGGTCTTCACCTAGATGTTGTTGAACCTCTAAAACAATTTTCTGACCATTTTCTTTACGGATTTCTAATGCATCGTAAATTTTAGGTAGCTTAGAACCTTCGGCAGAGAAGCTAACGTCTACTACTGGGCCAATGATTTGTGCTATTTTTCCAATGTTTGGCATGTTATATGACAATTTTTATTAAAATCAATTGTGATAAAGCTGTTTAAGGCTTTTACTTTGAGTGTGCGAATTTACGGTTTATTACATTAATTCAAAACCTGTTGATAAATATTTTATTTCTTTATGATTTCTTTCTTTAAAAAAGCTCCGTAGCGGCCATTTGAAATTGTCAATCCAAGATTGGTATAAATGGTTAATAGAATTACAAATGTTGAGTTTACAACTGTCAGCCCCGCATTTTGCCAAGCCTTTGTGCCTGTTGCACAGCTCTAAAATAGTTTAAAAAATGTACCAGCTTCTTTTAAATCCAATATCCAGCACTTTCCTTCAAAAGAAGACTTCGTTTAAATGGGCTTAAACGAAGTCGAATATATTGATTTTATTGGAAAATTGGAATTGTGCAACAGTTACCCTTGTTGGCTGTCAGGTATATTTCATCGTTTGTTGTATTCTTTCAATTTGATTTAAATGTCTAATAATATGATTAATAACAAATTGAAATGTGTCACCTAAGTTTAGTTTAATAAAGTGTGAAATTGAAGTTTGAATTTTCACTTTGTTTAAATTCACATTTCTTGACTGATTTAGTAAGTCTATAAATTTTATTTGTTGGTTTGTAAATTTGTCAATTACGGTTTTGTCAAGATTTGAATTTAATGGATTTTTGTCTTTAAATGTTTTCATTTTATTCAATTTTTCCTTTGGTAACATACTTTTTGCAAAGTAGCTTCCTAAAATTCCACTTTTAAACTCAATGCAGGGTTTGGTAGATGAATTTTTTATTTTGCTTTCCATTTGCGGCAAATAAAAGTCGCCATATAAGTTCAAATGTTCCAAACACTCCAAAATACTCCACGACGTTTCGTTTTCTTTCCAGGTTAGTATATTCAAATCGTAAGATCTTAATTTTTCAACTTGGTTTATTATTCGACTTGTATGTTCTAACTGTGTTTGAATTAATATCTCTGATTGCATTATTTTAAGTTTTATGCAAAGTTCTGAAAAGCATTTGCCATAAATCTTGATTAGAGTCAAGACTTTTTTAATCTTGATAATGTTTCTGGACTCATTCTCAAATAATTTGCAATATGTCTATTTGGAATCTCCTGAAATAGTTGTGGACTACGTTTTAAGACTCTTTCGTATCGTTCTTTTGGAGAATTTGTTAAAATATCAATTTCCCGTTCCATTTGTTGAAGAACTAAATTTTCTAAAATCTTCATCCATAAATTTCTGTTATTTTCATTTGCTAAAAATTTTTCAATTTGTTCTTTGGTTATAACTTTTACAACAGTCTTTTTAATTGCTTGGATATATAAATCAGAAGGTTTTCCAGTTAAAAATGAATCTAAAGAAACGATTAAATTTTCTTTATAACCCAGTCGGATAATTTGCTCTTCATAGCCGTCCAAGACAAAAATTCTCAAACTTCCACTTTTGATATAGTACAAATTGTTGTCAATGCTACCTTTTTCTTTTAGAAACTCATTTCTGTCGATTGTTATTTCTTTGTCCGAAAGTTCAATGATTTCTTTCATATTCTATCCTGTTGTGAGTCTCGGTATGCTTGCAGCCAACGTCAGTTCGTCTAAAAACCTAAAGCAGGTTAAAGCCGAGCTTATCTGGAGTTAAATATAAACGATTATAGCCCATTAAAAAATCAGTAGTCTTTAATTGCTTTCATACCCCTTCCTCGTTTAAGTGTTCTGAAAAGATCACTTAAATGCCTTTAAAAAGCGAGGACTCCGTCCGGTAATAGCCCCACTACAGTCGCTCTATAGGTAAAAGACCCGGCTCTTCTTTATAATAATCTATGGCGCTGCTATATTTATATGCCCATGCCTCCCAAACCAAACCTGCTTTTACCGGATTTTCATGTAAATAATCTAACCGTTGTCGCATCATCTCATTATTGCTCAGTTCTATCGGGTGGCTATCCTGTTTCCAGAACTGGTGGTACACCTTGTTGTTCCCATTCTTTGATCCTGCCTGCCTGAACATCCATAACAGCCACTCTTTCCTGCTCTCCTGTACGTTTTCTTCTATCGCCTTTATGATTGTCCTGGATGTATATTTCTTAAAATCCCGCATGATGTCTGACTGAACAAACCCCTCCCTTGAAGATATTATTAGATGCAAATGATTGCTCATCACTACCCAGGCATGCAATACCAGCCCCTTTTCGCGGATACAATATTTCAAGCTTTCTACTATTACCTCTTTATATAGCTCTCTGCTGAATACATCTATCCAGTTGATTACCGATAGGGTAACAAAATGGGCATATTCGTTGTTGCCAAAACGATAACGTGTTGCCATTTTTAAAGATAGTGTTTAATCAGGATATAAGAGCTCTTTTTGCCGGACAGAGTCCTCGGTTTTTAAAGGCATTTAAGTGATCTTTCAGAACACTTAAACGAGGGGGGCTTAACTTGAACCTGTTGTTATGGGTAGTATTATTTCTTCAATGTGATTAAGTGGTTTTCACTCAAGCTATTGTCAAGGTATGGAGCCATCACAAATGCCTTAAAATCTCCTAATGCATCGGCAAAATCAAGGCACATTTTTTTATCAATTTTATCTATGATATTTGGTTCAGTTTCAAAGCTGAAGCTTATTTCTTCCATTCCGACAGGAACAAATATTTCACCGTCAACAACATCTAGTTTTATTCCGGAATCGAAGGCTTTCAAGAACTCTTTATTGTGTAGAATTTTGTTTCTTACAGCTACTAGTTCGGACAATTGTTTGAAAGTTTGAGAGTCTTCATTTAAAATGAATTTTCCGTCGGATATTATATGTGGAAGGAGTAAAATCTTATTCCTGAATTTAATGCTAATAAACTGCTCTAAATAATTTCGATACGATTCAATGCTAAAGCTGTCCACACAATAACACGCTAGTATGAAATTCAAAGAATACTCTAATGTACTTGCGCAAAGAGTGACAAAGCTAAAATATAGATAATCATTTACTTTGTCGTTTTTTATATCTAAGTATGCTGAGCGTAGTTTCTCGAAATATTTTTCAGTACCGTTGTATAAAAAATAACTGTTTCCTTTTCCTGTTAATTCAAGCTTAAGTTTGATATCTGTATTCATAAATATTACCCATAACTTCTATATATGTCTCATTCAGTCAGACCAATAAATCCCCTTCCTCGTTTAAGTGATCTTTCAGAACACTTAAACGAGGGGGGGCCGTACTTATTATTTGTCGCTGAAAGATTGATTTGAGAATACTAAGCGCTTTACATTTTTATAAGGCTCAAAATTAAACCCCATACTCTTATATAATGTAAAGTGGTTCGGCAATGAAATCTTGCTTTCTTTATAGTTTTTTCTTAAACTAAATTTGAGAGTTTCCATTTCTCTGTAATAAACAATATCATATTCTGCGCTTAAATAATTTTCTATTTTATATTGGTCAAACAGAAAATCCAGCCTGTCGACAATGTAAAGTCTGCCTCTGTAAATCCTGTTTTCCGAAGGTTTGAATGGATGTCTCTTTTTATCCATATATAAATCGAAATCTAATTTTCCTAAAAAAGTATAGAGTCCCGAAAGGAGAACATCGGACTGATTTCTAACTTCTTTAAAGTCTAATTCCCCTTTAAAAAAACCGTTGTCGTCTGTATCTCTTATGTTTAGTATTATTCCGGAGTTTACGTTATTATCTTCAGCATTGGTGATTTGTTTAGTAAAACCTGCATAAACTCCATTAATTTTAGAAAAATATCTTTTAGATAATGTCTGTCTTTGAGTATAAAGAAACCAAAATAAAAGAATAATAGGTGTGGCAATGCCGAAAATAGCACTCAACTTTTCGATACTCCAATGGGGTAAGCAAAATATTATATTTAGTTCAGCTGTTAGATTTTCCATAGTATGACTGGTAACTTCTATATATGTCTCATCCAGTCAGACCAATACATCTATAATCGGGTGTATAGGTCTCACGAATATTCTTTTTTAAAGATATAAATTTTCACAGATCATCAAAACCAATGTAAGCTAACTAGCCTTTTAATATTATTAATTGTTAGATAGATTAAATAAATATAAATCATTTAAGGTTATTCCGTTAATATCTGACTCTGATTTCTTTAATATTTATTCTATAATGTTTCCATAGAAAGTCCATGAAATCGTATAAAAACATGGACTCACTATGGACTTATCATAGATTTAATATGGAAATATAGAGAAGATGTTAAGCGGAGAACGCAGGTAAACAAAGTGATTATGGGTTTAGGGCACAGCCTTGTATATGGGCGGGATTCACCCCCGTGTCTTTTAAAAATCGGGTATTTATTTAAAGCTCAAAATCAGTCTAACGTATAAAACATTAAACATTAATCTGCTGTTATTTATAAAAGCTTTACGATAAGCTTTAAGACAGATTATACACCAATTATCAACTATATGGTTAGGAAAATAATTTTTGGGTTCTTCCTTAGTATTCCTTCAATTGTTTTTGGGCAAGGGTTTCAGGTAAATCTTCAAGGCCAGAAACAGATAGGAATGGCTAGTGCCGGTACGGGACTGGCCTTAGACGAGGCTGCTGTGTTCTTCAATCCCGGAGCTGTAAGCATGTTAAATAACAATGCAATTAGTGCGGGTGTAAGCCCGGTGTTTTTTAAGTCTGCTTTTTTGCTGTCGGGGTCAAATACGGTAGAGCATAATAAAGATGAAATGGCCACGCCTATCCAGGTTTATGGCGTTTGGGGGCCAAAGTCGGGCAGGTATAAGTTAGGGCTGGGGGTTTACACTCCTTTTGGAGGATTGAATAACTGGGGAGAAGAATGGTCTGGGCGATATGCTATTACGCTTTTAGACTTAAAAGCAATTTATGTGCAGCCTACCATCAGTTTAAAAATTACTGATAACATAGGTATAGGAGCTGGTTTAGTTTATAATCATGGCATTGTAGACTTGCAGAGAAGGATACCGATAGCTAACGACCAGGGAGAGGCCGGTAAGGCTACGCTAAAAGGTAGCGGAGACGCATTTGGCTGGAACGCCGGAATTTTTATGAAAACAGATGTAGGCCTAACTGTTGGGTTATCATATAGATCTAAAGTAGTAACTAAAGTAACCGATGGCGATGCAATATTTGACGTTGCAGGTTCTTTACGTCCTACGTTTCCTACCAAATTCAGTTCAGAATTACCGCTTCCGGCAACGCTGAGCATAGGTTTTGGATACGCTGTGAATGAAAAAACATTGCTGGCACTAGACGCCAACTGGACAGACTGGAAAGTTTACAAAAGTTTAGATTTTACTTATGACAACAACCAGCGTATACCTAATACTTCTTCGCCCAGAAATTACGGAGACGGGGCGGCACTACGATTAGGAATGCAGCATCTTGCATCAACAAAGCTGGCGGTAAGGGCAGGTATAGGTTATGTATTTACACCGGTTAAAGCAGGCTATGTTACACCAGAAGTTCCGGATGCAGACAGATTGATACTAACTGCAGGCCTTGGCTATAAATTTAGCGAGAAAGTGGGTGTAGATGTGTCTTTTATGTATGAGGGACTAAAGGAGAGAACAGAAACCAATATAGAAACTCAGCTTTCCGGAACCTACAAATCTCAGGTTTATATTCCGGGTATTTCTTTTTCTTACAGGTGGTAATTTAAATATTGAGTTATGGATAACTGTGTTAAAACTATAAAATTTTGGCTTTATTTACTGTTGGTAGTTGTTTTTACCGCATGTAAGCCAGAAATAGACACGCCGGCTCCAAGCAGAGGAGAGGCAGATTTTACAAAGTATATTGCTATTGGAAATTCTTTAACAGCGGGATTTGCAGACGGAGGACTGTATTTGGCAGGCCAAAGAGTGGCTTATCCCAATTTGATTGCACAACAATTAAAAGCGGTAGGGGGCGGAGAATTTAAGTCTCCATTTTTTACGGAGGCACAGGCCAATGGCTCGGGATATTTGAAATTAGCAGGCTTTAACGCGGATGGAACACCAATTACGGAAAGTGTAACTACTAACCTGGCCTATAGAAACCAGGCAGGTACTCTGCTGACAAAATATACTGACGAAGTTCAGAATTTAGGCGTTCCAAATATGAGTATTGCCTTTTCTACACTCAACTTAATGAGTTCTACCTTCGGGAATATGTATTTTGAAAGATTGGTGCCCGATGCCAATGCCGGAAACATCAACTATCAGCACTTTGCCACTACCAAAAATCATACTTTCTTTACTTTTTGGTTAGGAAATATAGATGCTTTAGGATGGGCAACCAGTGGTGGAAATGCAGATCAGGATCCAAGCCGGCAGCTAACCTCTACTGATGTATTTACAGGTTTGCTGAATCAGTTTATCAACGCTCTTACTGCTAATAACCAAAAAGGAGCTATTGCTACTATTCCTGATGTTACAGCTATTCCCTTTTTTAATACCGTAACGGTTACAGCAATTAATGCGGGTTTGGCAGCAAATGAGCAGTTGCAACAATTAGGGCTAACAAAACTATACATACAACCCGGCACAGGTTTGGCCAGATTGGCTACTAACGAAGATTTAATTGTTCTCAATTTCGACCGGAGCAAACTCGGAGAAAATGGTTATGGCGTAAGTCCGCTAAACCCTTTAGAGAACCGATATGTGTTAGATAAAGAAGAGGTTACAAGGGTGCAGCAGGCAATTCAGTCTTATAATAATGCCATTAAGCAAATAGCTATATCTAAAAATCTTGCGCTTGTGGATGCTTACAGTATTTTAAATGAGATTAAACAGGGTAAAGACTTTAACGGTATCCGCGTGTCTTCTGCATTTATTACAGGAAATGCTTTTTCTTTGGACGGCGTACATTTAACTCCGCTAGGCAACGCTGTTATGGCTAACGAGTTTATTAAAGCTATTAATCAAAAATACAATGCATCTGTTCCTGTATTAAGTGTAGGGAATTACGGGGGAGTAAAGTTTCCTTAAAGCTTGCTGTTTGATTTGAAATAAATAGAACCTAAAATTGTTCATGTCCGCTCAAAAAGTTATTTTCGGAACATGAAGAAAATTTTAGTAACAGGAAGCAATGGCCTTTTAGGGCAGAAACTTACTGATGCAATTTTAAAAAGTGACCAATTTACATTAATAGCTACAGGAAAAGGGAGCAACAGACATACTCAAACGGAGGGATATGTTTACGAAGAAATGGATATTACCGATGAGCAAAGTATCCGTAATGCTGTTTCAAAACACAGGCCACACGCGATAATCAATACTGCGGCCATGACTAATGTAGATACCTGCGAAACCCAAAAAGAAGAATGCTGGTTGCTTAATGTTACGGCGGTAGCTCATTTAGCGAAAATTTGTAAAGAATATAATATACAATTAGTCCATTTATCCACAGATTTTATTTTTGACGGAGCAGATGGTCCTTATACAGAAGATGCTAAGCCCAATCCCCTGTCCTATTACGGCGAATCTAAACTAGCCGCCGAGCAATTGTTGCTAGATTCTGATATCCATTACACTATTCTAAGAACCATTATTGTTTACGGAATAGTAAATGATATGAGTCGCAGTAATATCATATTGTGGGCAAAAGGAGCTTTAGAAAAAGGGAATCCTATTAATGTGGTAAACGACCAATGGCGAATGCCAACCCTGGCAGAGGATTTGGCCGATATTTGCCTGTTGGCGGTAGAAAAAGATGCGAAAGGTATTTTTAATGCTTCTGGTAAAGATATGATGAGTATCTTAGAGCTGGTAGAAAGAGTGGCCGACTATTACGGTCTGGATAAAACATTAATTAATCCTATTTCATCAGAATCTTTAAACCAGGCTGCAAAAAGGCCGGTTAGAACAGGTTTTATTTTAGATAAATCTATCAGAGAATTGGGGTATAATCCGCATAGTTTTGAAGAGGGCATCAGGATTATGGAAAAGCAATTACAGATTTTAAGCAAATAAGTAAATCAAATTATAAATTAAAAAAATAATATTATGGCATTAAAAGTAGGAGATCAAGCGCCGGCTTTCTCATTGTTAGATACAGAAACTAAAGAAGTTAAACTTTCTGATTTTGCAGGAAAAAAAGTGGTTTTACATTTCTTTCCCTTAGCTTTTACAGGGGTATGTACTACGCAATTGTGTACGTTAAGAGATAACTTTGGTTTTTATGAAGGTATTGGTGCGCAAGTTTTAGGAGTTTCGGTAGACTCGCCATTTACATTGGCCAAGTTTAAAGAAGAGAATAATTATCAATTCCCCTTGCTTTCAGACTTCAACAAAGAAGTTTCTAAGGCTTACGGAGCATTTTATGAGGATTTTGTGCTGGGCTTAAAAGGTGTTGCAAAAAGAGCAGCATTTGTAATTGATGAAAATCAAAAAATAATTTATGCTGAAGTACTAGAAAAAGCTTCTGATTTACCTAATTTTCAAGCAATAGACTCATTAATTAAATAATATGGATCCGTCAATAAATATCATATTTGTAATAATAGGTGCTGTTATTGCAATATTTCTTTTCCTCTACATTTTGCCGGTAAATTTATGGTTTACGGCGCAATTGTCTGGAGTAAGGGTAAACCTGTTAAACCTGGTTTTAATGCGTTTAAGAAGAGTACCGCCATCTTTGGTAGTAAACGCCATGATTACTTCTACAAAAGCGGGTTTAAATATATCTTCAAACGAGATTGAGACACATTATTTGGCTGGAGGACATGTTAATAATGTAATTAAGGCCCTAATCTCTGCCGATAAGGCAAACATCCCTTTAGATTTTAAACTGGCTACCGCGATAGATTTGGCTGGTAGAGATGTGTTTGAAGCGGTTCAGCTTTCGGTAAATCCAAGGGTTATTAATACACCCCCAGTAGCTGCCGTAGCAAAAGACGGTATTCAGCTTATGGCTAAAGCCAGAGTAACGGTTAGAGCTAATATCAATCAATTGGTTGGTGGTGCTGGCGAAGAAACTATTTTAGCCAGGGTGGGCGAAGGTATTGTAAGTACAATTGGTTCTTCTCAAAATCATAAACAGGTTTTAGAAAATCCGGATACCATTTCTAAGGTGGTATTGGCTAAGGGCTTAGATTCTGGAACTGCTTTTGAAATTCTTTCGATAGATATTGCAGATATTGATATTGGCGAGAATATTGGAGCAAAATTACAAACAGACCAGGCCGATGCTGATTTAAAAGTAGCCAATGCAAAAGCCGAGGAAAGAAGAGCAATTGCTGTGGCTTTTGAACAAGAGATGAGAGCTAAGGCGCAAGATGCAAGAGCTAAGGTAATTGAAGCAGAAGCACAAGTGCCTTTAGCAATGGCAGAAGCTTTTAGAAGTGGAAATCTGGGCATTATGGATTATTATAAAATGCAAAATATCCAGGCAGATACAGAAATGAGAGAATCTATAGCTAAGCCAAACTCTGGTAAGGATAAAAAGTAAGCTGTTAGAAAGCGGAATAGCTAAGTGTTTCGCTTTCAATAGTTATAAAGCCCGAGCGTTTTTTTATTCTCGTTATTTTGAAATAAAATTTGCAATAATGGTGTTTATGTCTATTTTTGCAGTCCCAAATAATTGGGAAATGGATCTGTAGCTTAACTGGATAGAGCACCTGACTACGGATCAGGAGGTTAGGGGTTCGACTCCCTTCAGGTCCACTGATTAATCAAAAGCCTTTTTGCCTTAGGCAGAAAGGCTTTTTAATTTCAAACCAAAAAACTATGCTAAATTTAGTACTATTCGGCCCTCCAGGAGCAGGTAAAGGCACTCAATCTCAAAAGTTAATCGATAAATATTCTTTAATACATCTTTCTACAGGAGATATTTTAAGAGCTGAGATTAGTAACGGTACGGCACTTGGATTAGAGGCAAAGAAACTGATGGATCAGGGGGTATTAGTCCCAGACGAAGTAGTAATTGGTATGATTAGCAATAAATTGGATGCTAATAAAGGTGCTAAAGGTTTCATCTTCGATGGTTTTCCGCGTACAGTAGCGCAAGCTGCTGCTTTAGATCAGCTATTGATTTCCAAAGGCGAGTCTATTTCAGGAATGATTGCTTTAGAAGTAAATAACGAAGAGCTGGAGAAACGCTTGTTGTTAAGAGGTAAAGATTCTGGTCGGCCAGATGACCAAGACCCTGAAATTATTAAGAAACGTGTAGAAGAGTATAATAATAAAACGGCTCCGGTAGCAAATTACTATAAAGAGCAGAATAAATTTACTGGAATTAACGGTATTGGAAGTATAGAAGATATTTTCAATAACATTGTTAAGGTAGTAGATTCATACAAATAAAAAAATTAGAAGTGATATGGAATTGCAGCTATTTAGATAAGTAGCTGCAATTTTGTGTTTATAAAGGATAAATAATATGTCGCAGGGGTCAAATTTTGTAGATTATGTAAAGATTTGTGGGCGTTCAGGAAACGGGGGCGCAGGGTCTGCGCATTTGCATCGTGATGTAAGAACAGCAAAAGGTGGCCCGGATGGCGGAGACGGTGGAAGAGGTGGCCATGTTATTGTTCGCGGCAATGCACAATTGTGGACTTTATTGCATTTGAAATACCGCAAACATATTATTGCGGAACATGGAATGTCTGGTGGAAGTGCATTAAAAACCGGAAAGACGGGTAAAGACGAAATTATAGAAGTACCATTGGGTACCGTGGCTAAAGATGCCGAGACAGGAGCAGTGCTGTTTGAGATTACAAAAGACGGCGAAGAGAAGATTCTGGTAAAAGGTGGAAGAGGTGGTTTAGGGAACTGGCATTTTAAATCGGCCACTAACCAAACGCCAAGGTTTGCACAGCCCGGCGAATCAGGTGTTGAAGAATGGAAAATTTTAGAGCTGAAAATTCTTGCAGATGTGGGATTGGTTGGTTTTCCTAATGCGGGAAAATCTACATTGCTCTCTGTAATAACGGCTGCTAAGCCAGAAATTGGCGACTATCCTTTTACTACTATTGTCCCTAATCTGGGTATCGTGTCTTATCGGAGTGGGAAATCATTCGTGATGGCAGATATTCCGGGGATTATAGAAGGAGCATCGCAAGGTAAAGGTTTAGGATTTAGGTTTTTGCGTCATATAGAGCGTAATTCGGTATTGTTATTTATGATTCCAGCAGACACCAATCGTAGTATCAAGGAAGAATACGAAATTCTCCTGTCTGAGCTGGAAGCTTATAATGATGAATTGATGCACAAACCAAGATTGCTGGCTATTACTAAATCTGATGTGCTGGATGAAGAACTTGAAACAGAGATGAAAGCAGATTTACCAGAAAATATACCATATATTTTTATTTCATCGGTAGCGCAAAGAGGTTTACTGGAGCTGAAAGATATGTTATGGAAAGCAATTAACGCATAATAACACATAAAGAGGCTGTCTCCCTGTGTTTGTATCAAGCAAATGTAGGAGACAGCCTCTTTTCTTTTATCTACAATAAGGTATTTTAATTATTGTTTTTCGCCCGCTCAGGGTCAAATCTCAATCCCGGGCTTAACCAGTACATTAAAATCACTCTGGAATATCTAAAGTTAAAAGGAGATAGCAAGAGGATAAAGAATATCAAAACGCCCATATAAACAAAAGGGTTTTCTGTGCCGGTTAAGATATATAATGCAACACAAATGGTTACAATTTCTGCTACACTTAAAGCATAGCTTACAAACATAGATACATAAAAATAACCTGGTTCCCGTTCAAATTTGAGGTTACAATGCGGGCAGTTTTCATGCATTTTCTGCGATTTAAAACCATACATATCATTGGTAAACATATTGCCACGGCGGCAACGGGGGCATTTAGCTTTTAAGGCTGCTGAAAATTCGCTTAAAGTATTTGGTTGATTTTGTTGAGCACACATAGTATTTATTTTAAAGATTTTTTCCTGAATTCTTCTGGAGTTATGCCTTCCTGCTTTTTAAAAAATTTGGTAAAATAAGAGTTATCGCTAAAATTAAGCCGATAAGCAATTTCTGCTATGGAGATATCTAAATTAACCAATAGTCTTTTTGCTTCCAGTAAAATCCGTTTTCTGATAATTTCGCCCGCAGAAATTCCTAATATATCATTACACAGCGCATTTAAATGGTTTGGCGTTATGTAAAGCAAAGCTGCATAATCTTTTGGTAGGCGTAATTTCTGATAATTTTGCTCTATTAGTTTTTTGAAGTTTTTTAAAATGGTGTAATTATAGTTGTTATAGGTAATTTGCTTGTTTTCTGTACTTAAAGTATCTGTTAGAATAAAAATCTGTAGAATTAATAAGCGGATATAATCTCCGGTAAAGCGAGAAAAATCTGCTTCTTCGCTTATTTTAACAATATCTTCAAATAGCGCCGTAATATTTTTCTGTAAATGGGGGGCTATGTTAATTACTGCATCACTGGTTTCTCCGCTAAAAAATGTAAACAATTCTAAATAATCGGGCTTAAGCAAAAAAGACTGATAGTACTGATTGGAAAAATTGATAATGTAGCCATCTACTTTGTCGTTAAAATCCCAGCTATGCACCTGCCCCGGAGCCATAAAATAAATTTGGTAAGGGCTTATCTCAAAGGTATTGAAGTCTATAGTATGGGTTCCGCTACCATTTGTGAAAAGTACCATATGGTAAAAGCTGTGTTTATGCGGTAAATGCAGGTGTTTGTTATGACGGGAATAGTTGCCCAATCTGCTGATTAATATGTCGCTGTCTGCCGATTCGGAAATAGCACAAATATCATATACCGGAATGCTACTTTTCATAAAGTGCAAATATAGTCCTAAATAAAGAAGTAATAATGGTACTTTTTACAGATGTAATGGTGTTAAGCTTGTGCTTGTGTATTCGTTATGTAAAGAAATTAGGGAATCAGTTTGATTTAAATGACAAGGCGACTGATGAGTTGTGTTTTTATCACTTACTTCAAATACAGCTGTTTCCTGGTATCTGGATGCTACTATAATTTTTGTGTTTACGGTATAGCTTTTAAAAAGGTTTTCTACCAATTCCGGATGATTGTTTTCTCTGGATAAATGAGATAAAATCAGGAATTTAAGCTTTTCAGATGCATGGTTTTTAAATAGTTCTAAGGCTTGAGCGTTAGAAAGATGCCCTTTGCCGCCTTTTATTCTTGATTTTAAGAAATAAGGATAAGAACTTTTATCCAGCATTTCTTCGCAGTAATTGGCCTCTAAAAATGCTGCATCGCATTTGCTGAAATGGTAAGTTAAATTATCACAGACTTGCCCTATATCTGTAAAAACACCTACTTTAATATCTTTATAATCTATTGTAAAAGAATGCGGGTCTATCCCGTCGTGAAATTTTAGAAAAGGAGTAACTTTTAGCTCTGCGATATATTGCGGAACGCCATCTTCAAAAAAATGTATGCCATGCCAATTGAAATTGCAACGCTGATGTGTTTTTCTGCTCAAATAAACGGGTAAATTATGCTTTTTAGCAAATAAGTTCACTCCTTTGATATGGTCTGTATGCTCGTGAGATATAAAAATGGCTTTTATCTTATTTATGGGTAAATTTAAGTGAGCCAGGCGTTTTTCTGTTTCTCTGCATGAAACGCCAATATCAACAAGTATAGCCGAGTCTTTATTACCTACATAATAACAATTTCCGTTACTTCCAGAATTAAGCGAGGCGATAAACAAAGACATGTTGCAAAATAAGATATAAAGTCTGCTTTAGCAATTCTGCATAAGTGATTTATTTATGTTGAGTGATTCAAAATTTGTAACCTTAGACAATTTTTTGGCGTTTAAGCAGAGGGCAGCTAATGCAAATTTGTGATCATGGAAATGTCTAGGCTTAAGAAAATCAGGAAATGGCTAATAGGAGCGCAGGGTATTGTTGGAATGGAGAGTCGGATATTCCATTACGTATGTGTTTTTTCTATTCTGGCTTTAACTATTAATATACCCATTAATCATTTTATTGGCGTACCAGAACTTACTGTAATTATTATTGTTGTAGATATTCTGATTTTTATAAGCTATTATCTATCCCGATGGAAAGACCTAAATACTATCGGAGTTGCTTTGTTTGGCTTGGTAACAAATCTCTTTTTTGTGCTGAATTTTATTTTCAGTAGCGGAACTCATGGCGGTGCACTGCTTTATTTTCTGCTTTCGTTCTTCTTAACCATGTCGGTTATGCCTAAAAAGCAATCGGCTTTCTGGATAACGCTTAATTTAATATTGGTAGTGGGTATGCTTTTAGTGGAGTATAATTATCCTTATTTAATAAATTATCAGTTTAATGATGAGCCAACACGCTATTTTGATTTAAGCACCACTTATCTTTTGGTGATGATTATGATTACGTATATCACCTTAGAAATCAGGAAAAGCTATTATAGAGAAAAGAAAGCTGCCGAAGAAAAAGCACAGGAGCTGGTGAAAATAAATGAGGAGAAAAATAAGCTCTTTTCTGTAGTTGCGCATGATTTGAAATCGCCAATGAGTTCTATTCAAAATTATTTAGAGCTGCTGGAGGCTGTGCCTTTTAACGAAACCGAGAAGAAACAAATGGAGCAAGATTTATTGAACAATACTTTAAGGGTAAACGAAATGATAGATAATTTGCTTACCTGGGTGAGGTCTCAGTTAGACGGAGTTAAGCCAGATTTAAAGCAATTAAACGTTTACGAGGTATTAGATGGTACTTTAAAACTCAGTAAACTGCTTGCGCAAAAAAAGAATATCCGTTTAGATATAGCTATTGAAAAAAATGTTTTTGTTATTGCCGATGCGGGGATGTTGCAACTGATTGTACGTAACCTGATTAGTAATGCGCTTAAATTTACCAAAACCGACGGCATGATTACAATAAGAGCTTTAAACAAAGATAATATTTGCGAGATAGAAGTTGCTGATAATGGTGTGGGTATTATAGATCAAGACAAAGCAGAACTTTTTACGCCTAAGCTAAAATCCAGAACGGGAACTTTAAATGAAAAGGGCTCTGCGCTTGGACTTTTAATTTGCAGAGATTATGTAGTTATGCAGAGCGGAAAAATTAGAGTAGAAAGTAAGGAGGGAAGCGGTACATCTTTCTTCATTACTTTTCCAGTTTGATGGGTTGGTTATATGCCGGAATAATAAAGGCTGTATAAGTAATTGTAGCGTAAAGTTGCTCAATAATTATACAGCCTTCTGACTAATTTAAACTTGTTATTCTTTCTTTTTGAAAAGATTATTGAGTTTGTTTTTTACCTCGTCTTTCAGTTTCTCTTCGGCTTGTTTTTTCAAGGTGTCTGCTTTTTGCTGAGCTTCAGCTTTTGCTTTATCCGTAAGTTTGGTTACTTCTTCCTTAGCCCGACTTTCAAGTTCGGCCTTTTTGTCAGAGATAATCTGATTGGCGATGTTTTTAGCTTCCGCCTTGTTTTCAGATAAATCTAATTTAATGGTCGGTTTAGTTATGGTTCCGCCAATTAACGCATTCACTTTAATGATATCGCCTAAAGAAACGCTTGTGCCCGCTTTACTGTTTAAAGACGCCAGTAAAGTATTGGCAGCATCGTTGGCTTTTCCTCCTAATTTTTCTCTGGGAATATTTATAGCCAATTTATAATCCATGCTTTGGTCTAAACCGTTGGAGCCCTGTACATTCATTAAAATATCATTCTTTTTAATGTTGAATGGTGCAATTAAAAGTCTTCCGTCTTCTATCTGGAATTTTGTCAGCACATTTTTAAGCTCCAATTTTTTAAGCTCCTGAGCGTTTAAGCTAGCCGAAAGCTTATTCAGTGGCTCAAAACCTTCCAATACCGCTTCAATAATATTTGCCATACCAGAGGCATCTATAGAAGAATAAACGGGCATCATATCCATACCTAAATCCGAATTAAATTTCAGGTTGGTGGAGAAAGTTCCGTTAGTATATTTTGCAATAGGCGCAAGTACTTTAATGGTATTAAAGGTGCTAAATGCTTTTTGGATATTCACTTTTTCTATCCCGAAATCTATAGCAATTTCTGGTTTTTTGATATTTGTGGTGGCGTAAGAGCCGTTCATTTTTACAGTGCCATCCAACATTTCTAAAGTCATATCTTTAAAGGTTACCTTTTGGTCTTTCACCAATAAAGCGCCTCTGGCATTTTTTATATCGTAATTGTCGTAAAGTAATCTGGCTGCTTTTACCGTTAAATTGAAATCTATGTTTTTAGGAACTTCTATAACCGTTAATTTACTAGTATCGGCACTACTTTTTTCTGTACTTGCGGGGCCCATTAGTTCATTAACATCTATTAAAGAAGAAGTAAGGTTAAAATTGCCTTGCAGCGGTTTGTCTTTTCCAAAAACGTAGGATAGATAGTTGTTAACAGCTCCGTTAGCGTTAAAATCGCTTTTGCCAACTTTAGCTGTTAAGCTGCTTAAAGTAATGTTTTTAGGGCTTAGCGTCATTGCTGCATTTGGAATAATTACTGGTTTATCAACCGCAGAACCAGAATAGTTAAAGTTTCTGGCAGTTACAGAGCCACTTGCTTTGAAAGCTTCGTAATTTCCCTTATCAATGGTAGATTTATGACCGGCAACCAAAACATTTGCCTGTAACAGGCCTTCCAGTTTAGTGTTTTCAATTGGGAAAATGGTGGTTAATTGTTTAAGGTCTAAAGCTCCTTTTAATGCAAGGTCTAAATAAGGGTCGCTTATTGGGGTTTTAACCAATAGCCTGCCGTCTAAAGGTGCTTTGTCAAATGCTAAATGGAAAGCAGGAATATCAATAACGGTATTGTCTACCACGCCATCCGGGTTAGAAATTTTTGCTTTTACCTGAATATCGTTAATTGCAGATGGCAAAGAAGCGTATTTTATTTTACCGTTGGAGATATTAAGGTCTATGTCAAAAGCGGGCAATGAGTTTTCATTATAGGTTCCTTTAGCAAATCCCTTAAAGCCAAAATTTCCAGAAGCTTGCAAATCTTTAAAGTTAGAAGCATACATAGAAGGAATAAGCGATAGAAAATTCTTTAGGTCTGATTGTTCGGCATTAAATTTTACATCAATCAGCATATCTTTATCGTTAGGCATGGCCAGGCTGCCCACTAAAGATAAAACCAACTCGTTAAGTTTAATGCTATTCTCTTTTAATGCGAACTTCATATTGGCTAAATCTATATCCAAAGGAAGATTAGCTGTTAACGTTACCCCATTCAAATAAGGAATAGCGCCATATTTTACGGTTAGCTTTTCTATTTCAGATTCTGTATCTAACACAAATAAATCTTGTGTGAAATCTCCTTTACCACTGTGGTTTACATTATTTAATGCCAGATAGAAATCTAAAGAGGCATCATCATAAATAATATTTCCATTTTTTATGGTATACTTTTTTAAAGCCGCTTTAAAATCTGATGCGCTTGTATCTTGTTCCGGGATTTTTGTAGAGTCGCTTTTCATGATGTCCCAGTTTGCTTTGCCGCTCTTTAAAACTTTAGCATAAATTTGGGGTTCTTCCAGCTCTATCCCATTTATTTCGTAGTTGTTGCCTTTAATAACACTCATTAAATTGAGATTAAGCTGAAGGCGTTTGATGTTAGCCAAGGTATCGGTAGCAAAACTATCAATGCCAATTATCTGAAGCTCGTTAAGCTGTAAACCTAATTGCGGAAAAGATTTGATAATGGTTAAATCTAAATCCGAAAAATTGACTTTAGCGTTTACATTCTCGTTTATGGCAATTTTTACTTTGCTTACAATGGTATCTTTAAAAAAGATAGGGACGCTTACAGCTGCTATAATAAGCAGGCCAACAAAAATAGAAAGTGTAATTAGTGTCTTTTTTAACATCTTAATTGTTTAGGACTATAACACAAAAGTAAATGAAATATTTTATCAGTTTTATTCTGCAGATGTAAATTACTGGTGTTGTTAGGCTTTCGCAAAAAAAAATCCCTTAGTTTTTGCTAAGGGATTTGGGTTATGCAATTATATTAATCTTCTTCCGGCTCTTCTGGAAGTGCAACTCCAGAAACTTCTGCCTTAATTTTTTCTTCCAGCTCTTCCGCTAGTTCCGGGTTATCTAAAATCAATTGTTTTACGGCATCGCGGCCTTGCCCTAATTTAGAATCTCCGTAGCTAAACCATGAACCTGCTTTTTTGATAATTCCGTATTCAACACCCAGGTCAATAATTTCTCCGGCTTTAGAAATACCTTCACCAAACATAATGTCAAACTCGGCAATTCTAAAAGGCGGAGCAACTTTGTTTTTAACAATCTTCACTTTAACTCTGTTTCCGGCAACTTCGTCGCTGTCTTTTATCTGAGAAATACGGCGGATATCTAAACGTACAGATGAATAGAATTTTAATGCGTTACCGCCAGTTGTGGTTTCCGGATTACCAAACATAACCCCAATCTTATCTCTTAACTGGTTGATAAAGATACAGCAACATTTAGTTTTACTAATGGTTCCGGTTAATTTACGTAAAGCTTGAGACATTAAACGAGCTTGTAAGCCCATTTTAGAATCGCCCATTTCACCTTCAATTTCACCTTTTGGTACCAGAGCAGCCACAGAGTCAATAACAATTACATCAATAGCCCCTGAGCGAATTAAATTATCGGCAATTTCCAGAGCCTGCTCTCCGTTATCCGGCTGAGAGATTAATAGATTCTCAATATCAACACCTAACTTTTGTGCATAAAATTGGTCAAAAGCATGCTCGGCATCTATAATGGCCGCTATACCACCTGCTTTTTGTGCTTCGGCAATAACATGTGTTGCTAAAGTTGTTTTACCAGAAGATTCAGGGCCGTATATTTCTATAACCCTGCCTTTAGGTAAACCGCCAATGCCTAAGGCTATATCTAAGCCAAGAGAACCTGTAGAAATGGCTTCTATTGCTTCTACCGGGGCGTCGCCTAATTTCATAACTGTTCCTTTGCCGTAAGATTTCTCTAATTTATCTAAGGTAAGTTGCAGGGCTTTTAATTTTTCGCTAGGGGTGCTCATGTATAATATTTTTAGTATTTTATATTTTTATAAATTTATTTAATGCAAAAATGCTAATTTTTTTATCATTTACAAATGTCGTTATAAAAATAAGATATTTTCATATCAATTTATAATGCTTATGAATATTGAGCTTGTAGGTTACGTGTAAGTTTTTAAAGAAAAAAGGGTCATAAAAAAGGGGATTTACGTTCAAAGTAAATCCCCTTTTTTAGATTTCACAGGCGTATTTTTTTTATGTAATTACCTTGCCGGAATAATGATGTCTGAGCGTTTAAAAGTGTATACTACTTTATATTCTTCAAAAATAGAAGTTAGTATAAAGGTATTGCCGTTTTTGTTTAATGTGCCTCCTAAGCTTTCTAATGCCGTACCTTTTGCAAAAGTTATAGAATTGCCATCCTTTACATAAGTGTCTTCGTTTGTTCTGCCAAAACCATCATCAGCATTGTACGATGCTGTGTAAATTTTAGACTCACTGAAGTTAGCAATAAACCTAGTTCCATCGACTGGATAAATGCTTTCATCTGATAATTGACCGTTTTCCCATACCGTTACTTTGGTTAACTCCCAGGAGCCAATTAAGTTTAAAGAGTTGTCATCTTTTTTACAAGATGAAAAAGTAATAAGGGCGATAAATAAATAAAGTAATTTTTTCATGCTTAATGATTGTTTTTTGATCGAAATTAATATCAATCTGCACACTTCTCAATCTGCTTTTTATGAATGATCCCGTTTATTTTATGAGTCTATATGTTTTTTATATGAAGGTGATAGTTACATAATCAACTTTTGTATTGTGGATTGAGCGCTTATGCTTTTTTATAAACTCTTCATTAAATATCAGACAGGTTTTATAAAATAAACCCTGTAGTTTATAAAAAGTGTGTTTTTGGATAAGGGATTAAGACTTTTTTTTGTTGAAAAACAAATGATTATGAGAATTTTTAAAACCAGCCTATTCGCTCTTTTTACTACAGTTTTATTTCTTAGCGCATGCTCTAAATCATCTTCAGATGAAACCACTCCAGAAAAGGAAGCTGATAAAGTAACTAATAAGGTGATGCAAACTTTAATTGAAAATTTTAAAGGAAGTGCTACCGTTACCACACAAAATGAGGATAAAGATGTAATATTTGGAATAAAATTTACTTCTGAAAAAGACGGGAAAATCACAAAACTTAGAAGGTCTACAGGTTCTTCGGATAAAGCAGCAGTAAAACTTTGGTATAACGAAAATAATTCATGGAAGGCTTATAAGGAACAAGAAATTGTTGCTACAGCTGCTGGCGATGTATATTCTGGTGATACTGCCGTTGAAGGTTGGAATATTAAAAAAGGTGTTGAGTATCATATAGCAATTAGGTTATACAAAAGAACGCTAGAAGTAAACTCTAATAGAGTTAGGCGTTTAGTTGGTACTAATAATATAGAGAATGGTATTGCTACAGTTGGACCAATAACCTTTAAAAAAGAATTTTATTGGGCTACGCATAGTACATCAGGTACAGAGCAGGCCACAAAGTATCCTAATAATTTGGGTTCAAATACTCATTTTGCGGGATTCTTAGATTTTGATTTTGAGGTTACAGATTAATTACCGATTGATAAATAACAGAAAAGTCGCATTGGATTGATTTTGATGCGGCTTTTTTATTGATTAAGTTTCTGTTTTTGTAGATAGAGATATGTTGTTTTTGCTTACAGATTCATTAAAGCATCTATTTTGTCTATGGTTGTTGTGATGGTATCTCCGTTTTGCAGGGAAATTTCTTGTCTGGCTTTGTTTACGCTTACAATTTTGTGCTTATTTACCATATAGGACTTATGGCATCTCAGGAAACAATTGTTTTCTGCAAAATATTCTTCATAAAACTTTAAGTTCTTACTAGATACAATGTTGGCATCTGTACAAACAATTTGTGTGTATGCTCCTTCGGCTTTTAAGTATATAATTTTATCTAAATCTATAAAATGTACAACTTGGGCAGTGTTTACCAATAATTTCCCCTTTTGTTTTGCTTCAATATCTTCTGTTTTTGTTCGTTTTGCGGTGAACTTTGCGATAGTAGATTTTAGTTCCTGAATATCTATTGGCTTTAACAGGTAATCAAAAGCATTCATTTTAATTGCATGAATGGCATACTGCTGATGTGCGGTTGTAAACACAATATCAAAATCAATGACATCAAAAAATTCAACAATATCAATTCCTTTGTAACGTGGCATATCAACATCCAGAAATACAATATCGGGACGATGCTTGTTGATGGCTTTTACGGCCTCAGGAATATCTTCACAAAGAGCAATTACTTTTATGTCTGGATTTACCAATGATAGCATATCCTGCAACATGTCTCTGGCAAGGCTTTCGTCATCAACAATAATGGCTTTATATTTCATACTATGAAGTTTGGTAAACTTTTGTACGTTTACCCGTGAGCGTATTGGGTTAGGAATAAAAATCCTGAATCTAATATAGTAACTTTAAACAACCGCTTACAAGCCAATATTTATCAAACTATATTATTAATTAAGGAAGTGATGAGTTTTGTTAATGAACTTTGGAATAACTACTTTTTTTGATGTTAATAGGGATACATATTTTTACCCTGGTACCGCTCGCTGTTCCTGCGTTGTTGAGAAGGTCTTCATAAACTACACTAACCTTGTTGCTATTGTTAGCATTCAGAATTTCCAATCTTCGTTTGTTGGCTTCTGATGAGAAAGAAGGTTCCAGATTGTTTTTCTTGAGTGTTTCTGCTTGGGCTCTTCCAACGCCATTATCCTCTATAGTTACATGTAGATATTGTTCTTTTGCTTCAAATAAAATTTTTATTAAACCATTATTGGTTAGCTTGGTGAAACCATGTTTTACTGCATTTTCTACATAGGGCTGAATAAGCATTGCAGGAATGTGTACGGTAGCAATATTAATTTCATTGGCATATTCTATACTGTATAAAAAACGATTGCTAAAACGTACTTTTTCAAGGTCAAGATACAGTTTAAGTGTTGCAATTTCTTCTTCCAGCGTTATGTCCTCCATGTCGGTTTGCGCTAGGATGTTACGTGTCAGTTTCGAAAACTTGGTGAGGTATTCAAGGGCGTGTTCTTTGTCGTTTTTATAAATAAATGCTTGAATAGAATTTAACGCATTAAAGTAAAAGTGGGGGTTCATTTGTGCTTTAATACTGGTTAATAAAGACTGTCCCAGTTTCTTCTCTAAAATTACTTTTTCTTCCAGAAGTTTTATTTTGGCCTGTAGTTTTTTTCTGTGTTGGCGATAGTAAAAAGATAAAATAGTTAAAGTGGCTATAGATATTAATATATAAAACCACCATGTTTCCCAATAAGGATTTTCTATTTCGAATGTTACTTGCTCTTTTAATTCCTTGTCATTTAGCTTAAACTGTATTATGTATTTCCCGGAAGATAACTGGTGAAACTGTAGTTTACGTGAATTGGCAGGTAGTTTTTCCCAATCTCTATTGTTCACTCGGTAATATAAAGAATAAGACGGAGCGTAGGTATAATCTAATATAGCATAGTTTATTTCCAGAGAATTGAGATGATATGGCAGCTTTTTTCGGAAATGCTCTATATTTTCATGTTCGCCTGCAATTTTTATGTTTTCTATGATAAAATTAAGGGGTTGGTGCTGGTTAATTTCTGGTTCTATCATAACTTCTGTAAGGCCTGTAGACATTAATACAATAAGTTTGTTGTCTTTTACAGAGAAATCACCAATAGAGGCAGGGTCGCATTTGAAGCTGATATACTTTAGGTTTTTTTTATGGATATCGTAAATGACAAAACCGTTGTTTGTTTTTAATGTCAACGAAGACTCAAACAACTTAAAGTCGAGAACTCTAGAATCTATATTTAATTTTTCCGTTTTTCCAGCCGATAAAACATTGATTTCTCCTGAATAGGTGAGGTAGAAAATTTTGTTGTCCGCAACCTGCATTTGGTCGGCTATAATTGGCTGATTGTTTGAAGATAATTCATTTATAGCACCATTACGATTGACAACGAAAAGACCTGCGTTTGTTAAAGCATAGATTTTTTGTTTTTTCGGATCGTAACAAACAGTCTTGGATCGTAAACCATCCATTAAATAAGCGAATCCATTTTTGTCTTTTTTCTGATGAAACAGGCTGTCCCAGGCAGATGTTTTGTGTTTTGGATATTCTTTTTTTGCATAAAGCAGCAAATGGCTGCTGGTTGCCAGAGCATAATATTTATCGTCAATATCAGCGACAGACTTGAGGGCCAAGTCATAGAACTGACTTCTGTTTTGGGAAACATGGTAAAAGCCGAGCGAAGGAACGTAAAAAAGATCCTTGTTTTGTTGGTTTTCGTACAGATAAAAAATAGGCGTTTTCATCTCGGTCTGGAGTACAAAGCGTGATGAGGAAAAATTTTTATTCAATTTGTAAACATTCCCTAAGGTCGTTCCAATTAAATACCCTTCAGCACTATTAATAATTCTATTTATACTTTCATCGGCTATGGAATATACATATTGTTTCGGATTGGGTACTAAATAAAGACCCTTGCCAATAACTGAAATCCAATATTCACTATTTTTCCCTTTGATGACACGGCTAATATTTTGTCCGTTAAACAGTTTCTCCTGAAATTTCCATTTCCCATTAGGATTTTGATAGGTTAAAATTCCTTTATTTGTAGAAACCCATGCTTTTTCATCAATAAAGTCTATGTGTTGTACAATTCCGTCTATTTCATTGACATCGATTTTGTACAAAAAGTTCAGGTTTAAATCAAAAACCCAAACACCTTCCTGATGGGTAGACCTACCAACAACATATAATTTATTTTGATGATGATAAATTTGCCTAATCGTTTTTGTAGGAGAAATGTTTTCAATAGAAAATTGAGCAAGCAAATTTCTGCTGTTGGATTTAATGAGGTAATCCTCATTAATCATGAAATAATTAGGGCCTACCTGAATGGTATGCTGAGGTGCTCCTATTTTAAATTTAACGGTTCTTAGATATTTATGATTGGTGATGTTGTAGATGTCTACTCCCTGCTTTTGCACCACAAATAAAGTATCCTGATATATTCCGTATTTTAAAAAATGAACAGGCTTATTTACATTAAAAGACTTCCATTTTTTTTGATGGAATTGGTAAACGTATCCGTCAAAACTTTCGAAGAAAATATGGTCTTTTTTAAAAACGGAAAGTGCAGACCCACCCATGTAATTGTCTACATTTTCATTCATAGATTGAAATGAAAATCCATCGTACCGGAACAAGCCTTTTCCTGTTGCTAAATATAGGAATCCTTTGTCATCCTGTACTAAATCGTAGATTCCGTTTGTAGATAGTCCGTTATGCTGGCCATAGTGTAAAGCATAAAGTTCTTTATTAAATACAATTTCCTGAGAATGCCCTGATATGATGAAAAAGCTGAAAAAACAGTAGATGAAGAATGTTATTCGGGCCATAGACAAATCTAAGATATTGTTTTAAAGCATGAACTAAGTGGGGTCTTTTTATTTTTAATAGGAGGGTAGTTTAAAAACCATCTAAATCAAGAGGGATGTTATTCATACACAACATCCCTCTTGATTTAGATAGCTTGAATTCTCTATTTAGAAATAGTAATTAGTCTTTTTTCTAATTGTGCACCATTGTTAATCATGATAATATAATTGCCATTAGTTACATTACTTAAATTAATTTGGGCGTCTTGTTCGTTACCGAAGGTTTGTGTCAAAACTTTTTTGCCTGTAATGGTTAATAGATTTACCACTATCTTTTCATTGTTTTTATTCGCTAATCTTATGTTTAAATATTCTTTAGCAGGTACAGGGTAAATAGAAATCTCGTTTGATAATGTGCTGTAATTAAAAGATTTTACAGCTAAAACTTTAGTTGTACCATCGGTATCTATTTGAGATAATCTGTAATAGCTAATTCCATTTAGAGGATTATTGTCCGTAAAGTTATAGTTTGTTATAGCATTAGTATCTCCGTTAGACAATTTAATGCCTATTTCAGAGTAACTGATGCCATCTAAACTTCTTTCAATAATAAATCTATTGTTGCTTGTTTCGCTTGCTACTTTCCAAGTTAATAATGCTGCATTTTGTTTAGTTTTTTGGATATCAACAGATAATAATTCTACAGGTAAAACCTCTGTCGCTAGTGGATGAGCTTCGTAAGCTCCCATGTCTATTGTGGTACTTAAAATTCTAGATTGATTAGCTAAATCTAATGAGTCTACAGTAAATACCAAGTTTGTACTGGCAGGCAAAATTCTTGTAATTGAATTTAAACCAGTATTAATAGCAGGGTTTAAACTATTTGTGTAGTCTAAACGTAAAAAGTGCGAGCTTAACGGATTAGTGCTTTTAAAAATATTAGCTAAAGTAAAAGAAGAGTTATCAGGGGTTTTTACGCTAGCATCAGTATCAGTAGTAAAACCTGTACCGTCTAAAAACAGGGTGTTTTTGGTGTAACTTCCAGGTTTGTCACTTTGGGGTGAAGCTAATTTGATAGCTATGTTTTTTAGATTAATAGATGGAGCGGTGTTTTCTGCAAAAATGCAGTTTACGAAAACTCTTCTTAAACCGAGATCAGGGTTAATACTACTCGGACCAAAAAGATGTATAGCAGCACCACTTCCAACTTCTGTTTCTGAGGCTGTTATAGCTTGTGTGTCATTTGTAATCGAATTTTTAAAGAAAGTATTGTTGGCAAAAATTATAGGGCAGGCTGCTGTTGCAGAAACTGCTCCGCCATAAAATTTTGCGGAATTATTATAAAAAACATTGTTGCTAATTATAAAGTCTTGATTGTATACATTAAATGATGCGTTCTTATTAGAGTGTTTATATTCTAATGCAGCCCCACTAATACCAGCTGCATTATTTTTAAAAGAACTATTACGAATATAAGATTCGCTGTTGTTTGGACTGGTAATATATAAAGCGCCAGCCCTAGCGGTAGATTGGTTGCTTTCAAACTCACAATTTTGTATTTTAATCCATCCGGTATGGTTGATTCCTCCGTCATTTGAAGCTGTATAGCAAATTGCTCCTCCTCCGTTAGATATAATATGATAAGCTGGTGCTGAGTCTGTATAATCCATATAATTGTATGAGGCTGTTATATTTGGCTTAGCCTTATTTTCTTTAAATACAGTATTGGTAATAGTTGCGTTAACTTTGTTTTGTAGCTGTAAAGCGCCTCCGCTTGTTGTTGTTTCGTTTCTTAAAAATAGAGAATTGTTTATAGTTAAATTAACGGGATTAGCTGACATTCCCCCATTTGCGAAAATTGCACCACCTTGAGAGGCAGTATTCGATTTTTTATTGTCTTTAAAAACAGAGTTGTTTATGGTTATAGTGGTTGAAGCCTCAGTATATATACAACTTCCTTTCATATTTGTATAGGAATGTGAGGTGTTGTTAGAAAACGTACAATTGGTTGTTTTAAATACCGAACTACTAGCAAGGAAAACAGCTCCTGAATAAGATGTGCAATTATTTATGCTAACATTATTTAATTCTACATGGCCTTTAATCCAAATAGCAGAACCATTTGTAGCACTAGAAGTACCATTGTAATTAAGTGATTTACCTTTGGTTATGGTGATATTGTCAAGAATAATTTTGTCGTCCTCTGTGTATTTATTGGTATTTACAAATACAACATTGTAATGAGAAAGAGAAGCGCTACTATATCCACTTAACACTGTAGAGTCACTACTGTTTCTTGCTGATATGGAAGTTTCTACGCCGTCAAACCCTCCGTATACTTTAACTCCTTCTCTGATGTGAAAAGATTTTGTAGAATTATCTGTAAGATAATTAGGGTAGTCGGCTCTATATCGTGTTTCTGTAGGGGTATAAACTCCAACTTTAACCCAAACTTCGTCACCAGGTATACTCGCACTTAATGCCTTTTGTAAATCCATAGTAGATGACCAAGAAGAGCCATTGTTTGTAGTTGTTCCGTCTGTAGAAACACGCCTAATAGTTTGTGCCGATACACTAAAGTTTATCGCAATTAATAAAAAAAGCAGAAGATTTTTTTTCATGATAATTATTTTGTAAGTTTTATTGGTGTACTTGGAAATCATGAGGCTGTCTCAAAAGTGTCGATTCTGTCAGGCTGAGCCCTTCGACAAGCTCAGGATAAACTTAGTCGAAGTCTATTT
>PJUF01000210.1_pt1 | contig 50113 bp, 17 predicted proteins | sample 1512191 | NCBI WGS metagenome assembly PJUF01 (sample SAMN08177673, study PRJNA422409) | Feces metagenome, whole genome shotgun sequencing project. | isolation source: Chicken feces (3) enriched on wood chips | host: Gallus gallus | place: USA: Madison | collected 2015-01-15 | reverse complement strand
GCGCCTCTTCGACGATGCCGCCCTCGTCCATGAACACGACCTTGCTGGCCACGCTTCGCGCGAAGGCCATCTCGTGTGTGACGCAGATCATCGTCATGCCGCTTTCGGCGAGCCCGATCATTGTGTCGAGCACTTCCTTGATCATCTCGGGATCGAGGGCCGAAGTGGGTTCGTCGAACAGCATCACCTTGGGATTCATGCAGAGCGCGCGCGCGATAGCGACCCGCTGCTGCTGGCCACCGGAAAGCTGACCCGGATATTTGCTTGCCTGTTCGGGAATGCGGACGCGGGCGAGCATCGCCATCGCGGCGTCCTGCGCTTCGGCGCGGGGGGTGCGGCGGACGCGCATAGGCGCCAGTATGCAATTTTCGAGAACGGTGAGATGGGGGAACAGGTTGAATTGCTGGAACACCATGCCGACCTCGCGCCGGATGGCGCTGATCGAGGCCGCATTATCGTCCAGCGTTACGCCATCCACGATGATGTCGCCGGCATCGTGCTCCTCAAGCCGGTTGACGCAGCGGATCATGGTCGACTTCCCCGATCCGGACGGACCGCAGACGACCACGCGCTCGCCGGTGCCGACGGAGAGCGACACCCCCTTCAGAGCCTCGAACGAGCCGAACCACTTATGAACATCTCGAAGCTCTATCAAAGCGGAGGCTCCTCATTGGCACCTTGTGACGCTAACATGTGTAAATGATTATGACAAGAACACAACTTAAGGCCCGGAAAGAGGTCCCGAGGGATGCGTCACGGTGCATGCAAGGGCGGAAACTCCACGCTTTGATGGGTCAGCAATTGACATGCCTGCACTAAAAAGTATATTTGTAAGCATCTTTCGCGCCGGGGCGAGCTGTGGCTCGCTGGGGGTAGACCCCTGTGGTGCGCAGGGTTTCACAGCCTACCCATCAGCGAGCATCAAATGGACAAGATAAACGTACTCGTAGCGACAAGAGTGACAGCGGAGCAGTTGGAGCGGATGCGGGCCATCAGCCCGAGGCTCGAGATTCACGGCGAGCCCGGCGGCATTGCCATCATGGACGCCAGTGAGGTTGACTATAAGGGGATCGACTATCCGGAGGAGCGTCCGGATCTCGATGTCGAGGGGCTCCTCGCCAAAGCCGAGGTGATCCTCGCGACCCGTATCCCGATGGCGCTTGCCGAGCGCGCCCCAAATCTGCGCTGGATCCAGTTCACCAGCGCGGGGGTCGATCATCTGTGGAAGCCCTTCCTCGACAGCGGCAAGATCACGGTGACGAGCGCCAAGGGGCTGCACGCCGTGCCTATGGGAGAGTTCGTGCTGGGCTGCATGCTGGCCTTTGCCAAGGGCATCCCGCAGATGATCGAGCAGCAGCGGGCCAAGGTGTGGAAGAAGTTTGTCATCCATGAACTTCACGGCAAGACTGTCGCCCTTATCGGGGTTGGCGAGATCGGCTCCGGCGTCGCCCGGTTGGCGCGCGGCTTCGGCATGAAGATCGTGGGCATTCGTCGGCGCGCCGATGCGTCGGGGCTGGCCGCCGAGTATGATCGCGTGGTGGCGTTCGACGACATGGCGTCGGCCGTCGCGGAGGCCGACTATGTCGTCTCATCGCTCCCGGCAACAGCCAAGACGATCAACATGATCGATGCCGGCGTCTTCGCGGCGATGAAGCGCTCTGCGGTGTTCGTCAATGTCGGCCGCGGTCGGACGGTGGACGAGCCGGCCTTGATCAAGGCACTGCGCGACGGGGAGATCCGCGGCGCTGCGCTCGACGTCTATCATCAAGAGCCTCTGCCCCCGGATAGCGCGTTGTGGGAGATGCCCAATGTCATCCTCAGCCCGCATATGGGCGCTGACACGGCTCTCTATATGGAGCGCATGACCGATATCATCTGCCGCAATCTGGAGCGCTACGCAAAGGGTGAAGCTTTGGGCAACGTGGTCGATCCGTTTGAGCGCTACTAGCCGCTAACATCTCTGCAAGGGTGGAAGGCCGGCTTCGAAAGAAGCCGGCCTTGATGTTTCGGCATGCTTATCCTGTAGGCCTTGGCTACTGCCTGAGACCCAGCCTGTCGTTCATTCCCTTCGATGCCGCCTGCACATCGGCATAGAGCTTGGCCTCGTCAATCCGCGTCGACTGGCCATCTTCGAGAGCGACCTGTCCGTTGACGATCACGGTCCGCACCGAGGGCGAACGTCCCAGCACGGCAAGCTGGAAGTGGGGATCGAGGCAGGGCTGCATGTCCGGCGCATCTCGCCGAATGACGATATCGGCCCGCTTGCCGACCTCGAGGCTGCCCAGGTCGTTTGCCTGGAACGCGGCTGCTGCGTTGCTGGTGAGCATCGCCAGGATGTCGGCCCCGCGCAGCACGGTGCCGGATTCGGCCGCGGCATGGAGCGCGAAGCCGCCGGTTTCGCCGACGGTGCAGTTCTTCGGCGTGTCGGCGCACAGCGTCAGGCGGATGCCGCGCCGATGCAACTCCGGCATGCGGCCCCGCAGGCCTTCCCGCGCCGCAAAAAAGAGGTAGTTCGCGGGGCACCAGATCACCGACGCGCCGGCCTTTTCCACCAGGTCGATCTCGGAGTCGCGCGCCACGTTGAAATGGGCGAGCACGGCCAGGTCGTCGAGCACGCCGATCTCGGCCAGATGGTCGACATATGGCTTGCCAAGCTGCCGCTCGGTCCACTCGGTCATGCCGAGCACATAGCCGGCATGCTGAACGAAAGCGGTGCCGTTGCTCCTGGCCAGCTTGTGGGCCGCCAACTGGAGGGCATCCGATGCCGTGCCGAGCCCGTAGAGCGAAATGTAGCCGCGGACAAGCCCGTCCTCGTCCCCGTTCCACTTCATCTGCCCGCCGAGAACCGACAGGGCATGGTCGAGGCCAAACGGTGCCCGCGCCCGCAATTCGGGGCTCATCAGCCGGGGGATGGCGTCCATGATGTCGCTCTGATCCCACACATATGGATCTGTGGTCCATGCACGCACGCCGAGCTGGCGGGCAGCCTCGGCCACCGCATCGGGGTTGAACGCCGTTCCGCCGTCGACGAATCCCGTGAAGCCGTTCTTGAGCAGGTCCAGCGCCCCCAGCTGCGTGCTCGCCGTCTCCTCGAAATCATGCAGTTGCGCCTTCCAGTCCGCATAGTTCACGTCGACGCCGGGGTTGCGCGCCAGCAACTCGTCAAACCCGCGGGAGATCTGCTGGCTGATGTGCAGGTGGGTGTCGATGAAGCCCGGATGGACAAGGCATCCCTTGGCGTCGATCGTCCGGCGCGCGGTATGGCGTGCCTTCAGTTCGCCCGTCGATCCGATCGCGACGATCCGCGTGCCATTCACCGCGATGGCGCCATCGCGAATGACCGAGCGTTCCGCGTCCATGCAGACAAGGTGCGCGTTGGTGACGAGCAGGTCGCAGGGCACCCCTGCACCATTATGTTCTAGCAATCTTCCAACTCCGGATATATATGACAGGTTGTTATACCCTTTTGCAGATCGGGCACAAGAGTTGACAGCTGAAAGAATGCATTTTGCTTCGCTTTGCAGCCACGATTGCGGTAGGAGGGCTGACCGTGCGGATTAGGAGGCAGGTAAATGTCAAATCCCAATCGGAAGGCAGGACTGCCGAGCGAGGCGCTGGGCGGGGATGCGCTGCAGGGCGGCACGATGCTGCGAGAGGTCAAGCTCGGCGAACAACTGCACAAATATCTCACTGACCTGATCGAGTCGGGAAAGCTGGCAAATGGCGCCAAGCTGCCCACCGAAAAGCAGTTCTGCGAGAGGTTTCGAATTTCGCGGCCCGTCGTGCGCGAAGCGCTCGCCCGTCTGCGCATGGAAGGGATGATCACGTCGCGGCGGGGTTCGGGCAGCTACGTTACGGGCGGTCCTCACGCTGTTCATGCAGAGCCGCCGCGGCGCGCGCCGATCGTCTCGCTCGCGCCGGCCCCTGTGACGGCGTCGCACGGCAGTTCGAAACTCACCAATCTGCTGCGCTGCTTCGAGGTGCGCATCGCCATGGAATGCGACGCCGCCTACTACGCGGCGCAACGGCGATCCGAGGAGCATCTCCAGGGTATGGAGGCGGCAATCGTGGAGATGGAAAATGCACTCCAAACCCACAGCCTCGACCATGAGGCGCATTTCAAGTTCCACATGCTGATCGCGGAGGCAGCCGACAACCCGTTCATGGCTGCCAGCCTGCGGCAGATAGAGCAGCACATGGAAGCGCTGATGAACCTGCTGCGCAATCTATGGGTCATCGATCCGGACCAGCCAATCAGCGCCGGCGAGTACCGTCATCACGATATATTCGTCGCCATCCGGGATCAGCAGCCGGAGGCGGCAAGCGAGGCGATGTATCTGCATCTCACCGAAGCGATGCAGGAAATCTTTGGAGAACTGGCAGCGCCCATCCCGCGGCGTATCGGCCAGTTCAGGCAGTGACCGAGATGGGCACGGCGCCGATCGCCGTCACGGCGGAAGCCCGCCTCGCCGCTCTCGGGATCATTCTTCCGCCGCCGCCCGCGCCATCGGCAAACTACGTTTCGGCGAAGTCGTGGGGCGGCCTCTTCTTTCTGTCGGGGCGCGGCGGCCGCGACGAAGCGGGCCTCCAGCTCACCGGGCGCCTCGGGGACAGCCTGACGGTAGAGGAGGGCTATGCCCATGCGCGTCGCGCCGGCCTGCTCATCCTCTCCGCTCTGAAGCAGGCGGCCGGCACGCTCGAGGGTATCGAGGTCTTACGCGTGTTCGGCATGGTCAGCGCCACAGCCGAGTTTCGCGATCATTCGCGCGTCATCGACGGCTGCTCCGACCTGCTCGTTGCAGTGCTGGGCGATGCCGGCCGGCATGCGCGCTCGGCCGTGGGAATGTCGTCGCTCCCCGGCGGCATGTCGGTGGAGATCGAGACCACTTTCGCCCGCCGCGGCTGACGGACTTCGGACCTCGGCAGCGCGCCGCCGGGGCCCGGTGAAAAAGTAACAGACGATCATCGCCTCCGGAAGGCACCGCCCAACGATCAGGACTCCTGCCGCGCCGCTTGCGCCTGTTGGGCGCGCGCCCTGATCTGGGACAGCGTGGCTTTGGGGGAAAGCGACTCAGGGTCGATAACCACTTCAATCAGGCCTGGCTTCCCGCCAGCCAGTATCCGTTCGAACGCCGGCATGAAGTCCGCCGTGCGCAGCACCTGCTCGGCCTCGAGGCCATAGGCGCGGGCCAGCGCTACGAAGTCAGGATTGTGCAGGGTGGTTCCCACCACCCGTGCAGGATAGTTGCGCTCCTGATGCATGCGAATGGTGCCGTACATTCCGTTATTGATCACCACAAAGATGGCGGCTGCCCCATATTGGACGGCAGTCGCCAGTTCCTGCCCGTTCATCAGAAAACACCCGTCACCTGCAAAGCAGACGACGATGCTGTCGGGACGGGTCAGCTTGGCTGCCACCGCCGCGGGGACCCCATAGCCCATCGAGCCATTGGTTGGCGCGAGCTCGGTTCGCCCTCCTCGGTAGCTGTAGAAGCGGTGCAGCCAGCCGGCATAGTTTCCCGCACCATTGGTGATGATGGCGTCATCGGGCAGGCGATCCGAAAGGTGGCGGATGATTTCGCCCAGGTTGACGGCGCCGGCAGTGGGCTCCGGCAGCAGGCTCTTCACATAGCCCTCCCGCAGCGCCTCGGTCTGCCGTGCCCACGGCACCGGGCCGGCGAATGGCGCAAGGCCGGCGGCAGCGGCTGCGAAGGCCTCGATGCCTGCATTGATCGCCAGCACCGGCTGGTAGACACGGCCCAGCTCTTCGACGCCCTCATGGATGTGGATAAGGCGCGTCGGCGGAATAGGGGGCTCGATGAGCGCGTAGCCGCCGGTCGACACGTCCCCCAGCCGGGTGCCCACCGCCAGTATGAGATCGGCCTCGCGCAGGCCTCTGGCGAGCGCCTCATGGGGCGCAAAGCTCAGATCCCCCACATAAGTCGCCGCGGTGTTGTTCACCACATCCTGCCTGCGAAAGGCGGCGGCGACGGGGATCGCGAATTTCTCGGAGAAGCGGCGAATGTCCGCGCGCGCTGCGTCGCTCCATGACGAGCCGCCGACCACCATGAGTGGCCGCACCGACCCCTCGAGCATTGCGCGAAGCGCTGCCATGTCGTCCGGCGAGGGAAAGCCGGGTGCGACGCGCCGCACTGCGGGTGCATCTCCAACCTCGACCACGTCGCGCAACATGTCCTCGGGAAGCGCGACGACCACCGGGCCGGGACGCCCGCTCAGTGCGACACGGTAGGCGCGCGCCACCAGTTCCGGGATACGCGCCGCATCGTCGATTTGAACGACCCATTTGGCCAGCGGCGCGAACATCTGGCGAAAATCGACTTCCTGAAAAGCCTCGCGCTCGAGATCGCCTCGCGCCACCTGGCCAACGAACAGCAGAAGCGGCGTGGAATCCTGTCGGGCGGTGTGGATGCCGGCCGCGGCGTTGGACGCTCCCGGACCTCGCGTGACGAAGCACACGCCCGGCCGTCCGGTCAGCTTGCCATAGGCGTCGGCCATGTAGGCCGCGCCGCCCTCCTGCCGGCAGACGACAAGCTGGATCGGCGACTCGTGCAGGGCATCGAGTGCCGCAAGATAGCTTTCGCCCGGGACGCAGAAGATGCGGTCGGTCCCATTGATGCGAAGCGCGTCGATCAGTATCTGCCCACCGCTCCGGCCACCCATTTCCATTTCTCGATTCCACCCGTTGCCAACAAAGTCATAGTATGAAAGTCATACGATGACTTTGACAAGAGGCGATCTGCATGCTCCCTGCAATCTCCTGCGAGGCCGTCCCGGTCCCATTGGCTTCCGACTATGTTGGCGTTGTGCGTGAGCGCGGGTTTTCCGGCGATGTCGAACTGTCCGACGCCCAGCGAACGGTCGCCGCCACGGACAACTCGATCTACCAGCTGAAGCCTGCGGCCATCCTCTACCCGCGGAGCGCTCTGGATGTTTCGCTGGCCTTGCAGGTCGCCGCCGAGGGTCGTTTCGCCGCCATCAGCATCGTGCCGCGCGGCGGGGCCACCGGCACCAATGGCCAGTCGTTGAGCGAAGGCGTGGTGGTCGACGTCTCCCGGCACATGAACCGCATAGTCGGCACCGATGTGCGGGCGCGAGAGGTTCGGGTCGAGGCGGGCGTCGTCAAGGATCAGCTTAACCGGGTGCTCCATTCCGCCGGACTGCATTTTGCCCCGGAGCTCTCGACGTCGAACCGCGCCACGATCGGCGGCATGATCGCCACGGATGCCAGCGGGCAGGGGTCGCGCATCTATGGCAAGACACGCGATCACGTGCTCACCCTCACCGCCGTTCTCGGCAATGGCGAGATCGTCGAGGTGCGGCCGATGGGCGTGCAGGAAGCACTGCGCGTATCCGGAAGCCCGGGCTTGTTTGGCCGTATCGTGCGCGACCTGCACGCATTGGCCAGGCAGAATGCCGGCTTGATCGAGGCGCGGTTTCCGCGTCTCGCGCGCCAGGCGACGGGCTATGATCTCTCGCACCTGCTCTTGGCCGATGGCGGCATAGACCTCACCGCCCTCCTGTGCGGTTCCGAAGGCACGCTCGCGATAATTGTCGAGGCAAGGCTGGCGGTCGTGCCGTTGCCCGCCCGCACGGCGCTGGTCGCCCTCGCCTATGAGGATTTCGTGGTGGCGCTCGACGATGCCCTGCGCTTCGACGGAAACGACATAGCTTCCGTGGAATCGATGGATGGAACGGTGCTGCAACTGGGGCGCGAAGATCCCCTCTGGGAGCAGGTCGGGCGCTATTTCGAGGCGCCCGGTGGCATTTCTCCTGGTGGCGTGAATATCGTCGAAATCGTCGGCGACGACGATGCGCAGATCGAACGTCGGCTTGCGCTGGTCAGCGCCAGGCTGGCAGACAGCCGGGCGCTGGCCGCCCATGTTGTCCCTGAAAGGGACTGCGCGGCGATCTGGGAATTGCGCAAGCGCGCCGTAGGTTTGCTGGGTCGCCTGCCGGGAACGAGCAAGCCTTTGCCCTTTATTGAGGACACTATCGTGCCGCCCGCTCGGCTGGCGGCGTATATCGGCGAGTTGCGCGCCCTGCTCGACGCTGGCGGGTATCGCTACGGCATGTTCGGCCACGCCGATGCGGGCGTCATCCACGTCAGGCCGGCGCTCGATCCGTTCGCCCCCGATCTCATGGCGCATGTCGGTGCCATCTCCGAAGCCGTCATCGACATGGTGGATCGGTTTGGGGGTGCCCTGTGGGGCGAACACGGCAAGGGCTTTCGCTCCATGGCCGCGCCGGCATATTTCGGCCCGCTCTACCCGCTTATGCAGCAGGTGAAGGAGGCTTTCGATCCGGCCAATCAGCTCAATCCGGGCAAGGTGGCCGGTCCCCACCTGACCCCGATAAGCGGGCCGTCCACCCGAGCCGCCCAGACCGGTTCGCTGCCAAGCAGCATCCGCCAGCTCTATCGCGGTGCGATTGAGTGCAACGGCAACGGCGCCTGCTTCGACTTCAGTTTCGATTCTCCGATGTGCCCGTCCTGGAAGGCGACGCGCGACAGGCGGCAATCGCCCAAGGGGCGCGCTTCCTTGATGCGCGATTGGCTGAAGCGCCTCTCGGCGTCAGGCGTCGATCCTGTGGGCCTGTCCGCCAGCCTCGCGGCGCGGTCCCCGCTTCAGCGGCTCGGCGCATTTGTGCTGCGGGTCGGGAACAGTGTCGGAAAGGCAGCTGGCACGCCGGATTTTTCCCATGAGGTGCGGGCGTCGATGGACACCTGCCTCGCCTGCAGCTCATGCAGCGGGCAATGTCCGGTAAAGGTCGACATACCCGACCTCCGCTCGCATTTCCTCGAGCTCTACCATGATCGCTATCTGCGTCCTGCGGCGTCCTATCTCGTCATGCATATCGAAGGCATGGCGCCGCTGCTCGCGCACATCGCGCCGCTCTACAACGCGGTAAGCCGGTCGGCCGCGTTCCGCTGGTTGAGCGCCCGGGCGGGCCTCGTGCACCTGCCGGCGATCCCCCGCTCCCGCAGGCGGCTGGCGGCCATCCTGCGCGATCTGGGCGCACGGCCGGCCGACCCGGTGCAACTCGCGGCTCTGCCCGAAGCAGAGCGCGCGCACTCGGTTGTCGTCGTGGACGATGCGCTCACGAGCAATTTCGATTCCGACGTGCTCCTCGCCAGTGTGCGCTTGCTGAGGCGCCTGGGCATGACAGTCTGGATGTGCCCGCCCCATCCGCATGGCAAGGCGCTGCACGTCTTGGGCGCAAGAGGCGCCTTCCGTCGCGTTGCCGCCCGCAATGCGGCCATGCTCTCGGCTCTTGCGCGAACCGGTGTCCCGCTCGTCGGAATCGATCCGTCGCTTACGCTCAGCTATCGCACCGACTATCCCCGCGAACTGGGCAAGGTCGCATTCCGGGTCGAACTTCTGCAGGAATGGCTGGCGACGCATCTGGGCCGCTGGCAATCGCCCAGGGCCGTCGCGCCGCGCGCCCTGCGGCTGATGCTGCATTGCACCGAGCGCAGCCTGATTCCCGAGGCCGGGAAACAGTGGCGCCGTGTCTTCGAGCATTTCGGTGCTACAATGGAGGTCGTCGCATCCGGCTGTTGCGGCATGGCCGGAGCCTTCGGCCACGAGACACGAAACCGCAAGCTGTCCGAGGACATCTATCGTCTGAGTTGGGAGCCCGCCTTGCGCGCGAGCGCTTTGGAGACAGTGGCCACGGGATATTCCTGTCGCTCGCAGGTCAAGATAATGGAGGGGCATCGGCCCCGTCATCCCGTTGAAGTTCTTGCGGAGATGATTGCAGGGCTGCCACGGGAAGCGGGGACGATCCGGATAGATGACGAAGGTCAATCTCGTTAGCGCGGTGGTCGGCATCCTGCAGGAGGCCATTCAAAGCGGACGGTATCCGCCCGGCGGCAAGCTGCCGACAGAGCCGCAGCTCATGGAAGAACTCGGCGTAAGCCGGACAGTCCTGCGCGAGGCTGTCGCTGCGCTGAGGCTTGGCGGCCAGCTCATCGCAAGGCATGGCTCCGGCATCTACGTCGCACAGAAGGACGTTGAGGGGGCCGGGTTCGTCCTTGACGACACCACGACCATGCGGCGAGCCTACCAGGTTCTTGAGCTGCGTCTGGGGGTGGAGTCGGAGGCGGTGATGCTGGCGGCCGAGAGGCGGCGGCCCGCGCAGCTCGCAGCCATCGCCGAGGCCCTCGACCACTTCAGTGCGCTCGATGGCAGCGACAGCGCGGCATTCGCCGCGGCGGATTTCAACTTTCACCTGGCCGTTGCGAGGGCAACCAACAACCCGCAATTCGCGCGTTTTCTCGAAAGCCTGGGTGAGGACATCATCGTCGACCTCGGCCTCAAATTCACTGGTCGGGTTCCTGAGGGCGATGTGCGGAAATATCTCAAGCGCATCTCCGGCGAACACAGCGACATCGTCGCCGCCATCTCCCGGCAGGACGCGCGCAAGGCACGGGCGGCGCTGCGCCGGCATCTCGTGACGAGTCGCGACCGATATCGGGCCTTGGACAATTCGCGGGCAGGGTAGGCGGGCAGGGAGCGGCCGCCCGCTCAGCGCCGAGATGGGCGCCGCCCAAGAAACTTGGTGCGCGAGCAGGCGGCCATGCTATGAAACGGCATGGCAAATCCGCTTTTTTACGGCAACATCGTGCCGCTCGGCACGGCTGCTCACCGCGATCTCAGGATGCGCACGCCGGAAAAGCCGTTCGGCTTTGCGGCCGAGGCGAATCTGGTTCCGGCGCTGCTGGAGGAGTTCGGCGCGGCGGCGCCGCACATGCCCATCGCCTTCCTTCCCAATGCCGACCGGCCGGCGGCGGTCTTCGTTGCCGGTCTCAAGCCCGGGCGCAACCTGTTCGTCGATGCGGCGGGACGGTGGACCGGCGGCTACCTGCCGGCCTATGTGCGCCGCTACCCCTTCATCATGGGCGACGTGCCCTCGGGCGATCCGATCCTGTGCATCGACAGCGGCTATGAGGGGTTCGGGACGACCGAGGGCGACCTGCTGTTCGACGCCGACGGCAAGCCCGGTGCCTTTCTCGGCAAGGCACTGTCGCTGGCCGAGAACTACAGGCAAAGCGCGCTGCGCTCCGACGCGTTCTGCGCGACGCTGCAGAAGCTCGGGCTCTTCCGCACGGTGACGCTCGATGCCCGCCTGCCCGATGGCGAATCGATGGTCGTGCATGGCCTCATGGTCGTCGACGAGGAAGCGTTCAACGCCCTCGACGCCGATGCGGTGCGCGATCTTCACGCCCAGCGCTTCCTGCGGCCGATCTTCGAGCATCTCGTCAGCCTGTCGGCGATGGCGCATCTGTCGACTGCGCTGACTGCCGCGCCGCCGGTCGAGACGACGGAGCCCGAGGCGCAGGCGGAGCCGGCCAAGGCAAAACAGCGTCGTTGATGCAAATTGTCGACGTCTGCCGGGTTGCTTTCATCTTTGTGGGAGCGACGGTAGACGGGAACGGCGAACCCTACTAAGGTCCGCAATTCAGGAGAGAGGGGGCCTTTCTTGTACGCTGCTGTATTGGCACAGGCTAAAGGGCGGTTTTTTCTGGCGTGCGCCGTCGCGCTGGCGATGATCCTGCCGGGCAGCCTCATGTTTTCCGTGTCGGCGCATGCGCTCGCGCAGGAAGCGGTGCCCCCCGCCGCCGAGACGCCCGAGCCCGCCGCCGCAAATCTGATCGTCGAGGGCTTCCGCTCGGCCAGCTTCGGCATGAGCGAGGATGAGGTGCGCGCGGCCATCAAGGCCGATTTCGGTCTCGAGGGCGATGCCGTCGTGCCGGGCACCAATGCTGCCGAGCGCACGCAGTTGCTAACCGTGGTGGTGCCCGATCTGCTGCCGGAGGGCGGCGCGGCCCAGGTTTCCTATGTCTTCGGCTACAGCACCAAGGCGTTGATCCAGGTCGGCATCTCGTGGAGCGCCGAGATCGACCCGGGCGTCGATGCGGCGAGGCTCTACGCCAACAGCGACGTGCTGGTGGCCTATTTCACCGCGGCCGGATACCAGCCGGCCACGATCCGCACGGGTCTCGTGCTCGATAACGGCATCCTGCTGTTCCGCGGCGAGGATGCCGAAGGACATGCCACCATCCTGCTGCTGCAGGGCGACTATGTAGGCGGCGCCGCCGAAGGGCAGCGCGTGCTCCGGCCTGCCAGCCTCGCACTACTCTATGCTGCGGATTCGCAGTCGCCCGACATCTTCACCGTACCGCCCGGGCAATTCTGATGGCGCGGCGCGGCGCCCTTCCCCGGCCGGCCGCGACACTTCCTCGCGTGGAAAAGCCGTTGGGACGAGGCGCGCTGCGCATGGCCCTGATGACGGCGGCGAGTCCGCTGGCGCTGGGTCTGGTGGCCGTGTTCGCGGGGGGCGGGCCGGTCTACGCGCAGGCGGTCAACCTCGGCGGCAACAACATCGTCGCCGACGGGCGCACGAACACCAACATCGTCGTCGACGGCGCCACCACCCGCATCACCACCGGCACCGTGTCGAAAGGCACGGGCTTCAACTCGTTCTCGGACTTCCAGCAGGCCGCCGGAACGCGGGTCGATCTCTACGTTCCCGACGGCGCGGGCAACCTCGTCAACATCGTGCGCGGGCCGGTGGTCATCGACGGCCTGCTCAACAGCTACAAGGACGGCGCTATCGGGGGGAATATCTATTTCTCCACCTCCCAGGGCTTCGTGCTGGGCGCCAATGGCAGCATCAATGTCGGCAAGCTGACGGTCAACACGCCCACGGCCGGGTTCCTCGACGGCGTCGTGCGCCCCGACGGCAGCGTCAACGACCAGGCGGCCGCGCAGCTGATGCACGGCCTCGTGCCGATCTCGCCCGAGGGCACCATCGCCATCGCCGGGACCATCAACGCGACGGGCGGCATCACGCTGCAGGGCCAGGACGTCGACATCCTGGGCGGCGAAATCCAGCTCGATCCGGCGGCGCGGCAGCGGCTGCTGTTCGGTGCGACGGTCAATGCGCTCGATGCGGTCGAGGGCGGCCGGCTCGTGGTGCAGGACGGCCAGGTCTCGATCGTTGCCAGCGGCAAGGCGCGGATCGGCGGGCAGATCGACGCCAGCGCGGCAACGCAGGGCAAGGGCGGCAAAATCGCTGTCCGGGCCAAGGACGTCGTCCTCGGCAGCACGGCGCGGCTCACCGCCGACGGCCGCGTGGAAGGCGCCGGCGGCAGCATCGAGGCAATCGCCGACGAGCGCCTGTTCGTCGCCGGCGGGGCGTCGATCAGCGCGCGCGGTGCCGGCGACGCGACGGGCGGCTTCGTCGAGCTCAGCGGCAGGCGCGCCGAAATCGGCGCGGTGCATGTGGCGCTCGGCTCGGACCGCGGCGCGGCCGGCACGCTGCTGTTCGACCCCTACGACCTCATCATCGGCGGTAGCGTCAGCGACACCGGTCCGTCCGACGACTACAGCGTCATCGGCACCATCACCAGCGACGGCGCCAACGTCATCCTGCAGGCCGACAATTCGATCACCGTGTCGTCGGGCGGCCGCATCGACACCACCTCCACTTCCGGGCCTGCCGGCAGCATCACGCTCGAGGCGCCGCTCATCACCATTGCCGACGGGGCGTGGCTGAATGCCGGTACGACCGGCGACATCACGCTGCGCTCGATCGTGACGCCGGGCCTGCTGTCGAGCACGGCCACCGCCGGCATCGTCATCGGCACCGGCGACGGCACCACGCCGATCCTGAGCGGCCGCAATATCAGCCTCATCGCCACGGCGACGGTCGACTCCGGCCTCCTGCTGCTCGACCTGCCGACGGCCCACGCCACCATCGCGGTGAACGGCTCGACCATCACCGCGGCCGGCGCCTTCACGGCGACGGCCACAGCCACGGTCGACAGTGGCCTTGATGACGTCCTGCCCATCGGCATCGTCGTCGCCGACGTGCTGTCGTCGGTCAGCATTGCGGGCGCGGCCGACATCACCGCGGCCAGCGCCTCGCTCACGGCGACCTCCGCCGCCACCGTCAAGATCGCGACCGAGTCGCTGGTGCCGGCCGACAGTACCGCCGACGGTGCCGTCGCCATCTCGACCATCACCAGCAAGGCGCTCGTCGATATCTCCGGCTCTGCCCGCATGGCGGTGGCCGGCGCGCTCGATCTCGCCGCGAAGAACGACGTCGTCTCGATTGCCGACGCCACGCCGCAGGCGGCGCAGTTCGGCGCCAGCGTCGCCGTCAGCGTCATCGACGCCGAGACCGCGGCGACCATCGGCGGCAATGCGCAGATCTCCGCCGGCAGCCTCAGCCTCGATGCCCGCACCACCACCGCCGTCACCGTGACGGCAAAGGCGGCGGCAGGCGGCGGCGGCGAGCCGCAGGACGGCAGCAAGACCAAGGAGCAGCTCGACAAATATGGCGAGGAGGCCTCGACCAGCGAGGGCTCGGTGTCGGTCGTCGGCGGCTTCGCCGTCTCCGACCTGACCTCGACCACGCTCGCGCGCCTGGCCTCGGCCGTGGCGGCGACCGTGGGCGGCGCCACGTCGGTGACCACGCAGTCGGCCAACAGCGCCACGGTGGTGGCCGATGGTTCGGCGGTCGAATCCACAACCGGCGTCGGCGTCGCGGTCGGTATCAATCTCGCCCATGTCGGCAATGACGCGCTGGTGGCGCAGGGCCTCACCACCGGCAGCCTCGCGGTGTCGGCCGGCATGGCCAATTCGGCGGGCAACGTCTTCACCACGACGGCGACCTCCGGCGCCGGCGCCAAGGATGTCGGCATTGCCGGCTCGCTCGCCGTCAACCTTGTCGATACGCAGAGCAGCGCTCGCATCGGCACCGGTGCCACGGTGACGATCACCGGCGGCGGCGCCGTCTCGCTGACGGCCGGCAATACCTCGTCCAGCACCGGCAAGGCCGTGCCCACCGAGGCGACCGCCACCGGCGACACGCTCGGCGTCGGCGTTTCGGCGGCGATCAACATCGTCGCCAACCGCAGCACGGCCGAGCTTGCCGACACGGCGACGCTCGGCGGCGCCGGCGCGCTGACTTTGTCCGCGGGCGGCGTGTTCGCCGTCGACAGCGAGGCCAAGGCCGGCTCCGCGGGCGGCATATCGGTGACGCCGGCGCTCGCCCTGTCGCTGGTCAGCAACACGACGATGGCGCGGCTCGGCACCGGCGCCGAGCTGAGCGCCGGTTCGGTGAGCCTCGCGGCTGTGCAGCAATCGACGATCACCACCAACGCCTCGGCCAAGGCCAAGGGCAGCGACGTCGCCATCGGCGCGGCGCTGGCGCTGGCGCTGGTCAACGATTCCGTCACCGCCACCACCGCGCGTAACGTCACGACGACAGGCACGGTATCGTTCACGGCGATGGGCGCGTCGCTGTCGACGCTGACCGCCGAGGCCAGCGCGGCGGGCGGCAAGGCGGCCAAGGACGACGGCAGCGCCGACGGCGAGGAGGATGTCGACGGCAAGGTCGACGACCAGCTGGCCGCCGCCAAGACCAAGCGGGACAAGGCCGACGTCGGCGACACCGACCAGAAGGCCAAGACCGACGCCGATGTGGACGACAAGGCCGGCCGCTCGGCCTCGACCAGCGAGGGCGGCGTCAGCGTCGCCGCCGCAATCGGCGTCAACGTGCAGACCGCGACGGTGACGGCGGTGGTGCCTGACGGCGTCGTGATCGATGCCGGCGGAACCCTCACCCTTCGTACGGCCGCCAATACGGACGGCAAGATCACCGCCGACGGCTCGGCGGTGACGACGGAGGGAACCAGCGGCCCGGCGGTCGGCATCGGCGCCGCGGTGGCCGTCAACAAGGTGTCGGCGAGCAATGTCGCGCGCCTCGGCGTGGCCACCCATGATGTCGGCGGCCTGACCATCGAGGCGCTGAAGACCGATATCGCGGCGGGAACCGGCACACGCGCCGACGTGTACCTGGCCAAGGCGACCTCCGGTGCCGGCGCCTCCAAGGTCGGCATCGCCGGCTCGCTGGCGCTGAATCTGATCGACACCGAAAGCTCGGCGCGCATCGCCGGCAGCGCGACGGTGAATGTGACCGGCGGCGGGGCCGTGTCGCTCAGCGCCGACAACCGCAGCGGCATCACGGCGACGGCGCTGCCGACCGAGGCCGGGGTCGTGGGCGGCAAGGTCGGCGTCGGCGTCTCGGCGGCGATCAACATTGTCGCCAACCGCGCCATCGCCGAACTCGCCGACGATGCGACGCTCGCCGGCACCGGTGCGCGTACGCTGTCCGCCAATGGGCTGTTCACCGCCGAGGCCGAGGCCAAGGCGGGCTCGGCGGGCGGGATCTCGATCACCCCCGCGCTCGGCCTCAACCTCGTCAGCAACACCACGACCGCGCGGCTCGGCAGCGGCGCCACGCTGAGCGCCGGTTCGGTGAGCCTGTCGGCGGTGCAGCAATCGAGTGTCACGACCAAGGCCTCGGCCAAGGCGGCCGGCGAGAGCGTGGCGGTAGGCGCGGCGCTGGCGCTGGCCCTGGTCAACGATGCCGTCAGCGCCACCACGGCGCGCAGCATCACCACCACCGGCGCGGTGTCCTTCACGGCAGAGGGCAAGTCGTCCGGCGAGTTGTCCGCCGAAGCCGGCGCCGCTGGCGCCAAGGCGGCGAAAGACGATGGCAGCGCCGACGGCGAGAAGGACGTCGACGGCAAGGTCGACGACCAGCTGACCGCCGCCAAGACGAAACAGGACGACGCCAAGGTCGGTGACGCCGACCAGAAGGCCAAGACCGACGCCGACGTGACCGGCGACGACGGCAAAGCCAAGCGCTCCGCCAAGACCGAGGAGGGCAAGGTCTCGGTCGCCGCCGCGGTCGCGGTCAACGTCACGGAGTCGACGGTCACCGCAGTCGTGCCGGACGGCGTGGCGATCTCCGCCGGCGGCAGCCTCACCATCGCCAGCGCCAACACCACCGGCGGCAAGATCACCGCCGACGGTTCGGCGACGAAGGCGGAAATCGCCATCGGCGTCGCCGTCGCGGTGAACGCCGTCGAAAAGACCAACACGGCGCGGCTCGGCATCGCCACCCATGCGGCCAATGGCGTGACCGTCAAGGCCACGCAATTCGGCAGTAACCCGGCAAACCCAGACGTTGACGTCTATGAGGCGACCGCGACCTCCGGTGCCGGCGGCGGCAAGGTCGGCATCGCCGGCTCGCTCGCCCTCAACCTCATCAAGGCGCAGACCAGCGCCGAGATCGCCGGCGGCGCCAGCGTCAATGCCGGCAGCGGCGCCTCGGCCATCACCGCCGACCAGCGCATCACCGCCAGCGCCAGCGCCCTGCCGACAGCGACCGGCGGCGCCTCGGGCGGCAAGGTGGGCATCGGCGCCTCGGTCGCCCTCAACCTCATCACCGACACCACCGAGGCGACGCTGTCGGACGGCGCCGCCTTTACCGGCGGCGCGAGCCTCGCGGTCAGTGCCAACAGCACGCTGTCCACCACCACCAAGGCCGAGGCCGGCGCCGCCGGCGGCGTCGCCATCGACGCGGTGGTGGCACTGGCGATGATCGACCAGACGACGACGGCGAAGATCGGCACCTCGTCCACCGGCCTGACGGTGAGCGGCGCCGTCTCCGTTACGGCCACCAGCGGTGGCGACCACGCGGCCAATGCCGACGGCAACGTCAAGGCCGGCAATGTCGGCGTCGGCGCCGCCGCGGCGGTGATCATCGGCGGCGGCGACACGGTCGGGATCCTCGCCAATACCTCGGTGACCTCAGCAAGCCTGGCGCGTAACGTCACCGCCGCCGCCTCGCTGGCAATATCGGCGAGTTCCGCCCGCACCTATGTCGCCGAGGCCTCGGCGACGGCCGGCGGCGGCAAATCCGACAGCGCCGATTCCGACAAGGCGCCGGACAAGCCGGCGACGAGCACCAAGACCCTCGCCGACACCGAGGACTATCAGAAGGGCAACGACGCCGCCGCGGACCAGAGCGAGGGCAAGGCCGAAGGCACCGGCTCGGCCGGTTCGGGCGGCAAGGTGCAGGTTGCCGCCGCCGTCGGCGTCGCCGTCTCGCAGGACGTTGTGACGGCCGGCATCGCCGGCGGCGTGACCGTCAGCGCTTCCGGGCAGGTCGCCGTGACGGCCTCGAACACGGTCGACATGGCCACGGTCGGCAGCGGCCAGGCCGGCCAGTTCGGCGGCAGCTCGAACGCCCAGGTCGCCGTCGGCGTCGGCGTCGCGCTCGGCATCAATACCAGCACCACGGCGGCGACCATCGGCGACGGCGCGCGGATCACGCAGGCCGGCGGCGGCGTCGAAGTCGCCGCGACGACGCGCGAGAACGTGAGCGAAGCCTTCGCGGAGCGGCTGACGGCGCGCGCCATCGCCGGCGCCTCGTCCTCCAAGGTCAGCGTCGCCGGCGCCCTGGCGGTAGGCATCTCGCTGACCTCGGGCACCGCCTCGGTCGGCGACAATGTCGTCATCTCCAGCGCCGGCGCGGTCAGGATCGCCACCGACAATCAGAGCCAGATCAGCGCCAAGGCGCTGTCGGGGTCCTACACCAGCGGCAATGCCGCCATCGGCGCCTCCATCGCCACCGTCTATTCCGAGCGCGACCTGGTCGCAGAGATCGGCAACGGCGCCCAGGTGAGCGGCACCGACGTCTCTGTCACCGCCGTCAACCGGAAGGTCGACGCCCCGCCCAGCTGGCTCGCCGACCTGCTCAACGTCGACGATTTCGACCTCGGCGCCCTCAAGGACAAGTTCGGCAACGTCGAGGAAGACCTCAAGACCAAGCCGCTGCTCGGCCAGTCCAACTACTATGCCGAAGCCATCGGCGGCGCCGCCGCGCCGAGCGGCGTCGCGGTGCAGGGCTCCTTCGCGGTCATGATCTTCGACGATACCGTCACCGCCTCGATCGGCGCCAGCCAGGTCACGGCCTCCGGCTCCGTTACGCTCGATGCGCAGAGCGACTTCGCCGCCAAGGCCATGTCGGGCGGCGTTGCGGTCGGCAACAGCGTCGGCGTCGGCGTCTCGGCGACGGTGGTCGTCAGCTCCGGCACCACGCGGGCACTCCTCGCCGACAATGCCACGGTGACCATCACCGGCGCCGGCGCGTTCAGCGACAAGGCGACGGCCAGCCAGGACATCCTGACCATCGGCCTCGCCGCCGGTGCCGCCAGCACGGCCGGCATCGCCGGCGTCGCCAATGTCGTGGTGTCGCAGAACACGGTCGAGGCCCTCGTCGGCAAGGGTGCGACGATCACCACTGGCGGTAGCGTCACGCTCGCCGCGCAGAACGATTTCACCACCTTCGGCGTCGCCGCCGGCATGGGCGTGGGCGGCACGGCGGGCGTCGGCGCCGGCGCCTCGGCGATCATCGTCAAAAATGTGACGCGGGCCGCGCTGGCCGACGGCACGGGCGCGGCCGATGCGGTCACCGTCGATGCCGCGGGCGCCTTCGGCATTTCGGCGAAGGCCAGCGAGACCGGCACGGCCATCACCTTCGCCGGAGGTGCCGCCGGGACGGCTGGCGTCGGCGCCGGCGCCGCCGTCTATGTGCTGGACACGACGACCGAGGCGCTGGTTGGCAATTTCGCAAGGATCGGCCAGACGACCGCCCCCAGCGCGCTCGAGATCGAGGCCGAGGATACCACCACGCTCACCACCGTGGCCGGCTCGCTCGGCGTGGGCGGCACGGCTGGGGTCGGCGCCGGCGCGGCGGTCGGCGTCGTCGCCAAGACCGTGACCGCCGCCATCGGCAGCGACGCCACTGTCGCGGCCACCGACATCGGTATCTCGGCCCGCAACCTCGTGACCTCGGCGACGGTCGGCATCGGCGCCGGCGTCGGCGGCACGGCGGGCGTCGCCGGTGCGGTGGCCGTGTTCTCGATCACCGACACGACCATCGCGCGCATCGCGGCCAACGCCACCGTCCGTGCCCAGAACAACGTTGCGGTACTGGCACAGGACGGTACCTCGCTCGACACCATCGCCGGCAGCGCTGCCGGCGGCGGTACCGCCGGCGTCGGCGCCTCGGCCAGCGTGACGGTGATCGATACCACCACCCATGCCCTGATCGCCGACAATGCCAGCGTCACGGCGCTCGGCAACGGCGCGGCGCGCCAATATGTGGCCGGCTATGAAGGTGCCCTTGGCTCCCACGGCGCCGACGACGACTTCGTCGGGCCTGACCTCGCCCGCTACGATCTCGACACGCCGTCTGGCAATGCCGACGCGCCGGTCACTGCCGAGGACGCGATGACCGCCGGGCTGGCGCTGCTGACCCAGAAGCGGGTCGCGGCGCCGATCACCCATTCGGCCAGCGGCGTCATCGTCAACGCCGCCTCGACCACTGAGGTGCGCTCGATGGCGGTGGGCGGGGCGGTCGGGGGCACGGTTGGCGTCTCGCTTGCCGCGGACGTGCCGGTGATCACCACCGACACCCGGGCAACCATCGGCGCGTCCGCCCTCATCAATCAGGGCACGGGTACGGCCAGCAACCAGCAGTCGGTCATCGTCGCGGCGGCCAGCGATCTCTATCATTTCGGGCTGGCCGGATCGCTCGCCGGTGGCGGGGCCGCCGGTGTCGGCGGCGGCGGCGCGATCGCCATCATCGACGCCACCACGCAGGCCGGCATCGGTACGGGCGCCACCACTTCGGCGCAACGCGACATCGGTGTCACGGCGCAGGCGCGCGAGGATTTCGTCTCGGTCGCCGCAGCCGCGGCCGGCGGCGGCACGGTGGGCGTCGCGGGCGGCGTCACCGTCATCGTCGTCGACACGACGACCACCGCGACGCTGGGCGGCACCGCCTTCGCACGCGGCAATGTCGATGTCGTCGCCGACGACAAGACGCGCGTCTCGATGCTGGCGGGCTCTGTCGGCATCGGTGTCGCGGGCGGCGGCGTCGGCGCCTCGGTCGGGGTCGTCAAGCTCGACAAGACGGTGAATGCGCTGATCGCCAACTCCGCGGTGGTGACGGCGCTCGGCGTCGGCGGCACGCGCAGCGTCTATACCGGCGCGACCTTCCTCGACACACGGATGGCGAGCGGCGTCAACGTGCTGGCCAATTCCAACCAGTCGGCATTCACGCTGGCGGTGGCCGGCGGCGGCGGGCTCTATGCCGGCATCGCCGGCGCGGTGACGCTCGAGCTCGTCAACACCACGACGAGCGCGTCGATCGGTGCCGATGCGAATATCAACACCATCGGCGCCAATGCCGGTGCCGCCGCCACGCAGGACGTGGTGGTGACGGCGCGCGACAGCACCGCGACGCTCGTGATCGACGGCGGGGTCGCCGGCGGGCTGGTGGGCATTGCCGGTGCGGTTGATGTCGGCGTCTTCCGCAACACGACGAGCGCCTTTATCCGCGACGGCACCACTGTCAATGCGGCGCGCCATGTTGCGGTCGGCGCCCTCAGCAACAAGGCGGGCAGCTCGACGGCGGTCAGCGCCGCGGGCGGCATTGTCGGCGTCGCGGCGGGCATCTCTATCTACAGCTATGGCAACGGCGTCGCGGCAAACGGCGAGGGCAACCAGCAGATCGAGGACTCCTCCAAGGATGGCGGCGGCTCGCTCGCCGGCATTCTCGGCATGGCCGACGACCAGGCCAATAATGGCGAGGCCAACGACCTGCTGGCGGTATCCGACGATACGCGCGTCAGCGGCATCAGCCAGTCGGCGCAGAACAAGCGCGCGGCGCTCGATTTCACCGGCGCCGCGACGGATACGGGCACGCCGGGCGGCACCTCGGCCAGCATCGGCAACGTTGAGTTGGATGCGGGCGGCGATGTCACGGTCGCCAGCCGCGACGATCTCGACGTCAAGCTGATCACCGGCGCCGTGGGTGGCGGGCTGGTCGGGGTGGGCGCCGGCATCGGCGTGCTCACCGTCGATACCGACAATACGGCGCGGATCTGGGGCGGCCTTCTCTTCGCTGGGGGGAATCTTGCCGTCACGGCGACGACGAACCACACGTTGGGCGCTGTGAGTCTTGCCGGCTCGATCGGCCTTGCCGCGGCGGTGTCGGGCGACGTGGCCGTCATCAGCGATACCTCGCGCACCAAGGCCTATGTCGACAGCGGCATCCTGCGGGCCGCGGGCGACGTGGCGGTCAATACGACCAGCATCCGCAACGCCTCGGCCAAGGGCTATGGCGTATCGGTGGGTGGCGGCGGTGCCATCGGCATCTCGCTGGCCTCGATCACGCTCGGCGGTACCGTCAGCGCCTATGCCGAGGATGCCGATATCGGCTCTTTCGCCCAGCGCGCCGCCAGCGTCACAGTCGAAGCGAACGCCACCGACAGCGCCACCACCTATACCATCGCCGGCTCCGGCGGCATCGGCCTCGCCCTGCAGGGCTCGGCGGCGACGGCGACGGTAGGCACCACGGTTTCGGCCTATCTGCACAATACGTCGATCTACGCCAGCGGCGGCGTCGCGCTGCGCAGCCTGGCCAGGCAGCAGGTGGCGGCCGAGGCAGAAGGCTATGCCGTGGCGGGCTATCTCGCCGCCGGCGCCTCGGTGGCCCTGGCCAAGATCGAGGTCGCCAACAGCGCGACGGTGACGGGCGGCTCGCTCCTCGATGCGGGCAGCATCGAGGTTTCGGCGGTGCTTGGCCCGGCCGACTCCACGGCCCCGGCCGCCGCGGCCAGCGCCTCGGGCTCCTCGGGCGCGCTTGTCGGCATCACCGCCACCGAGGCGCGCGCCAGCAACACTTCGTCTTCGAACGCGCTGGTCGAGGCGAGCACGCTTCGGGCGTCGGGGCTGGTCAAGGTCGCGGCGACGGGCGATTCGAGCCAGCGTGCCACCTCCAGCGGCCTTGCCGTCGGCATCGTCGCCATCGGCTCCAATACGGCCCGCGCCCTCTCCAGCGTCACCACCCAGGCCGTGGTGCGTGACATCAGCACCGCGACGAACGGCTTCGTCGCCGGCGCCGTGGAGGTCAGCGCCGCCGGCACGGATGTCAATTTCGCGACGTCCGAGGCGGGCAGCGGCGGCGTCGTCGCCGGCTCGGCGGCGCGCGCCGAGACCACGACGGCCAGCACCACGCTCGCCGCCATCGAGACCTCGGACGCGAGCAGGCGCTATACGATCGCCGCCCCGCACGGACTGGTTACGATCAGCGCCGTGCACATCGCCCGCTTCGGTGGTTCGGTCGACAGCACCCAGGCCTCGCTCGCCGGCAAGAGCGGTGCCACGCTCGTCCATGCCGTCACGGCCAATGTCGATGCGCACCTGGGCGACTACGCCACGCTGCGCGCCGCCGATCTGAGCATCAGTGCCAGGAACATTACGCAGAACTTCTTCCTCGGCGGCGAGACGGCCTTCGGCCTCTATCCGGGCGCGACGCCGAAATCGGGCTTCAACTCCGACTCTGCCGGCTGGAACGTCAATTCAGGTTCGGGCGGGCTCATCGACCTGCCGGCGGGCAGCGTCGCCGTCAATATCGCGCACACCACCAATGCCGCCATCGGCAAGCTGGCGGATGTGCACCTGCTGGCCAAATCGAGCGGCACCTCGCGGCTCGACGTCGAGGCCTATAACGAGGTCATCGCGCACCAGAAGGCCAAGCTCGATTCGGGCGGCGCCATCGCCGTCGCCTCGGCCGAGATCCTGATGGCGGTCAATGCCGCGGCCGATGTCTCGGTCGGCCAGGACAGCGATGTCGTCGTCGATATCGGCGACATCTCCCTGGCTGCCTGGGGTCAGGCCGACCTCGAGGCCCGCTCGGCGGCAACGACCTATGGTGTCGCCGGCGCGCCTTCGGGCAAGGCCTATGCCCTCTATGCCGGCACCAACACAGTCGATGTCGGCCGGAACGTCCGGCTCGTGGCGGCGGACGGCATCACGCCGATGGACGGGTCGATGCCGACCAGCGGCACCGTCTCGCTCAATGCCGGTGCGGATCTCGGCGGGCGGCAGGCGGCACTGCGCTTCCGCACCACTGTCGACCTGTTCAACAACACGGCCATTCCGATCGACTCGACGCCCGATGCCCGGGTGGTCTCGAACAATGTTTCCAACATCGTGATCCAGGCGTCCGACCCGGCGCCGCCGGACAGCGCGCTCTACGGCATCCAGTCAGCCGGCGACATCACCCTGCGCGCCCTTGGCGGCGATGTCACCGCCTCGGCGGTCGGCATCGGCAAGAACATCTACCTCGAAGCGCTCAGCGAGGTGGCCAGCGCCATCTCGAATCTGTTCGGCGGCGACGACATCACCTTCGAGGTACATGGCGGCTCGACCAGCATCAGCAATTCCGGCACGGCGACCATCGACGGGCTGCTCTATGCCGGCCTGCAGCGCCACAAGACGCTCACCATCAGTTACACCGACAACGACTGCATCATCACGAGCACCAGCGCCTGCCTCGCACCGGCGGTCGATGGCGAGATCGGCTATACCGTCTCCGACCCGCAGCCGGTCGGCACGACCATCCTCGACCGTCTGGCCGAGCTGGAAATGCTGCTGCTCGAATACAATGACGACCCGGTCGCGAAAGGCGCCTATCAGAGCGAGATCACCTTCCTGCAGACCAAGCTGGTAGGGCTCGGTCTCGGCAGGTTCAACGACCAGGGCGAGTTCGTCAGCGAGGATTACGTCAAGCCGAGCCCGGCGGTGGTGCAGGGCTGGATCGATCTGGAGCACGACAAGGTCGTGGTGGCGAACCAGACGATGTCGGAGGCAGCCGCCGTTATCGTGTCGACCGAGACCGGCACGCTCTCGTCCAATCTGACGCTCGTCTATACCGGCAACGTGGCCGGCAACCAGGGCATCGTGCCCAACAGCGAAACCGTCGTCAGCAACATCCAGACGATTGTCGCTGCCCTCGGCGTCACCGCGACCACCACCGCTTTCAACGACCGGAAAAGCGCCATCGACGGCCTGATCGGCGTCGGCGAGGGACTTGCGCTGCAGATCGCGAATCTGACCGCCGCGAACGCGGGCTACCAGACCGATATCGACAACGCCATCGCCACGATCGCCACCCAGAGGCTGGCCCTCGAAACGGCGCTGACCAACGGTCAGCCGGGGTCGACGGCTTTGGCCGGCATCGATGCTGCGATCGCCACCATCAACGATCGTCTGGGCCGCATCGCGGACAACAATGCCGCGATCGCCACGAGATACCAGAACGCCGCCACCAACGCGCAGGACATCGCATCTGCAGTGGCAGGGATAAGATCCTGGGCGGCGGGCTTGAGCGGGCTGTCCGCCGGCCAGCAGACAACGCTGACCAATCTCCAGACGAACGTCAGCGCTGTCGCGGCCCGCGCGGAGAACGTTGCGCCGCTGCGGGCGGGCTTTACCACCGACCGGACGCAGACCGCTGCCCGGGCCCAGGAGGTCATGGACGCCCTCGACCCGTATCGAACCCTGCTGCTCGGCCTGACCGAAAATGTCGCCGCCTATGCCGACATGCTCAACGACACGGCCACGACGCCGACGGCGCGCAGCATTCTGGTGGACGACGCGACGGTCAGGCTCGCCAATGTCTCGGTCTTCGCCGACCGGCTGCGGGGCTCGGGTTCGCTGCAGGCACCGGGCGACGCCCTGATCGAGATCACCAACAACACCGCGTATGCGCTCAAGCTCGGCAATCTGATCATTCCCGATCACGATGCAGCCAATGTGCGGTTCAACGGCGTGCTGGTCCACAGCGCCGCCGACATCGACGCCCTCAACCCGACCGGCACCGCCGCGGTGGGGCTCGACGTCGTCGACAAGCTGTCGAGCAGCCGGGCGCGGGTGATCATAACATCCAACTACAATCCGGACTCGGCCATCTTCCTGCAGCCGCCGGTCGCCACGCCGCAGGTCGCGCCTGACATCATCCTCGGCTCGGGCGCGCGGATCGGCAATCCGACCGGATCTGTCGACATCACCAGCGCGGCCGGCAATATCTACATCCAGGGCCAGATCGATGCGGGCTCGCTCAGCATCATCGCCAAGAACGGCGATTTCGTCTCCTCCTATGTCAACGGCTTCGACCACAAGGGCGGCGACCCGGCGAGCTTCAATAATCCGCATAACCCCAGCGAAGCGGGGCGCGGCATCATCGTCAACGGCTCGATCTCGATCGCGGCGCGCTACCTCAACATCAACAGCACCATCCAGAGCGGCATAGCGAACCGCACGCTCACCCTCGGCGCCGACCCGACCCTGACCACCACCGACGCGGCCGCCATCGGGCTCGATCCGACCGACGTGGCGGGGCGGGTCCAGACCTACAGGAATGCCGTCACCGCCTCGGGCAGCGCCGATGTGCCGCTCGCGGTCATCGATCTGGGCGGGGGGATCACGCTGAACATGGGGCCGTCGGGCCTCACGCTGGCGGAGGCGCCGGCGCTGCAAGCCGCCATCAACGCTTACCGGGCCGATACCAATCCCAACAAGAGCCCGGTTTACAACGTCACCATCGGTGGCGTGCTGCAGCCGATCAACATCAGGGACTACATCTCGGGCGGCATTACCGGCCAGCTCGTGTTCTCGATGTCGACTCTGCAGACCTATATGGACGCCCCGAACGCGACGCCGGCCGACCTCTATGCGCTCGTCACGGGCAGCTCGATCGAGGCGATCGGGGCCACCTATGATGCGGTCCACAACCAGTATGTGGTGGATGGGACGCGGGTGAATGGCGGCTACATCCAGCTCTACGGCCAGATCATCAACACTGCCTATGCCGGGTCCGGCGACCCGGTCGGCCGGCTGAACGTGCTCGACGGGTTCGGCACCATCAACATCGTCAACAACAGCGCCATCCCGGTGGTGCTGCAGACCCTGCATACCGGCGAGGATCGTGACGGCAACGGACGTGGCACCAAAGGCCAGATCGAGATATCGGACGTGTTCGGCGTCGACCTGACCGATCCCACCAGCCCGATCGTCCAGATCCGGCGCACCACCTACACGCGCGACTACGACCCGACGCTGGGCGGCAGCGGGCTCGTGCGCGCCGAGACGGCAATCGGCAGACTCGACGAGAACGGCGATTTCCTGAAGACCGGCGCCGACGTGCCGGACCGGACCTGGGCGGGCCGCGACGCCTACTACGATCCCACGGCCGGGCTGCGCTATGTGTGGACCGAAGGCGAGAAATTCCGCAATATCAATACCTTCTCGAGAACCGGCACGCGCCTCTTCAATTCCGATTCGCTGACGCTCTCGTCGAACCTCGCCAACATCAATATCGGCACACCGACCGTCACGAGCCGCGGCCGGCTCGCCGAAGGCACCTATCTGTCGACCGACAGGACGGTCCGGGCGACGGAGTCGGTCTACAGGACGGCGAACGGTGTCTATTTCATCGGCAGCGGGGCGCCGGACGTCGACAATCTCAGCATTGTCGACGAGGTGCTCGTCACATCCAACTATTCCTACCTGACCTACAACAATCTCGAAAAGACCGGAGAGTCGAGCAACTGTGTCTGGTACACGGTGTGTGTCGCCTGGGACTACACCTACGACTACAGGCTGACCCAGGAATACACGACGATCACCACCAATTCGCTCAAGGCGGACAACAGGATCGGCGTCTATTTTATCGGCTCGGACACCGGGGGCATCAACGTCCAGTCGAACACCGATATCGTGCTCGCCGGCAACATCACCGGCATCGGCGGCGCCGTGTCGATCAACGCCGGCACCGCGGGTGCCCCGGCCTCCATCCACAGCACGGGCAATGACGCCCTTGTCACCGGACGCAGCATCTCGTTCAACGCAACCGGCTCCGTCGGCGGGGTGAACTATGAGGGGCTTCCGCTGGGGCTTGCCGACATCACCGGCGAGCCGGCCATCGCCGTCTTGCTCAGGGGCGGTACGCTTTCGGCCAATGCCGGCGACGGCGTGGTCAAGATCGCGGCGCGCGGCGATGTCGCGGTCGGCCAGATCACGGCGGCAGGCAATGCCGCCGCGGGCAAGGGCGTAGTCAACCTCGTCGCCGCCGGCTCGATCAGCGCGGCAAACCCCACGAGCTCCCTCATCCAGGGCCAGCGCGTCTCGCTCAGCGCGGGCGGCTCCATCGGCTCGACGGCCGACGGGCAGTTGCTCAAGGTCAATACCGGCTTCACCGCCGATCCCCTGTACCGCCCGTTCGGCGATCCGGCGGTCGATCCGGGCCTTGTCCAGACCCCCTATTACGGGCTGACCGCCACGGCGGGCGGCGACATCGGCATCGCCTCGGGCGCCTGGGCCGGCAATGCCGACGGCACCATGCTGGTCGACAAGGTGCTGTCGATCGGCGGCGACGTGCGGCTGGCCTCGAGCGGACGGATCCTCGACAACAACCCGGTCGAGAGCATCGACTCGCGCACCTACGACCAGTTGGTGAGCTATTGGGAATCGCTCGGCCTGCTCGCCGACGATCCCGATCGCGGCGCGCTCGACGGAGACGGCAACCCCTTGGGCATCGACGGGGCGCTCAATGCCGAAAAGCAGGCCGCCACCATCGAGGCCTACGAGAACGCCCGCGACCGCTCCTACGAGCAATACTGGCAGATCCGCCGCACCCAGGCCGATGGCGGGGCGGTTTACGACCCCGATTTCACCTTCACCGTCGCGCCGGACTCGGCCCAATATATTGCGCTCAGTCAGCAGTTCGAGGCGATCATCCGCGCCGAACGCCCCGATTTCAACGATCAGCAGGTGGCCGAGGCCGTCGCCGGGCGCATCGCCGGCTACGAGACGTCGCAGACCCAGCTTTACCGCGACCTCAACGATCAGGTCGGCAGTTTCGCCTATGATCCCGGCTACACCGTCACCGTCACGCCGGGCAGCGGTCTCTACGCCACGCTCAGCAACGAGTTCGGCGCCGAAATCCGTGCCGATAATCCCGACTTCGACACGCAGCAGGTGGCCGACGCGGTCGCGCTGCGCATCGCCGACTTCGCGGCGGCGCAGACCGCGCTCTATCATGAGGTGAACGGCGATCTGACCGCCACCTATGTCGCGGGCTACGCCTATGGGGCGAGCGCGCAGGAGAGGACGCAGCTCACCCGCGGCGCCACCTGGACCGAACGCCAGCTTGCCTTCTCGCTGTCGCCGGGGGCGCTCAAGACCATCACCGCGACCAATCCCATCATCAAGGAGCCCAACGTTTCGGGCCGCACAGTCACCATCGAGGCGGCGTTCGGTGTCGGCGAGACGGTGGGCGCGGGCACCTCCGACATCGGCATCTCCATCAGGGCCGACATCGACCCGAGGGACATGACCATCGCCCAGAAGGTGGCGCTCGCCGCCGCCGAGCGCTCGGACCTGCAATTGACAGTGCAGTTCGGCGGCGCGACGGTCGATATCCCGCTCGGCACCGACCGTGCCGACATGACCACCGAGCAGCGGGCCGCTTTCGACGCGGCGGTGGCGCACGAGATCGATCCGGCGGACATGACGATCGTCATCCTCGCCAAGCGCCCGCTCAATTTCAACGCCCCCGATACGCTCAACGTCACCGTCGCCACGCCGCCCAACGGCACGCTGGATCGGGGCACCGCCTATCTCGCCTCGCGCGGCAATGGCGTGCTCGGCAGCATCTCGGTACCCGGCGAAACCCGCATCAAGGTCATCGGCACCATCATCAATGCGGCGGGCGGCAGCGCGGTCAACACCGGCAACCTGGTGCTCGAGGCGGCCCAGGGCGGCATCGGCGCCGGCATCAACCCGCTGGCCTCGCCCGACGGCACGCCCTATCCGCCGCTCCAGCTCGCGCTGAATGCGAATTCCACCCTGACGGCGCGCGCCCAGAACGGCGTCAATATCGAGTTCACCGGCAGCGCGCTGATCGACACGGTCTACTCGCCGCAGGATGTCAGGCTGGCCTCGACCGGCTCGCTCCTCAACGCCAATGGCGATCTGCTGATCAACATCCTCGGCACCAATGTGCTGCTCGAGGCCGCCGGCAGCATCGGCACGGCCAGTCACGCGCTCAATGTCGGCAGCAATATCGGCGGCGGCATCACCGCCAGCGCCGGCGGGCTCATCAATCTCTTCGGCTCGGCGGGCCACCGGTTCGTCATCGCCGGCGCCACCTCGACGACCGGCTCGGTCAAGCTGACAGCAGCGCTCGAGGGCGTCATCGACGGCGCGGTCACGGCGCCGGGCCGCATCGATCTCGTCGCCGGTACGCGCCTCGTCATCTCGAGCCTCGGGCAGGTGCATTCCTTCGGCAACCTGATCGACGCCCGCGCCGGCGCGCTGAAGATGATCGACGGCGCGAGCCTCGTCGCCAATGCCGGCCGCATCGTCATCGAGACGGATGGCGACGCGCTGGTCACCGGCATCGACAGCGGCGCCAGCGATTCAGGCGGCGATGCGGCGGTCGCCATCGTCAGCGGCGGGCGCGTCTTCGCCGGCACCGATCCCGACCGCGTTTTCGACATCAAGGCGATGGCGGCGGGCGCTAGCGTCTCGATCACCGCGGCGCTCGGCATCGGCGACAAGACGCAGGCCAATGCCAAGTGGCAGGACGGGCCGGGCGACGTGCCCGGCAGCGCCAATGCCGTAACCGACACGCCCAACCCGCTGCGCATCCTGTCGAGCGCCGTGGCGCTGGAGGCGACCGAGGGCAGCATCTACGCCGCGCTGCTTGCCGACCCGGTGACGGTGCGTGCGGTGGCGGGCGACGGCAGCATCTACCTGACGTCCGTCGGCAAGTTCCACGGCACGCTGCTCGAGGCGCTGAAGGGCACGGTGAGCGTTGAGGCGGGCGGCGACATCGATATCGACCAGTTGCACGCGCTGAAGGTCATCCTCGATACCGAGGGCGCGCTGCGGCTTCCCGATCTCGAGGTCGGCGAGGAGGCGGTGCTGCGCGCCAACGAGCTCGAGGCCAATATCCGCCAGGTTCCGTCGGGCCCCAACCCGCTGAAGATGACGCTCACCGGCGGCAAGGGCAAGGTCGGCACCTGGGCCAGCGTCACGGTCGATGCACCGGCCGGCCTCATCCTGCCGCTGCTGCGCTTCTACGAGAGCGACATCCAGACCACGGCGAAATTCGTGTCGATCCTCAGCGCCTACGTGCCGGGCTCGGCGAAGCTGACGACGCCGCTGCAGACGCTGCTGGTCGAGAACCGCACGCCGGCCCCGCAGCAGGGCTTCAACGTCCAGATGTTCCAGCCGGACTTCGCCTTCGCGCTGACCCTCGACAATTTCCATACCACCACCAACGCCTTCGTCGTCCGCTACGACCGTAGCGCGCAGGTGACGGATGTGCTCAACAGGTTGCCCTATGAGGGGGCGAGTCTGGTTCGCGACACCATAAGGGCGATGATGCATGGCATGCCGCTCGACCGGCTGCTGGTGACGACGATCGGCCCCGACGGCGAGCCGGAGGAACGCGAGATCTTGTTCGAGGACCAAGGCGAGTGGGTCGTCATCGACGGCGTCACCTATCCGGTGGCGACGAAGGGGCCGCGCCCCGCCGTGCAACTCGGCGCCATCGCGCCATGAGGGGACAGGTGATCTTGCGGAACTCAGGGGTCGGCCGGGTGCTGCTGGCGCTCGGCCTGTCGGCCGTGCTGGCGGGAGCGGCCGTTGCGCAGAGCGATCCGGCCGGCATCGCGGCGCGCAACAATGAGCGCAGTGCCGCCGATCTTGCCGCCATCGGCATGGTGCCGGAAGGCGAGCCCATTATCTCCGGCGACACCGTGCGCGCCGACCTGCCGCCGCCCGGCGGCCCCACCTTCCAGCTCAGATCCGTCGTCTTCGATCCGCCCTCGGCGTTCCTGAGCCAGCAGGAACTCGATGCGATCGTGGCGCACTATGTCGGTCGCAAAGTGGACTTCTCCGAGATCTCGCGTCTCGTGCGCGACGTCAACGATCTCTACGCCGAAAAGGGCGTTGTCACGGCCAGCGCGCTGTTGCCGCCGCAGCAATTGTCGGACGGCATCCTGCAGGTGAGCCTCGTCGAGGGGCGTGTCGGCAGCGTCGCCGTGGTCGGCGCCAACCGCATCGCCGACTCGATGCTCTTCGATGCCGTCCGCCTGTCGCGCGACGACGGTGTGGTGGATGTGCCGCAGGCCTCCAAGGACATCCTGCTGTTCAACAAGTCGCATCATGCGCAAATGAGCCTGCTGCTGCAGCCGGGTGCCGCCTTCGGCCTCACCGATCTGACGCTCGGGGTCACCGAACCCAGGCCGCTTTCGGCGCAGATCGGTCTCGACAATTACGGCGTGGCCTCGACGGGTACCGTGCAGACCAGCGCCAGCGTGAACAGCTACGGCCTGCTCGGCATCGACGACAATCTGATGTTCCTGGGCACCGCCTCGCTGGGCAGCCTGGCGGGCACCCTCACCTACGACATGCCGCTCGCCTCCCATGGCACGCGCCTCTCGCTCGGGGCCACCGCCTCGACGATCAGGGTCATCGACGGGCCGACGGCCGATCTCGACATCACCGGCCGGTCGGTCAGCCTCACCGGCACGCTGTCGCAGACGCTGGTCGCGCGGTCCGACCTGACGGTGCAGGGGCTGGCCACTGCGTCGGTCGGCGCGTCGCAGTCCTTCCTCGCCGACGTCGCGCTCGTCGACGGGGTGACGACCAAGCTGGCCGTGGGCCTTGCCGGCACCTACACGAACGAGAAGGTCTCGATTTCGGCCCAGCCGCAGCTGGTGCGGGCGCTGGCCGAGAACCGGCTCGACGATACGCTGCAGGGGTTCGTCATCGCGACGGCGAACGCCAGCGCGGAATACCGGTTCACCGACGATGTGCGCCTCGTGGCGCGCGGTGCGGGGCAGTACACCTTCCCCTATAGCGGGCTCGCCGGCATGCCGGGCAGCCTGCTGTTCCAGATCGGCGGGCCGGGCACGGTGCGCGGCTATCCGTCGGACGGCGTGGGGGGCGACAGCGGCTATTACGTGCAGACCGAGCTGCGCTGGGCGCCGGAGCAGGCCGAGGGCATCGACCTGTTCGTGCTGGGCGATTTCGGCCAGGTGTTCTCGAGCTATCCCGAGCAGACCACCATGGCGTCGGTTGGTGCCGGCCTCAGCTACACCTGGAACAACGTCTCGGTCGATGCCGCCCTGGGCATTCCGGTCATCAGCGCGGTCGCCGACCAGGGCCCCTTCGGCATCTATGCGCGGCTGGCCGGCTCGATGTAGCGCACCGGGCAGCGCATCGTCTCGCCTGAGCCGCCGCAGCGCCGGCCAGTCCGGTGCTGTGCCTTGGCCATTGCGCCAGAACGACCGATAATGATGGGGATCGATGTGCGGAAATGTCCTCTTCGAGGGCAGCGTCCCTTGGGGCGGGAGGTCAACGTGTTCGATCGCGCCGCCCGGCGCGCCCACGGGTCATCCCGCCTTCGCCCGGACGCCTGCCTTCGCCCGGCGCTAGCGCGCGCCGGAATAGAGAATGATCGCCTGCGTGCGGCTCGAGACGTCGAGCTTTCTCAGGATTTCCGACATGTGATAGTCGACCGAGCGCTTCGAGCGCCCGAGGATGTCGGCGATGTCGCGGTTGGACTTGCCCTGCGACGCCCATTGCAGGATCGCCTGCTGCTGGTCCGTAAGCTGCCGGAAGAGTTCGGCCGTGCCGGCCAGCTCAAGGCTCTCGAGTCCCAGAATGGTGGCCTTGAGTGCTGCCGTCTGGCCGATCATGTAGAGCGCGTCGGCGATCTCGGGCCTGTCGATTCGTGCGCCGAACGACAGCGCGGTGATCGCGCCGACAGTGCCGCGGCGGCCGGCGATGCTGGCCGTGGCGCCGCCGGTGATCCCCACGCCGGCGATATAGTCGCTATAGGCGCGCGTTTCGGGGAAACGGGCCCAGTCCTCGGGGCTCCAGACCTCGCGTAGCCCGGGCCGTCCCGCGCGCATGAGCAGCGGATCGTTATCGGCCCAGTCCCCGCGGTGATAGGCATCGAGGTCCGCCTGCGACCAGGACGACAGCGTCGGTTCCGTCATGAACTCGCGCACGTCGGACTTGTTGTAGGACAGGTTGAAGGTCTGGAACCCCAGTTCAGCCACGGCCGATTGCAATGCAACCAGCAACTACGCCCGATCCTCCGCCTCGGAAATCTGCGCAACTCCGGCGGTGGCGCGTTGAATCATGGCGCTCGCTCGTCAGGGGTGCAACCGCATGTTGCTAACTGATTGGTGCCCGTTCCGCAACCGCTCACCCTACCGGTGGCGCCGGCCCCCCGCTGCCGCAAAAGGGGGGACAAGGCGAATTGGGTTTGGGTTTGATGAGAAGGTACGCTTCGGGGCTGTGGCGCCCTGTTGTCCTCGCCGGTTTTCTGGCGGCGCTCTCCTCGGCGGCGCTCGGCCAGGCGTCCACCCTGACCCTCAACATCGACAACGGGCATTTCAACCCGGTGGTCGCCGGCGCGCCGGCCGACTACATGGTGCGCATCGACAACAGCGGCAATTTCTCCTCGGCGCCGACGACCATCGCCTTCACGGTTCCCGAGAACACCGTCTATGACGGCGTCACCGATCTTGCCGGCTGCGAACCGGACCCGCCGCTCGAAGGCCCCGATACCGTCACCTGCGACGTTCCCGCGCTGGCGCCCGCCGCCACCCTGTCCGGGCGTGTCAATTTCCGCCACATGGCGGCCGGCACGGCTGAGCTGACGGGCAAAATCGCGGGCGGTACCAGCTTCACCCGCCGCTCCACGGTGCTGAAGGGCGCCGATCTGGAGCTGGCGCTGCTGGCCTCGCCGAATCCCGTCCGCGCCGGCAACATGCTCGCATTCTCGGCCACGGTCACCAATCTCGGCCCCTATCCGTCGAGCGGCGGCACGGTCGTGCTCACGCTGCCCACCGGCGTGTCGAGCGATATAGTCCTGCCCGCCGGCTGCGACATTGCGGGCGACCAGATCAGCTGCACGCTCGGCGAGCTGGACGTCGACGGCACCGCGACCTTCGGCTTTTCCACCCAGGTCGTCACCGGCGAGCAGAATTCGACCATCACCATGGCAGCGACGGTGAGCGGCGCAAGCCCCGCCGATCCCGTCGGCACCAACGATACGCGCACGGTCGACGTTCCCGTCAACCCCGGCACCGATGTGAGCCTGACCAAGCTGCGCCAGCCGGGCGGCCTGCTGCTGGTGGGCGACACCGTCACCTTCACGCTGCAGCCTCGCTATGCCGGCATGCTGCCGACGGCGGCAAGGATCGAGGACACGCTTCCCGACAACTACGCCGTCGTCTCGGCCACGGGGGGCGGGGATTGGGCCTGCGAGGTCGTCGACCAGCTCGTCGCCTGCGACTACACGGCGGGAACGGCAGCGGGCTTCACCGCGCCGATCACCATCGTCGCGACGGCCGCCAGCCCCACGACCCTCGAGGGTGTCACCAACACGGCGGTCATCGCTTCGACGCCGGAGAACGATGAGGCCGGCGAGAACAACAGCGCCGACGACGGCGTCGCGCACATCCAGGAGCCCTTCGTCGACCTGACCGCCCACAAGCTCGGGCCGCCGCGCAATCTCATGGCCGAGGGCAAATCGTACCAGTTTCAGCTCTGGGCGACGAACTCCGCCAATGCCGGCTACGCCGGACCGCTGACCATCACCGACAATGTGCCCGAGGGCCTGACGGTCACCGGCATCGCCGCCGAGGGCTGGTCCTGCCCGGTCGCGACCCCCGCCAGCCCGATCGTCGGGCCGACCGAGATCGTCTGCACCACCAATGCCTACACCGCGGAAAGCCCGCTTGGCATCAATGCCGAAACCCCCGTGATCGTGCTGACGGCAGAGGCCAATGGCGAGGCCGTCCTGTTCACCAACACCATGACCGTGTCGTTTCCGGGCTGGGACGACATGCCCGATCCGGGCGACCGCAATCCCGACGACAACACCGCCAGCACCGAACAGATCACCACCGCCGATACCAGCAACTGGGCCAATCTGCGGGTGGCGAAGTCCATCGTTCCGCCCATCCCCGACGATGGCGTGTTCGCCGGCGACGAGGTGACGTTCCGCATCGAGATCATCAATGACGGCCCTGCCACCGCCGAGCAGATCGTCCTCCGCGACGTGCTCGCCGGCATCGTCGCCGAGAATGGCGGCGCGCCGACTTCGGTACCGGTGACGTCGAGCCCCGGCCTCGTCTGCGAGACGCCCGCCGGCAGCGGCTATTCGCGCACGCTGATCTGCAACATGGACGCCCTCGCGCCCTGCGAAGACGACTGTCCCAGCGTCCTGGTCACCGTCCGGCCGGGCGACGAGGGCATCAAGACGAACACGGCCAACGCCTATTCCTTCAGGACCCCCGACCCGAACGACGGCGACAACGAGGCCTCCGTCTCCTACGAGGTGCGGGCGCGCACCGACGTGACGGTGACCAAGGCCTCGCCCTTCGAGACGGCCGGCGCGACCGTCGGGCAGGAACTGACCTATGTCATCACGGCAAGCGTGCCGGCGAACGGCCTGAGCGGCGCCGATGCCGTGACCGTGACCGACACCTTGCCGGCAGGGGTGCGCTTCATCGAGGCCCTGCCGCAAGGCGGCGGCAGCTGCATCACCACTCTGGCGCGCGGCGACATCGTTCCGGCCACGGCCCCCGGCAACCAGCTCGTCTGCGATCTCGGGCGCATCGAGAATCCCGGCCAGCAGACGGTGACCGTCGTGGTCGAGCCGACGCTGCCGCTGGTGGGGACGCACATCGTCAACACCGCCGTCGTGTCGACTTTGACGGCGGAGACCGACCCCGACAACAACCTCGATCCGGTCACGGTGCTCATCCTGCCGCCGGCGCTCGATCTGGTCGTGTCCAAGGTCGACAGCACCGACCCGGTCGAGATCGGCAGCCCCACCACCTACGAGGTGACGCTCGAGAACATCGGCCCGTCGGCGGCGACCAATGTCATCGTCACGGACATCCTGCCGGCGAGCGGGTTGAGCGATGCCGAGCTGGTGCAGGCGCCGGCCGGCTGGCTCTGCGAATTCGCCGATACGCAGCCGGGCGAGCCCGGCGGCACGCTGACCTGCTCGATCGGCTATCTCGGTGCCGGCGAGAAGGCGGTCTTCGAGGTCGAGATGACCGCCAGGACACGCGGGCGTCATACCAACAGGGCCATCGCCACCTCGGACGAGAGCGAGGCCGGTTTCGAAACGATCGACGACAACAACGAGGTCGGCGAGGACACGACGGTGCGGGTCCGCTCGGACGTGGGCGTCGACAAGCGCACCGTCGCGGCCGACGAGCCCCACGCTCCGCTCGCCGACGATGCGAAAATCGACCTGCGCGAGGAATTCGCCTGGCAGATGGTCGTTACCAGCCATGCCGATGAGGGGCTCGACGTCGCCGAGGGCGTGACGCTGACCGATACCCTGCCGCCCGGCGTCGAGCTGACGAAGCCGCCCGTGCTCGTCGGCGGTCCGCCCGATGCCTGCCGGGTGACCGACAGCCGCATCGATTGCGATCTCGGCGACATGGCGACCGGCACCAGCGTCACCATCATGGTGTGGGCGAAGGTGGTCGAGGCGGTCGCCGCCGGGCAGCAGGTCACCAATACGGCGAGGGTGTCGACGCTCTCGTTCGACTACAACGAGCTCAACGACACGAGCTCCGCCAGCATCGCGGACGTGCGCGCCAGCACCGTCGCGGGCTCGGTCTGGTGGGATTTCGACGACAATGGCGCGCGGGCCGGGCACGACACGGGCGTCGAGGGCGTCGTCGTCTACCTGAGCGGCACCGCGCTCCGCGACGGGGTCGAGATCAATCGCGAAGTGGAGACGCTGGCCGACGGAACGTTCCGCTTCGAGGATCTGCCGCCGGGCACCTATACGCTTACCTACGACGCCGCCTCGCAGCCGCGCATCGAGACGGGGCGGGCCATTCCGGGCCCCGGCACCGGCGCCACGGCGCCCGACACGGTGACGATCGCCAGCATCGTCGTCGGCGGTGACGAGGCCAGCGCCGGGCACGATTTCACCCTGGTGCCGGTCGCCCTCCTGTCGATCGACAAGGTTGCGGCGGCACCGGTCTTCAACAACGACGGCAGCTATTCGATCGCCTACACGCTCACCGTCGCCAATGGCAGCCGCGAGCCGCTCAACGCCATCGCCATCGCCGACGGCCTGGGCGCCGCCGGGGGCAATTTCGGCACCTACACCGACGATGCCGCGCCCGGCTTCGGGACCTATACGGTCGCATCCGCGCCGACGGTCACGGCCGGCACGCTCACCGGCGTGCAGGCCGGCTATACCGGCGAGCCGGGCGCCGATCTCATCGTCAGCGGCGGCACGCTCGGCGCCGGCCTGTCCAGCACCGTGACCTACACGCTGCGCGTCAATCCGCCCATGCCGCGGCCCGTGCCGCTCAGCCACGCCAATACCGCCGCGATCGACGGGGTCGGCGCGTGGTCCGGCCAGGACAGCGAGGCGAACGAGGATCTCGCCGACGCGGATTCGGCCACGGCCACGCCGGCTTTCGCGCCGGCTGTCAAGCTCGAGAAAGTGGCGTCCTTCACCCCGCCGGAGAGTGGCGTCGCGCCGGGCCAGATCATCAGCTACACCTTTACCGTCACCAACACCGGCAACACGCCGCTCGACAATGTGGTGGTGACCGATCCGCCGCTGCCCGCGCTCGTCGGGCTCGACCCCACGCCCGTGCCGCGGCTCCTGCCCGGCGAGTCGGCCACGCGCACGGCGACCTATGCCCTCACCCAGGCGGATATCGACAACCGACGCGTCGACAACACCGCGTCGGTGACGGGCCAGTGGGGCATCGAGGGCGCCACGCCGCGCACCGTCACCGACGAGGACAGTGCGGCGGTCACCACGCTCGCCGAGCCCGCGCTCGAGATCGTCAAGGAGATCGTGGCGAACACCATTACGGATCCCACCGAGCTCGACCAGACCATCACCTACAGCTTCGCGGTCACCAATACCGGCAACACCAGGCTGCGCGACGTCGTGGTCGTCGATCCGCGCCTGGGCAGCAACTCGCCGCTCGCCATCGGCACGCTCGACCTCGATGAAACGAAGACCGTGACCGCCACCTATGCCGTCACCCAGCAGGACATCGACAATGGCGAGGTGCTGAACTCGGCCTTCGCGCAGGGCACCTATGGCCCGCCTGACAACGCCGATGAAATCGACAGCCCTCCCGATGACGAGCAGATCGATCTCTACCAGGATCCGCGCCTGACCTTGTCCAAGGTGGCAACCACGGTGCCCGCCGCGCCGCGCGCCGGCGACAGCGTGACCTGGACGGTCACGGCCACCAATACGGGCAATGTGACGCTGCACAAGCTCGTCCTGTCCGATGATGTCTCGCCGCTCGTGCAGATCACGCCGGCCTCGCACGCCGAGGTAGGACCCGGCAACTCGGTCAGCTTCACGGTCACGGCCCCGCTGACCCAGGACCACATAAATGCCGGCGCGGTGCAGAACCAGGCGATTGTCGATTTCGAGACCCCCGACGAAGAGGAGCAGCCGCCCGTTCCGTCCGACGATCCCGGCACGGACGATCCGGACGATCCGACCGTAACGCCGCTCAACCGCCTTGCCGGCATCTCGCTGGCCAAGGCGATGATCACGTCGATGCCGGCACTGGTCGTCGAGGGGACGGCGCTGAAATACAGCTTCACCATCACCAATACCGGCAATGTGCCGCTGGCCGCACTGGAACTGGTCGAAGGCCTTTCGCCGTTCGTACTCGATGATCCGACCGCCCTCGCCGGCGTTACCCTCCAGCCGCAGAACAAGGCCGGCACGCAGACGGGAACGCAGATCGTCGTCGAGGGCAGCTATGCGCTGACGCAGGACGAAATCGACGATGGCTTCGTCACCAACGAGGCCACGGCGACGGGCACGCCGACGCATGGTCCGGCCGATCCGGTGAGCGACGACGACGAAGTCACGACCTCGCTGAAGCGCACGCCCGCGATCGCGCTGACCAAGAGCGTCGTCGGCCGCAGCGGCGACACGCTGCCCGTGCCCGGCGACATCGTCACCTATGCCTTCGCGGTCAGCAATACCGGCAACGTCGCGCTCACCGGCGTGTCGATCGCGGAGTCGCTCGAGGGCGTGACGCTGAGCGGCGGCCCCATTGCCGTGCTGGAGCCGGGCGCGATCGACACGGACACCTTCACCGCCACCTACCCGTTGACGCAGGCCGATATCGACCGCGGCTATGTCGGCAACTCGGCCGAGGCGAGCGGCGTCGGTCCCGGCCCGGACGGGCCGGAAACCGTAACGGACGATTCGCAGGTCCGCCACGACCTCGAGACCGCGGCGGGCATTACCATCGTCAAATCGGCCGAGCCGGCGCTCAGCGAGCCGCCGCAGCCCGATGACGAGATCGTCTACAGCTTCGTCGTCACCAATACCGGAAACGTGACGCTGACCGATGTCGAGGTGGCCGACCTGCTGGCTGGCCTCGACATGCCGACCGCCACGATCGCCGAGCTTCTGCCGGGCGCCGACGAAGCCGTCACGCTCACCGGCACCTATCTGCTGAAGCAGTCGGACATCCAGACCGGCAAGGTCGTCAACGCGGCGAGCGTAACGGGAACGCCGCCGAGCGGGCCGCCGGTCGAGGCGCCCTCGAACGAGGTGACCGTGCCGCTCGAGCAGGTCCCCGGCATCGCCATCGTCAAGTCCGAGACGTCGGACATTCAGGACCCGACGCAGGTCGGCGAGGAGATCGCCTACAGCTTCGTCGTCAAGAACACCGGCAATCTCGAACTGACCGGCGTGACCATCGCCGATCCGCTGCTCGGCAGCATTCCGGCCTTCGTGATCGGTGCGTTGGCACCGGGCGCCGAGCGGACCGTCGGCCCCATCGCCTATCCCGTGACGGCCGGCGACATCGCCGCCGGCGAGGTGCGCAACCAGGCGACGGCTTCGGGCATCTACGAGATCGGCGGCGTGCCGCAGACGCGGACGGATCTTTCGGGGCCGACCTTCGAGACCGACGAACCTGTCGTGGTCGAGCTGTTCCCGCCGGCCCCGAGCCTCGTCATCGAAAAGACCGCGAGTTTCACCGGCGGCGGTGTCTACGCCGAGGTCGGCGACGTCATTGCGTTCGAGTTCCTCGTCACCAACACCGGCAATGTCGACATCGACGATGTGCGGCCCAGTGAGCTGGCATTCACCTTCGGCGGCATCGCGGCGACAGCCGGCCTCTCGGCTTTCGACCCGCTATCGGTGACGCTGCCGCGTGGCGAGTCGCAGACCTTCACGGCGAGCTATGCGCTGACGCAGGACGACCTGAACCACGGCGCCGGCATCACCGACGGCGTCAGCAACACGGCCGAGGCCGTCGGCAGCTATGACGGCGATCCCGTCGCCTCGCCGCCGGATAGCGCGACCCTCACGCTGCTGCCGCAGCAGCCCACCGACGTCGACATCGTCAAGTCGACGGCGCGCCCGTCGATCCTGCGTGGCGAGACGGTGCCGTTCACCATCGTCGTCTCCAACGGTTCGCCCGCCGATGCCGGCATGGTGACGATCACCGATCGCATCCCCGCCGGCTTCGTCTTCGTCGCCGGCACGGCCAGCGTGGACGGTGCGGCCGTGACGCCGCACCTCGCGGGCAACGACATCGTCTTCGAAAATGTCCGGCTGCTCGGCAATGGCCGGGTGGAAATCACCCTCGTGCTGCGCGCGCTGCCGGGCACGCCGCCCGGCCGCTACATCAACCGCGCCTTCGGCGAAGATGCGCTCGCCAACCCGATCGGCGAGGGCAGGGCGGTCGTCGAGATCCGGGCGGAGGGCGTGTTCGACTGCTCCGACGTGATCGGCACCGTCTTCCACGATCGCAATGGCAACGGCTATCAGGACGAGGGCGAGCCCGGCATTCCCGGCGTAAGGCTGAGCACGGCCCGCGGCGTGCTGGTGACCACCGACGAGTTCGGCCGCTATTCGATCCCGTGCGCCGCGCTTCCCGATGCCGACATCGGCAGCAATTTCGTGCTGAAGCTCGACCCCCGCACGCTGCCCACCGGCATGGTGCCCACCACCGACAATCCGGCGCTGGCGCGCCTCACCGCCGGCAAGATGGTCGAGATCAACTTCGGCGTGGCGCTCGGTCGGCAGATCAAGCTGACCCTGTCCGACACCGTCTTCACCGGCGAAGGCCGCATCACGGCGGAGTTCTCCGAGGGCATCGACAGGCTTGTCGGCCTGCTGCACGAGCAGCGCGCGCGCCTCTTCGTGACCTTCGAGACCGTCGAGGGCGCGCGCGCCCGCGAGCGGCTGGGGGCCGTTACGGCGCTGATCCGGCAGCGCTGGCGAGCGGCGGGGCAGCCCTACGCTCTCGAGATCGAAACACTTGTGGTCGAGCGGTAAGCCATGTCCAAGACCTTCAGATCCCCGGGCCACGCCTTCGGTCTGACGCTTGCCACCAGCGCTCTGGCCCTCGCCGTCGCCCTCTGGCCGGCAGGCCCCGCCTTCGCGCAGTTCGGCTTTTCCATTGCCGTCGACGGCGAACACGTCGCCGGCGACAGGCGGCCGAGCGAGCAGCCGCGGGCCACCGATATCGCGCTCGACGAGAACGACATCCAGGTCACCTATGACGGGCTTGGCGGCGAACGCCGCCTTGCCGCCGGGTTGGTCGAGGCGCATGCCTCCGGCGACGGCGCGTTGCGCCTCAGCTTCGCGATCGACACCAACTACGGCCAATGGCTGCAGGCCGCCGAAATTCGCATCTTCGAAGCCAATGGACGGACGCCACTGGTGGTGCTGCCGGTGACGGGCGGGCAGGCGCAATGGATCGCCCCGGCCGACCTGCGGGGCGAACTGGCCTTCGTCGGGCGCGTCTACGATCGTGACGGGCGCTATGACGAGACGAGCCTCTCCCCGCTGGCGCTGGCCGACCTGCGCGCCGCCGCGCCCGGCGGCCCGCGCGTGCTGCATGGCAGGGACAATACGGCCTCGCGCAACATCCCGGTTCACGGCGGCGTGGTCACGGTGCGCGGCACCTCGATCCCGTCCGGCGCCGCCGTGCACGTGCTGGGCGAGGCGGTCCCGGTCGACGGCGCCGGCAGGTTCGTCGTCGATCGCATCCTGCCGGCGGGCGACCACGTCGTCGACATTTCGGTCGCCCAGCCCGGCGGCCGCCTCGTCACCTTCCGGCGCGACATCAACATTCCCGATGCCGAGTGGTTCTATGTCGGCCTGGCCGATCTGACCGTGGGCACCCGCTGGGGCAGCGGCAGCGTCGTCGCGGCGCAGCCCGGCGAGTTCGACGCGATCTACTACAAGGGCCGCGCAGCCTTCTATCTCAAGGGCAAGATCCGCGGCGACTATCTGCTCACCGCCTCGGCCGACACCGGCAGCGGCCCGCTCGCGCAGATGTTCAGCGGCATGCTGGGCTCCGATCCGCAATCGGTGCTGCGCCGGATCGATCCCGATCAGTACTACCCCGTCTATGGCGACGATTCCGTGCTGGTCGAGGACGCGCCCACCGACGGCAAGCTCTATGTGCGGCTGGAGCGTGGGGCCAGCCACGTCATGTGGGGAAATTTCCGCACCGAGATCGGCGATGCCGGCATGCTGCGCACCCAGCGCCAGCTATTCGGCGCGTCGGCACATTACGAGACCGAATCGGTCACCGGCCATGGCGAGCCGCGCGCGCAGGCGACGGCGTATGCCGCGCAGCCCGGCACGCTGCCGGCGCGCGACGTGCTGCGCGGCACGGGCGGCTCGGCCTATGTGCTGCGTCGCCAGGACATCGTGCGCGGCTCGGAGGTCGTGACCGTCGACGTGGTCAATGCCGTGACGGGCGGCCTCATCGAAAGCCGCCGCCTGCGGCCCGGCCTCGACTATTCGATCAACTACCTGCAGGGGCTCGTCATCCTCAAGGAACCGCTGGCGTCGGTGCGGCCCGACCCCGGCGCCGTGCAGTCGAGCCAGCCCGACTACATGAGCGTCGTCGTGAACTATGAGTACACGCCGGCCGGCGACACGCCGGAAGACTACGCCTTCGGCGGCAGCGCCTCGGCCTGGCTGGGCGATCATCTCCGCCTCGGCGCCGTCGGCCTTGCCGAAGCCGACGACGCCACCGGCGAAAGCACGTCGGTCGTCGGCGTCAATGCCCGGCTCGAGGCCAGCCCCGCCACCTTCCTCGAGGCCGAACTGTTGCGCAGCGAGGGGGCTGGCCGGTCGGACTGGCTGTCCATCGACGGCGGTTTCACCTTCGTGCAGCAGCCGCCCGTCGCCGCCAGCGGCGAGGCCCACGCCTTCCGCCTGCGCGGGCGGGCCGATCTCTCCGAATTGACGGATGGCGGCATTGTCGGGGTTGCGGGCGCCACGCTCGAAGGCCGGCAGGCCGGGTTCACCACGCTCGGCCAGCAGACGCGCCACGACACGCTCAGCGCCTCCGCCTATGTCGATGCGAAATTCACCGAGCACCTCGGCGTCAGGCTCGATGTCGACCACATCGAAAATGCCGCCGGCCTGCAGCGCACCGAGGCCGGCGCCGAAGTGCGCTACGCGCTCGCCGACGATTTCTCGGTCACTGTCGGCGTGGTGCATCGCGAGACCCGCCGGCCCGGCGGCTCGGCCGCCGACACTGGCGGCCGGACCGATGTGGGCGCGCGCATTTCCCATACGCCCATCGAGGATCTCGCCCTGCATGCCTTCGGGCAGGTGACGGCCCAGGCGACGCCGGGCTACGGGCGCAACGACCGCGTCGGGCTCGGCGCCGACTGGCGGCTGAGCGAGGCATGGTCGCTGGGGGCCGAGGGCTCGATCGGCACCAGCGGTCCGCAGGCTCTCGCCATGCTCAGCCACACGCCCGCTCCGGGCGAGCGCACCTATCTGGGCCTGCGGGTCGCGCCCGATGCGCGAGACGAGTTCTTCCTTGCCGGCCGCCCGCTCAATGGCCTCGTCGCCGGCGGCGAGCGGCGGCTCAACGAGGCCGCGTCCGTGTTCGCGGAGAACAGCTACGGGCTGTTCTCCGACGAGGGGCGCCTCAACGCCCTTTATGGCGTCAACTTCCAGCCGGACACGGTGTGGACGGCGAGCGTGACCTACGAGACCGGGCACATCGTCGACGACCTGGCGGGCGACCTCGATCGTCACGCGGTCTCGGGCACGCTGGCCTATACGAAGGACGGCATCAAATGGACGACGCGGGGCGAACTGCGCCTCGAGGACTCCGCCGATGGCAGCAGGGACCGCGGCACCGTTCTCGGCCAGACCGGCGTGAGCGTGCAGACCACCGACGACTGGCGCCTGCTCGCCGGCCTCGACGCGCTGGTGAGCCGGTCCGATCAGGCCTCCATCCTCGACGGCGATTATGTCGAGGCGACCCTGGGCGCCGCCTACCGGCCCGTCGACAACGACAGGCTCAACGCGCTGATGCGCTATACGTATCTCTACGACCTGCCGGGTCCCGACCAGGTTTCGCGCCACGGAACGGTGCTCGGACCGGCCCAACGAAGCCATATATTCAGCGTCGATGCGAACTACGATCTCACCGAAAACCTGACTATCGGCGCCAAATACGGCTTCCGCATCGGCGAGCAGTCGTCGACCCGCGCCGCGCGGGATTTCGAGTCCTCCTCGGCCCATCTCGGGGTCGTGCGGGCCGATCTGGGCATCGTCACGGACTGGCACGTCCTGCTCGAGGGCCGCGCGCTGTACCAGCCCGAGACCGCCATGCTCGATGCCGGTGCCCTGGTGATGCTGTCCTATGACATCAACGATGTCGTGCGCGTCGGGGCCGGCTACAATTTCGGCCGGTTCAGCGACGACCTCGCCGATCTCACCCACAACGACAGCGGCATCTTCCTGAACCTCGCCACCCGCTACTAGGCCGGCGTCCTCTCGCCGTCGTCGGCACGAAGTTGCCGGTCGCCCGCGGTCGTGTGCGCGACGGCGGCGAAGAGCGAATTGATCGTGCGCAGCGCGCGCACCGTCTCGAGATGAATGTTGGAGGTCTCGACGCTCTCGACCGCCCCGGCCTGCAGGCGCTGCAGATGCAGGCCGCAGCTCTCGCGCTCGGCGCCGCCCACGGCCGCCTTTTCAGCCAGCAGGCGAGCCGCCGCGTCGCGGTCGCGGCTGACGAGCACGTTCATCGCCAGGTTCACGTTGTCCAGCACGCGGCGATGCAGGGCCTGGAGTTCTTCCCGGCCGGCGACCGAAAAGCTCAATTGCCGCTCGCGGCGCGTTTCCGCGAGCTTGAGCAGCGTCTTGGCGATGATGTCGCCCGCATATTCGAAGTTAATCGCCAGCCTGGTGAGATCCTGCCCGCGGCGGACGTCCGCATCGCCGCCATAGCGGACCTGCGCCAGGTAGAGCTTGATGTCCGATTGCACCGCATCGACCGCCGGTTCGAGCCGGCGGACCTGCCGAATCCGTTCGGGATCGCCGGTTTCGTACAGATCCATCAGCGGCTGCAGCATGCGCTCGACGAGTGCCGCCATGCGCAACAGCTCGCGCGTGGCGCTGGCGAGAGCCAGCGCCGGCACGCCGATCACCGAGCGATCGAGACAGCTCGCGCCCTCGGGCTGGCCCTCGGCGCTCTCCTGTTCGAGCGCCCGCGGCCGCACCACCATCGCGGTCAGCCGGGCCATGGGCCCGGTCAGCGGCAGGCAGATCACCAGCAGCGCCAGGTTGAACAGCAGATGCAGATTGACGATCTGCCGCGCCACGTCGGCGCCGAACCACGCGCCATCCGGCCGGAACAGCTGGAACAGCGCAACGAGGAGGATCGCACCGGCGCCGCGAAACAGCAGATTGCCCATGGTCAGGCGGCGGGCGTCGAGCGGGCTGGCTTGCGTCAGGCCGACGGCGATCAGGCCGCCACCGAAATTGGCGCCGCAGATCAGCGTTACCCCGAGATCCAGCGGCACCAGCCCCTGCGCGGCAAAGGTCGCGATCAGCAGGATCGACGCCACCGAGGAATGCACGATCCAGGTGAAGAGGGCGCCGAGAACGAAGGCGGTGACGACGTCGCCGCCGAGATAGCGGATGACGCCGGGCAGCGACTCGACATGCTGCAGCGGCTCGGTTGCTGTCGCAATCATGGAGAGCGAAACCAGCATCAGCGCGATGCCGATCAGGATGCGTCCGCCCTGCCGCCAGTGCCGGCTGGCACCGTTGAAGAACATGGCGCCGCCGCCGATCAGCAGCACCGGCACCAGCCAGCCGAGGTCAACCGACAGAATCTGCACGACGAGTGCCGAACCGAGATCGGCGCCGAGCAGCAGGGGCAGGCCGATGCCGAGTCCGAGCGTGCCGGCGCCGGCAAAGCCGGCCGCCAGCATGGCGACGGCGGTGGACGATTGCAGCAGCACGGCCAGCGCCGTCCCGATACCGGCGGCCCGCAGCCAGCCGCCGGCGCTTTCGCGCATCAGGCGCCGCATCGCCGGTGCGTGGCTGCGCTCGACGCCGGTGCGAACCATGCGCACCGCCCACAGCAGCAGCATCACCGCCCCCGCCAGGTGCAGCAAAAGGAGATAGATCGGCATGACACCCCTCGGCCAACAAAAATAAGATCATCTCATTGACATGTGCGCCAAGATTGAGAATTATTCAACACGAAGCAGAGGGGGAGCTCAGCATGAACGGATCGGGACGCGGGCAGGCGACGAGCGCGGCGGCGCGCCAGCCGTCGGAGCGGCGCGGCGCCGTTTCGATCAAGGCGCTGACCAAGAGCTTCGGGTCGACGCCGGTGCTGCGCGGCGTCGATCTCACCGTCAGCCCCGGCGAGTTCGTCACCATCCTGGGGCCCTCGGGTTGCGGCAAATCCACCCTGATGCGGATCATCGCCGGTCTCGAGCATCAGGATGCGGGCAGCATCGCCATCGACGGCGTGCCCGTCGACGGCATGCGCCCCAGCGCGCGCAACATCGCCATGGTGTTCCAGTCCTACGCGCTCTATCCGCACATGAGCGTGCGCGACAACATCAAGGTCCCGCTGCGCATGCGGCGGCTGTCGTTCGGCCAGCGCCTGCCGGGTGCCCGCCTCGTCAGCCCCGCCGTCAGGGCCGTCGACCGGCAGATCGAGGCGGCGGTGGGCGACGTGGCGACGCTCCTGCAGCTCGAGGCGCTGCTCGAGCGCAAGCCGGGCCAGCTCTCGGGCGGCCAGAAGCAGCGCGTCGCGCTCGGCCGCGCCATGGTGCGCGAGCCCTGGGTCTTCCTCATGGACGAGCCGCTGTCGAACCTCGATGCCGAGTTGCGCGTGCACATGCGCGCCGAGATCGTGCAGTTGCACCGCCGCCTCGGCGTCACCTTCATCTATGTGACGCACGACCAGGCCGAAGCGATGACCATGTCCGACAGGGTCGTGGTCATGATGGGGGGCGTGCCGCTGCAGGTGGCGCCCCCCGAGACGATCTACGACCGCCCCGCCGACCTGACCGTGGCACGCTTCGTCGGCAGCCCGCGCATCAACGTCGTCGAGGGCGTCGTCGACCGCGACGGCATCGTCGTTTTCGGCAAGCGCCTGCCGTTGCGCACCGGCCTGCCCGACGGCACGCGCGTCCAGTTCGGCATCCGGCCCAATCGCGCCCGTCTCAGCGGGGCCGGCGACACGCCCGCCGTCAGCGGCCGCATCACGCATCGCGAGAATCTCGGTTCCGATCTCTTCCTTTATGTCCGGGCCGAAGGCGCGGACGAGCCGATCATCGTCCGCCACGATTCCGCCGGGGCCGGCCGGTTCACGATCGGCGATACCGTCGACGTGACGTTCCCGGTCGAGCATGCTCTGCTGTTCGATGCGGCCGGCCGCCGGATCGACGCCAGCCGCGAGGCTCTCAGCGGCGAGCCGGTCCATGCTTGAGGGCACGGCAGCCATGGCGGCGGGGCGCGCCGCACCGGGGCGCATCCGGCGGCGCGCCTGGGACTGGACGGCGGCGCTGCTTGCCGGGCCGGCCCTCGTGCTGATGCTGGTGTTCCTCATCGGGCCGCTGCTCGTCGTCATCGCCCTGTCCTTCACCGACTACCAGCTGGGCGCGCGCGCGGTGACGCTGATCGGGCTCGGCAATTACGCCGACATGTTTGCCGACCGCACCTTCGTGCGCTCGCTCACCAACACCCTGCTCTACGTGGCCATCGTCGTTCCCGGCTCGGTCCTGCTCGGGCTCGGCGCAGCGCTGCTGATCGAAGCCGACAGGGGATTTCGAGCCTTCTATCGCGCCGTCTACTTCCTGCCGGTCATGGCGACGTTGATCGCCATGGCGATCGTCTGGGAATTCATGCTGCACCCGCAGTTCGGCGTGGTGAACCTGGTCTTCGGCGCCGTCGGCCTTCCCCGGCAGAGTTGGCTGCAGAATCAGGCGCTGGTGCTGTTCACGCTTTGCGCCATCGGCATCTGGCAGACCGTCGGCTTCAACATGGTGCTGTTCATGGCGGGCCTCACCGCCATTCCGCGCGACCTCTACGAAGCCGCCTCGGTCGACGGCGCCGACACCAGCCTCGATCGCTTCCGCCTGGTGACCTGGCCGATGCTCGGCCCGGTGACGCTGTTCGTCATCGTCATCACCAGCATCCGCTCGTTCCAGGTCTTCGACACCGTGCAGGTGATCACCCATGGCGGCCCCAACAAGGCCTCCGAGGTGCTGCTGCACACCATGTACACGGAAGGCTTCTCGTTCTTCCGCACCGGCTATGCCTCGGCCATCACGGTGATCTTTTTGATCTTCGTGCTGGTGCTGTCGGCGCTCAAGCTCTTCGTCTTCGACAAGCGGGTGCACTACTCATGATCGCGTCGCGCCTTTCCCCCCTTGCCCGGATTGGACGCCATATCGTCTTGATGGCCGGGGCGGTGTTCATGCTCGCGCCGTTCGTCGTGATGGTGGTCACCTCGCTCAAGCCGCAGGCCGAAATCCTCAGCCCGAACTTCACCCTCATCCCGCAGACCTTCGCCGGCGTCGAGAACTACTACCAGGCGCTGACCCGCACGCCGCTGCTGCTGTTCATGGTCAACGGCGTCATCGTCACCGTGACGATCTTCGTGCTGCAGGTCGTCGTCGCCCTGCCTGCCGCCTATGCGCTGGCCAAGCTGCGCTTCCGCGGCCGTACGGCGATGTTCGGCGCGGTGCTGCTGTGCCTGCTCATCCCGATGCACGCGACGGCCATCCCCGTCTACATCCTGCTGTTCCAGATAGGCCTGCTCAACACCTATGCAGCACTGATCCTGCCATTCTCCATTTCGGTGTTCGGCATCTTCCTGATGCGGCAGTTCTTCATGACGGTGCCCAACGACATCATCGACGCGGCGCGCATCGACGGCATGAGCGAGTTCGGCATCGTCTGGCGCGTCATGCTGCCCACCGCCGTGCCGGCGCTGATCGCCTTC